>JACCDS010609904.1_pt1 | contig 19138 bp, 18 predicted proteins | sample 7446441 | NCBI WGS metagenome assembly JACCDS01 (sample SAMN15323445, study PRJNA562643) | freshwater metagenome | isolation source: river surface water | place: USA:Blue River Watershed | collected 2017-08-17
GCGATCCATTCTGTTATTGATAATTTATTGAAAGGTGCAGTTGGACAAGCAGTTCAAAATATGAATTTGATTTTTGGCTTGGATGAAACCACGGGTTTGAAAATCAAAGCCAATTATTTTTAAGATTTAAAAAAGTATAACATGTCTTTATTCAATGTATATCCTTTAAATCCCATCGCCATAACTAAAGCGCTTGGATCAAGAGTTTGGGACGATAAGGGTCAAGAATACCTTGACATGTATGGTGGCCATGCAGTAATTAGTATTGGTCATACACAGTCTCATTGGGTGAAGAGAATCGAAGATCAATTACATCAAATTGCATTCTATTCTAATTCAGTCATCATGCCAATTCAAGAAGAGCTGGCAAAAGCTATTAATGACATTAGTGGTAAAAAAGATTTTCAACTATTTCTTTGTAATAGTGGTGCGGAAGCCAATGAGAATGCTTTGAAATTGGCTTCTTTTCATACTGAAAGAAAAAAGATTATTGCTTTTAAAAAGTCTTTTCATGGTAGAACTTCTTTAGCTGTTGCAGCAACTGATAATCCAAGTATTGTTGCGCCGGTGAATGAAACGGACAATATTATCTTTTTGTCTTTAAATGATATTGCTGCCTTAGATGCTTGTTTTAAACAAAATGAAAATACTATAGCTGCAGTGATTATTGAAGGAATTCAAGGTGTTGCGGGTATTCATGAAGCATCGAATGAATTTTTACAAGCTATTAGAAAAAATTGCGACCAATTTGGAGCTGTATATATTGCAGATAGCGTTCAATGTGGTTATGGAAGATCGGGTAAGTTTTACGCACACGATTTTGCTGGTGTGAATGCTGATATTTATTCCATGGCAAAGGGTATGGGGAATGGATTCCCTATTGGAGCTATTTTAATCGCGCCTCATATTCAAGCTAAGTTCGGCATGTTGGGTACAACTTTTGGTGGAAATCCATTAGCATGTGCTGCAGCATTAGGGGTAATTGAAGTAATGCAAAAAGACAACTTGATTCAAAATGCACAGATTCAAGGTGATTATTTAATAAACGCTTTAAGAAATACCAAAGGGGTTAAAACTGTTAGAGGAAAAGGGTTGATGATAGGATTTGAAATGGAAGAGGGTTTGGAAGATATTAGAAAAGTGCTTTTGAATGATTGTAAAATATTTACAGGAGAAGCAAAGCCTAATGTCATTAGATTACTTCCTTCTTTAGCTATAACAAGAACTGATATTGATTTATTTTTAAATGGCTTACAAAAAGCGATAGCGTTATTGCAAAAATAAAATAACTAAGAACCCAATGAAACATTTCATCAGTGCACATGACGCAACAGATATCAATGCTTTAGTGAACAAGGCCTTAGCTTATAAAGCCAATCCTTTTTTAGATAAACAATTAGGTGCTCATAAAAGAATTGGTTTACTTTTTTTGAATCCAAGTTTGAGAACAAGATTAAGTACACAGGTGGCTGCTCAAAATTTAGGAATGGAGCCCATCGTATTTAATGTAGATAAAGAAGGTTGGGCATTGGAATTTACAGAGGGAGCTATTATGAATGGCACTACTGTAGAGCATATCAAAGACGCTGCACCTATCTTGGGGAATTATTTTGATATTTTATGTATTAGGACTTTCCCTGGCTTAGTGAATAAAGAAGAGGATTACGGTGAAAAAATTATCAATCAGTTTATTCAATATGCAGGTGTTCCTGTAGTGAGTTTAGAGTCGGCAACCTTGCATCCATTACAATCTTTAACAGATATTATTACTATTCAAGAGACTATTGCACAGAGTAGTACAAAACAAAATAAGCGACCAAAAGTAGTTTTGACTTGGGCACCACATATTAAATCTATTCCTCAATGTGTGTCTAATAGTTTTAGTCAATGGGTGAATGCATGGGGAGAAGCTGATTTTGTTATTACGCATCCAGTAGGATATAATTTAGATACTCAATTTACTCATGGCGCAAATATTACACATCATCAAGAAGAGGCATTGAAAGATGCGGATTTTGTTTATGTGAAAAACTGGAGTAGCTATGAACAGTATGGTCAGGTTTTATGTAAAGATGAACAATGGATGTTAACGAATAAAAAATTAGCATTGACCAATGATGCTAAAGTGATGCATTGTTTACCAGTAAGAAGAAATGTAGAATTAAGTGATGAAATATTAGATGGTCCAAATAGTTTAGTTACCAAGCAGGCCTCTAATAGAGTGTGGGCAGCGCAATCAGTTTTAGCATCCATTTTGGAAGCACAAAAAAAATAATATGAGCTCAAATACACCTACTGAATTATTATATGTGATTAAAATAGGAGGCAATATTGTTGACAATCCTGTTTTATTAACTCAATGCTTGAAGGCTTTTTCAAGTATTAAGGGCAAAGCTATATTGGTTCATGGTGGAGGAAAGATGGCTACACAATTAGCTAAGGATTTAAATATACCTCAGCAGATGGTAGAGGGTAGAAGAATTACAGATGCAGAAACCTTGAAGATTGTTACCATGGTGTATGCAGGTTTGATCAATAAAAATATCGTTGCTCAATTACAATCATTTGGTGCACAGGCAATGGGTTTAACTGGGGCTGATGCTAATTTAATTAAAGCACATAAAAGAATTAATGCTTCAATTGATTACGGTTATGTAGGTGATGTAGATGAGGTAAATGTATCAATGATCGGTAATTTATTACAACAAAATACCAGTATCGTCATTGCACCTATTACACATGATGGGAATGGGCAATTATTAAATACGAATGCGGATACCATTGCACAATCTATTGCTACGGCGATGTCTGCAAAATATGCAGTTCATTTAATTTATGGTTTTGAAAAAGAAGGGGTATTATTAGATATAAATAATCCAAGCTCTGTTATTCCTCAGATTAATAAAGAAAAGTATCAAAGCTTAAAAGAGGAGAAAGTGATTTTTGAAGGAATGCTTCCCAAGATAGACAATGCATTTCTTGCTTTAGATAAAGGAGTACAATCGGTTATGATTGGAATGGCAGAAAAAATGAATGATTTAATTAATGGCTCCTCGGGTACAACTATTACACAATCATGAGTAGTGCAATAAATATAGAAAGATTACAATCGCTTCAACAGGAAGCCAAGCAGCTATTAAAAGAATTAATAGTAACACCTTCTTTTAGTAAAGAAGAAAATGCTACTGCAACTATCATCGAACAATTTTTAATTCAACGAGGCGTACAAGCCCATCGAATTCAAAATAATATATGGGCGACGAATCTTCATTTTGATGAGTCAAAACCTTCTATTCTATTGAACTCGCACCATGATACAGTGAAGCCTAATAAAAGCTATACCTTGGATCCTTTTTCTGCTATAGAACAAGATGGCAAATTATTTGGACTAGGCTCTAATGATGCGGGTGGTTGTTTAGTAAGCTTAATTACTTGCTTTATTTATTTTTATACTTCTGAGCAGTTGCCATTTAATTTGGTTTTATTAGCTTCTGCTGAAGAAGAGATTTCTGGATTGAATGGCGTTGAACTAGCATTGAAGCATATACCATCCATAGATTTTGGCATTGTGGGCGAACCAACTTTACTTGAAATGGCTATTGCTGAACGCGGATTGATGGTATTAGATGTGGAAGCCACTGGAGTGGCGGGTCATGCTGCGAGAGAAGAAGGGGAAAATGCTTTGTATAAATTATTAAAAGATATTGAGTGGTTTAGAAATTATCAATTTGAAAAAGTTTCTCCATTATTAGGTGCCGTAAAGATGTCAGTCACAGTGATTGAGACAGATAATAAAACACATAATATAGTACCTTCTTCTTGTAAGATGGTTGTAGATGTTCGAGTAAATGAGTTGTATACTTTTGAAGAAATATTAGCAACTATTGAAGCTAATATTACTTCTTCGGTGAAGCCGAGAAGTTTAAGATTAAAATCTTCTGGCATTTCATTAGACCATGTAGTAGTAAAAGCTGGATTGAGTTTGGGCAAAAGCTATTGTGGGTCGGTTACTACTTCTGATAAAGCATTAATGCCTTTCCCCGCTTTAAAAATAGGTCCTGGTGATTCGGCAAGAAGCCATTCGGCAGATGAGTTCATTTTTATTAAAGAGATTGAAGAAGGCGTTTTAACTTATATACAATTACTTTCAACTATTTTTACATCATGAGTAAGCTTTGGCAAAAAAACAGTAAAGTAGCGGAGGCTGTAGAGTCTTTTACTATAGGAAATGATCAGGCAATGGATTTATACCTTGCCCCTTTTGATGTATTAGGATCTATTGCACATACCACTATGTTGTCTGAAGTAGGCTTATTGTCTACTGACGAACAATTGCAATTAAAAAAAGCTTTAATTGAAATCTATGAAACTATTGAGAAAGGTGAATTTACATTAGAGGAAGGAGTAGAAGATATTCATTCTCAAGTTGAAATATTATTGACGCAGAAATTAGGAGATATTGGTAAAAAAATCCATAGTGCAAGAAGCAGGAATGATCAGGTTTTAGTGGATTTAAAATTATTCTTAAGAGCAGAAATTATTACATTAAGTAAGTCTGTTCAATCCTTCTTTGAGTTATTGCAAGCAAAGAGTGAATCACATAAAAATGATTTATTGCCAGGCTATACGCATCTTCAATTAGCAATGCCCTCTTCATTTGGTTTATGGTTAGGTGCTTATGCAGAAAGTTTGGTAGATGATATGACCATGTTACAAGCGGCATTTACAGTAGTGAATAAAAATCCTTTAGGATCTGCTGCAGGATATGGTTCTTCTTTCCCTATCAATAGAACCAGAACCACTGAATTGTTGGGTTTCGAAACACTTAACTATAATGTTGTGTATGCACAAATGGGAAGAGGAAAGGCGGAAAGAATTACTGCAAGTGCTATGGCGAACATAGCAGATACTTTAGCAAGATTGAGCATGGATGCCTGTTTGTTTTTGAATCAAAATTTCGGCTTTATTAGTTTCCCTGAAGAATTAACAACAGGTTCTAGTATCATGCCTCATAAGAAAAATCCAGATGTATTTGAATTAATTAGATCTCATTGCAATAGAATTAAAGCTTTGCCTAATGAGATTATGATGATGACTACTAATTTACCTTCTGGGTATCATCGAGATTTACAATTATTAAAAGAGCATTTATTTCCTGCATTAAATCAATTGAGATCTTGTATAGAAATGGCTTCTTTGATGATCCAACATATGGAGGTAAAAAAAGATTTATTAGAAGATGCTAAATACCAATATTTGTTTAGTGTGGAAGAAGTAAATAAGCTAGTTGTAGGGGGTATGCCATTTAGAGATGCTTATAAAAAAGTGGGTTTGGATATTGAGGCAGGTAAATTTACCTATTCAACGCAAATTGCACATGTACACGAAGGCAGTATTGGCAAGCTTTGCAATGAAGAAATTGCTATAGAAATGAAGAAAGTAGTAGCTTTGATGCCTACCGAAAAAGTATCAAAACAATTAAATTCATTAATAAACCGATAGATATACTATGAAAAAAGGACTTTTGATCATATGTTTGACTATAAGCCTATTCGCTACTGCTCAAACAAAAAAAACAACTACTCCAGTAACCAAGCCTAAATTAGCTATTACTTATACCCCAGCACAAGCAATGAAAAATACCAAAGACAGTGCTTCTTATGCATTGGGTTATAGAATTGCGCAAAGTATGAAAGGACAAGGTTTACAAGAAATTAATATGGCAATTTTTGAACAAGGCTTTAAAGCGGGTGTTCAAACACAATCTGTTATTCCAGATAGCCTTTTAGATGTATGTATTAAAAACTACCAAGATAAAATGATGAACGAAAAAATCGCAGCTAATAGAGCTGCAGGAAAAGCATTCTTAGAAGAAAATGCTAAAAAACCAGGTGTTGTTAAAATGACAAGTGGTTTACAATACCTTATTTTAAAAGAAGGTACTGGTACTGAAAAGCCTACTTTAAAAAGCAATGTAAGATGTCATTACCATGGCACTTTAATTACTGGAGAAGTATTTGATAGTTCAGTACAAAGAGGGGAGCCAATTAGTTTCCCATTAAGCGGCGTTATTAAGGGATGGCAGGATGCTGTTCAGTTAATGACTGTAGGAAGCAAGTGGAGATTGTTTATTCCTTCAGAATTGGCTTATGGTGAGCGCTCTGCTGGTGCTTTAATTGGACCAGGTTCTACTTTAATTTTCGATGTGGAATTATTGGGTATCAACTAGTCTAAAATATTCTACTAAAAGCCCCGAATAGTCTTCTATTCGGGGCTTTTTATTGTGATTAAATGGTAATTTTGCTATTGATAAAGAAAATTCACCTTATGAGATTTAAAGCAGTAGTTGTATTGATTAGTTTTCTTGCCCTTGTTTCGGCATGTACTCCCAATAATGTTCAAAATGATCCTTCAATAGGTAAAATATTAGATAGTGCAGGTATGTATGGAAGCTTTGCTTTATTGGATAATGGAACAGAGCAATTCACTATACATAATTTATCTGGGTACAAAGATTCTGCAGTAGCTCCTTTAAATACTTTTTATTTAGTTCCGGCTCTATTAGCAGTGGAGAGAGGTATAATTCATCAAGACAGTCTTTCTTGGATCAATTTTGATTCAACGCTTGCATATCAAAATATGATACAACAAATTGGTAGACCTGCTATTTTAAAAGTGATTGATTCTTTACATTATGGTAAGGGCATTGTAAGTGCAGACATGACTAAATTTTGGTCAGATAATTCTTTGAAAATTACTCCTGATGAACAATTAGGATTAATTAAGAAATTATATTTTGATCAACTATATTTTCAGAAAAGATCTCAGGATGTAGTTAAGAAGATGATTTTAAAAGAAGATAATGCAAGTTATAAACTGAGCTATATAGCAGGAAGTTCTTTAGATTCAAATAATCAAAGTTGGGTGTTGGGTTATGTTGAAGAGAATAAGCATGTATACTTCTTTGTTTTATCTACTAAGTCTTTAAAAGCGGATGATCTTTCCAATAAAAACATAGCAGTGCTTAAACAAATTTTATTACAACAAGGGTTTTTAAAAGGAAGAAGATAATTTCAACATTTATTAAAGTATCATATGCAATACTATTGTAACTCTTTAACTAATTATAAAAGATTTGTTACTCGCGAAGTAAAAGTGGGTAATTTAATCATAGGTGGCGGTCATCCAATTAGGGTACAAACTATGACAACTACCGATACAATGGATACAGACAAAACCGTTGCTCAGGTGATTAAATGTATTGAAGCTGGCGCGGAATTAGTTCGTATTACTGCACCGAGTAAAAAAGAGGCAGAGAACTTAGCATTGATCAAGAAGGCTTTAAAAGAGAAAGGATATGATACTCCATTGGTTGCTGATATTCACTTCACCCCTAATGCTGCTGAAATAGCTGCTAAAATTGTGGAGAAAGTAAGAGTGAATCCAGGTAATTATGTAGATAAGAAGAAATTTGAACAAATTGATTATACAGATGCTGAATATGTAGAAGAGATTGAACGCATTAGAGAGAAGTTTGCTCCATTGGTATTGATTTGTAAAGAACATGGTACAGCCATGAGAATCGGAACTAATCACGGTTCTCTGAGTGATAGAATCATGAGTAGATATGGTGATACGGCTATTGGTATGGTGGAGAGTGCGATGGAATTTTTGAGAATTGCCAGAAGTTTGGATTACCACCAAATTATATTAAGTATGAAATCTAGTAACCCGCAAGTAATGGTGCAGGCTTATAGATTACTTATTCAGCAAATGTATAATGAATTTGGAGAAGCTTATCCATTGCATTTAGGGGTAACTGAAGCAGGGGATGGAGAAGATGGAAGAATCAAAAGTGCTATCGGAATTGGTACATTATTAGAAGACGGAATTGGTGATACAATAAGAGTAAGTTTAACGGAAGATCCTGAATTGGAAATTCCTGTTTGTCGTGATATTGTAAAAAGGTACAATGCACAAATAGTGAATAGTATGCAAATACCTTCTGTTGACAAATTACCTTATAGCCCTTTTGAGTACAAAAGAAGAAATACGCATTCAGTAGAAAATATTGGTCATCAACAAGTGCCAGTAGTGGTGGCTGATTTGAGTAAATTAGCATTGATTGATAGAGCAGCTTTAACTAGCATTGGGTATACTTATAATGCAGATACAGACAAATGGAGTATTGCAGACGCTGCTGCTGATTATGTATTTATAGGAAATCAAACAATTGATTTTGACTTACCAGGCACTTTAAGAATTATTCAGCATGCAAATGCTTGGAAACCTTCACAAGGGGAACAAAAGAGCTTGCCTATTTTTGATGCCGCCGATTATTTAGCTGCAAACAATAAAAGTGCTGTAATGAATTTTATTGCATTAGATGCCTATTCGACTAATGTACCTATATCTGATGAACAATTATTGGCTTTGGCTAAAGATCCAACCGCTGTGTTTTGTATCAGCAGTACATTACAATTTGCTATGTCTGCTGTTAGAAGAATGATGGTAAAATTGATGGATTTAGGCATTACCACTCCAATAATTTTGGTGACAGACAGTAACTGGTCTACCATAGACGAGCATTTGATTCATTTTGCTACCGAAACAGGTGCTTTGTTATTAGATGGAATGGGAGATGGCATTTGCTTAGGCTTATCTGAGGAAGCATATCATAAAGCCTCTCAAAATTTTAGTAATGTTTCTGGAAGAAACTATGTTCAAAATAAAACAGTTGAACAATTCTTAAACGCTACTGCATTTGGTATTTTACAAGCAACAAGAACGAGAATTTCTAAAACAGAATATATTTCTTGTCCAAGTTGTGGTAGAACATTATTTGAATTACAAGAGACTACCGCTAAAATTAGAAAAGTAACACATCATTTAAAAGGTCTTAAAATTGCCATCATGGGTTGTATTGTGAATGGTCCTGGAGAAATGGCAGATGCTGATTTTGGTTATGTGGGTAGTGGGGTAGGTAAAATTACTTTGTACAAAGGTAAAGAAGTGATGAAACGAAATATTGATAGTGCTATTGCGGTGGATGAATTAATTCAATTACTAAAAGAGCATAATGCTTGGGTAGATCCTCAATAATAATTACTAGCATCATGTATTATATTTTTTACGCATTTTTTTATTTACTGTCCTTATTACCTTGGCGTGTATTTTATATCATCAGCGATTTTTTTGCATTCATTTTACAGCGTGTAATCAAATATAGGGTAGATGTAGTTGCGAATAATCTTGCAATTGCTTTCCCGGATAAATCACCAGCTGAGAGACAAAAAATTGCAAATGCTTTTTATAAAAAGTTTACAGATTCTTTTTTAGAGACCATCAAGTTTATCTCTATTTCTACTAGCGAGTATGAAAGAAGGTTCACCAGTAATGTTGAGGTATTAAACGATTTATATAAAACAGGTCAAAATGTTCAAATTATGGCCGGGCATTTTTTTAATTGGGAATATGCCAATTGGGGGGTAGCTAAATATGGTCAATATCCATTTATTGCTGTATACATGCCATTGAGTAATCGCTTTTTCGATAAATTGATACTTCAAATGAGGGCTAGATTTGGTAGTATTATGATCCCTGCAACTCAATTCAAGTCACAGTTTCATCAATATGCCAATAAAGGTGCATATGCGATGGCTTTAGCAGCTGATCAAAATCCCAGTAACCCAATGAAAGCTTTTTGGGTACCCTTCTTTGGAAAGAACACCCCTTTTGTAAAAGGTCCAGAGAAAGGAGCTATTTTAAATAATACAGCACAAGTCTTTGTGCATTTTTATAGCACCAAGCGCGGATACTATCATATGGAGTATACACTAATGACCACTACTCCAAAAGAATTTAAAGAAGGAGCATTAACGGCTATGTATGTTAAAATATTGGAAGAGAAAATTAAATTAGAGCCTGCTAATTATTTGTGGAGTCATCGCAGGTTCAAATATGATTATGATGCTAGCAAACATGCAGCATTACTAGTTTCTTAATTTTCTTCTGGTTTAGGTGGTGCTTTAGAAGTTTCAAAACTGAAAGCATCTTTTAATTCTTGCACAGCTTCCCAACCACCATTGACTACTCTATTATTGTGTATGCCTTCTTTTTTTAGAAGGGTTGAAGCAATGCTTGCGTCTTCTCCATTATCACTAATAATATAAATATTAAAGTGCTCATCTAATTCTGACATGCTACCAGGATCAGCTAATTCAACCAATGGTATACTCACTGAATTTTTGATATGCCCTTGATGGTACCTTTCTTCTTCTCTAATATCCAGCACCATCAAGAACTCATCAAATGGGATATCCATTGCTAATTCGTCTATGTCAACATCGATAATAATATCAAACTTGTTTCCTGCTTCAATCCACGCTGCATATCCATTTTGTAAAACCCCTTTATAATTGGTAAAGCCTAGTTTTCTAAATAAAATATCTGCTTCGTTTTCTGCACCTGTTGGCGCAACAATTACTATAGGACTGTCTAATTGAAGAAAGCCCATCGCAATTAATTTGCCTAATTGATGCTTGGGTGCATGAATGGCATTGGGAATGTAACCTCTTACAAGATCTTCAAATGATCTGGTATCTAAAATGATTACCTGATCTTCTTGAATGATTTTCTGAAATTGTTCAATAGATAATAACATCAAAAAAAATTAACCAACTAATTGTTCAACAAATTGATTCACTTGCTCTAAACGAGTGTAGTCTACTAAGTAAAAAATAAATTTTCCTTCACGAATAGTTCCTACAATTCCTGCTCTTCTTAAAATGGCTAAATGTTGAGAAGCAACAGATTGTTCAAGTCTTAATTTTACATAGATCTCTGTAACAGTCATTTTCTGATGTTCGTCGATCAGCTTTAAAATTTGTTGACGAAGTTTGTGGTTTAAAGCTCTTAGGATCATTGCAGCTTTCTTGCTATGCAATAAGTCCACTTTGAGCGGCTCCTTGCCATTGGCAAGTTGTAATTGGGGTAAAGATTGGTTCATGACAATTCTTGATTGGGGGTTAAAAACAAAATTGCCTTACAAAGTTACATGAATATTTAGAAATATGATAATTTATTATCATATTTACTTTTTTATTTTATAAATGGTAAATACATGCCCTACCATTTCAATATCGGGCTATTTGGATTGCTTGGAGGGTATGGTATAAACATCCTTAATATAGCTTGGGCCTACATAAGCAAGATCTTCAAATTGTTGGTTTTCCCATTTAATTAGAGCTAATTCAAGCATTTCTTCTACTGAATAATGAATATCTAATAATTGAATTTGTTCATCTACTAAAAGTTGAGCTGTTTTTGAGGCACCAGAACCAGCACAATACAATTTGCCTTCTTTTATTAGGTCGGTCAAATAGAGAGTATCCAAAATAATGGCTTTCTCTTCTGTTAATGCTTTTTCATTTGAGTCATAGATGGCACCAAACACTTCCATTCTTCTTGCATCAATCATGCTGAATAATCTATAAGAAGTATCGTTTTTAGCGATTTGTTTATTAGAAGCTCTTGCAATTAATGCCAAGCTAGATAGACCTATCAATGGTTTGTCTATTGCATAAGCAATGCCTTTTGCGCTTGCTAAACCAACCCTCATACCTGTATAACTACCTGGTCCAAGTGTGACAACAATTCCGTCCAATTCATTGATGTCTATGGAATGTTCTTTACATAGTGTTTGAATACTTGTTTGTACAAAGCTTGCGTGATGTTGTGATTCTTGGTTCTTGACTTGCGCAATAATTTGATCTTGAATACTTAATCCAATGATGGCTGTTTCTCCAGTAGTATCAATATGTAGTAGTTTGGGCACTTTGTTGGTTTGTTTTGCAAAAATAGGTTGGTCAAGTGATAGAAAAATAAGAAATTGCAATTCTTAATCAATTATTATGTCAAAACAGATCATCGAATCAAAGAAAGTGCCTGCTCCAATTGGACCATATAGCCAAGCAGTGATTGCTAACGGCTTTTTATTTGCGAGTGGCCAAGTGGCTTTTGACCCTAAAACAGGTGAGTTGGTATTGTCTGATATTGCTTCTGAAACAAAGCAAGTCATGGAAAATATCAAATCTATTTTAGAAGCAGCTGAATTAACTTTTGCGCATGTTGTTAAAACAACCATCTTCTTAAGTGATATGGGTTTGTTTGCACAAGTAAACGAAGTGTATGGTTCTTATTTTACTAAAGATTTTCCAGCTCGTGAAACCGTTGCTGTAAAAACTTTGCCTCGTAATGTAAATATTGAAATTAGTATTACCGCAGTAGTTAACTTATAATATACTGGTAACTGGTTATCAGTTCCCAGGTTTCATGGGGCTTCACTAAGTGAAGCCCCATTTTGTTATTAAAACAATTAGGTGCAGCACTTAAATTTTCAACAGCTATGCTCTTTCTATCTTCGGGAGTATACAATTGTAAATATGGGTAATTAGCTATTGGAGTAATGATTATTTTTTGATGATCTTTTTGAATGGTGCAGGAAGGGTCTGTGTCATCAATTACCCAACAATCATCTAAATGCGTATTTCCCAATATACTTCCCGTACTAAATTGAGTGTCTTCTATGATAGCTCCTGTAGGAAGTAAGTTTTGATCATATACAATCTTGCCTTTATTCTTAAATTGAATATGATAATCGTTGACAGTATTTCCTAATTGAAAATAAGGGTGCCATCCATCCATGATAGGAATGGCTTGATGATGATGATTGGTGATGGTAGTTGTTACAATGATGGTATTGTTTGTTTTCAATGTCCATTTTAAATGAATGCTATAAGGAAAAGGATATCCTTTATCGGTTGCTTTATAGTGATACACTAAAATGACAGATGCTTGGTGTATGTCTTGATGGGTTGACTCAATATCATATACTGCATCATATTGAATACCATGTAGTGCATGATTTCCTAAATAGAATTTTTCAATGGTATATATCTTTTCTTCATGCTCATATTGTCCATTAGTCAATCTGCAAGAAAATGGACTCATTTTTCCACTTTTAAATCCATTCATTTCAAAATTTCCCCACCCCTTTGAAAAATCATTTCCATGAATGATAGAATTGCTGCCATTTACCATCCACTCGTTGATTAAGCCCCCTTTGGTAGATATAACAACACTGTTTTTACTACTGTTGTCGGTTAGCCTTATTTCTTGGAAATTGGCAACAGGGCTAATTTGTATTTCGAAGGGCATTTGCATTGGATTAATGGTAAATCAAAACTATTCTATTAACTTTGAATCATAAAAATAAAATATGCGCTACACTTTATTTTTGACATGTATATTAATGGCATTTATTGCAAATGGCCAAAATGTAGTATCCAAATACGATAGTACTTTAAAAATAGGGAAGTCTGGTTATAGAATTTCTTGTTTTAATAAATTAGTTGATCGAAATATATTGAATATAAGACCCATTGGCTTTAAGCAAGAAGCAAGAGAGGTTTCTTTTGAATTAAAGGGTAGGGTTACGGGCTCTGAAATTGATGATTTAAACTTAGATGGTTTCCCGGATGTGTTAATTTATTTTTTAGATAAAGACAGTAAGCCTTCTATCTTATGTGTAAGTTCAAAAAATAACGAAAGCTTAATGCCTATTTTTTTTCCAGATATCATGAATGATATGGTTTTGAGTAAAGGATATCGTGGTGGGGATGAATATAAATTAGTAGAAGGTATTTTATTCAGAAAATTCCCAGTGTATGATTCTGATACTACTATCAAAACGCCTACTAATAAAGTAAGACAAATAATGTACAGAGTAGTAGAGGGTGATCAGGGATCTTGGAAGTTTAAAGCTTTCAAGAATTTTGATATGAATAAAGATTAATAACCTTTAGTAATCATTATTTTTCCAACAGCTTTTTCATTTCCTTCATCGTCTCTAACGAATACTAAGTAGATGCCTGTGGCTACAGGGCTTCCTTCGTATGTTTTTCCATTCCAAACTGCTTGGCCTCCTAATGCCCTTGTTTGATAAATTAGTTTTCCATTGATATCCGTAATCTTTATTGGAGCATGGTCTACCAATTTTTTAAAACTAATTAAGCCACTAAAATCAGGGGGAACTGGATTAGGGAAAATAAAAATACTTTCTTGATGGGTTGTTGCTTTTGTTGCAGTGCTTCTATAACTTACCCATTCTTGATTGGTTTTAAAAAACACTTCCCCATTGTTGGGTTCGATAATCATTTGATCAATGGTGTCCGAAGGCAAAGGGCTATTATCTTTGGTAAAATGCTCAATAATACTAAGCCCATCCTGACTTACCAACCAAGCTCCATTGTTGGTGCCAATCCATTTTTGATTGGCCGCATCAATAGTCATGCATCTAATAGTTTCTTTTTGAAATAAATAGGCATTAAATCCATTTGTCTTTACAATAGGTAAATATGCATTACAAGTTTCTTTACTAATATCTCCACAATTAAAAATTCCTATTCCATTATCCGTGCCCACCCAAATAGCGCCATCCTTATCTTCTACCATACTAGTAACCTTATTGCTTGGTAAATTTCCACTATTACTGCCAGTCGTTTTTTGCACCCAACTATTGGTATTATAATAGTTGTCTGATTGAAATATATATAGTCCTTGTATAGAAGGGCCTGTTAGATATAATTGTTCATTTTGATTGGCTAGTAATTGAATTGAGCCGTTTAAATTGATTCCATTGGATAGTGAATAGGTTTTAGTATTGTTATTTTGTATATAGCTTAATCCTTTTTGATCATTCAACACCCAACCTCTACCATTTTTTGAAAATGAAATATTTTTTATACTGCCTACTAGGTTATTTTGTACTAATTGTAATTGGTTTCCATCAAAACTATAAATGCTTTGTGTATTGGCGAGCCAAAATAGATTGCTTGTAGGATTTGAGGCAGTCCATTCTATATTTGGAATAGTCGTATTTTGAATGGAAAAATAATTTGTCCAACCTTGATCTGTATAGGTTGCAAAACCGTTTGTATTGTTTGCAAATGGAGCAAGAATCATTTGTTCATTTGCAGATGCAATGCCATTCATGGTTTTTCGGGGTCCAGATATATTGATCCATTTACTCAAATTAGGTACAATCGCTATTCCCTTAATACTGTCTTTGATGACTTCAAAGTTTTTTATATAAGGTATGCTGCTTAATGAATAGATCTTTTCTGCTTGAGTTAAGTCTTTGTTTTGCCAGGTTTCTTTTATCTCATGAAGGGTAAGGTCTATAACAACAATTCCAAAACCAGTTTCCACAAAGCCAAGTCCTTTACTAATTCTAATACTTTTTATTTCCTTATTGTTAAACAAAGAAGTGTTTTTGATACCATTAATTAGGTATACTTGGTCACCTTTTACAATATCAATAGCGCTATTGGTGTATGCTATGATTAATTGTTCATTTTGTGCATCCCATGCAATGGTTTGAATACCTGTTTCATGCAATCCATCAGACTTGCCCAAGAAGCCAATTTTGCCTGTAGTTTCGTTATATACTATTAATTGATTTTTAGACGCTATATAGTATTGATCTCCCTTAATAACTTGTTGTATATTAAAATTATTATAGTGTTCTCTCCATGTGCCAATTGCGCCAATACTATTCTGAGCATTGGTTTTAATAATACAAAAACAACATAATATCAGAAAAGCTATTCTCATTTTAAAAGGGCACTATAAATAACTTCTTGAATCTTTGGTCTTAGATTTAAACTACTAAAAGCTTTATTATCCCTGGTTGGGAAAACCCTATTGGATAAAAATATATACAATAACTGATGTTCTGGGTCTGCCCATACGCAGGTTCCAGTAAATCCAGTATGACCAAATGTACTTGACGATACACTTGCACTAGGGTAGGGTTCTTTTAAATTTTTATTGTCTTTTTCTGGCTTGTCAAATCCTAAGCCTCTTCTGCTATTAGGTGTATTGTAAGCAGTATACTTTTTTATAGTACTTGCATTCAAATATTTTTTACCCTCATATTGCCCCTCGTTTAAAAGCATTAAATACAATTTTGCTAAATCTGTAGCATTGCTAAATAATCCTGCATGTCCAGCTATTCCACCCATTGTGGAAGCACCTTCGTCATGTACGCTTCCTTGAATTAATTCATTTCTAAAATAATTATCTAATTCTGTTGCGGCAATATTTTCTTTAGTTGTTTTTTGTAAGGGTAGAAATCCAGTACTTGTCATGCCTAGTGGTTCATAGAAATTTTTGGTTGTATAGCTTTGTAAAGACATTCCACTTACCTTTTCTACTATCCATCCTAAAAATATAAAATCGTTATCGCTATAGATGTATTTACCTGCTTCAGTTACCGGACTTCTTAGAATTTGTTGTTGAATACTATCTATCCAATAGTTAACCAGGAACTTAGTTGGGGTAATCATTTGTTGATGTGTTGCATCTTTAGAACTACTTACTAAGTCTTTATTTAAACTACCATCCTTGTTCAATAGTTTTTCGTAAAACTTTATATAAGGGTATAATCCTGCTTGATGTAATAATAAATCTCTTAAAGTGATGTTGGCTTTTGCATTGCCCCTTACCCAAGGTAAATAATCGCCAATGGTTTTATCAATATCTACTTTTCCATCCTCCACCAATTTCATAATTGCCACAGTAGTAGCACTTACTTTTGTAACAGAAGCAAGGTCGTAATAGGTTTGATTGGTTACCGCAGGAGTACCTTCACCTGCAATAGTGCCATAAGACTTATTGAATACAATTTGGTTATCTTTTGCTACCAGTACTTGACATCCCGGAAGGGCTTTTTTTTTAATAGCATCTGTCACCAATGAATCTATTGCATTCAACTTATCTATTTGAATACTCGTACCAGTATTGTTTTGCGAATTGGTTACCGTCTTTGAAGGCATTGAATTGCCTAATCCATATGGCATTTGTTGCGTAACAGTAACGGGTAAAACTCCTACCGCATCTATTTTTCCCTCTAACCATAAAATGGCAGCATTTTCTGTATGTATATTGTCTTCGTAAGCAAACAATATATTTTTAATTCCCGGAAAATCTGCTACTGCATAAGGATTGCCAAATACAATATGCGTCCAACTTTCATGACCTGGTCTATTTAAAAATTGTAAAATAGTATTGGGTATTTCAAAATGATTTGCTGGTTTGCGATTATAGCTGTGTACTCCAACAATAACTTGATCGAAATCAATCAATTGTTTTTCTATAGATTGTAAATAATTGGTATCTATACCTTTGCTAAAGAACACTGTAGCATCATAACCCACACTTAATGCATTGCTAATAGTATTTGATGTAGTGGCATTTAAAACAAGGTAGGCAATTCTTTGGCCCTTTTTTATGATAGGTCTTTGATTAGCATTTACAAAAGTCAAAGATTGTTTTGCCATAGTAGCTTTCAAATTTCCTACTGATTGATTTAAGTCTGCGATAATATTTGCAGTATCAATTGTTTTTAATTGACTCAATCCGTATTTGAATTTTGCAGATAATACTTTTTTAACTCTTGCGTCTATATCTTTTACGCTTAATCTTCCTTCAGATATAGCTTCTTTTACTCTCTTGATAGATTGTCCAATATCGCCAGGTAAACAAAGCATATCATTGCCTGCTAAAATAGCTTGCACATTAGCTTCGCCCTCTGGGTAATAATTACTAATGGCTTTCATGTCTAATGCATCAGTTACCGCAATTCCTTTGAACCCTAATTCTGTTTTCAATAAACCATTGATGGCTTTTGAAGAAAGTGAAGTGGGTCTTTTTTCTCCATTATCTATTGCTGGCACTGAAAGATGCGCTACCATTACAGATTCTATTCCTGCATCAATCAATGCTTTAAATGGTGCAATTTCCATGCTATCTAATGCTTCTCTAGATTTATTTACTACAGGAATATCTACATGTGAATCTACGCTTACATCTCCATGGCCAGGAAAATGTTTTGCAGTTGCCATTACGCCATTGTCTTGTATTCCTTTCATATATGCAATACCATAATCAATCACTGTTTTTTTGTTTTGCCCAAAACTTCTATCATTGATCACCGGGTTTGCAGGATTATTATTAATATCTACATCTGGCGCATAATTCACTTGTATTCCCAATCTTTTACATTGTGCTGCAATGGCTGCGCCCATTTGATACACTAATTGATTATTAGGCATGGCACCTAATGACAATTGTCTTGGAAACATTTCAACACTATCTAATCGCATACCAACTCCCCATTCCGCATCAATCGTAATGAGTAAAGGTGTTTTTGCAATTTTTTGATAATTATTAGTTTGTATAGCTTGTCTAACTGGTCCTCCCTGAAAAAAACAAAGTCCACCAATATTGTATTGCTTGATTAAGTCTGCTAAAGAGTCAATTTTTTTAGGCTCCCAATTACTGTGTGCTCTTAAAACCATTAATTGAGCAATTTTCTCATCTAAACTTAGAGATTTGAATTGGTGTTTTACCCATTTTTTTTCTGCTCGAGTTTGTGCATCAACAGTCATTTGAAAACATGCGAACATGCAAATGATTAAACCTAATTTTTTCATAAGACCAGCTTTATTGTTGCAATTTAAGGATAATAAAAAAGCTTACCCTATTTAGGATAAGCTTTTTATAAATATTGGGTAGTACTTATGCTTCAGGCTCTTCGTCCACTGGAAGCACCGGTTCTATATTATTGGCTTTTAATTGACCAAACCATTTTACCATCTTTTTCATATCACTAGGATAAACACGCTCGAAATCCATAGATGGGAATACTTTTTTAAAGTAGGCTGTTACTGCTTTTGGATCTTTTTCGCTTGGCAATACTTCTTTAGATTTGCCCATTGCAATAAACACTTCCGCTAAAAACACATTGTCATGGGTTGTATATACTTCAATACTTTCTAAATGCGAGAATTGATGTACTCTAGAACTCACAAACTGAGTAGCGCCAGTTTCTAAAGATTTAGCGATAGCACCATCATTTTTGCTGCTAATCATTTCAAATAATCCAGATAGGCCAGAAACTGCCATTAAGTTATTGTATTCCATAAAGTTCTATTTCGTTTTTTTACTGGCGCAAATTACTGAAAAACCCTCAATTTTCATTTTTTAAACTACCTTTGTTTATCATTAAAAATCA
>JACCDS010878464.1_pt1 | contig 19137 bp, 16 predicted proteins | sample 7446441 | NCBI WGS metagenome assembly JACCDS01 (sample SAMN15323445, study PRJNA562643) | freshwater metagenome | isolation source: river surface water | place: USA:Blue River Watershed | collected 2017-08-17
ATGTCGATATCAGCGCGCTGGGCAGTGATGATCTGGCGGCGCTGTTCAGCGAAGAGCTGGGTGCCGTCATTCAGGTCGCTGACAGCGAACTGGCGGCTGTGCAGCAAGTGCTGGCCAAACATGGCCTGGCGGCAAACAGTGTGGTGCTGGGTAAAGTCGAAGCCTCAGACGCACTCACCGTGCGCCGTGGCGATGCGGTGATTTACAGTGACAGCCGCATTCGTCTGCGCAGCATCTGGGCAGAAACCACGTATCAGATGCAGGCGCGCCGTGACAATCCGGCCTGTGCCAAACAAGAACATGACGCCAAAGCGGACCAGGCCGATCCGGGCCTGAACGTGAAGCTGAGCTTTGACCTCAATGAAGACGTCGCCGCGCCTTATATCAGTAAAGGCGCCAAGCCGAAGATTGCCGTGCTGCGTGAGCAGGGCGTCAACTCACACGTGGAAATGGCAGCAGCCTTTAACCGCGCCGGCTTTGACACTTTTGACGTGCACATGAGTGACATTCTGGCCGGTCGTCGCAGCCTCGAAGACTTCAACGGTCTGGTGGCTTGTGGCGGTTTCAGCTACGGCGACGTGCTGGGCGCCGGCGAAGGCTGGGCCAAGTCGATTTTGTTTAACGAACGCGCCCGCAGCGAGTTCAGCCGCTTCTTTGAACGCGACAGCACCTTCACGCTGGGTGTCTGTAACGGTTGCCAGATGGTGTCAAACCTGAAATCGCTCATTCCGGGCGCCGATTTGTGGCCGCGTTTTGTCCGCAACAAATCTGAGCGCTTTGAAGCGCGTTTCAGCCTGGTTGAAGTGCAGCAAAGCCCGTCGCTGTTGTTTGCCGGCATGGCCGGTTCCCGGATGCCAATCGCGGTATCGCACGGTGAAGGCCATGCCGAGTTCGCCAACGCGCAGGCACTGGCTGCAGCTGAACAAAGCGGTACCGTCGCGCTGCGATTCGTCAATAACTACGGTCAGGCTACTGAGCAGTATCCGGCCAACCCGAATGGTTCACCAAACGGCATCACGGCGCTGACCACCACCGATGGTCGCGTCACTATCATGATGCCGCATCCGGAGCGGGTGTTCCGTGCGGTCAGCAACAGCTGGCATCCGGACGACTGGCTGGAAGACAGCCCATGGGTGCGGATGTTCCGTAACGCGCGGGTCTGGCTGGGTTAATTTCCCGCTTTCAGCGTCATGCACAGAAAAACCAGCTTCGGCTGGTTTTTTTCTGTTGGCGGACTCGCTTGTCCGTCATGGCGCCGCCATGTTACTGTCAAAGGCTAACAACAAGAACCCCATCAAGGGCTTAGTCATCGTGAGCCGACCTCTGTTTCGTCCCGAAGTGCAGGCAAAACAACAGCAGCGCCTGGCTGGCACCGTCAATCTGACCAGACCGTTGTCGGTGGTTAGTCTGACCTGGTTGTTGCTGCTGATTGTCACTGTCGCGGTTATTTATCTGGCCAATGCGCAGTACAGCCGCAAACAAACCGTCAGTGGCGTGCTGCAACCCAGCGCAGGTGTGGTGCGATTGCAATTGGCCGAAAGCGGCATCATCGGTGCGCTGCTGGTGCGGGAAGGGGAGCAAGTGCGTCGTGGCCAGCCGCTGTTGCTGCTCAACAAACAACAATTTGACAGCAGTCAGCAGGAACTCGGTTCGACCTTGTTGCAACAAAGCACCGAAGTGCTCAGTCGCCTCGGCAGCGAAAAGCAACAACTGCAACAGAGCCATCAGCTGGCCGTGCGTCAGCAGCAGGATAAAATCGAAGCGCTGGCGCGTCAGCTCAGCGAAACCGACAACCAGCTGACCACTTTACAGAGCCGGTTGCAGCTGAACCGCGAACAACTCACCCAGCTGAAAAAACTGGCCGGCACCGGCTATATCTCGCAGCTGGAAATCAATCGTCAGCAAGATAGTTTGTTGCAACTGGAACAACAGGAGCAACAGCTGCAGGCGGCCCGCTTGCAGCTGCAGGCCGAACAGCGTCAGCAGCAATCGGCGGCCGCACAATTGCCACTGTTGCAGCAAACAGAACTCAGCCAGCTGGAAAATCAAATCGCTGAGCAAACGGCCCGCCAGGCGCAGCTCAATGTGCAGCAAACGACCACGCTGGTGGCGCCGGCCGATGGCCGGGTCAGTGCTTTACAGGTCAAGGCCGGTCAGTGGCAGGCCCAAGGGCAGGTGGCGCTGACCTTGTTGCCACTCGATGAACAGTTGGAAGCCGTCCTGTATGTTCCAACGTCGGCCATCGGCTTTTTACAACAGGGGCAGCAGGCGCGGCTGCGCTACGATGCTTATCCTTATCAGCGTTTTGGTGTGTTCAGCGGTGAAGTGACCGAAGTCAGCGAAACTGTGTTGCTGCCGGCCGATGTCAGTGATTTTGTGCTCAGCGGCCCCAGTTTCCGCGTCCGGGTCCGGCTGCCGGCGCAGCAGATCAGCGCTTATCAGCGTCAATTGCCATTGAAGGCCGGCATGACGCTGCAGGCCGATTTAATTACCGAACGCCAGACGTTACTGCAGTGGCTGTTTGACCCGATTTACAGCCTGCGAGGACAACTTTGATGACGGCCGGTATGCATTTTTCTTTGTTTTCCGGCGCCCGTTTGCCGATGTTGCAGCAAAGCGAAGCCACCGAATGCGGCCTGGCCTGTCTGGGCATGGTGGCAGCTTATTATGGCAGTCACTGGAATCTGGTCGAGCTGCGCCAGCGCTTTTCGGTGTCGCTGGCTGGCACCACCCTGGCGGACTTGCTGCAATTTGCTGAGCAGCTGCAACTGTCGGGGCGCGCTTTGCGTATCGAGCTCGAGCAGCTTGCTCAGTTGCAAAAACCGGCGATTTTGCATTGGGATCTGAATCATTTTGTCGTGCTTAAATCGGTGCGGCGTGGCTGGTGCGAGATCCACGACCCTGCCGTCGGCGTGCGCCGGCTGAGTCTGGCGGAAGTGTCCGAACATTTCACCGGCGTGGCGCTGGAACTGACGCCGCTGCAGGATTTTAAAGCCAGAGCCGCCAGCGGGCGCATCGGTTTTCGCGATTTCTGGAGCCGGCTGGTCGGCTTTAAACGCAGTCTGGCGTTACTGCTGACGTTATCTTTGTTGGTGCAGCTGTTTAGCATGGCGGCGCCTTATTATATTCAGCTGGTGGTCGACGATGTGCTGGTCAGCAGTGACAGGCAATTGCTGCAGGTGCTGCTGTTGGGGTTTGGCCTGGTGCTGGGGCTGGAAGTACTCAGTCAGGCGCTGCGTGGCTGGATGCTGGTGCAGTTTGGCAACACGCTGAATCTGCAGATGGCAACCAATCTGTTCCATCACCTGCTGCGGCTGCCGCTCAGTTATTTTGAAAAACGTCATATCGGCGATGTGCTGTCACGATTTACCTCGTTACAACAAGTGCGGGACTTGCTGACCAGTGGCATGCTCGAGGCGCTGATCGACGGTCTGATGGGCGTCCTGTTGCTGGGGTTGCTGGCGCTGTACAGTCTGCCGCTGATGTTGCTGGTACTGGGTTTTGCCGCTTTGTATGTGTTGCTCAGACTGGCGTTGTATCCGGCTTACCGGCGCATTTCTGAGCAGCAGCTGGTATTGCAGGCCCGTGAACACAGTTATCAGATAGAAACAGTACGGGCGATGCAGACGCTGAAATTATTCGGCGGTGAAGCGCGCCGCGAAGCGCAGTGGCAACATTTATACGTGGATACGCTCAATCAGGGCATCCGGCTGGGCCTGTTCCAGCTCAGTTATCAGTCGGCGCAGCGTTTACTGGCCGGCCTCGAGTACCTGCTGGTGATTTATTTTGGCGCTCAGGCGGTATTGCAGGGCGGCTTCAGTACCGGCATGTTGTTTGCGTTTCTGGCTTATCGGGGCCAGTTTGTCGAGCGGGCGCACCGGCTGATTGATAAGTATCTGCAGTTCCGCATGCTGAGCCTGCATTTTGAACGTTTATCCGATGTGGTCCTGACGACCAAAGAGCAAACCGCCGGTAAGCAGCTAAGCCCAGCGCCGCTGACGGGGGAGCTGTCTGTCCGGCAGGTCAGTTTCCGCTACAGCGAACTGGCGCCGGCCGTGCTGCAGGATGTCAGCCTGCAGATCCGCGCCGGCGAATCGGTCGCTTTGGTCGGGCCCTCCGGTTGTGGCAAAACCACGCTGATGAAACTGATGCTGGGGCTGCTGGAACCCAGTAGCGGTGAAGTGCGGGTGGATGGTCAGTTATTGCGTGAATATGGCTTGTCGGCGTACCGCAGCCAGATTGGCGCTGTGATGCAGGATGACCAGTTGTTGTCGGGCAGTATCCGCGACAATATCTGCGGTTTTGCCGAGCAGGTTGATCAGGCCTGGCTGCAGCAATGTGCGCAAGCCGCCTGTATTGCCCATGACATCGAACAGCTGCCGATGGGTTACCACAGCCTGATTGGTGATATGGGATCCAGTCTGTCCGGCGGACAGAAGCAAAGGCTGCTGCTGGCCAGGGCTTTATACCGTAAGCCGCGCATCTTGTTTTTGGATGAAGCCACCAGTCACCTGGACAGTGCGACTGAGCAGGCTGTCAATCAGGCCATTCGCCAGTTGGCGATTACCCGGATTGTCATCGCCCATCGGCCGGAAACCATTGCGTCCGTTGAGCGGGTCGTCACTTTGCCCGCTTTGCAATTGCAACCTGCTGTAACATCAGGCGGCTGATGATAAAAAAACAGCGGCCGAAGCCGCTGTTTGGTTCCCCCTTATTTCGCACCGGCCCAGGCAACGGGTTTGCCGTCCCACTGCCAGAACTTGCATTGTTGCAATACTGCGTTGCTGCCAGTCCCGGCCGGTGTTTTTATCCTGTTGCCGCAGGATAAAACTTTACATGCTCCAGCGCACGCCGAGCATCCAGACCCAAGGATCTATATCCACATCCACGCTCTGAATGGTGTTGCCATTCACCAGCACCCGGCCTGTGGTATCAATGTCCATTTTGCTGACGGCGCCGTGCAGGCCCCAGTTGTCCGACAGCTTGTAATTAAAGCCGGCCTGCAGTGCCAAACCCCAGCTGGCTTTGAGCTTCAGGTCGACATCATCGCTGGCGGTGGTCACTTTCAGCGCCTGCAGCGTGCTTTTTAACGCCCCGGATGCTGATTCGTCGAAGAATTTGGTGTAGTTCAGGCCCACGCCGACGAAAGGGTCGAAGTTACTGTCGGTGTCGAAGTGATACTGGGCCATCAGCGTTGGTGGTAAATGTTTGGTTTTGCCAATGTCCAGGCCGTCAATGGCCGAGCCTTTGACTTTCAGGTCATGGCTGAATGGGGTAGCGGCAATCAGCTCCAGTGTCCAGTTTGGGTTCAGCCGATAGTCCAGCGTAATGCCGAGCTGAGTGTTGTTATTGACCGACACTGCGGTAGAACCCGCCGGCAGTTTCGCCACGCTCTCCACCACATTTAATGAACTGCTGCTGTCATTGGGCGCAACAGTAATGGCGCCGACATTGACCGAAAAATTGGCAGAGGCAGATGCGGCGAAAGTGGCCAGCGCCAGTAATGTCAGTTTGCCTGATGTTCTCATGATGTCTTCCTTCAAGGCTGCTTCGTGAACTGGCGCCATTGTGCGCGTTGTGGCGGGCAAAACTTTGGGCTGGATCAAGCTTTTACCGCTGCAAGCGCGGTTTCACCGGCAAAGTTTGATACAGAACAAACTTTGCTGCGGGCAGCACGCCACGGCGCAAAAACGACGGAAATACGCTGAAATGTTGGAAACTTACATACGTATGACATTGTGGGTCATTTGCAATCAGCTATTTGATGCGTATAGTACGGAAAGCTTAAACAAGGCGCGGGCCGTTGCTGTGCAGGCAGAGACGGGGGAGAGACCGCAATATTCTTGTTGGGCGACACACAGGATAGACATTCCATAACAAGAGAAAATTGTATGTCAGTTACAACACCATCCGTCGGCACCGCCAGTTCGGGCGCCAGTGGGCAGAACCATGGTTTCGCCCTGACCAGCCTGACTTTTTTGTTTTTTATCTGGGGTTTTATCACTTGTCTGAATGACATTTTGATCCCGCACCTGAAGAATGTGTTCGACCTGACCTACACGCAGGCGTCGCTGGTGCAGTTCTGTTTCTTTGGCGCTTATTTTCTGGTGTCTTTACCGGCTGGCTTGCTGGTAAGACGCGCCGGTTATCAGCGTGGTATTGTCGTGGGGCTGCTGATCGCTGCGGCCGGCTGTGTGTTGTTTTATCCGGCGGCGACTTCCAAAACCTATGCCTTGTTCCTTGGCGCGCTGTTTGTGCTGGCGGCCGGCATCACCATTTTACAAGTGGCGGCAAACCCTTATGTGACAGCGCTGGGGCCGGTGCAGACGGCATCGAGCCGCTTGTCGATGACCCAGGCGTTTAACTCACTGGGGACGACCATTGCCCCCTGGTTTGGCAGCCTGATGATTATCGGTGCCGTGACGGCCGCCGCTGGTACGCCTGAATTCAAGCAGCAGGAGGCCGAAGCCGTGCAGCTGCCTTATCTGATGCTGGCGGGTGCCCTGGTACTGATGGCGGTGATCTTCGCATTTTTGAAATTGCCAACAGTTGACGAGCATCATGTCGACGAAAAAGTGAATGCTGACCCTGGTTCTGCCTGGCAATACAGCCATCTGGTGTTAGGGGCTATCGGTATTTTTGTCTATGTTGGCGGCGAAGTGTCGATTGGCAGTTATCTGGTCAACTTTATGGGCGAGCCGCATATTGCCGGTTTGCCGGAAGTGGAAGCGGCGAAAATGCTCAGCTACTACTGGGGCGGCGCTATGGTCGGCCGCTTTATCGGTGCGGCGGTGATGCAAAAAATTGCGGCCGGCAAAGTGCTGGCTTTTAATGCGGTGGCCGCGGCGGTGCTGGTGCTGCTGGCGATTGTCAGCAGCGGTGCTTTTGCCATGTGGGCGCTGCTGTTGGTGGGCCTGTTTAACTCCATCATGTTCCCGACCATTTTCAGTCTGGCGGTGACGGGCCTGGGTCGTTACACCAGTAACGGCAGTGGCGTGTTGTGTGCCGCGATTGTCGGTGGCGCGCTGGTGCCGGTGTTACAGGCCGTACTGGCCGATGCCATTGGTCTGCAACTGAGCTTTATTATTCCGGTGCTGTGTTACGTCTATATCTGTTATTACGGCCTGGTTGGCTCGAAAATCAAACAACCGCAGGCGTAAATTGAGCATAAGAGAAGGGCGGGGCTGTGATGGCCCCGCCCTTTGTTTTTGCGCCGGCATTCAGCTGACGCTGTCAGCGCCCAGATAACGGGCCCGCTTTTGTGGTTTGAGTTGTTGTAAATCCAACAGCACCAGGCCGTCGATGCAATCGGCAAAGGCCGGGTCGACGCCGAAACTTAAAAACTGCACACCGCCGGGTTCGGCCACTTCACTGTATTGTTTGTATAAGGTGGGCACAGCCACCCCCATGTTGGCCAGCAAATGCTTCAGCTGGACAAAGTCTTCGCTGTAATTGTCGCCGCTAAACTGCAACTGCAGTTGCAGCATGGTTTGATGATCCAACTGATAAGGCTGATTGGGCAGTGCGCTGTCATCTTCTTTGGAAAAATACAGCGTGTAAAAGTACACCAGTAAATCCCGTGCCGCTTTGGGGTAACTGTTGGACAAACTGACGCCACCAAACAGGTAACGCAGCTGCGGCCGCTGTTTCAGATAAGCGCCAATACCGTACCAGAGATAATCCAGACTGCGTTTGCCCCAATAGCGCGGCTGCACGAAGCTGCGGCCCAGTTCCAGCCCTTGCGCCAACACCGGCGCCAGCTGGGGACCAAAACGAAACAGCGATGCGGTGTAGAGGCCTTGTTCCCCGTGTTCTGCGATGACCTGGGCGGTTTCGGCAAACCGGTAGGCGCCGACAATTTCCAAATCGTCCTGGTCCCATAAAATCAGCTGGCTGTAGTAGCTGTCGTATTTGTCGGTGTCCCGCCTTTTACCGGTGCCTTCGCCGACGGCCCGAAAGGCGATTTCGCGCAGCCGGCCAATTTCACGCAGCAGCACAGCTCTGGCATCAGGCTGGTCCTGTGATGGCTGATACAAATAGATGTGCTTGCCATCAGCGGTCTGGCCCAGCAGCGGACACTGGCGAATGGCTTTTTTCAGCGCCTGCCGCTCTTCCGGGTGGGCAATGGCAGACTGCGTTTTCAGCAGCGGCGTTTTGTCTTTGGCCAGGCGATACAGATGTTTCTTAAACAGTTTGACCAGCGTTTTAGGGTCCAGCTGTAAGTCGGCATAGCTGTCACAAGGGATGATTTCGCCGATGCGCAGACTGATATGTTTATGTTTTTGTTTAAACATTTCCTGTACCAGCAGCATGGTCGACAGCGGCTTGTACAGCATCGAGGCGCCATAAAACAGCAACGAATTACGGGCATCAATGTAGACAGGCAAAATTGGCGCTTTAGCGGCGCGGGCAAAGCGGATAAAACCGCCATGCCATTTGCCGTCCCGGACGCCATTGGGTTGTAATCGTGACACCTCGCCGGCCGGAAAAATAATCACAGCGCCTTCGCCGGCGAGCTGGGCGCCGATGTTGTCGAGCAGGCTGCGTGCAGTGCTGCCTTGCATGTTATTGACCGGCAACAGCAAGCTTTCCAGCGCGCTGATGCTCGAAAGCAGCTGATTGGCCACTACTTTAACATCAGGCCTGATGTCAGACACCAGCTTAATCAGTGCCAGACCATCCAGCGATCCAATCGGGTGATTGGCAATAATCACCACGCGGCCGTGGCTGGGAATACGTTCCAGTTCGTTGTCACGCACCTGAAAGCGGAAACTGAAATAATCCAGCACCTGCTCAACAAAATCGAGGCCACGCAGATGCGGATACTGCTGACCGAAGCGGACAAAGTCATCTTCATGTAGCAGATGTTTCAGCGCGCCTTTGACAGGCCTGGCCAGCCAGGGTTTTTCATTCAGTTGCGGCAGATGACGTTCGACAACCTGTTCAACATTTAACATCAGGACACTCCACAAGTGGGCCGCCCGCCGGCGGGATTTGGCGCTGTATGTCGCCAAGGCTAAGCAGGCTGTATGACAATCAGGTCGCAGATTTATGGCAGTTTGCTGAATTTTTGCGCGCGCGGCGCTGGTCCCGTCGGGCAGGCTGCGACTAGTGCTTTTTCCAGTTAATTCCGACTGAATCGGGCACAATGAAGTGGAAAAAGCACTAGAATGTCCGTCCCAATAAAAGGATCTGATATGAGCATTGCGCTGATTATTCCCGATCGGAAACTGGATGCGGTGGTGGCCGCTTTGCAGCAACAGTTACCGGATACGCCGCTGCAGATCTGGCCTGAGCTGACAGATCCGGCTGCCGTTGAATTTGCCGTTGTTTGGCGCCAGCCGCCCGGAGCGCTGAACAACCTGCCGAACTTAAAGGCCTTGCAGTCGTTCGGCGCTGGTGTGGACAGCATCCTGACCGACCCAACCTTGCCGGATTTGCCGCTGGCCAGAATTGTCGACCCGCACCTGACACAATCGATGCTCGATTACCTGCAGACGGTAGTCAGTTATTACCGGCTGCGCTTTGACGAGTTCGGCGCGCAGCAACGACAATGCCAGTGGAAACCGCGTTCAGCCCGTAAACTGCAGCAGATTTGTGTGTTGGGGCTTGGTGAACTCGGCGCTGCGACAGCGCAGCATTTTGCCCGGCAGGGCTACAAAGTGACAGGCTGGTCCGCCCGGCCGAAGCAACTGGCAGAGGTTAACTGCTTTGATGGCGACAGCGGCTTTCAATCGGCCGTTGCCGGCGCCGATGTGTTGATTTGCCTGCTGCCGCTGACTGCCCAGACTGAAAACCTGCTCAATGACGAGCGTCTGTCGATGTGTAAGCGCGGCGCTATTCTTGTCAATGTCGCCCGCGGTGCTGTCATCGATGACGATGCGTTGCTGGCTGCGCTGGCGAGTGGTCAGCTGGCGGCGGCCTGTCTGGATGTGTTTCGCACTGAACCCTTGCCGGCCGAACATCCGTTCTGGCAACATGAACAATTGATGCTGACCCCCCATATTTCCGCGGTGACCAATGCGCAAACCGCAGTGGCGCAAATTGCCGAGAATTACCGCAGAGTCCGCTGCGGTCAGCCCATGCTGAATCTGACCGATCGCAAAAGAGGGTACTGATGGCTGCTTTTACACTGGATATTCATCAGCATTTAGCAGTGCTGACGCTCAACAGCGCAGAGAAACGGAATCTGCTGACGCCGGATTCGGCTCTCGCCATCGCAGAGGCGGTCGAAGGACTCAGTCGCGATCCGGAAATTAAAGCGCTGGCGGTCACTGGCCGCCAAGGTGCTTTTTGCTCAGGCGCCGACTTACAGGCGTTGCTGGACGCCAGCCAGGGCGAAGGGGAAGAACTGCAGCAAATTTATGCGGCGTTCACGTCGGTCGCGCACAGCCCTTTGCTGACGATTGCACTGGTGAATGGCCCGGCGCTGGGGGCGGGTCTGAATCTGGCGATGGCGTGTGACATCCGGCTGGCCAGCCCGGATGCCTGGTTTGAGAGCCGGTTTTTTAATCTGGCGATCCATCCGGGCGGTGGTCATTGCTGGTTGCTGCCGCAGCAGGTCGGCTGGCAACAGGCGGCATCGATGATCTTTTGCGGCGAACGGTTGTCCGCGCAGCAGGCGCTTTCTTGTGGTTTCGTTAAAGAGTTGCTCGACGAAGAAGTGTTGCTGACCCGTGCCCGTCAACTGGCGGCGCCGCTGGCGGCTTTACCGACTGAACTGGTGCGTCAAACCAAAACCTCGATGCTGAAACTGCGCACCTGCTACCGGCAGGACGATGCGGTGGCTTATGAATTTCGCCAGCAATTTCAGTCTTTACAAACCTCAGATGCACAGCAGCACATTGCCGCGCTTTTGAGCAGGATCAGAACTAAATAAGCAGGTGCCAGCTGGCATGGGCGGTCATCAGGATAGTAGTCGATGAATCAAGTCACAGAGAATACAGCAACGCTGATGGGCGTGGCCGGGCCCGGGCAGGTGATCACCTGGTTTATGCAATATCAGGGGCCGCCCCTGGCGTCACCGGACTGGCCGGCCGGGATCTGGTTACAGGAAGCGCAAGTGCCCAGTCCGGAGCTCAGTCAGTTTTTGTTCACTGCCGTCGGTGCGCCGTGGCGCTGGTACAGCCGGCTCAGCTGGACCTATCAGGACTGGCTGGATTATCTCACTTTACAACAGGTGCGTACCTGGGTGTTGTACAAGCAAGGCACACCCGCAGGCTTTATCGAGTTGTGGCGCCACCCTGAAGATGCTGACAGTGTTGAAGTGAAGTTTTTCGGTCTGTTACCGGCCTTTATTGGCCAGGGACTCGGCGCGCCGCTGGCAAAAGCTGCCGTTGCACTGGCGCAGCAATGGACATCAGGGCGGGTCTGGCTGCATACCTGCAGCGACGATCATCCGTCGGCGTTAAATACCTACCGTAAAGCCGGATTTGTCGTGACCGGCGAGACCATCGAGCCCGCTGAAGTACCGCCAGATTTTGAAAGCGCTTCATTGGCGGCACCTTATGTTCACAGCAGGCTGCAACGCTTTCGGTAAGAACTGTAAATAAACAACCGGATCAGCTGGTTAGAACTGTTGTGATCTTCGGGCAAAGCGCATAAACTGACAAAGATCCCAAGTTGAAGTCAGCAGATCCGTTTGATCTGTGCAGGTCGCGTGACCGACATCTCGATTGGGTGCACCTTCATTGAACCCGGATAAAAGCAAAAAAAGGGATTCCGACATGCGCAAAGCGTCCAGTCGTGGTTTTGGCTTCAGTGTCATTGCCGTCTTGGTGGTGTTGATGGCGCTGTCTGCGCTGCTGACCAGTGCCGAAGCGGCGGTGTTGTTTTATTAAGTCAGCAGTTCCTGCAGCCTGATTGCTGTGCCCAGGCTGCCATCGCATGTCGCTACTCAGCGTTTTTGATGTAACTCGCGGTTTTCTCTTTTTTGCTCGGCATTTTTCTGCAGTAACACATAGGTCGCGGCATAGCCGCCATGAGGCTTCAATGCCGTATGGCAGGCCAGTACCTGTGGAATTTGTTGTAGCCACTTAAAGGTATAGCTGCGCAGGATAGCCGGATGCGGCTTACTGTCGCGCCCCATGCCATGATGGATCAATAAAGTACGAATACCACGCTGATGACAGTCCAGCACAAATTGCGACAACGCAGAACGTGCTTCGGTCAGGGTTTTTCCAAGCAGCATCAGCGTTGCATCCACCTGATATTTACCTAATCGCAGATTGCGGTAGACACCGTCCTGTACACCGTCTTTTTTGTAGGCCAGTACTTCGTCCGGTTTCACCAGATCGACATACTCCATACTCAGGTAATTCGCATCGTACTCCGGCTCCTGTTCCGCAGCTTTGCGGCGGGCGAGTTGGGCAAGAGTCGGATTGGTGTTGCCATTTTCTTCTGCCAGCACATCGGCACTGAGGCGTTTGACTCCGGCCATTTCCTGCAGAAACATTTCTAAATCGTCTTGAGCCATATCAGGTACAAATCTCAATAAACAGACGCAGATTATACGTGCTCAGCGCCAGCAAAATCACCTTTGAGACAGAAATCATCCGGTGACTGGCAGCCTGCAGCTGTTGAGCTAGACTGCAAAAGAGTTGATGTAACCAAATGTGTTGCGAAGGAGAGCGAAATTGATGTTGCCACAACGGGTGTATGAAAGCCTGCCATACCTCTATATTGCGGTCGGCCTTGGTATTTTATGTGGAGTCAGGCATCCCTATGCACTGATTTCTGCGCTGGTGTTTGTTTGTGCCGGTGCTTTCGTCTGGATTGAGCGCTCGCGTCATCGCCGCACTCGTCACCGGCTTGGCGCATTGCAGGACGGATTGTTGCCATTCTGGTGTTACGAAATGCTGCCATTCAGCTACCTGGCGCTTGGGGTCAGCTTAATGGTGTACAGTGATAATCTGTATATGTATCCATCGGCTGTGATACTCACCGTGATTGGCTTGCAAGTCTGGACTTTACGGGCTTTGCAGCGCAGACCCAGTCGCCATTTTCAGAGAGCTGCTGGCTGACGGCAGGGGATGCAGGCCCATCAGTAAGAAAGAGCCGGCAATAGCCGGCTCTTCTCATCTTAATAAAGTGCTGCGTGTTATTTACGTAAATCGAGGGCTGAATTCGCCACCGCGCGTGTCATGATAAGCCAAGCCTGCAGGTTTTGTTCAAGTGCCGCCGGGTCAACCTTATCCAGCGTGTCGTTTGGCGTGTGGTGATAATCAAAGTAATCGGTACCATCCTGCTCCAGCGTCACGACAGGCACTCCGAGTGCTTTTAAGACAGAAACGTCGGGGCCACCGAAAGCATCGTTGCCCCCGGCTTCAATTCCGAGCGGCGCCAGCTGCTGTTGAATTTGTTTGGCAAACGGCAGTGCGCTGGCGCCGAAGCGGGTTTCGAATCGCCAGATGCGACCGGCACCGAAGTCTGATTCTGATGCCAGCACATGCTTGCTCAATTCTTTGGCGTGGCGGGCTGCGTAAGCACGGGCACCAACCAGACCGCCTTCTTCATTGCCGTATAGTACAACCCGGATAGTCCGTTTGGGCTGTCCTTCTTTTTTCAGCAAAGCGGCAGTGGCCATCACCAACCCGACTCCGGCGCCATCATCAAGCGCTCCGGTGCCCTGGTCCCAAGAATCGAGGTGCGCACCAATCAGCACGATTTCGTCGGGCCGCTCAGAGCCGGTAATTTCGCCAATTACATTGTGACTGATGGCATCTTCGGTTTGTTGATTGTCCATCTGCAGTTTTAGTTTTGCTTCCGGCGCTTTTTGCAGAATACGCGCCAGTTGCTGAGCATCCGGTGCTGAAATGGCCACCGCAGGGATTTTAGGGACCGCCGGGTCGTAGCTCATTTTACCCGTGTGGGCAAAACGGTTCGCGCTGGTGCCGACTGAGCGGATAATCAGCGCTTTCGCGCCAAGCCGAGCAGCATCCACAGCACCTTTGGCGCGGGCACCGACAACTTTGCCGTACTGAGAGCCGGCGCGGTCTTTGGTCATCGCTTTGTTGATAAAGACGATTTTGTCTTTGACCTGCTCTGGCTTCGCAGCGAGCAGGGCTTCCAGGCTGTCAAACTGGACCACTGTGGCATCAATACCATTGGCGGGGGTACCAACAGAGCCGCCTAATGCCGTCAACACCAAAGATTGTGGAAACGGCGTCAGAACTTCCAGTCGGGCCTGGCCGCGCTGCCAATAGGGGGTGACAAACTCTTCCGTCCAGACTTTGTCAAAGCCCAGACTTTTCATCTGGCTGGTCGCCCATTGCACGGACGCACGGTCGCCGGGGCTGCCTGCTATACGCGGGCCTACTTCAGTCGTCAGGCTTTCGACCAGCTGATAAGCCAGCTGAGGGCTCAGGGGTAATGGCTGGACGGGGGTGTTGGCATACAATGCCGGTGTAAATAGCGCGAGCATTAGCAGGTTGTGCAGGTTTTTCATTTGAGTCGCTTGATCCGGAGATAAAGAACCAATTTAGCACAGGCCGATCTGTCATCAGAAGCGCCACACAGCCCGTTTTCTTCGATACTGGCCGAATGACACAAAAGTTAACATTTTGTGGGTTCGGCCTTACTTAATTAGCAAGATATAATGCGAAAACCTGGCAGAACCCAGGCACGACAAGACGTTATGCAGATAGAAATGAAAGTGCGTCAGGCTTTTGTTTATAAATAATTATTTATAAGTTAATTAATTAGAAGAAAATAGCCGGTTTTTTTAGCTTTTCTATTGTAAGCGGTGATTGGGCTGATAGATAATGAGACGTCTAGACATGCACGGTATGAGCGATATGAACTTACAAGATATGATGAATAACTCGGCTAAAGCGGTGAAGTTACTGAAAGCAGTATCGAATGAACGCCGACTGTTGATTCTTTGCCACTTGCTCAGTGGTGAATTATCTGTAGGCGAAATGAACGAGAAGCTGGGGCTTAGCCAGTCAGCATTATCGCAGCATTTGGCGCTGTTACGTCGCAATAAGCTGGTCAAAACACGCAAAGAAGCACAAACAGTGTTCTACAGCATGAATAGTAAGGAAGCTGAGGCAGTCATTGGGTTGATGCATTCGTTGTATTGCGCAAAAGCTGCCTGAAAAAGGATTTCAATGAAAAAACCAGCCGAAAGGCTGGTTTTTTTATATTTTCTACTCGAGCTGTCTGGTGCTTCTGACCGATAAAAACAACAAGTAAGTACTTGAAGTTCAATCAGATAAAACAGCAGACACAAAAAAACGCCTTTCGGCGTTTTCTTGTTAGCAGGTCAATTAAGCAGCAACGACTAATGCTTTGACGTGAGCATTCAGACGTGACTTATGACGAGCAGCTTTGTTCTTATGGATCAGACCTTTGTCTGCCATACGATCCAGCACTGGAACCATCTTTTTGAAGGCATCCTGTGCAGCTGTTGCATCATTGGTCAGTACTGCTGCGTAGGTTTTCTTGATGAAAGTACGCATCATTGAGCGCTGACTTGCGTTTTGCTGACGGCGCTTTTCTGACTGAATAGCGCGTTTCTTAGCAGACTTAATGTTAGCCAAGGTAACACTCCTAAAAACTAAACCGGGACTCTTTAAAGGCCGCATAATATGCCTATTTTATCGCCCTGTGTCAAATGCTTTTGCGGCTGTTTGACAGGAATTTAACCGTAATAAAAACCGCGCCGTGCTGGCATTCGCCGGGCGCTTTGGTGACAATAGCGCCAACAGAAAAACACGGAGTTTATCTTGTCTGCAAAGTTGTTGAAATCTGGCCTGATTGTCAGTCTGATGACCTTCATTTCGAGGATTCTGGGCCTGGTCAGGGACGTGGTCACAGCCAATGTGTTGGGGGCAGGTGCCGCCGCTGACGTTTTTCTGATGGTGAACCGGATCCCGAATTTCCTGCGACGTCTGTTCGCTGAAGGCGCATTTTCACAGGCTTTTGTGCCGGTTCTTTCTGAAGTCAAAGCCCGTCACGGTGACGATGCGGTGCGCGAACTGATGGCCAAAGCGTCTGGCACGCTGGGGCTGATTGTGACAGGCGTCACGTTACTGGCGATGCTGGGCTCGCCTGTGCTGATGGCATTGTTTGGCATGGGCTGGTTTGAGGATTACCTGCGTGGCGGGCCAGATGCTGTCAAATATGAGCAGGCCAGTGCGCTTTTAAAAATTACCTTCCCATATCTGTGGTTTATCACTTTTGTCGCGCTTTCCGGCGCTGTGCTGAACGTTTACAACCAATTTGCGGTGGCGGCATTCAGCCCGGTATTTCTGAATATCGCGATGATAGGCGCTGCGATCTGGTTGTCGCCACAGACGGACAGCCCGGCAACTGCATTGGCCTGGGGCGTCTTCCTCGGTGGTTTGCTGCAGTTTATTTTTCAGCTGCCTTTTCTGGCCAGAGCCGGCCTGCTGGTGTTGCCGCGCTGGGCCTGGCACGACGAATATATTGTGCGGATCCGTAAGTTGATGATCCCGGCGCTGTTTGGCGTGTCGGTCAGTCAGATTAATTTGCTGCTCGATGCCATTATCGCCTCGTTTTTGCAGGATGGTTCGGTCAGTTGGCTGTATTACTCAGACCGTCTGCTGGAGTTTCCATTGGGCATGTTTGGTATCGCCATTGCGACCGTGATCCTGCCCAGTTTGTCGAGGCTGCATGCACTTGATAACCAAAAAGATTTTCGTGCCACTATGGACTGGGGCATTGGGTTGATTTGTCTGCTTGGTATTCCGTCGATGTTTGGCCTGCTGATGTTGGCAGAGCCCATCCTGCTGACGGTATTCGCTCACGGCAAATTCACGGTGCAAGACGCCAGTCAGGCCAGCTGGAGCCTGATTGCCTATGTCATCGGTTTGTTACCGCTGATGCTGATCAAAGTACTGGCACCGGCTTTTTATGCCCGACAGGACATTAAAACGCCGGTGCGTATTGGCATTATCGCGATGGCGGCGAATATGGTGTTTAACCTGCTGCTGGCGCCTTTTATCAGTTATGTTGGCCTTGCTCTGGCGACCACATTGTCCGGGGCTCTGAATGCCTGGTTGTTATATCAGGGGCTGAAGAAAGCTGATATTTACCGGCTGTCCCGCCATACGCTGTTGTTGATCGCCAGAGCCCTGGCCGCGGGTCTGGTGATGGCCGCGCTGCTGGCTTACCTGCTGCCGGATGTGGCAAGTTTGCGGCAAAGTCATTTTGCCGGCCGGGCCGAAGTTGTCGGGTTGCTGGTGCTGGCGGCTGTGCCGGTTTATTTTGTTGCGCTGTGGCTGTTTGGTGTCAGGGTACGGGATCTGAAACGCCAAACTATTGCTGAAAGTCAGCAGGGATGACGTTATAATCGGCCGTTTAGACAGCAAGACAGAGAAGCGCAAACGGATGGAGTTGATTCGTGGCCTGCAGAATATTCAGCCACAGCATCAGGGCTGTGTGCTGACTATTGGCAACTTTGATGGCGTCCATCTCGGGCATCAGGCGGTGCTGGCCAAAGTGCGCCAGCTGGCGGCAGAGCTGCAACTGCCGGCCGTAGTGATGGTGTTTGAACCGCAGCCACTGGAGCTGTTTAATCCGGCGGCGGCCCCAGCCCGGCTGACTCGTTTTCGCGAAAAGTACCACTGGCTGGCCAGTCTTGGGCTGGACCGGTTGTTGTGCGTCAAATTCGATCGTGACTTCGCCAGCCAGCAACCTGAGTATTTTATCGAGCACTTATTGCTGGAAAAACTCGGGGTGCGGCATCTGATCGTTGGCGATGATTTTTGTTTTGGCAAAAACCGCAGCGGCAATTATGCCTTGCTGCAGGATGCGGCCAGTCGGTTTGGTTTTGGTCTGACGCCGACCGCCAGTCTGAAACTGCAGGAACACCGAGTCAGCAGTACCCTCATTCGCGAAGCGTTAGCGACTGACGAGCTGGACAATGCGACCGCCATGCTGGGCCGGCCTTTTTCATTGATGGGGCGGGTGCGACATGGTGAAAAGCTGGGCAGACAGTTAGGGTTTCCGACGGCGAATGTCTGGCTGTACCGGAAAAAACTGCCCTTGCATGGCGTTTATGCGGTCGAAGCGCACACCGCCAGCGGTTTGCTCCATGGTGTGGCCAATATCGGTGTTCGGCCGACGGTGCATGGCAGAGTCGAACAGCTGGAAGCGCATTTTTTTGATTTTAAAGGTGATTTATACGGCCAGCAGATTGAAGTGGTGCTGCGTAAAAAGATCCGCGCTGAACAGAAATTCAGTTCAGTGACCGAATTACAGCAACAAATTGAACGGGATGCCGCGGCGGCCCGGCAGTTTTTTGCTGCTGAGCTTCATAAATAGTCAGTCGGCCATGGCCGTTGGCACAGTCATTACGGAATTTATTGGATGAGCGATTACAAGCATACCCTGAACCTGCCGGATACGGCTTTTGCGATGCGTGCCAATCTGGCGCAGCGCGAGCCGCAGATGTTAGCAAACTGGACTCAGGCCGACCTTTACGGCCAAATCCGCGCAGCGAAAAAAGGTAAAAAGACTTTTATCCTGCACGATGGCCCGCCGTACGCCAACGGCAATATTCACATCGGTCACGCCGTCAATAAAATCCTGAAAGACTTTATCGTCAAATCCCGCACGCTGGCAGATTTTGATGCGCCTTATGTGCCGGGCTGGGATTGTCATGGTCTGCCGATTGAGCTGGTGGTTGAGAAAAAATACGGCAAGCCGGGCGTCAAGTTATCCGCTGCTGAATTCCGGCAAAAATGTCGCGACTATGCGCAAACACAAATCGAAGCGCAGAAAACAGATTTCATCCGTCTGGGAGTGCTCGGCGACTGGGACAATCCGTACCGTACGATGGATTACCAGACCGAAGCCAATATCATCCGTTCTTTGTCGCGTATTATTGAAAATGGCCATTTACATCAAGGCTTTAAGCCGGTGCATTGGTGTACCGACTGTGGTTCTGCACTCGCTGAAGCGGAAGTGGAGTATCAGGATAAAGTCTCACCAGCCATCGACGTGCGTTTCCGTGTTGTTGATGGAGCCGTTGCCGACAAATTCGATCATCCGGCCGGTCATGCCGGCACAGGCGCCATTTCTGTGGTGATCTGGACCACCACGCCATGGACCATTCCGGCCAACCGCGCTGTGGCGCTCAATGCGGCACTGAGTTACAGCCTGGTGCAG
>JACCDS011522035.1_pt1 | contig 19137 bp, 20 predicted proteins | sample 7446441 | NCBI WGS metagenome assembly JACCDS01 (sample SAMN15323445, study PRJNA562643) | freshwater metagenome | isolation source: river surface water | place: USA:Blue River Watershed | collected 2017-08-17
ACAGGCAGGGGGCCGCCATCAGCAGGAGCAAGGTGCCCGGCGCCTCGGGGCCGTGGGCGCGGGCCATGTCCTGGAGGGACAGGCCCTCTCCCGCAAGGCGGGCAGCCGCCCGGCGCAGGCGTCGCGCAACGGGCGCCATCAGGTCCGCAGCCACTTGCCGGCGCGGCGGCCGGCGATGTCACGCACCGCCTTGTGGCCCGCCAGCGTGCGGACCGCGTCCATGATGCCCTCGCCGCCGCCACCGCCGGATCTGCGGCGCAGGACGACCAGCAGCACTGTCGCCAGGACGCCGGCCAGCAGCAGGCCCAGGGCACCCAGCGCCCAGGTGACCCACGCCAGGACCGCCAGACCACCGGCCACCGCGGGCATCCACTGGACCAGCCAGGCCACCAGGGGCTCCAGGCTTGCCGCCATGGCGGGCAACACCGCGGCGAACTCCGGCGGGATCCAGGGCGCGATCCACTGCGGAATGCCCAGCGCCTGCACCAGGTCTGGCACGCTGGACAAGGCACCTGCGTTGGCAGCCGCCCAGGCCGCGACGGCGTGCAGCAGCCACACACCGAACGACCAGAACACCAGGAGCAAAGCCAGACCCAACCAGACCAGCAGGAGTGCCATGATTCGAATCCCTGATCAGAACGAAAATGGCTTTTTATCGGAATCAGGGATTCCGATAAACCAGCGTTTTTCGCTCAACGACTTCAGGAAATCCGAAGCGACTGCGGCGCCGCCTCGCCCGACTTGTCGGCGATGGAAAAACAGTCGTCCGTGCGCTTGTGGAAGCTGGCGCCGAAACGGGCAATGGGCCGGTAATCGCGCAGGTTCATGGGCCACACGAGCTTGCCCTGGGCCAGGTTGACGAGCGACCCCATGGAAAACGCGACCACGGTCTGCGGGTCGCGCAGCAGATGGCAGGCCAGGTCGAAGCCGCCGCTCTTGGCGGGCACGATGCCTTGCGCCCGTCCGGCCGCCAGCCGGCCGGCGTGGCGCATGGCGAAAAATTCCGGTTATCTGCTCGTCGGTGACCGACGGTCCGGGGTCAGGAACAACTCGGCACAGACACCGCGCAGCCACTGGCTGGCCGGATCCTGGTGGTAGCGGGCATGCCAATGCTGCTTCACCTGGAATTTCGGGATCGGCAGCGGGCATGGCAGCACCATCAGGCCACCCGCCGTGCGCGCCAGCGTCTCCCCGATGTGCCGCGGCAGCGTGGCGACCAGTTGCGTCGTGGACAGCGTGGCCGGCAACCCCAGGAAGCCGGGAAGCCGCAAGGCCACCCGGCGCTGCAGTCCCAGCTGGGCCAGCGTGGCCTCCAGCAACTGCTGCCCCGTCCCCGAGACGATGCCGGCGTGGTCCTCGCGCGCGTAGTCGAGGCGGGTGAACGACTCGGGCCGCACCCGCGGGTGGCGCTTGCTGGCCAGGCAGATCCAGTCCTGATCGAACAGTGTCTGCTGGTAGAAACCGGTGTCCAGCTGCGGGATCAGGCCCAGGGCCAGGTCGGCCCGGCCATCGCTCAACTCCTCGGCCATCCCGTCGTGCAGCCCGCCCGCCTCGAGGCAAACCCGCGGCGCCAGCGCATGGACATGCGAGAACAGCCGCGGCAGCAGCGTGACGTGGCTGGCGTCGGTCATGAGCACCCGGAACCCGCGGTCGGCGGTGGCCGGGTCGAACGCACGGCCGGCCTCCGCCAGCCGGCGCATGCCATCGAGCACCTCGCGCACGGTGCCGATCATCGCGTCCATCCGCGGCGTGGGACGCATGCCGGCGGCAGTGCGCACGAACAGTGGATCGCCAAACTGCGCGCGCAGGCGCTTGAGCCACAGGCTCACCGTGGGCTGGCCCTGCCCCAGCAGGTCGGCGCTGCGCGTCACGCTGCCCGTGCGGTACAGCGCCTCCAGCAAGCGCAGCAGCCGCAGGTCCAGAGAATCGAGTTCGTCCATGGGCGTCACGCCCCCATTATTTCAAATACTAATTCGAATTATCAGCTTCATTTCATTCCCTTATTCAACAGGCTTTCCCACAATCGCGTTCATTCAACACAGGAGGCCCATCTTGAAGATCGCGGTGCTGGGCGCTGGCGCCCTGGGATCTGCCATCGGCGGCACGCTGGCGCAGGCAGGCCACGAGGTCACCCTCATCAACCGCAACCGCGGCCACGTGGACGCCATCAACGCCGGGGGGCTGCGCATGCGCACCGCGCAGGGCGAGGTCACGGTGCGCACACGTGCCGCCACCGGCGCGACAGGCGTGGGGCCGCAGGACCTGGTGGTGGTACTGGTGAAGTCCTTCCACACCCGTGAGGCGATGGCAGGCGCGCTGGAACTGGTGGGCCCCGACACGGTGGTGATGTCGCTGCAGAACGGCCTGGGCCACGAGGACATCCTGGCGCAGCTGGTGGGCCGTGAGCGCCTGCTTGCAGGCAAGACCTACGTGGGCGGCGTGATGCTGGGCCCGGGCCACATCCTCGCGGGCGTCACCGGCAAGGAAACGCTGGTCGGCGAGCTGGACGGCCGCATCACGCCGCGCGCCCGCGCCATTGGCGAGGCCTTCAACGCCGCGGGCCTGGCCACCACCGTGAGCGACAACATCCTGGGGATCATCTGGGACAAGCTTCTGGTGAACGTGGCCACCGGCGCGGTCGCCGCAATCACCCGCCTGACCTACGGCCCCCTGTACCAGCTGCCCGAGATCGAGGCCACCGCCGTTGCCGCGGTGCAGGAGGCCATGGCCGTGGCCCGCGCCGCCGGCATTCCCCTGACCACCCCCGACGCCCGCGCCGCCTGGACCAAGGCCAGCGCCGGCCTGCCTGCCGACTTCAAGACCTCGATGCTCCAGAGCCTGGAGAAGGGGTCCAGCACCGAGATCGATTTCATCAACGGCGCCGTGGTGCGCTGGGGCGAGCGCCACGGCGTGGCCACCCCCGTGAACCACACGCTCGCGGCCTGCGTCAAGGGCATCGAGCGTGCCATGACGCTGTCCCAGGAGACCCCCATGAACCCAACGGCTCAGGCACCCGCCGCGCCCTCCGCGCCCACCCGCGCCTACGTGGAACACGTGGCCGTGCGCGTGCACGACATCCACTGGCACATCCGCTTCTTTCGCGAGGTGCTGGGCATGGAGATGCGCGAGGTCGCCGGAACGCCGGACAACCCCAGCCAGTACTGGACCGTCGGTGGCATGCAGCTGATCGCCACGCCCGGGTTCCAGGCGCCCCCGAGCAACGACGCCGGATGGCTCGCCCACCTGGGCGTGATGGTGGACGACCTGGACGCTGCGCTCTTCGCCGCCTCCTCCTGGGGCGTCAAGACCCTGCCCCAAGGCTACAACTGGCTGCAGCTGCCCGACGGCCTGGCCGTCGAACTGATGCAGGCCGCCCCCGGCAGCGTCGAGCAGGCCCTGGCCGTGCAACCGCGCGCCTGACCCACCGCCCTTCCCCGCCCCGAATGCTGAACATCCCCAAGATCCAGTTCCAGACCCCCGAGCGTTACTGGGACGACGCCGCCGACGGCGACGAGTGCACCAGCCCCAACTACGCGGTGACCGAGGCACGCATCAACGCCTATGCCGAACTCACCGGCGACTTCACCCCCGTCCATATCGACGAAGCGTATGCGAAGACCACGCCCTTCGGCACCCGCGTCGCCCACGGCCTGTTCGGGCTGTCGATCGCCGACGGCCTGAAGACCCAGAGTGAGTACCGCTTCCTGCCCGGCATGTCCCTGGGCTGGACCTGGGACTTCCTGCTGCCGATCAAGATCAACGACACACTGCACGTGAAGTTCCGCGTGACAGGCCTGCGCGCCAGCAGGAGCCGCCCGGGCTGGGGCATCGTGATCCTGCCCTCGGAGTTGATCAACCAGCACGGCGAGGTGGTGCAAAAGGGCGAGCACCGCCTGATGATCCCGCGCCGCCCGGGAGCCTTCTGATGCTGCCGCTGCAATCGCGCCCGCTCGAGGGCTTTCGCGTCATCGACTACAGCCACTTCCTGGCCGGCCCCTATGTGGGCCGCTGCCTGGCCGCCCTGGGGGCGCAGGTGATCAAGGTGGAGCGTCCCGGCTCCGGCGACGCGGGCCGCCAGCACGCCTGGTTCGTGGGCGAACACAGCGGCTACTTCCTGCAGTTGAACATGGGCAAGAAGGGCCTGAGCGTCAACACGAAGGACCCGCGCGGCCGCGAGCTGATGCAGCGCCTGTGCGATGGCGCCGACGTGTTCGTCGAGAATTACCGCCCCGGCGCGCTGGACAAGCTGGGCCTGGGCTATGCGGACCTGGCCGCTCGCAACCCCGGCCTGGTGTACTGTTCCATCTCCGCCTACGGCCACACCGGCCCTGACGCGCACCGCGCCGGCTTCGGCCTGATCGCCGAGGCCAAGAGCGGCATCATGCAGATGGTGGGCACGCCGGGCGAGGCGCCGCCGCTGCTACGCATCTCGCTGGGCGACATGTACACCGGCATCCACGCGGTGGCCGCCATCAACGCAGCCCTGCTCGGACGCGTGAAATCCGGCCGGGGCCAGCACATCGACATGGCGCTGTACGACACCCTGGTGTCCATGCACGAATACGCCATCCAGTGCTACACGCTTTCGGGCGGCAAGGAGGTACCGGTCCAGACCGGACACGACATGCCTACCTCCACGCTCTATGGCGTGTTCCGTGCCGCCGACGGCGACCTGGTGATCGCCGCGCAGGTGGATGACGCCTGGAAGCGCTTTGCGCAGATGGTCGAGTCCAACGGCGGGCCTGCCGGCTTCGCCGCCGACGCGCGATTCCACACCTCGGCCGGCCGTAACGCCCATCGACTGGAGATCCTGTCGGTGGTCAAGCCCTGGGTGGCCGATCGCAAGGTCGCCGACCTGCTGGCCCTGCTCGACGCCATCGACGTGCCCGCCGCCAAGGTGCAACGCATCGACGAGGTGCTGGCCGACCCGCAGATCCAGGCGCGCGGCATGGTGGTGGAGCAGGACCACCCGGCGCTGGGAAAGATCCAGCTGCCCAATCTGCCGTTCCGCTTCTCGGGTTGCGACACGACCATTCGCGAGGTCGCGCCGGAACTGGGCGAGCACAACGAGTCCATCGCCGCCAGCCTCGGTTTTTCCGCGCAGGAGATCGCCGAAATGCAGCGTGATGGCGTCCTGTATTCCAAGCCGGCTCACCGGGTGAACGCATGACCGACAAGTACGCCGTCATCGGCAACCCCATCGACTTCAGCAAGTCTCCCTTCATCCACGGCGAGTTCGCCCGTTCGCTGGGCCATGACATCGAATACACCAAGATCCTGGGGCCCCTCGGCGGCTTCAGGGAGACGGTGGACGCCTTCCGCGCAGCGGGCGGCCGCGGCATCAACATCACAGCCCCGTTCAAGCTCGATGCCTTCGCCTATGCCGACGAGCGTTCGCCCAGCGCCGAGCTGGCCGGCGCCGTGAACTGCCTCAAGCTCGATGGCGAGCGCATCGTGGGTGAGAACTTCGACGGCGTAGGCCTGGTGCGCGACGTGGTCCACAACCTGGGCCAGCCCCTGGCCGGCCGCCGGGTGCTGCTGCTGGGTGCAGGTGGCGCCGCGCGCGGCGCGCTGCTGCCATTCCTCGCCGAAGGCCCCGCGGAACTGGTCATCGCCAACCGCAGCGGGGACAAGGCCCAGGCGCTGGCGGCCATCGCATCGGAACACGCGCCGGCCGGCACCGCCGTACACGCCAGCGGCTATGCAGCCCTCGAGGGGCAGTCCTTCGATGTGGTGTTCAACGCCACCTCGGCCAGCTTGCGCGGCGAACTGCCGCCCGTACCCGCCAGCGTGTTCGCCGGCTGCAGCCTGGCCTACGAACTGGCCTACGCCAAGGGCATGACCCCCTTCCTGCGCCTGGCCGCCAACGCCGGCGTGACCCGGTACGCTGACGGCGTGGGCATGCTCGCCGAGCAGGCGGCCGAGGCCTTCGCCTGGTGGCGCCGCGTGCGTCCCGCAACAGCGGCCGTCATCGAGCAGCTGCGAGTACCCCTCGAATAAGGGACGGTGTAAAGTCCCCGGGATATTTTTTTGGCAATAACAGTTTCAACAAAGGAGACAACCATGAAACGCCTGTTCATCAAGACCCTGGTCGCCACCGCGGCCCTTGCCGTGGCCGGCCTGGCCAGCGCCCAGGAGCGCACGCTCAAGATGGGCCTGAACGGTCCCGACAACCACCCTGCCGCCGCCGGCATGAAGCGGTTCGCCGAACAGGTGGCCGCCAAGACCAACGGCCGCATCAAGGTCAACCTGTTCTACAACGGCGCGCTGGGCAGCGACCAGGCCGTGGTATCCGCCATCAAGGGCGGCACCATCGAGCTGGCCGTCATGAACTCCGGCATCCTGGCCTCGGAGGCCAAGGAACTGGCGATCTTCGACTTCCCCTTCCTGTTCGCCAACGAGAAGGAATCGGACGCCATCGTCGACGGCCCGGTGGGCAAGAAGATGCACGCCCTGCTCGAGCCCAAGGGCATCGTCGGCCTGTCCTACTGGGAGCTGGGCTACCGCCAGATCACCAACAGCAAGCGCCCCATCAACAAGGTCGAGGACATCGAGGGCCTGAAGCTGCGCGTCATTCCCAACCCGATCAACCTGGAATGGGTCAAGGCCCTGGGCGGCAACCCCACGCCGCTGGCCTTCCCCGAGGTCTACGGCGCGCTGGAGCAAAAAGCCATCGACGGTCAGGAAAACCCGATCTCCGTGATCGCCGCCAACAAGTTCTGGGAAGTGCAAAAGCACGTGGTGCTGACCAACCACCAGTACAACCCCCAGTCGGTCATCATGAGCAAGCGGGTGTGGGACAGCCTGAGCCCCGCCGACCGCAAGATCATCGATGAAGCGGCCGACGACGCCACCAAGACCCAGCGCGAGCAGGCCCGTGCGGCCGTGGCAGCCAACCTGGAGCTGCTCAAGAAGAACGGCATGACCGTGACCCAGCTGCCCCCGGCCGAAGTGGCCAAGCTGCGCGAGAAGATGAAGCCCGTGATCGCCAAGTTCACCGCCTCGGTGGGCGAAGCCACGGTCAACGAGGTGCAGGCCGAACTGGCCAAGCTGCGCAAGTAAGCCCAGGCGCACCAAGGCCCCCTGGGGCCATCAACCGGGCGCTGCGCAGGCAGCGCCCTTTTTTTTCATCCATCGGAAAGTCCCCATGAAGATCCTCATGCTGCACGGCATCAACCACAACATGTTCGGCCGGCGCGACCCCAAGCACTACGGCAGCACCACCCTGGCCCAGATCGACGAGCGCCTGCAGGCGCTGGCGGCAGACCTTGGCGTGACGGTGGAGAGCTTCCAGACCAACCACGAAGGCGCCATGTGCGAGCGCATCCACCAGGCGGTGCTCGATGGGACGAACGGCGTCCTGATCAACGCCGGCGCCTGGACGCACTACAGCTACGGGATCCGGGACGCGCTGGCCATGCTCACCTGCCCGGTGGTGGAACTGCACATGTCCAACATCCATGCCCGCGAGGCGTTCAGGCACCACTCGGTCCTGGCCGAGATCGTGACCGGGCAGATCGCCGGGTTCGGCGTGGATTCGTACGAACTGGCGCTGCGGGCCGCGGTGCTGGCGGCCAAGGCAGGCCGTTGAGCCAGCGTTGGCGGCCCGGGCGGTGCCCGAGGTGCCGCCGGGTCATCGCTTGGCGCGGCGACCGCAAATGGCGATTCAGCTTCCGACTCAATGGCGCGCCGACCATCGGCTGGCGCCCGATCCCCTCGACGGTACCGCCACCTCCCTGCGGCGGACACGCTTGCACCCGGATGCGGCACGTGTTTTAATTGTCCGCACAATTAACCAATTGATCCAATACGCTGATGGAGATGCCATGCTGACCCCCGTCGAGAGATCCCCCCAACGCATCCGCGCGACTTACGGTCGCTACCTCGAGGAGTTCAGGGTCGGCGACACGTACGAGCACCGGCCGGGCCGCACCATCACCGAGACGGACAACATCCAGTTCTCGCTGATGACGATGAACAGCCACCCGATGCACTGCGATGCGAACTACGCCCGCAAGAGCGAGTTCGGCCGCCTGTTGGTCAACAGCGGGTTGACGCTGGCGATCGTGGTGGGGATGACGGTCAACGACGTCAGCGCCAAGGCGATCGCCAACCTGGGCTGGAAGGAAATCCGCATGCCCGCGCCGGTGTTCTGCGGCGACACGCTGTATGCCGAGAGCGAGGTCCTGGAAGTGCGCGAGTCGCAAAGCCGCCCGACGCAGGGCATCGTCACCACCCGCACGCGCGCCTTCAACCAGGACGGCGTGATGGTGATGGAGTTCATCCGCGCCTCGCTGGTCCCCAAGCGGGGGCATGCGGTCGACGACTGAGCCCGTCCCTTCTTCATCCCCACCCACAAACAACACCAGGAGACAAGCATGAAGAAACGCATCCTGTGGCAGGCAGCCTTGCTGACATTCGGCCTGGTGGCCGGCGCCGCGGCGCAGACCGCCTACCCCACCAAGCCGATCAAGCTGATCGTCGGCTTCCCGCCGGGCCAGGCCACCGACCTGGTGGCCCGCGCCGCCGCCCGCAAGCTGCAGGAGAGCCTGGGCCAGCCCGTGGTGGTGGAGAACAAGGCCGGCGCCGCCGGCATCATCGGCTCCGAGACGGTGGCCAAGGCCGCCCCCGACGGCTACACGCTGGTGGTGGGCTCCAGCGGCACCATGGCCGTCAACCCCAGCCTGTACTCCAAGCTGCCCTACCACCCGCTGCGTGACTTCCAGCCGGTGAGCCTGCTGGCGGTGGTGCCCCTGTTCCTGGCCGTCAACCCCGCACTGCCCGCGCAGACCGCTGGTGACCTGGTCAAGCTGGCCAAGGCCTCGCCCGGCAAGCTGACCTACGGCTCCGCCGGCAGCGGCGTGACCAGCCACCTGACCATGGAGCTGTTCAAGAACGCCCAGGGCATCGACATCACCCACGTCCCCTACAAGGGCAGCCCCGCCGCGGTCACCGACCTGATCGGCGGCCAGGTCAACGCCATGATCGACACCGGCCCGGCCCTGCTGCCGCACATGCGCACGGGCAAGGTGCGCGTGCTGGCCATCGCCAACCGCACCCGCATCGCCGCGGCCCCGGACGTGCCGACCATGGCCGAGGCCGGCCTGGGCAACTTCGAGGCACCCGCCTGGGTGGGCCTGGCCGCGCCCAAGGGCACACCGCGCGAGATCGTGATGGCCCTGCACAAGGCGCTGGCGAGCAACTGGCGCAATGCCCCCGACGTGCGCGAACAGCTCAACGCCCTGGGCGCCGAGCCGGCCGAGATGTCGCCCGAGGATTTCACCCGCTACATCCAGGCCGAGATGGACAAGTGGGGCACGGCGGTGAAGATCTCCGGCGCCAAGGTGGACTGAGGCACGATGGATCCGAACGCAACGATCTCCACGCGGCTGGCCGCCTGGGCCAGCGGCTTCGAGCTGGCCCAGGTTCCGCCGGCGGTGCGCTCGCGCGCCGCCCACCTCATGCTGGACTCGCTGGGCATCGCCCTGGCCTGCACACGCTGGGACTTCGCGCGCAGCACCCTGCAGGGCCTGCGTGAACTCGCCGGCCCCGGCGGGGACGTGCCCGTCATCGGCCACGGCCAGTCGCTGCCCCTGCGCGACGCGGTGGTGATGAACGCCCTGTTGATCCACGGCCTGGACTACGACGACACCCATCCCAGCGGCGTGGTCCATGCCACCACCTCGGTCCTTCCGGCCATGCTGGGCCTGGCGCACCGCCAGCGGGCCAGCGGCGCGCAGCTGCTGCAGGCCTACATCCTGGGCATGGAAGTCACCACCCGCCTGGGGGCGGCCGCCAAGGGCGGCTTCCACCAGGTCGGCTTCCACCCCACCGGGCTGGTGGGCACGTTCGGCTGCACACTCGCGGCAGCCCGCCTGCTGGACATGCCGGCGCAGGCCATGGTGGACGCGCAGGGCATCGCCCTGTCCTTTGCCTCGGGCAGCCTGGAGTTCCTCCAGGACGGCGCCTGGACCAAGCGCATCCACCCGGGCTGGGCGGGCGCCTCGGGCATCTCCGCCGCCATCCTGGCGCGCAACGGGTTCGTCGGCACGCGCCAGGCCTACGAGGGCCGCTTCGGCCTCTACAACAGCCACCTCGGGCCGCTGGCTCAGGCGGGCGACCTGTCCCTGGCCACCGCCGGCCTGGGCCAGGACTGGGAAGTGCTCAACGTCGCCGTCAAGCCGGTGCCCGCCTGCCACTTCACCCACGCCTGCGCCGACGCGGCCGGCCTGCTGCACCCGCAGTGGCAGGGCGCGCCGGTGCGGCGCATCGTCGCCCGCGTGCCGGCCGGCGTGATGAAGACGGTGTGCGAGCCGCTGGAGAACAAGCGCCGCCCCGCCAATGCCTACGAGGCGCAGTTCAGCATCCCCTACTCGGTGGCCACCGGGCTGCGCCTGGGCCGCTTCACGCTGGACGCGCTCGAGCCCGCCGCCTACCAGGATCCGCAGACGCTGGCCCTGGCCGCCCTGGTCGAGTGCGAGGCCGACCCCGACGCCGACTTCCCCCGCTACTACGGCGGCGAGGTCCGCGTCGAGCTGGCCGACGGCCGCGTCCTGTACCACCGCGAGCCGGTCAACCGGGGCGCCCCCGGCCGCCCCATCAGCGACGCCGACATCGTGGCCAAGTTCCACGAGAACGCGGCCCGCGCCGTCCCCCGCGCGCACGCCGACCGCATCCTCGATGCCGTCCTGGGCATCGAGCACGGCGACGCCACCCACCTCAATCAATTGCTGGGCGTTACCGCCCGCCTGGAGAACGAATGAACACCGCCGTCACCCATGACGCCGAGCAGGAAACCCTGATCCTGGACATGCTGGACCGCTTCCTGGCGGTCGAGGTCAAGCCGCACGTGCACGAGCTCGAGGCCGCCGACCAGTATCCCCATGCCATCGTCGAGAAGATGAAGGAGATGGGCCTGTTCGGTTGCCTGATCGCGCCCGAGTACGGCGGCCTGGGCCTGTCCACCACCACCTACGCCAAGATCATCGAGCGCATGTCGGCGGTGTGGATGTCGGTCTCGGGCATCATCAACTCGCACCTGATCATGGCCATGGCGGTGCAACGCTTCGGCACCGAGGCGCAGAAGCAGGCCTACCTGCCCCGCTTCGCCACCGGCGAGCTGCGCGGCGGCATCGCCCTGACCGAACCCGACGCCGGCACCGACCTGCAGGCCATCCGCACCACCGCGCGGCGCGAGGGCGACCACTATGTCGTCAACGGCACCAAGATGTGGATCACCAACAGCCAGGAAGGCAACTGCATCGCGCTGCTGGTCAAGACCGATCCCAAGGCCGAACCGCGCCACAAGGGCATGAGCCTGCTGCTGGCCGAGAAGGGCGAGGGCTTCATCGTCAGCCGCAAGCTGCAGAAGCTGGGCTACAAGGGCATCGATACCTGCGCGCTGGCGTTCGAGGACTACCGGGTGCCCGTGGACCGCCTGGTGGGCGGCGTCGAGGGCAAGGGCCTGCAGCAGGTGCTGGGCGGGCTGGAGCTGGGGCGCATCAACGTGGCGGCGCGGGGCCTGGGCATCGCCCAGGCGGCCCTGGACGAGGCCGTCGCCTATGCGCAGGTGCGCAAGACCTTCGGCAAGCCGATCTGCGAGCACCAGGCCATACAGCTCAAACTGGGCGAGATGGCCACCCGCACCGAAGCCGCGCGCCTGCTGGTGTACGCCGCCGCCGCGGCCTACGACCGGGGCGAGCGCTGCGACATGGAAGCGGGCATGGCCAAGTACTTCGCCACCGAGGCCGGCCAGGAGAACGCGCTGGAGGCCATGCGCATCTTCGGCGGGTACGGCTACTCGAAGGAATACAACGTCGAGCGCCTGTACCGCGATGCGCCGCTGCTGCTGATCGGCGAAGGCACCAACGAGCTGCAGCGGATCATCATCGCCAAGCAGCTAATCGAGCGCAACCCGGCATGAGCGGCACCCCCAGCATGAAAGACGCGAACGCCCGCGCCGAGGCCCCGGCGGCCGCGCCCCAGGCGCTGCCGCTGCAAGGCGTGCGCATCATCGCCATCGAGCAATACGGCGCCGGCCCCTTCGGCACGCAGCACCTGGCGGACCTGGGCGCGGAGGTCATCAAGATCGAGAATCCGCTCGATGGCGGCGACGTGGGCCGCGCCGTCGGCCCCCATTACTTCGGCCCGGGTGACAGCCACTTCTACCAGTCGTTCAACCGCAACAAGAAAAGCATCACCCTGGACCTCAAGACGCCCGAAGGCATGGCCGCCCTGCGCCGGCTGGCGGCGGGCGCGGACGTGGTGTTCAACAACCTGCGCGGCGACCTGCCGGCCAAGCTGGGCCTGACCTACCAGGACCTGCGCGAGTGCAACCCGCGCCTGGTGTGCGGCCACCTGTCGGCCTATGGCCGCACCGGCTCGCGCGCGGCGTGGCCGGGCTATGACTACCTGATGCAGGCCGAGGCCGGCTACCTGTCGCTGACCGGCGAGCCCGACGGCCCCCCGGCGCGCATGGGCCTGTCCATCATCGACCTGATGACGGGCACCACCGCCGCCATGGGCCTGCTGGCCGCCGTGGTGGGCGCGCGCGCCAGCGGCCAGGGGCGGGACGTGGACGTCAGCCTGTTCGACGTGGCGCTGCACAACCTCGCCTACGTGGCCACCTGGTACCTCAACGCCGGCAAGTGCATCGGCCGCGAGCAGCGCTCCAGCCACCCTTCCCTCACGCCCAGCCAGTTGTACCGTACGCAGGACGGCTGGATCTTCATCATGTGCAACAAGGAGAAGTTCTGGGGCGTGCTGGCCGGCTGCATCGGCAAGCCCGAATGGGCCGACGACCCGCGCTACCGCACCTTCAAGGACCGCCTGGCCCACCGCGCCACGCTGACCGCCGAGCTCGACGCCATCCTCCAGGCCGCGACCACCGGCGAATGGATGCGGCGCTTCGCCGGCAAGGTGCCGGCAGCCCCGGTGTACGACGTGGCCCAGGCGCTGGACAGCGAGTTCGTCGCCGAGCAGCAGCGCCTGCTGGACTTCGACCACCCGGCGGGCACGATCCGCATGGTGGCCTCGCCCGTGCGCGCGGGCGAGCACCCGGTGCGCCCGGCGCCGCGAATGGGGGAACACACCGAGGCGGTGCTGCGCGAGGCGGGTTACGACGAGGGCGAAATCGCGCAGCTGCGCGCCCTGGGGGCGCTGGGACCGGTTTGACCCGCCAGCCCCACCCGGATCGTCCGGCCATCGGCCGCATGGCCTGCCGCCATCGCCGCAGGCCCTAGAGTAATGCCCATGAAACCCGCCCCTTCGCCCCGCCCCCCCCTGTCAAGCCCCCTGTCCAGCCCCCTGGCCCTGGCGCCGGGTCGTCCTCGCTACCTGCAGCTGGCGCAGACGCTGCTCCATGAGATCGAGACCGGCCGCTACCCGGTGGGGACCCAGCTGCCGACCGAGTTCGAGCTGTGCGAGCAGTTCGGGGTGAGCCGTGCCACGGCGCGGGAGGCCGTCAAGCGCCTGGTGCAGATGGGGCTGGTCGTACGCCAGCCCCGGGTGGGCACCACCGTCCAGGCCCGCACGGCGACCCAGGGTTACCGCCAATCGGCCGCGGACGTGGATGACCTGTACCGGTATGCCGCCGACACCACGCTGGTGATCGAGCAGCGCCAGACCGTCCGCGTCGATGACGGGCAGGCCCGGCAGCTGGAGGCCTCGCCGGGCGAGACCTGGTTGCGCCTGCGCGGGCGCCGGCTGGTGCCGGGCAGCTCGGATCCCTTGTGCATCACCGATATCTGGCTGGCCCCGGCTTACCGCTCGATCCAGGGCATCGAAGGCCCGCTCCAGGGTGCCGTCCACGCCGCCATCGAGCAGCAATTCGGCGAAGTCATCGTCGAGGTCGAACAGGAGATCCGGGCCGTCTCGATTACCGGGGCCGACGCCAAGACCCTGGACGTGCCCTCGCGCAGCCCCGGCCTGTGGGTCTGCCGGCGCTATCGCAACCGCCAGGGCCAATTGGTGGAGCTGGCGACCAGCATCCACCCGGCGGACCGCTTCAGTTACAACACCGTCCTGCGCCGGGAATGGGGCGTGGACCGGTCCGGCGCGCAGCCGGTGTCCTGAAATGGGCGCCTGGCTCCCCCTGGTCATCACCCTGGCCATCCAGGCCGCTGCGGCCATGGCGCTGCTCACGCTGCCCGCCATGGCCCCGGAGGTCGCGCGCGCCATCGGCGTGTCGGCCAGCTACACCGGGCTGTACATCGCACTGGCGTATGCGGCAGCCCTGGTCAGCGGCCTGGGGGCTGGCACGGCGGTGATCCGCCATGGCGCGATCCGGGTCAGCCAGGGGTGCATGGTGCTGTGTGCGGCCGGCCTGCTGCTTTGCTCGCTGTGCCACCTCGGGTGGCCCGCCCTGGCGCTGGGCGCCCTGTGCATCGGTGTGGGCTACGGCCCCATCACGCCGGCCAGCTCCCACCTCCTGGCGCGGACCACCCGCCCGCAGCACATGTCGCTGGTGTTCTCCCTCAAGCAGACCGGCGTCCCGGTGGGCGGCATGCTCGCCGGCGCCCTGGTGCCTGCCGTGGCCCTGTGGACCCAATGGCGCGGAGCCCTGGTGATGAGCGCGATCGTGTGCCTGGGCTGCGCCGTGCTGGCCCAGCCCCTGCGCGCCTGGCTGGACGACGACCGGGACCCCGCCCGCCCGCTCACGCTGGGCCACCTGTGGAAGCCGGTACGGCTGGTCCTGTCGCATCCGGCGCTGGCCACCCTGGCGTTGTGCTCGTTCGCGTTCTCCATCACCCAGCTGTCCCTGACCGGCTACCTGGTGACCTACCTCAACCTGGACCTGGGCTACACGCTGGTCACCGCGGGCTTCTGGCTGGCGTTCTGCCAGCTCGGGGGCGTGGTGGGCCGGGTGGCCTGGGGCTACGTGGCCGACCGCTGGCTGGGTGCGCGCGTCACCTTGACCGCGTTGGCCGCGCTGATGGTGGCCGGCGCGGCCATGACAGCCAACCTGCCCGCCGTGCCCCAGCCCTGGACACTGGCGCTGCTGCTGGGCGTGTTCGGCGCCAGCGCCATCGGATGGAACGGGGTGTACCTGGCCGAGGTGGCCCGGCAGGCCCCCCAGGGCCAGGCGGGGGTCGCGACGGGCGGCACACTGGCCTTCACCTACCTGGGCGTGGTGCTGGGCCCGCCGCTGTTCGGCCTGCTGTCCGAGGCGGCCGGCACCTACCGCACCGGTTTCCTCCTGCTGGTCGTGCCGACCGGGCTCGCCGGGCTGGCGCTGGCGCGCCAGTTGTGGGGGCCGGCGCGCGCCAGTGCCTCATGACCCTTCCTGGAATACCCATGACTCCTCGCAGCTACCTGTTCGTTCCCGGCGACCGTCCCGAGCGTTTCGACAAGGCACTGGCCAGCGGCGCGCACGCCGTCATCCTCGACCTCGAGGATGCGGTCCTGCCCGATCGCAAGGACGGCGCGCGGGCCGCCATGCGGACCTGGCTGGCCGCCACCGCTGCCCGTGTGCACGTGCGCGTGAACCCGCAATCGACGCCCTGGTACCACGCCGATTGCGAGCTCCTGGCGCTACCCGCCGTGGAGGGGGTGATGCTGCCCAAGTCCGAGGACGCCGCGCAGGTCGAGGCGCTGGCACGGCGCCTGCGCCCTGGCCAGCGCCTGATCCCGCTGGTCGAGACGGTGGAAGGCGCGTTCCAGGCCGAGGCGATGGCGCGCGTCGCCGGCGTCCAGCGCCTGGCGTTCGGATCGGTGGACTTCATGTCCGACTCGGGCATCGAGTGCGAGGACGGCCTGGACCCGGTGCGCGTGCAGCTGGTGCTGGCGTCAAGGCGGGCCCAGGTGCTGGCGCCGCTGGACGGGGTGTCGCTGTCGATCGATGACGATGCGTTGCTGCACGCGCATGCGCTGCGTTCGCGGCAGATGGGGTTCGGCGGCAAGCTGTGCATCCACCCCCGCCAGGTCGAGCCGGTCCACCGGGCCTTCCGGCCCAGCGAGGCCGAGCGGGCCTGGGCCCAACGGGTGGTCGATGCGATGGCGGGACAGCCGCTGGGAGCGGTAGCGGTGGATGGCAAGCTGGTGGACCGGCCCGTGCTGCTGCGGGCGCAGGCGGTGCTCGCGCAGCATTGATTGGCAGGCAGTACCGATCTGGCGCCCTTGGGGCGCGGACTGCGGATGATGGCGAACGAAGGGAATTGGCAGCCGGTCTTCTGCGATCGAACGGCTGCAAGTGACACGCCGTGGACCCGTGGCTGATTCACGCGAATGACCACTGCGCAGCGGGAGCGGTCCTCCGCAGCAACCTTGTCCGTTAACCGCAATCGCCCCTGAGGCGTCGTTCGCCGCACTCCTACGAACGACCGCTGCTGCCCCGTATGGGAGAGGTCAACCAAGTGGCGCCAGCGTCTCGATCGCCTCGACCAAAGTCCTGATATCGAGCGGCTTCATCAGGTTTCGGGACACACCTGCGTCACTCATCTCCTGTATCTGGGCTTCAGTGCCTCTGCTCGTCAGGGCGATGATCGGCGTGCCTGTATTGCGCCCCGATGAGCGAATTTGCTTGGTCGCCTGGATGCTTTCCATTACGGGCACGTCCATGTCGGTCACGATGACCCTAAACAGTTCGTGATTGGCCAAGGCTACGGCCTGCGCGCCATCGTGGGCCTCTACAACTGAATATCCAAGGCTCGCGAGCAGGCGAACAGCTACAAGCAGGGCAAGGGGATCGTCATCAACGACAAGGATGCGTGTCGCCGTTGGCACGGACGAGATAGGAGCCATCGCATTCCCGATCTTACTGATCGCCTTCATCACGGGCTCGATGACCTGCTCACTCCAATGGTTTCGCGGCGTTGTGAGTGCCAGTGCCGTTGGCAACGCAGAAATCGGGCGTGCCAATGCCACGCAGCACTCGAAGCGCGCCAGCGGCCTGGTACAGGGAATTGAGCTTGCCTGCGATCGGAGTGAGGCCGGAAATTCGCGCGCAGCCCCTAGGGTGAGCCCCCGAGCGGAACGCGACTCATCGGCTGGTTCTCACCGGCAGGCTCGATGAATAAATAAGTACTCATCCACGTCTCCTGGGCACGCAAGCGCTACTGGCTCTGTCAAGAAAATCCCTGGTTGGAACATGTAACGGCTCTTCATAGAATGCTTTCGTATGGCTACTCAATTCGCCGAACTACCCCAGGCTTTGACCGCCATCGCCTCGAACTTGCCCTCGGCGGAGTCCCTCGAGGGTATTTTGAAGGCTGCACGCGAGTTCCTGGGCATGGAGGTGGCGTTCATCTCGGCTTTTGAGGATGGGCGTCGAGTCTTCAAGCACGTGGATGTGGCCGCCACCATCCGCGGGATCGAGCCAGGGGGTTCGGACCTGCTCGAGGACACCTACTGCCAGCGCCAGGTGGATGGACGTCTTCCGGCGCTGATCCCGGACACCGCCAGGAACCCCGAGGCGGCCAGCCTGCCCATCACCGAGCAGCTGGGGATCAAATCCTATGTGGGGGTGCCGCTGCGCACCGATGACGGGTCCACTTATGGGACGTTTTGCTGCTTCAGCGGCGAGGTCAGTCCGCTACTCAACGAGCGTGATCTGCGCGTCGTGAAGTTTCTTGCGCACCTGATCGAAAGTCAGATCCAGCTCGGGCTGCGAACGAGCCGCAAGGCCAGAGAGCGACGTGACCGAATTGAGTCCGTACTGCGCGGAGATGGGATCACCATCGTGTTCCAACCGATCTTCGACATTGCCACGGCGGGAATGACAGGCGTTGAAGCCCTGTCGAGGTTCACGGTGCATCCGAAGCGCACGCCCGATGTCTGGTTCAGGGAAGCGGCTGAGGCAGGACTCCACATCGAGCTGGAGGTGATGGCCGTGCGCAACGCGCTCAAGGCGCTCGGTGAACTGCCCAAGCCAATGTACTTGGCCGTCAACGTCTTACCGGCTACCGCGATGAGCCGTGAGCTCGCGGGCACCTTGGCGAACTGTGAGTTGAAAAGGGTCGTACTCGAAGTGACCGAGCATGTAGCCGTTGGCTGCTACCGGGAGCTCACACGGGCATTGGCTCCCTACCGCCAAGCCGGATTGCGGCTGGCCATCGACGATGCGGGTGCCGGCTACTCAAGCTTCCAGCACATCCTTCGTCTGGCACCCGACATCATCAAGCTGGACATGAGCTTCACTCGCGACATTGACCAAGATCCAAGCCGCCGTGCTCTGGCCGCCGCCATGGTGCGCTTCAGCGCGGATACTGGTGCCCGGCTTGTCGCCGAAGGTGTGGAGACAGCCGAAGAACTGTATACCTTGCGCGCGCTCGGTGTGGCGTTCGCGCAAGGTTACTTTCTGGGCAAGCCCGGCCAACTTCCAACAGTGCAGTAGGCGCGACCTGGCCTTCGGGGTCTCGGATGCCAAGGTCCGGCAAGCTGACCAGTACGCCCAAGCCCAGGCAGCAACGCACCGCATCCAAGACTCCGAGCTTGTGCGTGACGCTCAAGCCTGGGCGCATAGCGTCGGGGCGGACTCGCAGCGAAGGGGCGCGCTCAGTAGCTGGGAATCGTGCGCTGCCCTTCAGCCGCCGTTCGCCTCACTCCTGGGGATGACCGCTCCTGGCCGGACTCCGTCGTTCCCCGCCCTCGGCAAGAGGGTCCGCTCCCAGCCTGCAGCGGTCAAAATTGCGCCAGAATTTTTGCCAAGCCACCCCTTTCCGCTGCGACTGCAAATGCCATTTCCGTTGGTAGCAGTCACCGCCAGAACCGATCCGCTTGACAGTTTCCGCGTCGCAGAACAAAATCCCGCATGATCCATTCATTCAGGTGTCCGGATTCGGAGGCGCTCTTCCACAGCAGGGCTGTCCGCCGTTTCGCGAACATCGAACGGGTGGCCAGGCGCAAGCTCCTGCAACTGCATGCCGCCACGGAATTGGCGAGCCTGCGCATTCCCCCAGGCAACCAGCTGGAGGCATTGAAGGGCGACCGCAAGGGGCAATACAGCACCCGCATCAACGGCCAGTGGCGGGTCTGTTTTTCCTGGCATGACGATGGGGCCCGCGATGTCGAGATCGTGGACTACCACTAGGAGTTGAACATGGCAGTACTGCTCGACGAAATCCACCCCGGTGAGATCCTGCTGGAGGATTTCATGAAGCCCATGGGCATCACGGCGCGCCAGCTCGCGGCCGACATCGA
>JACCDS011030671.1_pt1 | contig 19131 bp, 16 predicted proteins | sample 7446441 | NCBI WGS metagenome assembly JACCDS01 (sample SAMN15323445, study PRJNA562643) | freshwater metagenome | isolation source: river surface water | place: USA:Blue River Watershed | collected 2017-08-17
GTCTGGATCAGGTTGATGGCGTCGCCCGCATTCCTCACGGCCTGGTTCAGGCTGCGAATCTGGTGGGTCATCCGGGTCGCGATCGCCATGCCGGCCGCGTCGTCGGCTGCGGAATTGATCCGCTTGCCGGTCGACAGCTGTGCCATTGCCTTGGACATCGTCCCTTCCGTGCGTTTCAAGGCTGACTGCGAATACAGTGCCTTAACGTTGGTATTGATGACTGCCATGCTCGTTTTCTCCTTCCGGCGTCTTGAGCTTGCTTGTTCTGCCGCGGACCCTATGTCCGCCTATGCAGCCAGATATGCAAACGCCGTGCCAGATTAAAAACTACAATTAATTCAATGACTTACAAATTACCACTGCTGCTATTTTCATCAGCGACATTGGGTGCGGCAATTTTTGTCGGCTTTCCGGCAGGCTTCTGCCGCCGGTTTGCCGCCCTCTTCCGCTGATTTGCCGCCCCTGCCGATTGCCTGATCGGCAATCAGCGCTGGACTGCGCCGAGGCCCAGTGCACTCGCCAGCGCGTCGTATTCCTTCAGCAGTTCCGGATGGCTCGGATAGATCGCCAGCGCGGTGCCGCAGACTTCGAAGGCTTCCGCCAGGTCGAGGTTGCAACGCAGCGAACGGATCAGCATCGAATACGTAAAGACGGTGGCGCCTTCGACCTGCATGTCGATCAGTTGCTTGAGCAGGTCGACCGCTTGCGGCCAGTCTTCGCGCACCACCGCCAGCAGGCTGGTGATCGCGAGGATGTCTTCGCTTTCCGGATACAGCGCCAGGCCCGCGTCGCCGAGTGCATACGCCAGGGCGTCACGACCCTCACCCATCAATGCCTGGATCGCAGTGCGGAATTCTTCCGGTGCGAAGCGCGACATTTCGGTAGCGCTGAAGGACTGGCCCTTCTCGGCGAGGTTGATCATGACTTGGGCGAGGTTTGCCATTGTTCTGCTCCTGTTCACATGAAGTGTTGCGATGGAATTCGTGCCGCTGCGTGGCCATCGAGGCGATGCGGGCGGTCTTGCCGGGGGTATTTAGCAAAAGCGATGCCAGACGTTTCGTCGACGGCCGAGTGCAGCACGTGCACGCGTGACGCACACATCACTTCTATAGATGAGGCACAAGCGCTTCGCTGAAAATCACGCGCCCTGCCCTCAGAACACGCAGAGAATCGGGTCCATCAGGCGCGATGGGACCGCCAGGTGGCAAGTCTTGGCCACTGCGGACAGCGCTGGCCGCTAAAGCGGCAGATACCTTGCCGCCTTGCGCTTGTCGGCGGTTCGACAGGCTCAGGCATGCTTAATGCTAATTGGCATCACACCCAATAGCACGCGTGTCCGCACGCACCTGCCGGAATAAAAACATGACGACTCTGCAGACCTTTGAATTCACCACACTGAGCGCTCCCGCGCCGACGCTGATCGAAACGACCAGCTTCCAGGACGCTTTGAAATGGCATCAGCAAGGCCAGCTGCAGCGCGCCGAAGCCGGCTACCTGGCCATCCTTGACGAAGACCCTGATCATCCGGAAGCGGGCTACCTGCTCGGCCTGCTGGCCAAGCAGACTGGCCGCGCCGCGATGGCCATCCGCCTGATCGAACCTTATCTGCGCGCGCATCCTAACGACGCGAAGGCCATGTCCATCCTCGCCCTCGCCCACTTCGACCAGCAAGACTATGCGGCTTGCGCTGCACTGCTCGAACAGGCGCTGAAGCTCAATCCGCAGGCGGCCAATACCCATTACAACCTCGGCCAGGCCTATCAGGCGATGGACGAGCAGGCACTGGCGCTGCAGGCATACGAAGCCGCGGTGGGCCTCAACCCGAATTACGTGCAAGCCCTGTCAGGCGCAGCGATGGCGGCTCGCGCATTGAAAGATTATTCGAAGGCCGTGACGCGCCTCGAAGCGGCCATCGTGCTGGAGCCGATGAATGCCGAGCTGCATTTCCAGTACGGAAACCTGATGTCGGACCTTGGCTACATCGACGATGCGCTGCATGCGTATGGCGCAGCGCACGCGATCAATAACAAGCACCTGCCGACGCTGGTCAACCTCGCCGGCCTGTGCCGCGACCTCGACCAGATCGACGAAGCGCTGCAGCTCTATGACTGCGCGCTGGACATCGATCCTGCGCATCCGGAAGCCAATTACAACAAGGCGCTGGCGTTGTTGTCCGACATGCGCTTCGCCGAAGGCTGGACATTGTTCGAGCGTCGCCTCGACAGCAAGGAAACCCGGAAAAAATTCGTTGGCCCGGCCACCTCGCTGGGTGTGCGTACCTGGCAGCCGGGACAGCGCGCAGAATCGCTGCTGGTGATCGCCGAACAAGGCCTGGGCGACCAGATCTTCTTCGCGTCCATGCTCGACGAGCTCGCCGCCGATGCGCCCGGCGCCACCGTCTGCGTCGACAGCCGCCTGGTGCCGCTGCTGCAGCGTTCGTTCACCTCGCTGCGCTTCATCGATGCGACGCAAATCAACCCGCACGACTACGATGCGCAAATCCAGCTGGGCAGCCTCGGCCTTCATTACCGCGCGAGTGCCGAAGCACTGGCCAACGTGCGCTCGCCCTTCCTCGCAGCCGACAAGGAACGCAGCGCCGAACTGCGCCGGCGCATGCGTGGCGATCGCGGCAATGGCCGCCTGGTTTGCGGCCTGTCGTGGATCAGCAAGAACGCCGACCACGGCGCAGACAAGAGCCTGACGCTGGAAGCCCTGCTGCCCGTGCTCGGCATGCAGCACATCGATTTCATCGACCTGCAATATGGCGATACCCGTGCCGAGCGCGCGCAATGCCGCGAACGCCACGGCATCGACATCGGCAAGCTCGACGATATCAATTGCAGCGATGACATCGACGGCCTCGCCGCACTGATCGATGCCTGCGACCTCGTGCTGACCGTCTCCAATACCACCGCCCACCTGGCCGCTGCGCTCGGCAAGCCGACCATCGTGATGCTGCCCGACACGCCGGCGCAATTCTGGTACTGGCATCGTCATGTGCTGACGACACCCTGGTATCCGTCGGCACGCCTGTTCCGCAAGTCGGATACCGGAAGCTGGGACCAGGTGATCGATGCCGTCGCACTGACGCTGGCTGCGTCGGCCTGACATGGATGTGGCACTGAACAAGGAACCGGAACCGGCATCGCCGTTGCAATCGGCGCAGTCGCACATCGCCGCCGGCCGCCATGCGCAAGCACTGGCGGTGCTGGACGCGATGCTTGCGAAGGACGAGCGCCAGACGCAAGCCTGGGTGCAGCGCGCGCTGGTGATGATCCTCCTCGGCCACGACGAAGAAGCGCTGGCCTCGGCCGATCGCGCGCTGGCGCTGGCGCCGCGCGACCCGAATGCGCATTCCTATCGAGGCAGCGCGCTGATGCAGCTGAACCGTCCGCAGGAAGCGCTGGCCGCCTATGAACAGCTGGCCAAACTGGCGCCCAAGGCTGCCGTAGCCCACTACAACTGCGCCAATGCGCTGCGCCGTCTCGCCCGCTGGCAGGAAGCCGCGGACAGCGTCGCACACGCACTTGAACTGCAGCCGGAATATCCGGATGCATGGAGCCTGGCCGGCCTGATCGCCAAGGCGATCGGCGAACGCGACCAAGCCCTCGCCTGCTATGACCAGGCACTGGAGCTCAATCCGCAAGCGGCCGATGCTCGCTGCAACCGCGGCCAGCTCTTGTTAGCCGCCGGCGACTTCGCGCACGGCTGGGACGATTATGAGTGGCGCCACCAATGGGACGTGGCCATCCGCATGGGCCAGTCGAAGTCGGTGCCGCAACTGGCACCGCCCTGGCAAGGCCAGCCGCTGGAGCGTCCGCTGCTGGTGGTGCCCGAACAAGGACTCGGCGACCAGATCTTCTACGCTGGCATGCTGGCCGACCTGTCGCTCGTCGCGCCCGGCGCCACTGTCTGCGTGGAGCCCCGTTTGCAGCCCTTGCTGGCACGCTCTTTCGAACAGCTGAACTTCACCTCGCCCGAGGCCATCGATGTGCAAGACTGCATCGCCACCGGCCGCTACGGTGCGCAGATCCACATCGGCAGCCTGGGCCGCTTTTTCCGGCGCGATGCCGAAGGCATGGCGCGCATCACTGCGCGCTACCTGAAGGCCGATGCAAAGCGCAGCGCCGAATTGCGCGCGCGGCTGGACCCGAACGCGAAGCTGCGCGTGGGACTGTCATGGGTCAGCAAGAATGCCGAATTCGGCCGCGACAAAAGCCTGACGCTGGAAACGATGATGCAGCTGCTGGTGCAGCCGGGCATGGAATTCATCGACCTTCAGTACGGCGATACCTCAGAAGAGCGCAAACACCTCGCCGACTGCCATGGCATCAGCGTGCGCAAGTTCGACGACATCGACAACTTCAACGACATCGACGGCCTGGCAGCCCTGATTGCTGCCTGCGACATCGTGTTGACCATATCGAACACGACCGCCCATATCGCCGCTGCGCTCGGCAAACCGGTGCTGATCATGCTGCCCGAGAGCCCGGCGCTGTTCTGGTACTGGCACCGCGACATCAGCGGCAGTCCCTGGTATCCGACCGCCGTGCTGCTGCGCCAGTCGCGCGCCGGCGACTGGGCCGATGTCATCAACACCGCGACCGCCGCGCTGAGCGAATTCGCACGCGCCAGCCAGCAGTGACGCCCTGACGAATACCCGACGTGAAGCCCGCAATGAAACAAGCGATGACGCGCCCGCTTACGGCTGCTGCCGCTGCCAGGGCGCGCACGCTGTTTGGCGAAGGCATGGCGCGTCACCAGGCGGGCGCCCTCGCTGATGCGCAGGCGCTGTATCGCCAGCTGCTCAAGCTGGTGCCGGGCCAGCCGGATGCGCTGCACATGCTGGGCGTCAGTGAATTCCAGTTGGGCCGTCCGGCGGATGCCGCGCGCCTGATCGCGCAGGCGCTTGCCGCTGCACCGGGCAATGCGCTGGCCCACTTCAACCATGGCAATGCGCTACAGGCGCAGGGCCGGCTGGAGGATGCGCGCCGCGCCTTCGAGCGCGCACTGCAACTCGAGCCCGGCAATGCCGATGCGCTGATGAACCTGGCCAATGTGCTGAAGGAACAGAACGACATCGCCAGCGCCGTGGCTGTCTATGACCGCCTGCTGGCGCTCCAGCCGGACCACGCATACGCGGCCTACAACAAGGCCATCGCACTGCTGACCCAGCATCAGTACACCGAAGGCTGGCCGCTGTATGAAAGCCGGCGGCGCTGCGACGATGCCGCGCGCATCGGCACGGCGCAGCCACGCATCGCGCCCGACTGGCAAGGCCAGCCGCTCGCGGGCCCGCTGCTGGTACTGCCCGAACAAGGCCTGGGCGACCAGGTGTTCTATGCCGGCATGCTGGCCGAGCTGGTCGCTGCGGGCATCACCGTCATCCTGTGCGCGGAAGCGCGGCTGTTGCCGCTGTTCCGGCGCTCGTTCCCGCAACTCACCTGTATCGCACGCGCCGACCTCGGACAACTGGGCAGCACGCTGCCGCAACCGGCGGCGCAGATCCTGATCGGCAGCCTCGGCCAGTACTATCGCAGCGAGCGCGCAGCGCTGTCGCGGGTGCGTTCGCCCATCTTGCTGGCCGACCCGCAGCGCACGGCCGTGCTGCGTCAACAGCTGTCCCGGCCCGGTCGGCTGCTGTGCGGCCTGTCCTGGTCCAGCCAGCGCTCGGCCAGCGCGGCAGCCAAGAGCCTGCCGCTGGCCGCCTTGCAGCCGGTTCTGCAGGTGTCCGGCGTCGATTTCATCGACCTGCAGTACGGCGATACGCACGACGAACGGCATGCCATGCAACAGGCCACGGGCACGGAGATCCTTCATCTCGATGCCATTGACAACACCCATGACATCGACGGCTTGGCGGCATTGATCTCGGCCTGCGACATCGTCGTCACTGTCTCCAACACCACGGCCCATCTGGCAGCGGCCCTTGGCAAGCCGGTGATCGTGCTGCTGCCCTGGCACACGCCGCTCTGGTACTGGCACCTCGACGCCGACACCAGCCCCTGGTATCCGTCGGCACGCCTGCTGCGCCAGGCTAGTCCCGGTGACTGGGCCACTGCCGTCAATGCAGCGGCCACGATGCTGGCCCAAGTCCCTGCGGCCTGCACCGACTGAGGTCCGCTGACGGTGGGTCGCACGGCGGCAATCTGCTGCCGCTGCGGCAAGGACAGCGGCAAGAAGCGGCCGATGGCTTTGCACAGCCCATGGCGCACCTATGCCCTACCCTTGCACGCCCCGCACCTGCGCCATTGACGTAAGTATTGGCATGTTTATTGCAAAACGGACTCCGAATCCATTTGAAGGAGTCGGACATGAAACTGAAAGTCTATGTGGGCTGGGATCCGCGCGAAGACATCGCATGGGAAGTGTGCCGTCATTCCATCCTGCGCCGTACCAATACGGCCGAGGTGGCGGTCATCCCGCTGATCCAGTCCGAACTCCGACAGCAAGGCCTGTACAAGCGCGCCGTCGACACACGCGCCGCCACTGAATTCAGCCTGACCCGGTTCCTGACGCCGACACTGGCCGCGCAAGACGGATACGACGGCATGTCCGTCTTCGTCGATTGCGATTTCCTGTTCGTCGCCGATGTGCTCGACGTACTGAACGAAGTCGATGCCAGCAAGGCCATCTCTGTGGTCAAGCACGACTACCAGCCGAAAGAGACGGTGAAGATGGACGGCTGCGTCCAGTACCCGTACCCGCGCAAGAACTGGTCGTCCTTCATCGTCTTCAATGGCGCGCACCCTGGTGTGCGCGCGCTGACGCCCGACGTCGTCAACACCGCCGAGCCAGCCTACCTGCATCGCTTCAACTGGCTGAACGACAGCGAAATCGGCGAGCTCGACAAGGGCTGGAATTACCTCGAAGGCTGGTATGCGCCGCAGTACGACAAGCTCAAGGCCATCCACTACACGCTCGGCGGCCCGTGGTTCGAGCACAAGATGGATTGCGATTTCGCGCAATTGTGGCTGGACGAAGAAGCCGACCTGCAGCGTGCGCTGCCGGCCCGCGTCGCCGCCTGATTTCCGCTTGATCGCCGCGCCCATTCAACCTGCCCTTAATGACAGAACACCAGGAGCCCTGAACGTGCAAGCCTTTGCAGCAGCCCCCGCCGCCACTACGCCGGCACCGTCCCCGGCATCTGCCGCGGTACCGGTGCGCCTGAACCTCGGTTGCGGCGACAAGATCCTCGATGGCTACGTCAACGTGGACGTGGTCGAGGCACGCGCCGGCAAGCGTCCGGACGTGATCTGCGACCTGCACGACCTGTCGGCCTTCGAATCGAACTACGCCGACGAGATCCTCGCCGTGCACGTGATCGAGCATTTCTGGCAATGGGAAGTGGTCGACATCCTGAAGGAATGGACGCGCGTGCTCAAGCCGGGCGGCAAGATGATCCTCGAGTGCCCGAACCTGATCAGCGCCGCACAGGAATTCCTGAAAGATCCCGAAAACGCTGCCCTCGGCGGCCCCGAAGGCCAGCGCAGCATGTGGGTCTTCTATGGTGACCCGGGCTGGAAAGACCCGCTGATGATCCATCGCTGGGGTTACACGCCACGCTCGCTGGCCTATGTGATGCACCAGGCCGGCCTCGACAGCCTGGCGCAGGAACCGGCGCAGTACAAGCTGCGCGAGCCGCGCGACATGCGCATTACCGGCCGCAAGCCGGCCTGAGCGCACGCGAACCCGCGATTCACTGACGCGCCCCACGAACCGGCCCCGAGAACATGACCCAGACCTCCGTCGAATGGCTGTTGCCCTTTGCCTCTGCCAGCCTGAAAGGCCTACAGCAGAGCAACCTCGCGTCCGTCCGGCTGCGCGCGGCCGTCTGCCTGCAAGCCGCCGTCGGCCAGCAGTGGCGCGCCGCCATCAGTGATGGCCAGCAGTCGTCGGGCGCATCGACGGTCATCGTCGGCAAGCTGGATTTCATCACCGATGCGAGCCGCCCGGAGCGCTGGCTGCGGCACCTCGAATCGGCGCGCAAGCGCGGCGCGCGCATCGTGATCGATTACACCGACCACCATCTCGAGACGGGCACCGCCGCCGATCGCTTCTATGCGGCCGCGCTCGACCTTGCCGATCTTGCGATCTGTTCGTCGACCCGATTGGCGCAGCTGATCCGTCCGTTCTATGCGGGCCAGACCGTAATCATCGAAGACCCGATCGAAGTGCCGATCACGCCGCCGCTGGCGCGCCAGCGCGAACCCAGAACGGCGCTGTGGGTCGGACACTCGACCAACCTGCCCTGGCTACTCGAATTCCTGTGCAATGACTTCGCATTGACCGCACCGATGCGCTTGATCGCGATGACCAATGCCTATCCGCTGCCGGAAGAATATGCACGCATGCTGGAGCGGCCGAACCTGAGCCAGCTCGAGATCTGCGTGCTGCCTTGGAGCTTGCCCGACATGATCACCGCCGCGTCGGTGTCGGATGCGTGCTGGATCCCGGCAGGCCTGAACTCGAAACGCAAGGCGGGCGCCAGTTCCAACCGCCTGCTGACGGCGCTGGCACTCGGCTTGCCGGTGGCGGCTGACGAACTGGAATCCTACCTGCCGCTGCGCCCCTATTTCGCGTCCCTGCACACGCCGGAATTCGCGGCCCTGATGCAAGCACCCGAAGCCCATTTCGCGCGGGTGCGCGAAGCCCAGGCACTGATCGCCCGCGATTACACGATGGCCGCCATCGGCCGCCAGTGGCTGGCCTTGCTCGGCAAGGATCAGGACCAGGCCGTCCCACACGTGGTCACCGAAGAAGAGGTCATCCATGATTGATACCATCTACCTCGAGTGCAATCTGGCCAGCCTCACGTCAATTCGTGAGTCGGGCGACGATTACCTCGTCATCGCGAAGAACCCGGCCTTCCTCGGCCAGGGTTTCCGCGGCATCGACCTCGATGGTGCTGCGCTGCCGCTGGGTGGCACCTTCCTCGAATTCCCGCGCCTCGATGCAGCACCGACCGACGCCGACGTGCGCGACTATGCGACCACGGACCTGAACGGCATCACCCGGTTTTCTGGCGTGGTGCATGACTACCTGTCGGGCTTCTCCGAGTTGCGCAAGCTGGATGGCTATACATCGCAGCTGAACGGCGAGTCCTTCAAGGATTTCGTGCTGGGCGACTCGCTGGAGATTCTCGGCGCGCTGGATGCCGGCAAGATCAAGGATCAGGTCGCGCGCCTGCCCTTGACGGACCCGCGCCATCCGCGCAACAAGCAGGGCTTCGATCCGGCGACCGGCGCTTCCTATGAAGCCTATTGCCGCGAGATTTACGGCGACTACCTGTATGGCGCGCTGTTCCGACCGCTGAAGAAAAAAGTCATCGGCCAGCACGACATCGCCTGCCTGAAGTATCACCGGGCGAACTGGTTGCCGCTGTACTGGCCGGACTCGATCCTGAAGATGCTCGAGACCAGCGAAGACCTGAAGCCTTACCAGTTCTACCGCTTTGCCGATTTCAACTTTGCCGAATGGACGCGCAAGCTCTGCGATGGCGTCGACCGCGACCGCATCCTTGCCAATGAAGCGCAGCACATCGAACGCGAGGGCGACATCTTCACCGTCACGCTGAAGGATGGCCAGCGGCTGCCATGCCGCCGCGTGGTGTCCGCGCTCAACATCGAGCAGTTGAACCAGCTGCTGCACTTCACCGAGCGCAGCTATGACCGCGGCAATTCGATCTACCTCGCTTACGTGCGCAAGGATGCGGTGGATGCCGGTGCGATGCCGGAAGCCCGGTTCATCCTCGACGAGTCGAATGCGGTCTATCGCGTTTCCCAATATGCGTCGCACCTGAGCATCGAGCTGTCATCGGCGCATCTGAATGTCGTCAGCGAAAGCGAGCGTGCGCAGCGTGTGGCCAGCGATTTCAACGCCGCCACCGGTGCGAAGCTGGACGTACAGGCTATCGGCTATCTGCGCGAATTCGCCAATGCGCGGGTCAAGCTGTCGACCAACAACTACCAGTATCACCAGGAATTGCTGCGCGCAAATGAACGACTGGGCATCGAGCTGACCGGATCGGCCGCCGGCTTCGGTGTCGGCTCCATCGCGGACCAGCTGATCCAGGGCCTGCGACTGGCCGCATACAGCCCGGCGGCGCTGGCAGCCTGAGCGAAGACTGAGCGGAAGACCAAACGACATGCCGACCATGCAAAGCGCGATCCGATTGGTGCCTTACGAACCGCAACTGCGGGAAGCGTGGTGCCAGCTCGTCGATCGTTCGCGCAACGGCACCTTCCTGCACCAGCGCGATTACATGGAGTATCACGCCGACCGCTTCACCGATGCGTCCTTGCTGTTCTTCCGCGATGACCGCGCCGTGGCGGCCTTGCCCGCGACGCTGAAGGATAGTGTCCTCAGTTCGCACGCAGGCCTGTCGTATGGCGGCCTGGTGATGGATCCGGAGCTGCATGCATGGGAAGCGCTCGCCATCTTCGAATCCGTGGCCGACTGGGGCCGCGCGAACGGCATACGCGCGCTGGCGTACAAGAGCATTCCGCACATTTATCACCGCGTACCGGCAGAAGAAGACCTGTATGCGTTGCACAGGATGGGCGCGCGGCTGGTAAGGCGCGACCTGTCGACTTGCATCACGCTGGGTGGCGAAGCCGTGCCCGTGTCGAAAGGCCGTCGCAGCTGCGTGGCCAGGGCCAGACGGCTAGGCCTGAAAGTCACCGAGAGCCATGACTACGCGAGCTTCATGCAGATAGCCGCCACCGAGCTGCAGGCCAGGCATGGCGTGCAGCCTACCCATGATGCGTCGGAACTGGCGCTGCTTGCGGCTCGCTTCCCCGAGCGCGTGAAGCTGCTGGGCGGCTATCTCGGCGATCGCCTTCTGGGCGGTCTGGTGCTGTACCTGACTGACACCGTCTGCCACGTCCAATACATCGCATCGACCGATGAAGGCCGCCAGCACGGCGTTGTTGACCTGTGCGTGCATGAGGCCATCACGAACTTTGCCGGCGCGCGGCGCTGGTTTGACTTTGGCATTTCCACCACCGACCAGGGTCGGGACCTGAACCAGGGCCTGACATTGAACAAGGAATCCTGGGGCGGTCGTACCGTGGTGTTCGACCACTACACACTTGATTTTGAGGGCAGATCATGAACGATCGGATCAAAGACGTGCAATTGCTGACACCGAATGAACTGATACGGCCTGAGGGCTTGCTGCATGGCGTGCACGGCATGTCCGGCGGCTATACGACACCCTTGTCGAATTGCCGGATCATGTACTTCCCCAAGATCCATGACCCGGCCGGCAACCTGACCTTCATCGAAGGCGGCAACCATATTCCATTCGATATCGCCCGCACCTATTACCTGTATGACGTGCCCGGCGGTTCGTCGCGCGGCTCGCATGCGCACAAGGGCCTGCACCAGGTGCTGATCGCGATGTCGGGCAGCTTCGATGTGGTACTCGATGACGGCACCCACCAGACACGCTACCACCTGAACCGTTCGTATTGCGGTCTGTACATCTGCCCGATGATCTGGCGCCGCCTGGAGAACTTCTCGTCGGGCAGCGTCTGCATGGTGCTGGCATCGCAGACTTACGACGAGGCCGACTACATCCGCGACTACGACGAATTCAGGCAGGCGGCGCTGGGCAAATGAAGGTCCCCTTCCTCGACCTGGCCGCCGGCTACGCCGACATCAGCGGCGAGGTGCTGGCCGCCACCGAACAGGTGCTGCGGTCAGGCCAGTACATCATGGGCGATGAACTCCATGCGTTCGAGCAGGAGTTCGCTGCCTATTGCGAGGCAAGTCACGCGATCGGCGTGGCCAGCGGCCTCGACGCACTGGTACTGGCGCTAAGGGCGCTGGACATCGGTCCCGGCGACGAAGTGCTGGTACCGTCGCATACCTTCATCGCCACCTGGCTGGCCGTTACGCATTGCGGCGCCACGCCGGTGCCGGTCGAGCCGGACGCCCTCACCTGCAACCTCGATACGGCACTGCTGGAAGCGCGCATCACGGCGCGCACGCGCGCCATCATGCCGGTACACCTGTATGGCCAGCCGGCCGACCTCGATGCCATTCTCGCGGTCGCGCGCAAGCATGGCCTCAAAGTGATCGAAGACGCGGCGCAGGCGCATGGCGCGCGCTACAAGGGCAAGAAAATTGGCAGCCACGGCGACCTGGTCGCGTGGAGCTTTTATCCGGGCAAGAACCTCGGCGCCTTCGGTGACGGCGGCGCAGTGACGACGAATGACCCGCAGCTTGCCGAGCGCATCCGCGTGCTTCGCAATTATGGCTCGCGTCTCAAATACGAAAACGACTGTATCGGCCACAACAGCCGCCTCGACAACCTGCAGGCCGCTTACTTGCGCATCAAGCTGAAGAAGCTGGATGCATGGAACCAGCGCCGCAGGGCCATCGCCGACAGCTATCGGCAACAACTGTCGCCGCTGGCGGACCAGGGGCTGCAATTGCCGACGGTCGCGGCCTGGGCCGAACCTGCGTGGCACCTGTTCGTCATCCGCCATGGCCAGCGCGACCGCCTGCAGGCGCGCTTGATGGAAGATGGCGTGCAGACGCTGGTGCACTATCCCATCCCGCCGCATCGCCAGCGAGCCTACGAGGACAGCACGATGGCGCACATGGCCTTGCCTGTCGCTGAAGAACTCGCGCGCACCGTGCTCAGCTTGCCTATCGGGCCGCACATGAGCGAGCAGCAGGTCGGCGTCGTGGTGGATGCCGTCACGCGCCATTGTTGCGCCTGAATGCGCAACCAGCGCCAGAATCCGGAACACTGACATGAACGCCTACTCCGACAAGTACAAGGTCCTGCCCTTCGAACCCGTGCTGTCGCGCTACCGTCGTGCGCGCACCTGTGAATTCATCGCGGCACAAGATATCGATCTGTGGGTCGAGGTCGGATGCGGCACGCAGCCGCTGCCCAACCTGATCGAAGGTCGGCGCTGGATCGTGGTCGAGCCGGCCGCGGAATTCCGCGCGCTGGTGACGCCGAAAGATACGGCAAGCTATGCCGCGGTAGAAGACATTGCGCCGGTGGCCGAGCGCTGCGGGATCATCATCGATTCGCTGCTGCATGAATTGCCAGATCCGGTCGGGCTGTTGCGTGCCTATGGCAGCAGGTTCACCCATCCGGACAATGTCTACCGCATCAATGTGCCGAATGCACTGTCCTTCCACCGGCAGATCGCGCATCGCATGGGCTTGATCGAGTCCCTGCACGATGTGTCGGCCACCGGGCGGCACCTGCAGCAGTCGCGCGTCTATACGCCGGAGTCCTTGACCGAAGAGCTGCAAAGCGCAGGACTGAAAGTGCTGGAACTGACATCGAGCTTTCCGAAGCTGTTCACCCACGCGCAGATGCAAGCCATGATCGACCATGGCATTATTGATGAATCGGTGTTTCTTGCGATGGACGCGCTGGACTCGTCGCTCGGGCTCGCGGGCGCAGAGCTGGTGGCTGTTTGCAGGAAGCACTGACTGCGCCCCCTTGATCTGCCTGCGCTGGCTGTATAGCTGGCTGTCTTTCTGCCTGTCTTTCTCTCTGTCTGGCTGGCTGCCTGTCTGGCAGCCCCGCTCACTCAGGGCGTCCGGTTGAGCGTCGCCGCCAGCCCGCCGAGCACGTCGTCATAGCTGAACGCATCGCCCCGGAACTGTTCCAGTTTCTTCTTCAGGCAATTCAGCAAGGCTGCCTTCTTGAAGCGCGGATCCCAGTGGCGATGGATCACATTGACCTGACGCTCGAGCTGCTTCATCACCTCCGAACCCATCGAGTTGGGCTGTATGCTCATCACGCCGAGGATGCGGTCGACCAGCGTGATCTTCAGGTTCTCGGACAAGGCAATCACTGCCAGATTGTGCTGGAAGCCCCAGTCATCGACCTCGCCTGAAGGCGGGAAACCAGCGCGCTGGGCCAAGGAGGTTTTCACCAGCAAGCCCTGCGACCAGATCAGTCCCGGATTGGTCGCGGCCGCCACCATCACGTCGGTCGAGCTGTTCCACTTGATCGAGAACAACTGGGCATTCTTGCAGGCCTCGGGCGCGAAATGCACATTGAGATCCGGTTCGCGCGTCAGCGGATAGGCCTGCTCTTCGGACACGTGCACGCCCTTGACGATGACGATGTCCGGGTCGTCCTGCTGTATCAGTTCCAGCAGGGCGCGAGCAGTCGGCGGGTAGATGAAATCATCGCCGGCCGCAAAGGTCAGGTAATCGGTGTCGCACTTCTCCAGCAGGGATGCGATGTTGGCGCGAGCGCCGCCGTTCTTTGTGGTCTGCCAGATGCCGGTGAAAGCTGGCGCCGCGGCCCGGTATTTTTCATAGGTATCATCCGGCGAGCAGTCATCCTGGATAAAAGTGCGCAGCTGCGGCGATGCGTAATCATTGATGTTGCTGACGATGCGATCGACAAGGCCGGACTGGTTGTAGACCGTCTTCAGGATGCCTATGCTTTTCATGATGCTCCGTTTCCATCGCCGGCCTGTGATCTGGCCGGGCTATATTTTATTTAGAGTGTGCGTCTTGCCGGTGATGCGTGCGAGTTGTGCATATTGTTCGAGTCGTACGATCCCTGCTGAACCTGCGATGCGCCGCTGCCGGCGTTCACATCAACGGCGCCCATCGCCGGCCAGCCAGCGCGCCACCGCAGGCAGGGTCGTCGCGACCGGCTCGGTCGGCGGCACGATGAAGGTTTGCACCGAACTGAACCAGGGATAGCGCTGCGCCTCGCCCAGCAGCACCCAGGTACGTTGGCCAAGATACAGCGTAGGGCAGCCCATCGCCCCGGCCATCGGCAGCACTGCCGTCGATGGCGAGATCACGAGATCCAGGTTGGCCATGATGCCCAGCACCGCCTCTAGGTCGTCCTTCAGGTTCACGTCCGGCCAGCGAAGAATGCTGATGCCCAGCGTTTGCTCCATCGCCTGCAGTTCCGCTTCGCAATCGCCGTACTGCAGGTTCACGAACACGGTATCCGGCGTGGCCAGCACGTCCTGCCAATCCGTTAGCGCCGTGTATTTGCGATTGCGCGTGGCCGACAGCTGGTGGCTGCGCCAGCAGATGCCGACCTTGCGCTTGCCCGCCAACGCCGCCAGCCGCTGCGCGAACCGTTCACGCTGTACCGGCGCTGCCTTCAGCCAGGCACCGAGGCGGTCATAGACGCTGGCATCGCGCATCAGCAACTGCGGCAGCGAACCGATCGGCAGTTGCAGGTCATAGTCATGCATCGTCTGCTGACCGCCATCGCCTTCGCTCATCTGCTGCACGCGCACGCTCGCATGCGGGAATGAACGCTGCAGCATGTCGACCAGCCGCGCTTCGGTTTCGATGATCAGGCGGCCTTCGCCGGTATCCAGCAGCGGCAGCAGCGACAGGAAACGCAGCTCATCACCTATGCCCTGCTCGCGCCACAGCATCAGCGTCTGGCCGGGTTCCAGCGGCCGGCCATCCCACTGCGGCACCGTGAAGTGCCGGTCCGGGCGGCGCGCGATCGACAGCGGCACCAGCGGCGAGAAGCCGTGCTCGTACAAGTCCCAGCCTTCGGACAAGCGACCTTCGGTCAGGTATTCATAGGCGAGGTGGTATTCGACCAATTCGCGCCGCTGCGGATCGAGCCCGGGCCACGCGCGGGCCTGTTCGAAGAAAGCGGTCGCGCTTGCCGTGTCGCCCTGATCCGACGCCAGCCGCGCGAGGTTGAACTGCGCCTCGAAATAGCCGGGATCGCACAGCAAGGCTTGCAGGAAAGCTTGCTTCGCCGCATACGACTGCCCGATATCCTGCAGCGCGGTACCAAGGTTGTTGTGCGCAATGGCGGCTGCCGGCTGCAATGCCACGCAGGCCCGCGCATTGGCCAGCCGTGCTTCCTGCTGCCCGAGTTCCTTGTAGACGTCGCCGAGGTTGTAGCGGGCGGCGATAAAGGACGGATCGAGTTCCAGGGCATATTCGATCAGCTGGCGCGCCTTGTCCGTATCCCGCAGCAGCAGCAGGCACAGGCCGAGATTGCTCCAGGGTTCGGGATTCTTTGGCTGCAGCTCGGTCCAGCGCGCAAACACCATCGCCGCCAGTGCGTACCGCGATGCGCCAAACAGGCCGGCCACCAGTTCACCCAGCATCGCCAGATCCGGCTGCCGGTTCGCCAGCACGTCGGCCAGCAAGCTGTCAGCCTGATCCGGCGGCGCTTGCAGCAGCGCATGCAGCAAGGTACCGGGCGTCGGTTGCAAACTGGCGGAAGTGTCAGGCAAAGCGTGGCTCGCAAGAGGTGTAAAGACCTGCATTTTATCCTTCAAGCCTTCCCTTCCCTGCAATCCCCCATCAACTGCCCGTACCGCCTGCGCTCAGTGCGCGATCAGCATGCGCAAAACGCCGCACCAATGAAAAAAGCCGGGGTATCGCTACCCCGGCTTTCATGCTGCTGTATTGCCTGATTACTTGAGCAGGGCCAGCACGCCCTGGGCGCCCTGGTTAGCCTGCGCGAGCATCGCGGTCGCGGCCTGCTGGATGATCTGCTGCTTGGCCAGCTCGGTCGTCTCGGTCGCGTAGTCGGTATCCAGGATACGGCTGCGGGATGCCGACATGTTCTGCAGACCTTCCGACAGGTTGTTGACGATCACGTCGAGTCGGTTATTCAGCGCACCCGACTTGGCCTGGGCTGCCGACACCTGGTTGATCGCCGAGTCCAGCGTCTTGATCGCGTCGCTGGCGCCCTGCTGGGTCGAGATGTCGATCTCTGCAACCTTGGTGCCCTTGGCGCCGCCGAAGGTACCGGCACGGAAGCCGAGGTTCTCGAAGTTGGTCGTGCCTTCGTAGCCCGCTGCGACGGTGAACGCGGTGTCCGAGGACAGCTTCACGGTCGAGTAGTGGGTCACGGTCGAGGCCGCGGTTTCGTCACCGACGGTCACGCCGGTCAGGCCCAGGCTGGCGGCAGTACCGACGGACACACCGATGTTGATGTTACGGCCATCGGCTGCGGTCAGCTGCAGGGAATCGCCGAAGCGCGAAGCCACGACACCGGTACGGCCCGATACTTCGTTGAACGAGTCGATCACGTTCTGGATGTCGCTGGTGTCGGTGGTGAAGCTGACGCCGTTCAGCGATACCTTTGCAGCCGTTGCCGTGGCGTCCTTGGCGGTACCGCGGAGCACGAGGGCCTGGGCTTCTGCCTTGACGCCGGTCTTGTCGGTCGACTTGTTGATCGCTGCGGCAATCGCGATTGCCGATGCCGAACGCTGCGAACCGCTGGTAGTGCCGCTCGACTGGAACGATGCCTGGTCGTCGGAAGCCACTGCTGCGCCGATGGCGATGCCGTTGATCGACAGGGTGTGACCGTTCAGCGTGCCGGTGCCGGCGCTGGCCAGAGTCTGGTTGCCCTTGGTGACTTCCGAGCGGACACGGGTCACGGTCTCTGCCTGGCCACCTTCGTAGGTACCGATGCGCAGGCCGGCCTTGCCGACGGTTGCGGAATCGTTGCCTTCCTTGCTGTCGATGGTGATCGGGCCGCCACTGGTCGAGTACAGCTCGAAGCTGCCGACGGTCGTGCCAGCGGCTGCCACACCGGTCGCTGCTGCGGTCAGGGTGGTCAGCGACAGTTCGATGTTACGGCCATCAGCTGCGGTCAGGGTCACGCCGTTGTTGTCGTTACCGGTGTCGGTCGCGGTCACGCCGGTGGCCTTCGAGATCGCGTTGATCGCGTCGGTGATCAGCTTGCGGCTCAGCGAGGTATCGGTGGTGGTCGACACGGAAGCGGTCGAGTAGCCGTTGATGGTGATGGTGCCGGTCAGCGCGGCGCCGGTCATGGCCGAGCCGGACACGGTGGTGGTGCCGACCTTGGCGGTCACACCCGACTCACCCGACACGCGGTTGATCGCGGCGACTTTGGCGATGGCCGATGCCGATGCCGATGCGGTCGAAGCCTGGTCGTCTTCTGCGTAGGTCGGGCCAACCGACACGCCGTTGATGATCAGGTCGCCGGCGTTCAGCGCGCCCAGGCTGCCTGCGGCGCCGCTGATCGAGGTCAGCGACGGCTGCACGTCGGAGCCGATGTTGTTGGTCTTGACCGAGTCAAACGACATCTCGATCTTGTCTGCCTGGTTGGCGCCGGTCTGGATCACGACCTTCGATGCGGTACCGTCGAGCAGGTTGATGTTGTTGAAGTTGGTGGTCTTGGCGATGTGGTTGACCTCGTCCTTCAGCTGGTCAACTTCGAGCTGCAGCGACGAACGGTCGCTGGCGCTCATGGTGCCCGACGACGACTGGACAGCCAGTTCACGCATACGCTGCAAGATGTCGTTCACCTGGCCGTACGCGCCTTCGGCGGTCTGGGCCATCGAGATAGCATCGTTCGAGTTCTTGACGGCCATCTGGATGCCGCGAACCTGCGAGGTCATGCGGTTGCTGATGGCCAGGCCAGCAGCGTCGTCCTTGGCGGAGTTGATGCGCTTGCCAGTCGACAGGCGTTCCATCGACTGCGACAGCTTCAGGCTGGAAGCACGCGAGGACTCTTGCGAAACCAGCGCGTTGAGGTTGGTGTTAATCACGGACATGGTGGTTCTCCTTTAAAGTCCACTGCATTCTTCACATTGAAACTTGGAGCTTGATTGCCCCACGGTTTCGAAAATCGGCACAACAATTACAAACTTGAGAGAAATCTTTCGAAAACCTTCACGAAAGTCAGACTGCCTCGTTGTGCAGCATGCCTTTCAGGTCTTCGATGCTGTGCGCGACCTTGACCACCACCTCGTTGGGGATCTGGCGAATGACTTCGCCGGATTGCAGGTTGCGTACCTGGACCACGGGACCACCGATGGCGCTGTCAATACTGAAGTTCAGGCCGCGGCCACCGTCGTGCATCATTTCATTGATGCGGCTGATGGCCTCTTCGAGGTTCGCGCGCTCCGCTTCGGTGTCGATGCGAATCTCGGCTTTCTTCGGGGTTGTGACGACGGGATGCTGCGCTTCAGCGACAGCGGGTGTAGCAGACTCGATCGCAGACGAGCCCGATGCCCGGCTCACGACCGGTACCGCGGGTGCTGCGCTTGATTGAATTGCTGTAACCATGACTCCATCCTTTCCGGGCGGAGAAATGGGAAATCCACCCGTTCAGTCACGGAAATCGGAATGAACAGATGAAACTTTAGGGCAGCCCTGAAA
>JACCDS010402219.1_pt1 | contig 19128 bp, 4 predicted proteins | sample 7446441 | NCBI WGS metagenome assembly JACCDS01 (sample SAMN15323445, study PRJNA562643) | freshwater metagenome | isolation source: river surface water | place: USA:Blue River Watershed | collected 2017-08-17
AACATGGTCGACACCATGATCGTGGACGGCCTGTGGGACGTCTACAACCAGTACCACATGGGCATCACCGCCGAGAACGTGGCCAAGGCGCACGGCATCACCCGCGAGATGCAGGACGAACTGGCCCTGGCCAGCCAGCGCAAGGCCTCGGCCGCGCAGGACGCCGGCAAGTTCAAGGACGAGATCGTCGACGTGGTCATCCCGCAGAAGAAGGGCGATCCGCTGGTCTTCAACAGCGACGAATTCATCAACAAGAAAACCAATGCCGAAGCCCTGGCCGGTCTGCGTCCCGCGTTCGACAAGGCCGGCAGCGTGACCGCGGGTAACGCCTCGGGCATCAACGACGGCGCTGCTGCCGTGGTGGTCATGAGCGCCAAAAAAGCCGCTGCCCTGGGTCTCAAGCCGCTGGCGCGTATTGCCGCTTTTGGCACCTCCGGTCTGGACCCGGCCACCATGGGCATGGGCCCGGTGCCAGCCTCGCAAAAGGCCCTGGCCCGCGCCGGCTGGAAGGCCCAGGACGTGGACCTGTTCGAACTCAACGAAGCCTTTGCCGCGCAGGCCTGCGCCGTCAACAAGGCTTTGGACATTGACCCGCTCAAGGTCAACGTGAACGGTGGCGCCATTGCCATCGGCCACCCCATTGGCGCTTCGGGCTGCCGCATCCTCGTGACCCTCCTGCATGAAATGCAGCGCCGTCAGGCCAATAAGGGCCTCGCCGCGCTGTGCATCGGCGGTGGGATGGGCGTGTCGCTCGCCATCGAGCGCGTCTGATCATTTTCCTCAGCACTCATAACAAAGGAGACAACCATGAGTCAAAAAGTTGCTTACGTCACCGGCGGCATGGGCGGCATCGGTACCGCCATCTGCCAGCGCCTGCACCAGGAAGGCTTCAAGGTCATCGCCGGCTGCGGCCCGACCCGCGACTTCACCAAGTGGCTGGACGAGCAAAAGGCCCTGGGTTACACCTTCTACGCCTCGGTGGGCAACGTCGGTGACTGGGATTCCACGGTCGCGGCCTTCACCAAGGCCAAGGCCGAGCACGGTCCGATCGATGTGCTGGTCAACAACGCCGGCATCACCAAGGACCGCATGTTCCTGAAGATGAGCAAGGAAGACTGGGACGCGGTGATGAACACCAACCTGGACTCCATGTTCAACGTGACCAAGCAGGTCGTGCCCGACATGGTCGAGCGGGGCTGGGGCCGCATCATCAACATCAGCTCGGTGAATGGTGAAAAAGGCCAGGCCGGACAGACCAACTACTCGGCCGCCAAGGCGGGCATGCATGGTTTTTCGATGGCGCTGGCCCAGGAACTCGCCACCAAGGGCGTGACGGTGAACACCGTGAGCCCGGGCTACATCGGCACCGACATGGTCAACGCCATCCGCCCCGATGTGCTCGAGAAGATCGTCGCCACCGTGCCGGTCAAACGCCTGGGCAAGCCCAGCGAAATCGCCTCCATCATCGCCTGGCTCGCCAGCGAAGAGGGCGGCTACGCCACTGGCGCCGACTTCTCGGTCAACGGTGGTCTGCACATGGGTTGATGTCCGTCACTGCGATTGCCGCGCTTCGCTCGCAATGACAGTACATATGTCACTTAGATTGCCGCGCTTCGCTCGCAATGACGGCAGCGCGGCAGTCCACGGATTGTTTCTCTTCGCTCGCAATGACGGCAGCGCGGCAGTCTGTGGATTGCCACGGCCTTCGGCCTCGCAATGACGGATCATTCGTCACTGCGAGGGCCGCAGGCCCGCGGCAGTCCTGTCCCCGACTCCAGTCACACCTGATTCTTGAAGGGGACTTTGCCCCCCCGCAGCAAAAAGCGCTCATGCACCTGAGCCAGCTCGAGCGCCGTGCCCGTACCCATCTTTTTGAGGATATTGGCCCGGTGTGTTTCGATCGTCCGGGTGCTGTTGTTCATTTCCTCGGCAATTTCACGGTTGGTTTTGTGCGACAGGATCGACAGGAACACCACCTGCTCGTGCCGGGTCAATGAACTCAAGCGGTCCAGGTGCTGCTGCTGCTCGAGCAGGAGCTGGGCTTTCTGACTGGATATCTCCAGCGCCTGCTGAACTTTGCTGACCAGACTCATCGGATCAAACGGCTTGGTCACAAAGTCAAACGCACCTTGCTTGACCAGGTCGACCGCCATTTGCAGATCACCATGGCCTGTCATGAAGATCACTGGCCACGACCACTCCAAATCTCTCAGCTTGGCAAACAGCTCGATGCCGCTGACGGTGCCCAGGCGAATATCCAAAAGCATGCAGCCCGCCGAATGCGACAGTGCATGAGCCTTGGGCAAGGCCATGAGGCAGGCGTCTGCGCTCGCGAAATGCCTTACTTGTGTCAATCCTGCTGCGCCGAGCAGCAACTGCAGACTGTCAGCCAGCGCGGTGTCGTCCTCGACGATCCATACAGGTGCAGGAGGAGGGCTTGTGTTCATGTGGGCTCTGCGCTCATGGCAGGAAGGGTGATCAGGAAACAGACACCTTCCGGGCTGTTCTCATGGAGTTCTATTCTGCCGCCAAAACGCTCGATGACTGATCGACAGAAATTCAGCCCCACGCCCAAACCGTCTTGCCGCGTCGTGAAGAACGAGTCAAATATGCGCTTGGCCACTTCGACATCGATGCCCGTGCCATTGTCCCTGACCTCCACACACACATCCTGGTCCCGGGCAAAGGCCCGCAGGTCGATCCGTCTGCCGCGGCGGCTGGTTTGCATCAATGCCTGCACGCTGTTGCGACCCAGGTTGAGAAACACTTGCTCGAGCAGCGTGGGATCGGCCCGGACCCTCAGATCTCGCGCGGTTTGCGTCGAAACCCCGATGTTGTGGCCTTGCGTGAGCAGCTCAAGATGCGGTTTGAGTTCCGTGAGCAAACGGCCCAGATCCACGACCGCTTCCTGAACAGGGTCCTTGCTCACCAGCGCCCGAACCGATCGCATCACGCGCGCAGCCCTTTGACTTTGCTCTTCAATCCGTTTGAGCACAGGTTCGATTTGGTCGACGCCTTTGCCCGAGCGGATGAGCAGTTGTGCCGTCGCGGCGTAATTGGTGATCGCCGCCAGCGGCTGGTTGATCTCATGGGCAATGCTGGCGGACATTTCGCCGAGCGTGTTCAGCCGTTCTTGTGCATCCAGCTCGAACAATTTCTTTTCCAGCGTCTCCTCTGCCCGGAGGCGCTCGCGCAAATTGCGCAGGGAAAAATAGACCAGACTGCAAAAAAAGATGGCCAGCATCACGAAAAACGGTTGCAGGCTCTGCAATCCCGACAAGGTGGGGTCCATGCTCCGAAAACGCAGGCTCCAGAGCCCTTCCCAAGAGGAGTCATTGACCAGGTGTTCTGACGGATCGCTGCGCTGGGTGGTGAACGGGATGACTTCCAGTCCGATGCTGTCTGGCAGGCTCCGTCCCGCCTCGCCGCTTCCCCAAAGACGGGTGTCCAGCGTCACCGCCATCGCGACATAAGGCCCTTTGTTCAGTGGCAAATACAAGTCGGTCACTGAAGTGCCCCACAGCGGGTAGAGCGCACTGCGCGCAGGTCTCTGGGTTTCCTCTGCACGCTGCAAGGCCAACAACTGCAAGGGCAACAGCCTTTGCTGTGTTCTTGCCGTCTCCGGGCGTTCGGCGATCGATGGCTGCAAGCGTGTCCTGCTCCATGTCTCCTGGCCTGCATAGGCAGTGACCTGAAGCACTTCGGGATGTTCTTCGAGCCAACGGCTGGCCAGCTGATCGAACCCCTGCTCGTTGTGAACGCCACGGGCTTGACGCATGAAAGCCTGCTCTTCGGTCTCCAGCTGTGTTTGCAGGGCCTGGACAAAGCCCGACGCCTGCGAATGCAGGGCTTCCTGCATGCGGTATTGCACCAAACGGTCAATGATCCAGGGTGCAGCCACCACCAGCAGCGCCAAAGCCAAACCGCTCCATGACAACAACCCCACCAGCTTTCTGGGCAGGTCAATGCTGTGCAATGCAGCGAGTGGCTTCACAGGCATCGGGTGGGCCTCACTTCACCTGCAACACAGTTCCGAAGAAGTCAGGGGCGCCTGTCACCAGAGGCCAGAGGTACGTTTCTTCGGTCCGCCACAGCCTCTGGGTAAAGCCCCGGCTGGTGCATTTGGACGCTTCCAGCTCGGCATATTGGGCATACAAGTCCAACCGTTGCGCAGCCTCATCAAACAACTTGCTGGCCGTCGAGGTGGCCGCCTCCAGCAGTTGCTTGTCTTGCTTGTAGCCGATGCACAGGGGCAGCCATGGCGGTGCCATTCGGCAGACGGGCACATCGTTGATGCGGGAGCTGCGTTCGAACTTGTCAAACGTGGCAGCCGTCAGGGTCCGTGAGCGTGCGAGCGGCACGTTGGCCTGTGCCCACGGCGGGTCCATCGCAGTCGCCGGGCTGGAGGCCGCCGGATCGGGCGAGGCGACCCTGGAAGAGGGGACACTGCACAGCTTTTGCAGTTTTCGCAAACCCGCACGCAGATCTGACAAAACGTTGTCAGCCGGCGCGGCGTATTTTTGTATTGCATCCAAAGGCCTCACCGCCCCGAGCTCCTGGGCACTGGCGTTTGACAGCGCAGGCGGGTTGGCGGCCATGGCGGCCCGAGCAGCAAACAACCCGACCGCGACCCATAAACCCACCCGCAGGCGTGGCGTGTGATGCATAGACCTAAATTATAGATAGCAGTGTGGTCAAGTCCGTGTTGACCTCAAAATATTATCGAATCAATAACTATCGGCGGGCTTCTTTGATTTTCGATCAAGCAAAAGTACAAAAGGATTAATTTCTATTTATTTACTTGTAAAGTACTATTTTATTGTCTATGACAAATTTGAGATCCAATTTCGGAAACTACGTAAAAAAATTGATAAAGGTGCTAATATCTGCACTGTTACAGAAAGCATCAATAAATCCGATTGATCTGACACCGCCCTGCATGAACCTTTTCCAGGTCCGCCGCCTTGAGCCTTGATGTTTTGAACACCAGAACATTGCGTCCTCTTTTGAAGAGGGCCGGGGCATTGCTGCGCGCTGCAAAGCTGGATGTCACGCAAGCCAGTTTGTACATCGCCATGGTGTACCTGCTGGTGCAAGAGGCGAGGGCGGCGCAGTCTTCTGCTGCTGCGTCTCAAAAGCCAACAGATGACGAACACGTCACGCCAGATGCCGTAGCGTCTGCAACAGATGCGGATGCAGAAGATCTGGAAGAAGCCAGCGCTGACGGCCGCACACCCATCGACATCCAGCAAGCCCGCGAAGAGCTGCGTGCGCTGATCGAGCAAGAACTCAACCAGGTCGCCACCGCCCGCGGCATCACACCCGAGCAGGTGCTCGCTCTCGAAGATTCCACCGCTTCGTCAGGCCTGCAGCCCGACGACAGCATGCGTTCTGCAGAGGCCAGGGCCGAGCCTCAGCCTGCCGGCGCACCGGGTGCTTCGTCCTGGCCCTTCGACATGTCGGTGGGGTCTCTCAGCATGGGCCCGATGGGCTTGGTCGGCGGCATGCTGGCGCTGGCGGGCGTGGCCGGCGGAGGTGGCAGCGCGGTGGCCACCAAGGCTGTGCTGTATGCCTTGGGCGTCGTGGCCGACGGCTACATCAGCGGTGCCACCGTCAAGCTGTACGGCATGGTCAATGGCCAGGAGGTGGTGATCGCCACCACCACCACCGACAGCAAAGGCCAATACCAGTTTGACAAATCACTGCTGACCAACGCGACCAAGATCGTGGCCTCGGGTGGTACCGACGTGTCCACCGGCCTGGCTTTCAACGTCGAGCTCAAGGCCCCGGCCAATGCCACGGTGGTCAACCCGCTGACCACGCTGGTGCAGACTTATGTGGAGCAAAACAGCGGCCTGAATGTGACTGTCGAACAAGCGCTGGCTGCAGTCAAAACTGCGCTGGGCATCAGCGCCACGGTGGACCTGCTCAACGTCGATCCGATCGCCAAGGCCGCCAGCAGCACTGGCGCCGCGCTCACAGAAGCCATTGCCCTGCAGAGCAAGGCCGCGCAGATTGCCAACGTTCTCGTCACGGGCTCTTTGGCTGTGGCCAGCGTCAAAGGCGTCTCGGGCGACGAGGCCTATGCCGGCATCCTGACCAAACTGGTCACTGAAATTCGTACGCTGGGTACCGGCACGATCGATCTCGCTTCATCCACTGTGCTGAGCAATCTGCTCAGCACGGGCGGTGCACAGTCAGTGTCGAGCAATGTGATTGATCTGCTGGCCCAAGGCAACAACCTTGCTTCGGTCAACAGTCTTGCGGCCATTTACGAATACCAGAAAGTCGTTCAGGACGATCTGGCGAGTGCCGCTGTCACTGGCGCTGCAGTGGACGCCAACAACTACGCTGCACTGGCCAACCTGTTCAGTGTGGTGGCCAGCGGTCAGAAGGTCATCGACATCGGTCTGGCCCCCGGCGCAGACACCGGCTTCAGCGACAGCGACAAGTTCACCAAGCTCACCAGCCCCGAGATCCGTGTGGACCTCGCCAGCGTGTCGTCCATCATCGCGGTGGGCAACAACGTCAAGGTGATGTTCGGTGCAGTTGAGGCCTTCAACGGCAACGTCACCGCTGCGGATATCCAGCGCGGCTACATGCAGTTCACGTTCAGCGACCTCGACCCATTGAACAACGACGCCCCCCGCGAAGGCGCCAAGGCCTTGTCGGTGGTGGTCCGTGACACTGTCAAGAACGTCGACATCGCCTCCGGCTTCCTGGCCATCAACATCGACAAGTCGGCCCCCGATGCGGGCACCTTGGTCACTCCGATCGCCGGTAACAACACCATCAACATCACAGAAGCAGCTGCAGGCGTCACCATCACAGGCGCCGCAGAAGCGGGCAGCCGTGTGGTGGTCAATGTCGGTGGCAAGGACTTCACGGCCACGTCCAACGGCACCAGCTGGAGCCTGACCCTGGACAAGGCCGCCGTTGCGAGCATTGGTGATGGGGCAGCCAAGGACGTGGTCGTCACAGTGACCGACAAGGCTGGCAATGCGACGATCTCCAGCCCCCATCGATTGGCCATTGACACCCAGGCGCCCACCCTGACCTTGTCGGCTAACCAGATTGCCTCGGACAACGTCATCAACCTGTCCGAGGCGCAAGGCGGACTGGTGACCTATTCCGGCACCGTGGAGCCCAACATCCAGAGCGTTACGGCCAGCATCGGTGTTTCCAGCTTCTCTTCGATCGACGAATCACCGGCCATTACCGTCAATGCCAACGGCACCTGGTCTCTCACGCTGAGCAAGGACCAGTTGCAGGCTGCGCTTGGCAACGCGTTGACTGGGCAACTCAGTGCCCAGTTCACCGCCACAGATGCTGCTGGCAACACCACCGTCACCAGCCCCCGCGTAGTGTCGGTCGACATGGACCCACCTGCCGCCCCCGTTTACACCATCCCAGGCATCGGTGTGGATGACAGCAAGATTCTGGCGAGCGAAGTGGCCTCCAACGGCAGCCTCACGCTCACCGGCAGTACCACGAGCAGCAGCGACAGCGTGCTCGTCACCGTTCACGAGACCAGCTTCCAGCCGGTGCAAACAGGCACGTCCTGGTCGCTGACCCTGACCCAGGCGCAGTTGGCCAACCTGCAAGGCGCCGGCATCGCGATCGCAGTCACGGTCACCGACACTGCCGGCAACAGCAGCACCCTGACCAAGTCCGGCCTGACGATTGCGACCATCGCACCCACCAAACCGACGGTGCTCACGCCGATCTCGGAAGACACCTTCATCAACAAGGTGGAAGCCGATGGTGGCGTCACCATCACCGGCAGCTCCTCTGCAGACCTCACTCAAGCACTGTCGTTCAAGCTTGACGGGGTGCCGGTCGATCTCAAGGATGGCCCGAGTGATGCGTCTTTCGATGCAGAGCTGATCCGCGATGGCACCACCTGGACATTGCGACCAAGCCAGACGCTGCTGCAAAGCCTCAATGGCAGCACCAAGGCCCTGACGGTCACCAGCACAGACACAGCGGGCAACGTCACGATCAGCGATTCGGCTTCATTCACGGTGGACCTCGGGGTGCCATCCAAGCCTACGCTGGTAACGCCTGCTAGCCTGTCTGATGCCTACCTCAACAGCGCAGAGGCCACGCTGAACAATGCGCAAGCCCTGACGCTCACTGGCACCGCAGATGCCGGCGCCAAGGTCACTCTCACCTTCACCGGTCCCGGTAGCACCAGCCTGACCCTGAACACTCAGCTGGCGACCGGTGCAACTGCCTGGAGCGTGCCAGTCACCCGTGCGCAACTGGACGCGCTGGGGCAGGGCAGCGTCACCGTCGTCGCCAAAGCCACCGACCTGGCAGGCAACGTCTCGGCCGCGTCCACGGCACTGACTTTCACCTACGACACCACCGCGCCCAGCGAGCCCACGCTCAGCAGCCCGGTGGCCGCAGACAACATCATCAATCTGGTCGAATCGACGAATGGTGTTCGCCTGACCGGTGTCACCGAAGCCGGCGTCCAACCGGTCAAGGTCATTTTTACCCAGGGCAGTGAGGTCGACGAATTCACGGCCACGGTCACGGGCACCACCTGGACGCTGGACCTGCAGGGCACGCAGATCACCAGCACCCTGGGGCAAGGCACCTTCGGCGTGGTGGTCAAGAGCACCGACCTCGCCGGCAACACCACCAGCAGTCCGTCCTTCCCGCTGACGGTGGACACGGTGGTTCCGGCCCTGCAGGCAAGCGTTCGCGACACTGGCGCACAGGACAACTCCGCCAGCATCACCACTTCGGATGGGCAGGTCACCGTCAATCCTGAAACGGGCGCCACCTGGCAATACAAGGTCGGGTCAGGCACCTGGACCACGGGCACAGGCAACAGTTTCACCGTGTCTGGTGATGGCCTCAAGACCGTCGCGGTTCGCCAGACCGATACCAGCGGCAACCTGAGCAGCGAGTCGACACTGAGCTTCACGCTCGACACCCGTGTCGCCGCCCCCCAGCTGGCCCTGTCCAGTGACACCGGCAACAGCAGCAGCGACAAGATCACCAACAACGGCACGGTGCTCTTCAACAACCTTGAAGACGGCGCCTCCTGGAAGTACTCGACCAACGCGGGCGCCACCTGGACCGAAGTGGCATCGGGCAGCAGCCTGACCTTGACCAACGATGGTGTTTACAACCTCCAGGTCCAGCAGACCGACCTGGCGGGCAACCCCTCTCAGGTGGCCAGCTTCCAGTTCACGCTGGACAAAACCGCACCGACCCTGACCATGGCCACGCCATCCGGTGATGGTGTCCTCAGCACCGCAGAGGCGCAGCAAAACCTGGTCCTGAGCGGGGCCACCACCGCGGAGTTCGGGCAGACGGTCACTGTCACCCTCTCCAGCACGGCGGGCAGCAACAACTACACCGGCACGGTCAACAACGGCACCTGGTCGGTCACCATTCCGGCCAGCGTCATCAGCAACCTGCGTTCTGACCTCACTTACTCGCTGACCGCTTCCGTCACGGATGTCGCAGGCAACGCCAGTGCGGCCATGACTGCCCAGGAGCTCGCCTTGGCCGTCACCAACTCCGGCCTGGACGGTTATGTCACCGGCGCCGTCATCTTTGTGGACAAGGACGGCGATGGGGTACTGGACCAAGGTGAAGCCAACACCCTGACTGATGCAGTGGGCTCTTTCAGCCTGCCCGCCAATGGTGCCATGGTCATGCGCGGGGGCATGGACGTTTCCACCGGTCTGGAATTCCAGTCCCAGTACGAAGCGCCTACGGGCTACCGCGTTATCAACCCGGTCACCACCCTGATCCGCGAGTACCAGCAGCTGAACAACAAAACGGTTGCGCAAGCTGAACAGTGGGCGGTGGACTCGGGGCTGCCCAATGTGGCCTTCAAGACCTACGAGCCCTTCCGCGTCGCCACCCAGGACGATGTGGCCGCTGGCGCGGACAATTTCAATGCCATCGCTACCCAGCGCCTGGAAGCCATCACCTACCAAAAGGTCGCAGCCCAGCTCTCCAACCTCATGGACGTGGGCTCGGCTTATTTACAGGCACTGGTCGATAAGAATGCGAGCCCCGAAGAAGCCTTGGCTCTGCGCCAGTCGTTCAGCATTGAACTGGTCAAACAGTTCGCGCGATATGAAGGCACCGACCTGGTTGGGCAACTGGCCAGCCAGACGGCGATCAAGGCCGCGCTGAATGGGGCTCTGACAACTGACCAGAAGTCTGCGTTGTCGACCGACCAGCTGAACTCGCTCGACAAGGTTGCTACCACCTTGTCCCTGGCTAATGCCGCTACCGCCGCTGTCGTGCCATCCCAGGTGGGCGATGGGGACAGCATCATTGATGGCGGCGAAGAGGCTGTCAGCCTGCTTGCAAACATCATCCGTGTGCAAAGCGTGGTCAAGGGCAGTGACGTCAACGACAAGCTGGTGGCGTTTGCAAAGGCCGGGGCAGTTGAAACCGATGACAACCCATACATCGACGACAGCTTGGTCACTCAAGGCAGCGACGCCATTGCCAACGCCCCCGTCGGCCTCATCGTCCCCGCCCGCGTCGCCATTTCCGGTATCGAGCCGATTGGCGCTACCCAGCTTGAGGGTGCTGATGGTGCAGTCACCGCCTACACCATCAACCTGACCCGCTCCGGCAACGTCGAGAGCACCGTCAGCCTCGCCTACAAGCTCAATCTGGGCCCGGGCCTGGAGTCGACCGAGCTGGTCAACCCCACACTGGCCACCTCGGGTGGCACGGTCACCTTTGCGGCCGGCCAGAAGACCGTTGCGCTCAAGGTCCTCGTCAAAGGTGACGACACCAAAGAACTCGACGAGTCCTTTGGCGTCGTCATCTCTGACCCGCTCGGCCAGTCGCAGCTGTTTGATGCCCAGGGCAACCAGGTGTCTTTCCTGTCGCAGGGCTTCGTCGTCCAGAACGACGACCCCTTTGTCCCGCTGGTCAGCTTGCCCGACAGTCTGGATCTCGGTGCCGACAAGGTCACCCAGATTCCAGGGCTGACGGTCGATTACTACAAGGCGGATGTGGACCTCACGGTCACTTTGAGCACTGTCCAGGGTGCCACGCTCGACTACGAAGGCATCAGCCCGGTGACCAACACCACCGGTGAAACCGTCCTGACGCTGACCGGCAACCTCGCGACCATCAATCAAAAGCTTGCGAGCCTCACGCTGTCCATCCCCAACTCGGCCGACCAGGCTTATCTGCAAGTCACTGCCGTTGAGACTGCCAGCACAGGCGATCAAAGCCGTACCGGCGCGGCCGAATTGCCGGTTGACCTGCACCATGTGCCCGAAGTGGTGGCTGAGCCCACCTGGCCGACCGGCATCGTGGCCGGTTACGACGTGGCCTTGCCCGGTTACGTCGTCAAGGACAAGGACGGTGACCCGTTGACCGTCACCCTCCAGCCCAACGGCATGGAACTCAGTGTTCGTGCCGTGCCCAATGTGGTGGTCAGCCGCCTCGACGATGGCTCCCTGGTCCTCAATGGCACTGCCGACAATGTCAACACCGCTCTGGCTTCGCTGAGCTTCAAAGCGGAAGCGGGCCCTCTGGGTCTGTCCATCAGCGTCACAGACGGAGATCCCTTTACAAGCACTGTGGGTGGCCCGCTGGCTCCAGAAGTTGAGCCAGAGGCAGCCCCAGCCCCCACCGACATTGTCGCGCCTTCCTTGCTGGCCGCCACCATTGGCCAGGAGCAGCTGGTCAGTGGCATCCGCGTCAGCGATGCCGACAGCGCACAGGTCAAGGTCACGCTGACCACCCCCACAGCAGATGGCACTCTGAACCTGACACCCACTGAAGGCCTCAAAGTGGATGTCAGAACGGTCACCAACGGCCTACAGGTCAGCGGTACGGCCGCCGATGTCAACACCGCGCTGCAGAGCCTCAAATTCAAGGGCGCCAAAACCGGCGAGGCCACCATCACCGTGGTGGCGGACGACGAGAACACCACCTCTGCAACCGGTCAGGCCTCTGTCAAGGTCGATGTGGGCAGCCGCAAGGCCCCAACTGCCGGTGGAGATCTGGACTACACCTCGTCCGGCACTGTCCAGGTCACCGAAGACACGGTCAAAACTGTCGAACTGCCGGTGAGCACGCTGCTGGCCGATGGCAACGCGGTGCCCACCCAGGTCCGCATCCTGTCGGTCACGGGTGCCTCGGTCACTGATGCGTCTGGCAATACCATCGTTCTGGGTGCCAACGGCACCCTGCTGTCGCTGGTGGGTGGCAACAAAATTGCCCTCCAGCTCAACCCGGAGCTCAACCGCAACGAGCCGATCCAGATCAGCTACGCGGTCGTCGACACCGAAAACACGGCCCTCAACAGCCTGCCCAGCACCTTCACGCTGCCCGTCGCATCCGTCAACGATGCGCCGGTGCTCCAGCCCTCAGGGCTGAGCTACAGCTTCACCGAAAACGCTTCTGGCCTGGCCCTGTTGTCTGGTGTGACTGTCACGGACGTTGACAGTGCCCAGCTGAAGTCAGCCTCGGTGACGATCACCAACCCCGGCAAAGGCGATGGCCTGGCCCTGAGCGAGAGCCTGCCTGCAGGCATCACCTCCAGCTACAGCAATGGCGTGCTGACGCTGACGGGCAATGCCACACTGGCCCAGTACCAGGCTGCATTGCGCAGTGTTGTCTACACCAACACCTCAGACGACCCGACCAGCGGCACCCGCCAGATCAACGTACAGGTCACGGACTCTGCCAATGCGGTCTCCACCGTCCTCACCCGCAGCCTCTCGGTCACCGCCGTCAACGATGCGCCCACCTTGGCTGCCAGCGCCAGCCTGACCGCCTCCGAACAAACCGCACTCAGCCTCTGCAACAAGGGCCTGACTCTGGGTGATGCCGATGCCGGCACCAACACCCTCACGCTGACGGTCTCGGTGACCGCAGGCCAGCTGAGCCTGCTCAACAGTGGCGGGACAGCCGTTTCGGCTGGTGGCAGCCTCGACGGCATTACCCTCAAATCGGTCACGGCCACCAGCCTGGTGCTTGAAGGCACCGCCGAACAGCTCAATGCCTTGCTCACGCGCTCTGCTGCTGGTGGGCTGTCCTACCAGAACACCAGCGATAACCCCGCCGCCGCTGAGCGCCTGACCCTCACCGCCAACGACGGTGGTGCCGCCGGCACTGGTGGTGCACAAATCACCACCCAGAGCTACCTGATCAACATCACGCCGGTGAATGATGCGCCGGTGCTGCGTCTGACTGCCGAATCGGCAGGTACCAGCGGCCTGTTTGCCGCTGCGCAAGGCGCCCTGACCGTGGCGCCTGGCCTCACGGTCAGCGATGTCGACAGCACCTTGTACACCGGTTTTGAAGTTCGAATCACCTCGGCCAAGGTCGGCTCCAATACCGTTTCCGGTCCTCAATCAGGTGATGTGCTCTCGTTCACCTCGGCCGCCCGCCAGAGCCTGACCTCCGCCGGTCTGACCTTCACCTCGGCCAACGGGGTGCTCAGCGTCACCGCCGCCTCTGGCTCGGCCGGGATCTCTGCTGCCGACCTGCAAGCCATCCTGCGGGGGGTTACTTTCAGTACTTCGGGCTTCAGCACCGGTGACAGCCGCACCATCACTTACACCGTGACGGACCGAGATGCCGTCACAGGCAGCGGCGCTACCCCTGCCACCAGCAGCGCCGTCACGGCTGAAATCTCCTTGGCCGAAAAGTCATTCGCAACCGTCACCACCATCGCAGGCGGAACCAAGCTGACCTTTGACGGGGACCCCAAGAGCGCGGTTGTGACGGTGGACATGACCACCTTCCGCATCCTGTCCAACGGGTCGACCCTGACGCCCGTCACAGCCGAAGGCAAGAACACCAACATCTTCAACACGGTGGAGGTGGATGCAGCCAAGAGCGCCTCTGCCGTCAACGTGATCGGCAACAGCCGGGCCAATACCATCACGGGCTCCGATGGCAACGACACCATCACTGGTGCGGGTGGCACAGACACTTTGGCCGGCGGCATGGGCAATGACGCCTTTGTGATCGGCACCGCCAGCGACGGCACCAGCGAGCTGCGCAGCCTGACCAGTTTGTCTGGCGGAGATGGCCTCGATACCCTGCGCCTGATCAAGGCGCAAACCCTGACCAGTACCGACTTTGCCACGGCCAGCAGCAGCCCCCTGGCTTTCCGCATCACCTCCATCGAGCGCATCGAAATCGCCGGTGACCAGGGCAGCTACAGCATCACCCTGGGCTCGGCGTTCAACACATTCCTGAGCAACGGTTTCGAAATCAACGCCGCAGCCATGCAGGCTGCCCAGCTGGTGGTGGACGCCACCGGTCTGGACAAGACCCTGTCGCTGAGCGGCGGCGCTGCAGCCGACACCCTGACCGGTGGCTCTGCCAACGACACCTTGCAAGGTGGTGCGGGGGCAGACACCCTGCGTGGCGCTGCGGGTACCGACACCTTGACAGGTGGTACGGGCAACGACGTCTTCGTTTTCCAAAGCGGTGACTTGGGCACCTCTTTGGCAAGCGCAGACCGCATCATCGACCTGTCGGTGGGCGACCAGATCAACCTGTCGAATCTGGTCACCAGCAAAAACCAGATCGTTCTCGAGACATCGGGCGGCATCAATTACCTGCGCATCAACAACTCAAGCGGTGAAGCCCAAGGCTACATCCGTGTCGATGGCAGCACCTTGCCCGGCAAGTTCGAGGCCTGGACCTTCACCAACAGCGGTGGCAACGCCATCCTGACCATCGCCGACAACGCCCCGCCGACGCTCACCCTGCCCAGCACCAGTGCCATCGTGCCCAAGGTGATTGCGGGGGCAGGGCAGGCGATTTCTCTCGCAGACATGGGGCTCAGCAGCACCGCCGTGGCCGACGCCAACGGGGACTCGCTCACCGTCACCGTCACGGTGGCCAGCGGTGCGCTCAGCAAAGCCACCGGTGTGTCTGGAACCATCACCAACGGCCAAAGCTACACCGTCACGGGCACGGCGGCACAGGTCAATACCGCCCTGGCCGCCGTGCAATTCACGCCCGCCACTTCGGGTAATGCCAGCATTTCGGTCAGCGTGTCGGATGGCACCGCCCCTGCAGTCACCGGCCAGGTGTTCCTGCGTGTGCCCAACACCCCGCCAAGCCTGACCCTGACCTCACCGGCTGACCTGCTGGTGGGTACCAAGGCCGCCCTCACGGGTGTGCAGGTGGTGGACCCCGATGCCAGCGACAGCCTGACCCTCACCCTGACCGCCGCCAATGGCGCCAAGCTCGACACGGGCACCTTGGGCAGCGTCACGCTGACCCGAGTATCCGATGCGCAGATCGTTCTGCGGGGCACGGCCCAGCAACTCAATACGGTGCTCAGCGGGCAGGTCGAGTTCACACCCGCACAAACCGGCACCTCTTCGGTATCGGTGCAGGTCAGTGATGGTCTCGCCACCACCACCAACGCACAGCCTCTGTTTGCCCTGGCCAAGGCCCCGGTCGCCTTGACCATCCCCAACGGAGCGATCGCATCTGGCGTCAGTGCAGCAGAAAAGGCCGCTGGTTTCAATGCAGCCGTCAACCTGACGGGCACGGGTGCCAAGGTCGGTGACCAGGTCAAGGTGTATGTGGGGACCACCGAGGTGGGCAGCCGCACCCTGACGGCGTCCGATCTGTCTTCAGCCACGGTCCCCATCAATTTGGCGGGTATCAGCGATGGTGCCTTGACTTTGGTGGCCAAGGTGCTGGTGCCCGCCGGGGGCAGCACCTTCAAGGCCAGTGACTCCTCGCCCTCTGTCAGCATTAACCTCGACACGGTTGTCCCCGGCCAGGCCAGCATCGACCTGCCCAACGCCGACGACACGGGCAACGGCCTGACTGGCACCGGCACCGACAACCTGACCAACAAAAATGGTGTCGAGCTCAAGATCGCACTGACCACCGGCACCGCGGTGGGCGATGTGCTCCTGCTGCAAAAGATGAACGGCAGCCAGGTCCTCAGCACGGTGGAGCGCACACTGGAGGCCACCGACATCACCAACGGGGTTAGCTTCTCCCTGAGCGGGCTGGCTGATGCCCAGCACACCTACCGTGCCGTGGTGCGCGACACCGCTGGCAACAGCAGCACCTCCGCCAGCCTGACCCTCACGGTCGACACCACCGCCCCAGCAGCGCCGGTGGTCAGCTTGGTCAGTGACACGGGCACCAGCAGCACCGACAAGCTGACTTCTAATGGAGCCTTCAACGTCGCGCAAGAGACCGGAGCCCTGCTGCAGTACCGGGCCAACGCCAGCAGCGAATGGACCACCGCGGTCCCGACCGTGGTCGAAGGCCTCAACAGCTTCCAGGTCCGTCAGACCGATGCGGCCGGCAATGTGTCCGCTGTCACCAGCTTCGCGTTCACACGGGACAGCACTGCCGATGCCGATGAAACCGCCGCCGTGGTCCTCAGCCTGGCCAAGGTCGAGCTCAATAACCGCGACAAGGTGCCCTTCAGCATTTCTGGTCTTGACGCCGATGCCAGTGCCACCCTGATCTTCACAAGCAACGCCGCTGGCAGCACCTCGGTCCAGATTCCGGTCACAGGCAACGGCAGCAGTTTGACGGCCAACCTGAGCACTTTGGCCGACGGCCAGATCAGCGTGGTTTTGCGGATCACCGACCCCGCGGGTAACAGCGTTGACCGCCCGGCTAACAGCACCTTCGTGCTGGCCGCGACCCGAACCGATCCGGTGGGTGTCGCCGACACCTTGCTGGCCACCGAAGATCAAACGATCACTTTTGAAGCCAGCCAACTGCTGGGCAACGACACCCCATCGTCGCCCGGCATTGCGCTCACGCTGAAATCGGTGCAGGCCTTGACTGGCGGCACAGCGGTGCTGAACCCCAACGGTACAGTCACCTTCACGCCGAACGCCGACTTCAACGGTGAGGCCAGCTTCCGGTATGTGGCTACCGACGGTGCGCTGGACACGGTGCCCACCACGGTGACGGTGAATGTGGCGGCGGTCAATGATCCTCCCGCTCTTTCGATAGACACGGGCAATCTTGCTGAAGGCGATACCCTCACGGTCGATGCCGAAACCGGCCTCTTGTCGAACGACATTGACATTGACAGCTCGGCTTTCACCATCAGTGCTGTCGAGGGGGCCAGCTTTGACGATGAATCGCAGGCTTGGACGCTCGAATCTGATTACGGCACTTTGGTCATCCGGCCGGATGGCGCCTACAGCTTCCAGGCGAACGGCGCAGACAGTCTTGCCTTGGGCAGCGGCGACAGCGCAACCATCGACTTCAGCTACACCGTCTCGGACCCCCAAGGCGCTGCAGCACCAGGTACCTTACGCATCACCATCGCCGGTGAGTCACAGACGTTCGAAGGCAAGGTCATCGACGGCTACGTCCAGGACGCCACGGTCTTCTACGACCTCGATGGTGACCACGAGCTCGATGCCAACGAGTATTCCGACCAAACCGACGCCGGCGGTCGCTACACCATCACCGTGGACTCCCCCCTGTCGGGTGGCCATTGGGTGTCCAGTGGGGGTGTTGACACTTTCACCGGTGCGACCATCGGCAAGTTGTTCGCGCCTGCAGGTGCCACGGTCATCACCCCTTTGACCACAATCCTGGCCTTTGCCGAGGACGTGGCGCAGGCTCAGGCCGACATCCTCAAAGTGCTGGGTCTTGGCGAGTGGGCAGACGACATCGGCGGCCTGACAGACTTTGACCCATGGGAGGCATTGACTGCTGGCCAGAACACGGCCTTGCAGGAGGCGGGTGCTGCCGTATTCGCATCGCAGCAGGTCGTCATGAGCCTGCTGCAAACCAACCTTTTGATGGGTGATCCGGCATTTGTTCTCCAATCGGTCCGGGAGAGCTTTGCCGATCTGGCCCTGGAGCCTGCTCCGCAAGACGCCGCAGCCAGACTGGACCTGCTCAAGCAACTCAACCTTGAAGTCACTACCAAGGTGGTGATGGCCAGCAACATCGCCGAGGCTGAGCTGTTGACCGAAAGCCTGGTTGCCATGCTGGATGCGGTGACCACGAGCATGGTCAACAACTTTGGTCATCTCGCTCAGGCGTATCAAAATTCCGAGACCGTAGACGCTCAGGTCTTGATTGCCAGTGCCAAAGCCGCTGTCAGTCTGGCCCAAACAGAGCTGCTGACAGCTGCAGAAGGCGTACAGCAGGCCCTGACCGCACCACAGCCTGACTTGGCTGAGGTGCTGGCGCAGACATCTTCCTTTGTCAGCGGGCTCGATGAAGTCATTCAGGATGCGGCCACGGCATACCTGCCAGAACCTGCTGGAGACATCACCGGTGAAATCGGCCTCCAGTCGGCCCGACTGCTGTATGCCAGCAATGCCGATATTGACCTGTCCAAAGCAACTCTGAGGGATCCAGCCCTCACCGAAGCCGACTTCTTGAGCCTGCATCTGTCCGCAAAAATCCAGCTTGCTCCCGACTCCTTCATCACAGGCAATGCCGGTGTGTCTGCTGGCAATGCCATCCTGATGCTGGGCGCGGATGTGGGCCTGGGCGATAACCTGATCGAAACTGCCGCTGACGAAATCCTCGCCTGGACGGATGCCAGACAGCTCTTCTCCTTGCTCAAAGACAAGCAGATTGCCATCGATGCGGTGTTTGCCAGCGGAATCGTTGTAGAAGCGCAAGCCGATATCAGTGTCAATGATGCACTCGACGTGGCCAGCGCTGGCTTGGTGTTCGATGCGGACTCTACAGTGACCATGACAGTGGACAGTCTGGAGCAGCTGGGCCAGGCGGCGGGTGCAGCGGGTGCGCTGGATGCGGCGGGCATCGACACCGTGCAGATCAACCTGACCGAGAGCAACGACGCCGACAGCACCTACGCCAACGAAATCAACAGCCTGCTGAATGTGGCCAACCTGGGTGCGCTGGACAACGGCATGGACGTGGTGCTGGATCTGGGTGGCACAGCCAATGTCAGCACCAGCATCACGGAGCTGCAGGCCGAAGGTCTGATCGCCAATGGTCTGAGCTTTGCGGCAGACGACACGATCACGCTGGACGCGAACAACGCAGCCGGTACGCACCTGAGCAGCAGCCTCAAGGAATTGAGCAAGCTGGGTGTGGACACGGTGCTGGTGGGCGCAGGTGGCACGGAGCTGAGCCTGGGTGATGGCGCCATGCCTGCGGCGGGTGATCTGC
>JACCDS011229608.1_pt1 | contig 19128 bp, 11 predicted proteins | sample 7446441 | NCBI WGS metagenome assembly JACCDS01 (sample SAMN15323445, study PRJNA562643) | freshwater metagenome | isolation source: river surface water | place: USA:Blue River Watershed | collected 2017-08-17
GACGTATTTGCCGACCATAGCGATATTGACTTCGCGCTTGGGATTCTCGAGCACCGAGACCAGGTGGTTCCACATCGACAGGTCGGCATCTTTCGGATGCAGGTCGAGCCGGTCGCAAATGATGCGGTCGAGGCCCTGATCGTGCAGCATCTGCGGGATCTTGTAGATAGTGTCGGCGTCCCACACCGAGATCACCGCGTCTTCCTGCACGTTCGAGAACAGCGAGATCTTGGCGCGCTCGTCGTCCGGGATGCGGCGGTCGGCACGGCACAGCAGCGCGTCCGGCGAAATACCGATCTCGCGCAGCTTTTGCACGCTGTGCTGAGTGGGCTTGGTCTTGAGTTCGCCGGCCGACTGCAAATACGGCACGAGCGTCAGGTGCACGAAGGCCGCGCTGTTGCGACCGGCGCGCAGCGACAGCTGGCGCGCCGCTTCGAGGAAGGGCAGCGATTCGATGTCGCCGACGGTGCCGCCGATCTCGACGATCGCGACTTCATAGCCTTCGGCGCCGCGACGGATGAAATCCTGGATCTCGTTGGTGATGTGCGGGATCACCTGCACGGTCTTGCCTAGATACTCGCCGCGACGCTCCTTGCGGATCACGGATTCGTAGATCTGGCCGGTGGTGAAATTGTTCACCTTCTTCATCTTCGCGCTGATGAAGCGCTCGTAATGTCCGAGGTCGAGGTCGGTCTCGGCGCCGTCATCAGTGACGAACACCTCGCCGTGCTGGAACGGGCTCATCGTTCCGGGGTCGACGTTGATGTAGGGATCGAGCTTGAGGAGAGTGACTTTGAGGCCGCGCGATTCGAGGATCGCGGCCAGGGACGCCGCCGCGATCCCCTTGCCAAGGGACGACACGACGCCGCCAGTGACGAAAACAAACTTGGTCATTGCAGGATGTGCCACAGGGCACTAGCGTGAAATTCGAATTATACCGCAAAGAACCGACGCCCCCGGCCAATCGGCGCTGCCGTCGCGGGTGCGCTTTCTCAGGGCGAATAGCTGATTGACAGTCTTGCAAATTCCTGCGCGCCCAGACTCTCGGGCACGCCGCGCATCTCGGCGCCGCGCGCAACCACTGAGGCGCGCACTGCCCAGGCGCCCGCTTGCCATTGCAGCCCGGCTTCCCATTCGTGCGTCAGGCGCTTCGGGCTGACGGCCCGCGCCTCGTCGCCGCTGAACAGCCCGCCGCGCAGCGTGGCGTCATACCCGACTGCGCGTATACCGGCGCGCAAAAAGCCGTACAGCCGGCCACTGTCTGCCTGCGCGTGCAGTGCCCCGGCGCGCAGCGTCAGGTCCCCGGAGACATCGGTATAGATATTGCCGACACGCGCCGACACGCCGGCACGCAGGTCGGCATGCCGGCCCAGCCGCAGGTAGGGACCACGACCGCCGACATGCGCCACCATGCCCCACTCGGTGCCCAGCTGCGCGTCCCAGCCGCGCGGCTGCGGCTGATCGAGCACACGGTGCAGGAATTCCTGTGTCTGCCGCCCGCCGGCACACGGGCCAAGGCAGCCCAGATCGAGGCCGAACGCCAATTCACTGCCGTCATCCCGCTCTGTCCGGTAATACGCGCCGGCATACAGCCAGCCCACGTACGGGCGATCGCGCGGGCCGAGTTGCGCGGGAGTCAGCTGCGCATTCCTCGCGGTGTGCAGCTGCTGCCCGACACGCCAGCCGGCAGAGCGCCAGCCCGAGCCGTCACGCGAACGATAATTTGCCGACAGCCGCAGGCCGCTGGTGTACAGCCCGTCGTCACGATTCAGCAAGAGCGAGTCATTGTCGATATCGACCGTCCAGGTCGGACGACCGCGGGCAAGCAGCTCCCTGAATCCCTCCGCAGCCCGCGCGGCTGGCAAACCTGCCACTGCTATCAGCAGTCCCAACAGCAAAGCACGCATCGTCAGCACCCGGCAATGAAAACCGCCGGATGCTGCCATGCGGGGCGCTCAGCCCGGTCGATCATGCGCAAAAGGCATCTGCGCATCGACGCAGCGGCGGCTCGACCAGTAGCGCGGTGTCGCGCAAACGGCGTCGACAACGATGCGGCGGCCATCCATGCGCAAGCTCACCGCGCCTTCGGTGTCACTGCGCAAGATGTGAATGCCGCGCTGCCGGTAGCGCTCGACCACCTCCGCCTTCGGATGCCGGTAGCGATTGCGGTAGCCGAGCTGGAACAGTGCCAGCTGCGGCGCTACCGCGTCGAGGAAGGCCGGAGTCGATGAAGTACCGCTGCCGTGGTGCGGCACCAGCAGCACGTCGGCGCGCAGCCGTTCTGCCGAGCGCATGAGCAGCGCACGCTCCTGTGCCGCCTCGATATCACCGGCCAGCAGCACCGACTGATTACCGACAGAGAGTTTCAGGGTGCAGCTGCGCGCGTTTGGCCGCGTGTCCGGAGCATCGCCGGGCTGCGGATGCAGCAGCTCGAACACCACGCCATCCACGCGCCAGCGCTGGCCAGCGACACAGCCGACGTGGCGCGCATCGACCAGCGGATGCGCGGGCGGCAATGACGATGCGATCCAGCCGACCTCGATGGCCTGCAACAGGGAACGTGCGCCGCCGGCATGGTCGCTATCACCGTGCGAAATCACCAGCGCGTCCAGCCGATCGATGCCGCGCGCGCGCAGATAAGGCAGGATCACCCGGCTGCCACCGTCCGACTCCGTCGACCATGCCGGCCCCGTGTCATACAGCAGCCGGAAATTCGGTGTTTCAATCAGCACCGCATTACCCTGCCCGACGTCGAAGGCGGTCAGCCACAGGCCGGACGCCGGCGCCGCCGGCCGCGCCGCCAGCAAAGGCAGCCAGGCAAGCACCCCGGCCCAGCGCAGCGGCCAGCCGCGCGGCAGCAGCATCCACAGCGTGCCAGCCAGCGCGACGGCCGTCGCCAGCGGACCGGGCTGCGGCGCCTGCCAGACCGCCAGAGGCAAAGCGGCCAGCCAGCCCAGCAACTGGGCAAGCCCGGCCAGCGCTGCATGCGCGGTCCACAGCAGGCCGCCGCAAAATGGCGCCGGCAGGACGCTGCCCAGCAGCGCCAGCGGCGTCACCAGAAAACTGACCACCGGAATCGCCACTGCATTCGCCAGCGGGCTGATGACGGACACCTGCCCGAACATCAGCATGGTCAACGGCAAGAGGCCGATCGTGACCGCCAGCTGCGTCGTCGTCGCTGCCGCGAGCGCGGCACGCCAGCGGTCGCGCCGGCGACCCGCGTGGTGAGCGTCGTCAGCCCTGCGCCCGGACGACGCAAACAGAATGCAGGCCATCGCGCAGAAAGACAGCCAGAAACCCGGCCACAGGACCGCCCACGGATCCAGCAGCAGCACCACCAGCAACGCGCAGGCGAGCACCTGCGACGCCGGCACGATACGCGCGCTCCATGACGCTGCCGCGGCGACCGCCAGCATCCACAGCGTGCGCTGCGCCGGAATGCCGAAACCGGCCAGTGCGACGTAGACCGCGGCGGCCGCCAGCCCGGCCGCGGCCGCCACGCGCTGCGCCGGCACCCGCAGTGGCCACGCGCCGCCGGTGAACAGCGAGTGGCGCCAGAGAAAATGCGCCAGCCCCGCCACCAGTGCCGCGATCATCGTGATGTGCAGGCCCGAGATTGATACCAGATGGCCGATGCCAGTCCGGTTAAACAGCTCCCAGTCCGATGCAGCAACGCCGCGCTGGTCGCCGACCACCAGCGCCACGATCACGCTCGCATAGCGCTGCCCCGGCAGCGCGGCGAGAATGCGCTCGCGCAGCGCTGCGCGCAGGCGGCCGATGGCATCGCGCAGGCTGAACACGAACGCATGGACGCGTTGCGCACCACCGGGACGCACATAGCCGGTTGCGCGCAGGCCTTCACTCAGCAGCCAGGCCTCAGCGTCAAAGCCCTGCGGGTTGGCGAGTCCGTGCGGTCGTTTCAGCCGCGCGACCAGCTGCCAGCGTTCGCCGGGCAACAGCGCGGGCAGCAGGTCGTCGCCCGCGTACCAGCCCAGCGCGATGTGGCGGGGTACCGCCACGGCCTGTCCGTCCAGCTGCGCCTGCTCAACTTCGAAACGGAAACGCAGGCCGCCGGGCACGGTATCGGCGAGACCGGACACCACGCCGGTCAGCCGCAGGTCGCGCCCCTCCAGCGCCGGCGGCAGCGCATCCGCCAGACGCTGGCCTGCGCGCCACGAAGACCAGCCCGCGGCAAGCGCCGCACTCGCGAAAACGATCAGCAGTAGCCGCCCGCAGGCAAGGAGGTACCGAAATACCGTTGGCGTCGACGTGCCCGCTGATGAGGCGCCGGCCGGAGCACCAGCGGGGAGTTGCTTCGCACTGCGCGCTCGACGGCTGTGCCACCAGGGCAGTAAAAGGTGCAGGAATATTGGCCGTACAACAGTCAGCGCCAGCCACACCCCTGCCCCCGTCGCCAGCAGCAGCACCGTCATGCCGGACGACGGCAACGCCGCTCGCGTCTGCAGCCACAGGCTGCCGCACAGGGCGCCGAGCGCCAGCGCGCGCACTAGGCCATCATCAGGTTGCCAAGGCGGGGCAGCACACGTGCGACGTTATCGGAGGTCTGTCGCTCGATGGCTGCCAGCGGCTGGCCGCGCAACTCGGCCAGCACCGCAGCGATGCGGGGCAGCTGCGCCGGCGTGTTGATGCCGGGATGCAGCCATTCGGGGGCAATGTCGGGGGCATCAGTTTCCAGCACGATCGCATGCTCGGGCAGGCCCGCCGCCAGCCGGCGGATCTGCAGCGCGCGCGGAAAGCTCATCGCGCCGCCGAAGCCGAGCGCGAATCCCAAATCGATGAAAGCCTGCGCCTGCTGCGCACTGCCATTGAACGCATGCGCTATGCCGCCGCACACGCGTATGCGGCGCAAGTGCTTGAGCAGCACATCCTGCGAGCGCCGCACATGCAGGATCACCGGCAGGTCGAAGTCGCGCGCGATCTTCAGTTGCTCGACATAGAAGTGCTCCTGCCGCTCGCGCAGCGGGCCGTCCTTCAGTTCGGGAATGAAGAAATCCAGGCCGATTTCGCCAATGCCCACGAAGCGCGGATCGTCCAGCGCAACGGCAACGCGTTCGCGCAGCAGCCGCAGGTCGTCGTCATCGGCCCGCCCCACATACATCGGATGAATGCCGAGCGCATACACACAGGTCGGGAGCGCTGCAGCCAGTTCTGCGACCGCCGGGAAGTTTCCTGCTTCAACGGCCGGCACCACGATCCAGCGCACGCCGGCCTGCAGGGCCTCCAGCGCCACGACAGCCGGCGCACCGCCGAACTCGGCGGCATCGAGATGGCAATGGCTGTCGACCAGCATCGCGCGGGTTCCGCCGGTCAGCGCAGTCCCTGCGCCGACAGGTGCAGCACACGGTCGCAACGCTGCGCCAGCTCCGGATCGTGCGTGACAATGACGAAAGCCGTGCCGAGTGTCTGCGACAACTCGAGCATCAGGTCGAACACCTGATGCGCGGTATTGCGGTCGAGGTTGCCGGTCGGCTCGTCCGCCAGCACGCAGGCCGGCTCGGTCACCAGTGCACGCGCCAGCGCCACCCGCTGTCGTTCGCCGCCCGAGAGCTCGCCGGGCAGGTGCTTCAGCCGGGCGCCCAGCCCGACGCGCTCCAGCAGCGTCGCCGCCACAGCCTGCGCTGCGCTTTTCGGCACGCGCCGGATCAGCAACGGCATCGCCACGTTGTCGAGCGCCGAGAACTCGGGCAGCAGGTGATGGAACTGGTACACAAAGCCGAGCGAGCGATTGCGCAGCGCGCCGCGCTCGGCCTCGGACAGCGAGCCGAAACGCTCGCCTGCCAGCATCACTTCGCCCCGGGTCGGCAGGTCCAGCCCGCCAAGCAGGTGCAGCAGCGTCGACTTGCCCGAGCCGGACACACCCACGATCGCGACTCGCTCGCCGCGCCGCACATCGAGATCGACATGGTCCAGCACGGTCAGCGCCTCGCGCCCCTGCGCATAGGTCTTGCCCAGATCGCGGCAGGATAAAACGGTGTTCATCGTGTCATTCATAGCGCAGCGCCTCCGCAGGGCGCACGCGCGCGGCGCGCCAGCTCGGATACAGGGTGGCAAGGAAAGCGAGCACGACCGCCATGCCGCCGATGCGGATCACGTCCGGCCAGCGCAAGTCCGACGGCAGCGCGGAGATCAGGTACACATCGCGCGGCAGGAACTGCACGCCGAGCAGGCCTTCGATGAAGGGCACGATCACATCGATATTCAGCGCCACCGCCACGCCGAATGTCACGCCAAGCGCGGTGCCGAGCAGGCCGACCAGCCCGCCCTGAATGATGAAGATCTTCATGATCGAGCGCGGCGATGCACCCAGGGTGCGCAGGATGGCGATATCAGCCTGCTTGTCCGTCACCGTCATCACCAGCGTGGACACCAGGTTGAACGCCGCGACCGCAATGATCAGCGTGAGGATGATGAACATCATCCGTTTCTCGGTCTGCACCGCAGCGAACCAGTTACGGTTCTGCTGCGACCAGTCGCGCAGGTACAAGTCTCCCTTGAGCATGGTGCCGAGCTCGGAGGCCACCTCGGGCGCGCGCTGCATGTCGGCCACCCTCAGGCGCAGGCCGCTCGGCCCGGCCAGCCGGAACAGCCGCTCGCCGTCTTCCAGATGAATGAAGGCCAGCGAGGAATCGAACTCGTAATGACCAGCCTCGAAAATGCCGACCACATTGAACTGCTTCAGGCGCGGCAGTACGCCGGCCGGGGTCACCTGGCCCTGCGGCGCGATCAGCGTGAGCTTGTCGCCGATCTGCAGCCGGAAACCGCGCGCCAGCTCACCGCCGATCACGATATTGAATTCACCGGGCCGCAGCGCGTCCAGACTGCCGCGCCGCACCTGTGAGGCGACCGTCGACACCTTCGGTTCTTCCGACGGCAAGATCCCCCGCACCATTACGCCGCGCACGACGTCATTGCGGGTGATCATCGCCTGGCCGTCGACGAAAGGCGCAGCGCCGCGCACCTGCGGATGCCGGCCCGCCTGCGCGGCCAGCGACTGCCAGTCGGGCAGACTGCCCGAGCCGTCGAACAGCTCGACATGCGACAGCACCGACAGCATGCGGTCGCGCACCTCTTTCTGAAAGCCGTTCATCACCGACAGCACGACAATCAGCGCGGCCACGCCCAGCGCAATGCCGGCCATCGAGATCAGGGAAATGAAGGAAATGAAGCTGTTGCGCCCGCTGCGCCGGCCGGCGCGTGTGTAGCGCAGGCCTATCGTCCATTCGAAAGGCAGGTTGTTGAACACGGACAAGCGGAGCTCCACGGGGTTTGACCAGGCGGCAGTTTGCCATAGTCAAGCCGGCAAAACAAAAGACTGGCACTACAATGACGCTCCATGTCCGACACCACCCTGCTCCTGCCCTTCGCCCTGCCTCCCGCCGAGCATGCGAAAGACCTGCTGGCCGCCCTTGAGGCCCCGGCGCTGGCGCGGCTGCTGGCGCGCGCGCAGCCGGGCCGCGGGATCGACGGCGATGCCTTCGCACCCGCGCTGCCGCACGAGCGGCTGCTGGCGGGCGGCGCCGCCGACAATAGTCCGCCGCTCGCACATGCCCTGATGCAAAGCGTGGGACTACCTGTGTCCGACGGCCACTGGTTCGTGCTGCAACCGGTGCACTTTCATGTTGCGCGTGACCATCTGGTCCTGACTGACCGGCGCCAGCTCGACCTCGATGACGCCCAGTCGCGCATCCTGTTCGACGCCGCCGCGCCGCTGTTCGCAGAACTCGGCCATGCGCTCCGCTTCGGCACGGCGCGTTACTGGTTCCTGCGCGCCGATGCGTGGCATGACCTGCGCACCTGCACACCGGATGCGGCTACGGGCCATAACGTCGATGTGTGGCTGCCGCAGGGCAGCGATGCGCGCAGCTGGCGCAGGCTGCACAACGAAGTGCAGATGCTGTGGCATGCGCACCCGCTGAACGAGCAGCGCGAAGCACACGGCCAGCGCCGTGTGAATGCACTATGGCTGTGGGGCGGCAGCACCGAGCAGGACAACGTGCCGCAGCACGAGGCGCAGCTGCTCGCCGGCCTGCCTCCGGCCTCCGCGACCGGCCATCACCTGCTGTTCGACGACACACTGATCCCCAGCGCGCTCGCGGGCGACTGGGGTCACTGGCTGGCAGGAATGCAGGCCATCGAGGCGCGCCACGCGCAGCCTCTGCTGGACGCACTGCGCAGCGGCGCTGTCACGCGCGTGCTGCTGCAACTGACCGACGCACAGCGCGTGCGCGAATGGCAGGTGAGCCATGCCGGCATGAGAAAATTCTGGCGAGCGCCTTCGCTGGCCCGGCTGGCCGGCTGAACGCCGGCCCCCCTGATTCTGCCAACCGGCGTTCCACCAGCGAAATCCAGCAACTGCAACCCCATCACCCACTGTCCGCCCTGCTCCTGCCGATGACCCGCCTCGCCACCCGTCCCTACTCTGTCCGCCAGGCGGAATTGCTCACCCAGCAGGGCCTGCATCCGGTCATGGCGCGGCTGATGGCCGCGCGCGGGCTGCACGAAACCCGGGAACTCGCGACCGGACTGGAGGCGCTGATCCGGCCGGACGCCCTCACCCATGTCGAACGCGCTGCCGTGTTGCTGGCCGATGCGATCGATGCGGGAAAGCGTCTGGTGATCGTCGCCGACTATGACTGCGACGGCGCGACCGCCTGCGCGGTCGCGGTGCGCGGCCTGCGCGCGCTCGGTGCCGAGGTCGATTACATCGTGCCGAACCGCTTTGAATACGGCTACGGGCTGACGCCGGAAATCGTCGCACTGACCGCGCGCGAGAAATCGCCGGACATCATCATTACCGTCGACAACGGCATTGCCAGCATTGCCGGCGTGGCCGAGGCCAACCGGCGCGGCATACCGGTGGTCGTGACCGACCATCACCTGCCGGCGGCCGAACTGCCGGAGGCTGCCGTGATCGTCAATCCGAACCAGCCGGGCTGCGGCTTCCCGAGCAAACATCTGGCGGGCGTGGGCGTGATGTTCTACACGCTGCTGGCCTTGCGCGCCGAGCTGCGCCGGCGCGGCCGCTTCGACGCCGACACCCAGCCGCGGCTGGATGCGCTGCTCGACCTCGTTGCGCTGGGCACCGTGGCCGATGTCGTGAAGCTCGATGCCAACAATCGCGTGCTGGTCGCGCAGGGCCTGAAGCGCATTCGCGCCGGCCGCTCCCATGCCGGCGTTGCTGCGCTATTTTCAGTGGCTGCGCGCGATGCGCGGCGCGCCACGCCATTCGATCTGGGCTTTGCGGCCGGGCCGCGGCTGAACGCCGCCGGGCGGCTGGCCGACATGTCGCTCGGCATCGAATGCCTGCTGACCGACGACCCGACCCGTGCCTGGGACATCGCGCGCCAGCTCGACACGATCAATCGCGAACGGCGCGAGATCGAAGCCGGCATGCAGGAGGCCGCGCTCGCCTCGCTGGAAAATATCGACCCGCGCGACAACGCCACCCTGACCCTGTTCAATCCCGACTGGCATCAGGGCGTGATTGGCATCGTCGCTTCGCGGCTGAAGGAAAAATTCTATCGGCCGACCATCACCTTCCCACCGGCCGGCGACGGCACGATCAAGGGCTCCGGCCGCTCGATCCCGGGTTTTCACCTGCGCGATGCGCTGGATCTGGTGTACAAGCGCCACCCCCGGCTGATCGACAAGTTCGGCGGGCACGCAATGGCCGCCGGCCTGTCGCTGAACGAGGACGATTTCAACGCCTTCGCGCAAGCCTTCGAGCAGGTCGGCCGCGAATGGCTGACGCCGGCCGAACTCGAGCATGTACTTGAGACTGATGGTCCGCTTGAGCCGGAATATTTCAGCCTTGATTTCATCGAGCTGATGGATCAGCAGGTGTGGGGCCAGGGCTTCGCGCCGCCGCTGTTCTGCGATGAGTTCCGCGTGCTGAACCAGCGCGTGCTGAAAGAGCGGCATCTGAAACTGCAGCTGGAAAAAGACGGACGCCGCTTCGACGCTATCTGGTTCAATCATGCCGACGGCCTGCCACCCCGGATTCGCGCGGCCTACCGGCTGGACGCAAACGAGTTCAACGGCCGCACCTCAGTCCAACTGATGATCGAGTTCGCCGAAGCCGCGGACTGAACTTCGCCCGCGCACGACCGCTGCGCGACTCCCTCTTCCTCGCAACGGCTGTGACGTCGGCGACTGCAGCCAGCTTGCGCTGCATCGCGGATGCACTATGCGGGCCGTGTTGCCGACTAGTACATCGATTTCCTTCCCAAACACTGCGCTGATGCCGAAGATGCAACAACGCACGGCGGTTGCGTGACGCCTTCTTCGGCCGATGGCCTGCGCCACAACTCGCCGCTCAGGAAAGAAACCGCAAAACGCAAGGCGACAGATGATATCCAACGCAACCCAGGGCATCGCGTCACCATCTCAGCCCCCGCCCCAGACGATTTCGCCCCCTGAGCCAGCGGACGCCCGGCCGGTGACACCGCCGCCGACATCAGCGGCGCCAACGACAGCCCCCGACCCCCGCCATACTGCCGCGAGCGCTGCCAAGGTGCGCGACGCCGCGGTGTACATGGCTGAGCTGGGAGAAGCGGTAAGGAAGCTTCCGCGGCACGACCGCATGCGACTGAACCAGGCGCTGCTCAAAATCCAGCAAACTATCCAGATGCTGGCCGATATGGATTCGTCCAGCGCTGACGTTAACCAAACACGCGACGATCTGCGCGTGAGGCTGGCAGAGCTTGAAGCGTTGGCGTGCACGTCGGCGGGCTCGCGTAACAAGCACGTACATCGGTCCAAAGTGCTGCAGAAGCGGATGGAAGAAGCGGAAAGCCGCGTGCAGACACTCAATCATCTTGTCAGGGACTGCATCAAGGGCATGGTGCTCAAGGACTCGGCGCAGTACCTCATCGAATCCGCAAATACCGTACTGCTGCGCGGACTGACACCAGGCATGCCGATCGCAGTGCAACTGGAGGACTGTGATCGGGCGATTGGCCGGGTCAACCAAAGCATCAAATCGCTGGCAGCACCCGGCCCCGACAAATCCGACATCGATGAAAGGTCTCTACTCAAGGTCAGCACCCTGCAAGCGATTGAGGATCGACTGGTCGAACTGGAAGAAACGCGTGACGCATTGCAGAGACTGCGCTCAAGCCTCGCCAGCTACCAGAGCCCTGACTCCGTCAAGAATGTCTGCCATGTAAAAAGAATCGAGATCCAGGCAGCAATCAATGCAATTCCAGAGGTGGACGCGAACAAGAAGTTAATGAGCTTCCTGCGCAGACGAGTCGAGCATTTCGATCGAATCGCACAGAACCCTGAAGGCCATGACAGCTCTGAACTCCTCGGCAAACCCGAGATATCCGGCCCGCTAGCCATCACTCAAGGCAGGAAGGTACTGATCCAGCGAGCGGCACTGGCCATAGCCGTGCAACGCCTGCGGCAGGCCATGGACACAGCAGACGAAGGCAAGCTGAAGGAACTCGCCGAACAATTCAAAACTGACCAATTCTCCGAACGAATGCTCATGATCGAACTCATGGAGCAGGCCGAGGGGGTCACCAATGCACGCGCCACCTACGGCAAGTCACGCGAACGAATGCTGCGAACCCAGCGCTGGGATCCTGTCGTCAGTGATTTCGATGTACCGACAGCCGAGGACAGCGACGGCCTCATCAAGCAGGCACATGTGACAACCCGCATGACACCCCAGGGTTGCGTGGTCACTGACCCCCAGCAGATGAAGATCCTGTCGAGTAATTCTCCGATCACGGACGCTGCACAAGAAGATTTCAAAAACCCGACGACGAACGGTCAATCGAGCACCGGCGGCGTGTGTTCACGAAGCACGACAGAGGCTACCCATCCGACGCTGGCGGCCCATACCAGTTGCAGTGTGGATGGCAAGGAAGTGTTCGGTGCCACGCGCAGCGGCGTGCACCATGCGTACGGATTGTTGAGCAAATACTGGAAATCGCTGACAAACAGCGAGTGCGCAGCCCAGGTCCGCAAGCTGCTCGGTCCACCGCTGTGGGGAAAAACCCGCATACAGATGGGACAGCCGCCGGCCACGCCCGATACCCCTGCCTCAAGGACACCCCCCGCCGATACCCGATACGCCAATCAGGCAAGGGAGGACGCCATCAATGGGATCGTCACCTACCTGACCGAGACGGCGGAAGGTAAAGCCATGCTGTCCGAATTCAATCCCCTGCTGAGGGACATCGATAGCGCGATAAAAGCGACGGCGAGAAAGATGGCGACCGAATTGCTATCTGGCACTGCACCGGATGCCGATTCGGTATTGAAGCGCATCACAGTGAACTGCAAGCCCGTGCGGCAAGCATTGATCCGGCAGGCGGGCCTGAACCGCGCGCGTGAAACCGTATTACTTGAGATCGCCCGGAGCAAGGAATTGACAGAACGTGTGTCACGCGGCGAACCCATCTTCATGGTGTCGATCTCGCTGCTGTCGCCGGACAGCTTGCGGCAGTTCTTGTATGACACCCTCGGCCTTGACGGCTTTAACGAGCAAGAGATGCTGGACATGCAATTACAGGCATGGGCCGATCTTCAACAGGAGATCAATGAACAGCGTATCGAGATCAATGGCCAGGTGCTTGCAGCAGAGATCCTGCCATTCAATTTTCCGGTCAACCACAATGCGTTTAATTTTGCGACGAACAAGCCCGGCATCGGCGAAGCAGTCAGCGGATTCGAATACGGCAACACGCACGCCAATTACCCTTCGCTGAACCGCCTGATTGGTATTGACGAGAAGGCTGCAGACAAAAATTCAGTGCTGTCCGAGTATCTGACGAAACAGTCGGCAAAAATCGAGGCGCTCAAGAAAGCCAGAGCCGAGGAGAAAAATCAGTCAGAGGTAGACAAGCTGAATGAAGAAATCACGGCCATTGAAAAAGATGTCGCGGTTGCCATCGAGTTGAGCAAACAGATCACGCGCCTGTACCAGACCGACGATTACAAAGAAGCAGGCAACGATCCCTACAAGATCGCGTCCAGAATCGCCTTGTTGTCCTACCTGCTCGGCGGTGGAACGCTATTTAACTGCAAGAGCGGCAAGGACCGTACCGGACAACTCGACACGGAAACGAAATTCCTTGCGTTGCAAATTAAAACAACCGGAAAAGTACCTGCCCCTGATGCGAAAAAGACGCTGACCGACAAACTGCAGTTGGTTGCGATGACGTTCCTAGACGAATCGCGTACCCGATTGCAGCAGTACAGCACGGGTTACATGGGATCGAAACTGGACGGCGTGCCGGCGGTTTTCCGCAACCTGGTGCCATTGGTAGAAGCGGGGCAGACCGGATTCCGAACGGCCAAGAAAATGGCAAAGAGAGCGTTCATGGGACACGCCAAGCACACCGGAGGCATGTGAAGGCAAACCGACCGCACGTGAGCACGAGGTAAGGAAATGAGAACTATCCGGACGCGCAAACGGGGAAAGACAGGAAAAATCATGAGCATGGCGAGGAGTAGCGTCAACGAGTGGCTGGGCCAGCGTGTTCATGGTGCGGCGCTGGACGCCTCCGGCGTCGCGACGATACGCCGCGATGATGACAGTGTGATCGTTATCGAAGTTCTGCCGGATAGCGATATCTGTCATCTGTGCGCGCTTGTGTGCCCGCTCCCCGACATCGCGCGTGAAGCCGTGCTGATGGCAGCCCTGGAGCTGAACCGCTTCGGGCGGCCGCTCGGCGGTTGCTGGCTGGCGTGGGAAGACGACGTGCAGATGCTGACGCTGTGTCACAACGTGCTGGTACCGGCCACGGATGCGATTGGCTTCAGCAATACCCTGGACAACTTCCTGAACGCGCTGGATATCGCGCGTGAGCAGCTCATGGTCCCGGACTGGACGGATAACGCTACCTTTGCGACCGACGGGCACGCTGACAGGTCAGATGACGCGCCCGCGCTTGTACTTCATGACATGAAAGCCTGAACCATGCATCGAACGTCCCTTACGTCACCGCAGGTGCTGCCGATGACTACCGGTCTTTCGGCAAGTGAAATACATGGCAGAGCACCCGCGCAAAGTAAATCTCCGATCGGCTCACGGGCTGCCGACATTCCGGTGCAGACAAATACCGCATATCCGACGCATCCGGCAAGGGTGTCACCGACGCTGATATCAGGCACCGTTGATACGAAAGAAAAGACAACGCAACCCAATTATGGGCCTTTGCGTATGGATTTTGAATTCAATCCAGAGGTTATGCATGCCACTCGCATTTACAAAGAGGTGATATGTGCTTACGAAAATGACGCTCACTCTGCTTTCGGTCGTGCCAGAGCGCTCCAGGCCAAGACCGTCGAAAAATATTATCCAGAATTAAAGAAGGAACGCGAACAGGCGCTGAGCAGCCAGACAGGTTCACCGATCGATGCGACCGACGGAGACGCTTACAAGATACTGAGTGAGAACCGAAGACTGGCATTGGAATCAGCCCTCGACCCGCTGAATGGAAATTCACCGCTGGAAGCCCATCTGCCCAAAAACTCGGCATTCCGCAGCTTGCTCGAGCCACAGCTCGGATCCATCCGGGATGTACGAACCGGGCTGAATGCGCACCTTGAACGCCGCGATGGCAAACCTCCCGGCTCACCTGATCGTTACATCCTTGCCTTTCCCGGGACCGGTGTGGTCAACACGGCCGGCGCGCAGTGGAAAACGAATATCCGGCAATTTCTTGGCATCGGTGGCATGCCAAAAATGTACCAGCAAGCAGTGGAGCTGGCCCAGGAACTCCAGAAAAACCTCCCCAAGGGTTGCAAGCTCGAAGTCTGTGGCCATTCGCTGGGTGGCGGCATCGCCACTTGTGTCGGCCTCATGATGGGCATACCCGCGGTCGGGCTCAATTCCGCGCCACTGGGTCGCGCCTGCCTGAAGGTACTGCGCAAGGCTAATGCGCTGACGCCCGACCGCGTGAACAAAATAACCCATATTCGTACAGAGGGTGATCCGGTGACCAGCCGGACCGTAAACCATCTGCTCACCCGAATGATTTATGGCGATGCAGGCTTTTTCTCCCATGCACCGAAACTCGTGGGCAAGGTCTACACGATCAGTCAGCAAAACATATCTGCTCCAATGCGGGAGCAGCACACAATGAATGGTTTCGGTAAAGCTTATTCGCGCACCGAAGAAGCATAATCATAAATTAACTGATCAAATACGCGGATATCCCGCTCCGAGATATCCGGTTTTTAAAATTATGGCTCTCAAGGACAGAATGTTTCATCACAAGGAAGATCAATTTAAACACCGAGCAAAGCAAGCAATATTTTAAAATACCAAAAGAAAATTACCCCGCAATCCGACACGAGAGATAAACATGCCAAACCCCACACCACCCAACAACACCTCGAGCTTTATTAATAGAATTATAACCCCATTTTTTTCCACTGGCACAACTCCCGCGAATCGAGTCCCGAGCGATGAGCACTCTGACTATACGGATCTCGAGATCAGCGATGACGATACAGAAAAGGATCCTACGCTCAGGGATTTAAACGATACAGTCGGAAAATCAGGGCCCTATAGCAACGCCACGGGAAATGCAATAGGCAACATGCTCAATGCATCCGGCCCGGCTTTGGCAGCTTTGGCAGATTCAACGGCTAACGGAAATAACTTCATTGACAACGACAATGGCAATGACAATGACAACATTGCTGTGAGATCAGTTGATACAGCCGAGGATGACTCCTCTATTTTTCATGACGCAGCAAATCGTTTCGATGGCGAGACTGATGATGAATCCGATGATGAATTTCATTTCTTCCCGCCCGACACCATCGGACAACTGATACGCATCACCGGCAATGCCAGAGACCTGCCTGATAACACCCGCGGGAAAAAAGAGCTGTTGGCAATGCTGAAAATTACAACGCAAATTCTGGAAAATGAAGAGCAAAAAGGGGAAAGCGGTGGCGGAGACGTAAGCAGCGCAGAACTTCAACTGCGGAAAACAGAGTCAGTTATAAACTACCTCGGGATCATATCTGAAACCAATAACACTGCAGGCGATCACGCGAAAGAGCTTTTGAAAGTCCTGTCTGATAATCAAAAAATATATAGCAACCCCGATTTATATCTGAATAATGAAAAAACAGAAACAGAAACAGAAATAGAAAAATGCATACTATCTACACGGAAAGTGCTTTCAAAGATACATAATGATGAAATAAAAATACCAAATAATGTCAATATTGCGCTGGAAACCGAATTGATAGCCAATCTGGCTATGATGACGAATATTAAGAACGAAAGATCCCGCCATCAGGGCCCCTTTCACAAACAAAAAATCCTTGAGGAAAAAAAACTCCAGTGCGACGCAGCCTCTGCAATATTTGAATCCTTGATTGCAGATGTTCCCAAAAAAATCAAAAAAAAATACAATGGCAAGGATCAGAATTTCGATGCCGATGCAAAAGATATTCTGGAAATTTTCAAGGCACGCGCAACTATTCTTAATTGCAGCATTAAAGGCGACAACATCCCCCCCGAAATATGGACCACTTTGACATCAGAGGATCAGCCCTTAACACTAGCAGGCAATATACTGAAAAAATATAAAAACCAATTTATAAATAATAGTGCGAGCAACGCTGCGCAAGACAGCATCTGGATAGCCGAAGTCATTGATGCCTTCCTTAAAAAATATCCAGCGGCCGATACCCGAAAAGGAAGTGAACTGCTCGCGGCCGCCAAAGGTCATGTGCTGAATAAGCAAAGAAACTGGCAGATCGTCGAATCGGAGTTCGAGGTTCCGGTCTCATCAAGTTCGGAGCATCAGCAACCGACCATTGCCCACGCACACGTCAAAACGACGATGACGCCTGCGGGCCATGTGCTGCTCGCGCCAGGCAATCAACTTGGCGGCAGATGGGCAAGGATTGACGCAGCGATCCGTTCTGATTATGAAGCCAATGATCCGAACGATTCAAACCGCAAGATCATCACCGGACACAATTCACATTCGACGACAGAGCATCTGCATGCTGTCAACCTTGCTCACACCCAGGTTGAAGCGGGCAAGAAGACCCTGTTCAGCGCCATGCGGCACGGCACACTGAGTGCTTACAACCTGCATCCGGATACGATCGGACGTATGCACAAGACCCTAAGAGAGAAGCTGGCGCGGGAGCTGATCTTCATGTCGCGGCCGTCGGCGCCACTATCGACAAATCCTTTCGATGATGACGCTCCGGTCACTCCGCTGGACGCAGCGTGGGATGAAGCGATGAAATCGCTCAGGATCATCAATGTACCCGAGAATCCCAGTCAGATCCCTGATTCCTCGATCCAGGCATTTATCGACAAGGCGCGGAATGACAAAGAGTTTTGTGCGTTGCTGCGCAGGCGGGTGGCGCTGAATCGGGCGCGTGAAGTGTTTATTGCATCAGTCAAGAGCAAACCGTCGCTCATTCAGCGCCTTGCAGCAGGCAAACCGATTTATTTCCATTCGATTTCATTGATCACGCCGGATCCCTTCCGACATTTTCTGGCGAAACTGATGCCTTCAAGGTTCAGAAAACATGATGAACTGACGATGCGGCGTGAGGAAGTTCAGGCATGGAAAGATTTGCAGAAAGAAATTGAAACCAATCAGTGCATCATCGGCAACCAAGTGGTGAAGGCGGAAATTCTCACCTTCAGCGTGGGGGTGAACCAGCTCGCACTGGAGTCCGGAACTCCTGCAAAACGCGCACTATGCAGCGGGTGGAACATGGCTGCCGATGAAAATTACAAGAACCTGAAAAAATTGATCGGCGAGCCAGAACTTTACATTAAAGAGCCCCGATTTTTTGACGGTCAAGTTGGCATAGTACTCAATGAGCTGAGCTCGATAAGAGATAATAAAGATACTGACCCTGATACCAGTGCGCTCCTCACAAAAACCATCGCTCAAATCGAAGCCTTAACGCAGCAAATTGCTGTAATGTGGGATTCCGGCCAATACCGGCATGCGGATGACCAGCCGTATAAGTTCGCTTCCCGGCTTTGCATGTTGTCTGAATTACTGGGCGCCGCCAAAGCATTCAATTGTAAGAGCGGTACAGACCGAACGGCCCAACTCGACCTGGAAGCCAAGTTGCTGGCAACGCAATGCGAGTTCCGATCCCATGAGCCAGAGTATTCTGGCCATGAACACGGCCTGAAAAAACGACAAATCGTTCCCCCCCATGACCGGCGCAGCGACTTTAGCAAGCTTCAGTTGCTGTCGTTCGTGCTGAGGGATAAAACCCGGACGGCTGTGCAGCGGTATAACACCGGGCTCGAGGGCTCAAAGCTAAAGTGGGCTAAGTTGCCGGATAGTTTCGTTCCCGCAGGCGCAGATAAAACCAGGATTCGCGAAGAGTTTCTTGGCTTGTCCGCAGAGCGGCACAGTTAATTCGCGAACACGCAGGCGGGGCCTGAACCGGTGGGTCGGCTCAGAACCCGCCCCACAGGAATTTTCGTAGCCGGTCCTGTTCTCGACAGGTACGTCGGCGGCCCCTCGAGCGGGAGGGGCTGCCCCCCCGCGCACCTCCGGTATAATCCCTGGTTTTTGCAGGAAGCCCGAGATCCATGGAAGCCGAACGCCTCAACGCCCTCACCGCCCTGCTCGCCGACCTGACCGCGCGCGAGCAAGATCTACGGAGGTATCTTTGACTTCGATCTGAAGTCGGAGAAACTCGAACAAGTCAACGCCGAGCTCGAAGACCCGACCGTCTGGGATGACCCCAAACGCGCTCAGGATCTCGGGCGGGAAAAGAAATCGCTCGAAGCGGTCGTCGAATCCCTTACGACCATCCACGCCGGCCTGCAGGACGCAACCGACCTCGTCGAGATGGCACGCGAGGAGGACGATGACGACACGCTGGTCGCCGTCGAGGCCGACGCTCACGAACTGCGCCAGCAGGTCGAAGGCCTGGAGTTCCGGCGGATGTTCTCCAACCCGCTCGACAAGAACAACTGCTTCATCGACATCCAGGCCGGTGCCGGCGGCACGGAAGCGCAGGACTGGGCGTCGATGCTGCTGCGCATGTACGTCAAGTACGGCGACCGCAAGGGCTACACGGTCGACGTGCTCGAAGTCTCCGACGGCGACGTGGCCGGCATCAAGACCGCGA
>JACCDS010587163.1_pt1 | contig 19123 bp, 16 predicted proteins | sample 7446441 | NCBI WGS metagenome assembly JACCDS01 (sample SAMN15323445, study PRJNA562643) | freshwater metagenome | isolation source: river surface water | place: USA:Blue River Watershed | collected 2017-08-17
AAGGGGGCCATCCTGATTGATGGAGTGCCCTTATCACCCGACAACATGGTTTCCTGGCGGCGGATGATAGGTTACGTCCCGCAGGACATTTATCTTTTGGATGAGACTATTGCGGAAAATATTGCCTTCGGGATTCCCTTAGAGCAGATAGATCAAGCCGCTCTGAGAACGGCAGCTGAGGGCGCACAGATTCTGGAGTTCATTGAGAAGGAACTGCCTGAAGGGGTTGCTACCCTTGTTGGAGAGAGAGGAGTGAGACTCTCAGGCGGACAGCGTCAGCGCATTGGCCTTGCCCGCGCACTCTATCACAAGCCACAGATTTTGATCCTTGATGAGGCTACAAGTGCTCTTGATCATGCGACTGAGGCTGCAGTGATGGAAACCATACATCGGTTGCAGGGTACTCTGACGATCTTCACAATAGCTCATCGGTTAAGCACCTTGGAGAGATGTGATCGGGTAATTAAAATGGAAAAACAAAAATAAGGCAATATACTGTCGCTATAAGTTATGAAAATAGCATTCATAAGCTCTTTATATCAGGCGCCATGGGGTGGCAGTGAGGAATTATGGCACAAGACAGCCATTAAATTAAGCCAGATGGGCCACACCGTGATGGCGTCCGTCAAAAAGTGGCCGGAGCGGCCACAGCAACTCAATGAGCTCTTGGGGCTAGGAGTTGATGTTGATGAACGTCAATGGATTGGAGCATCAAGGCTTGATAGAATCAAATCGAAGCTCATGAGGAGAGAAATAACTCATCCTGGCTTTGATCCTTCATGGCAAAAAATCATGGATTTTCAACCGCATCTTGTGTGTATCTCGCAAGGTGGAAGTTTTGACGGCTATGAATGGATGCTGAAATGTAGGAATCATAATTTAAAATATGTTACTATCGCGGAGGTTGCTTCGGAGTCATTATGGCCAGACGACGATATGGCTGATCATCTTGCCGATCTTTTAGAAAATGCATGCAAAACATACTTTGTCACTTCAGAGAATCGCCGTCTTGTGGAGCGTCAAATTGCCCAAAACCTTTCCAATGCAGAAGTCATATTTAATCCCTTTAATGTTTCTTGGAATGCTTCCCCTGCATGGCCTGCAGATGGTGCCAATTTAAAGTTGGCCTGCGTTGCTAGGATTGATCCCCAGCACAAAGGACAAGATATCCTTTTCCAAATCTTGGCTCTTCCTAAGTGGAAGAATAGGGATATCACGGTATCACTATTCGGGGGAGGCAGGATTCGCTCATTCAAACGACTTGCGGAGATGTTTGGTATTCAAAACAAGGTTAAAATACATGGGCATGTATCTGACATTGAGGCGATATGGAGAGATCATCATGCTCTTGTTCTTCCCTCCCGCTTCGAGGGGCTTCCATTGGCGCTGGTGGAAACAATGCTATGCGGTCGAACAAGCATTGTTTCTAATGTTGCAGGAATAGATGAAATTGTTGAGGACAATGTGACGGGCTTCATTGCTCAATCAGCAACTGTGATGGGAATAGATGAAGCTATGGAAAGGGCATGGCAAAAGAGAAATGATTGGTTTCAGCTAGGACAGAATGCCGCCAATTCTATCAGAAAAAAGATACCTGAAGATCCTTCATTATTTTTTGCCCAAAAACTATTATCACTAATATAGTATCTTAAAAAATTTCGATTATACCTAAATCTCTCTTCCTTTTGTGAGAATCGGTTTAATAACGAGTGAATTCAGTGGGCTTCCCGGCAGTGGGGGTATCGGCACCTATTTTTTGGAATTGGCCCGTTGCCTTGTGTCACGCGGACATGAGGTCGAGGTATTTACTATTGGAGATCCTGGTAGTTTGCAGCATGAACCCGGGATTCTATTTCACCATCTTGGAAATCTGCCAAATGGTCACTTTCCAGTTCATGCCGCAGAAGCTTTTGCTGCTCGGCACCGTGAGATTCCTTTTGATCTCCTTGAATCTGCGGAGTTGAAAGCAGAAGGATGTCTTGCTGCCAGGGCGGTACCGGAGGTGGCTAATGTGGTGAGGATGCATTCTCCTTCAAAGCTTCTGAACCGTCATCTTGATCTGACTCCGACTTTTACGCAAAGGACTCGGCACATCTTGAAAAGTCTGAGGATTGCGCTCGGAGCATGGCGCAGGGATCTGCCGATCCTGCCGCTGCAACTTGACACTAATGTGTCGCCTTGGTTTCCGAATAACGATGTTGAGGAGAGACACGCCGCGGCAGGAGCCGATCTTGTGATTGTGATGAGCGGGGAGATGAGGGATTTTGTGAAGGGATACTGGTGGATCAAGGAGGAGGCCATCACCGAGGTTCCCAACCCTCTGCGACTCCAAATCTCGGATTCGACAGAGAGAAATGAGGGTCTTGCTCATGCCCCGACGATCGGCTTTCTCGGAAGGTTGGAGCCTCGAAAGGGACTCGTTGAGCTGGCTCGTGCATTGGCCCTTGTCTTGCCAGAATTTCCTGAGTGGAGGGTAGAGATAGCCGGCCGCTCCGTGACCTCCTGCCTTTCGGGCGCCGATGTTGGAGAGATGGCGCGGCAGATTCTCAAACCGTTTGCTGATCGGGTGGCGTTTGTCGGTCCAGTCTTGCCAAGATATGTGCCCGCCTGGTTCTCCAAGATCGACATATGTGTCTTTCCCAGTCTATGGGATAACTTCCCCTATGTCGTTCTGGAGGCCATGGCCGCCGGTAAGGCAATCATTGCAACGAAGGTCGGGGCCGTTCCTCAAATGTTGAATCGTGGCAAGGCCGGTGAAATCATACCCCCAGGCAACATCCTGGACTTGGCCACGGCCCTTAGGAAGCTGATGAAGGATTCCGTGCTCAGAACTCGGCTGGGAAAAGCCGCGCAGGAACATGTCGCCACCAAATATCATCACGAGTTGGTCACTTCGCAGATTCTCGAGGCGTATCAATTCGCGATCAGGCGACGCGACCAACGGACCTCTTCCAAAGTTGGGTCAAATTGACCTCAGGTCTGTGTAAAGTCACCGCATAAAAGTTCAAGGCATGACCGTGGCTGCTATAAAAATATGGCTCGCTTACCAAAAGTTACGATTCCTTCTGACTCCTCCTGCGAAACGAGTGAGGATGGAAATCGAGACCGATGGGCGGCAGTTGACATTCCTCCTAGTATCGCTTCACGAGCTCGGATATGCCCTCCATGTGGTGAAGAGCCCGATGCTCTTTAGGGAATTGAAGAAACTGAGAAAGTCCGCCCCTTTACCCTTCATCGTGGGGGGGAAAGAACGTCGGTGTGATCTTTTCATCAGTGATTGCAAGGAGAGGGTCGAACGGGCATCGCTCCAGGGCATCCGATCCATTTATCTTGATCCGGATTTTTTCACTTCGGGGAGGAGCGAAGTTCGGATGCCCTATTTCATGCATCCCTCCGTCTATCATGCAGGCTGGCATCACCTGCCCTCGACGGCTGTACAGCAAGTTAGGAAGGCTAGGGTGGGATTTTTCGGAACCCGTGACGCTGTGTTTTATACCGAGAACTTCCGTTTTCCAATGATGAATCGGGAGGAAATCCTCAAGTTTTTTTTCGAGGAATATGGAAACAGGATAACAACAGTCCGGAAGCCCCCTTCGGAGTGGGTCAAGACCGAGATTCTCGTTTCTGTGGATACCAAGGGAGGCGATTGGGATCGACACCCCAAGAGCTTCCTTCCTCAGAAAGATTATCTTCAGGCTCTGAGATCCAGTGACTTCTTCCTAAGCGCTCCGGGATGCTGGATGCCGCTCTCCCATAACCTGATCGAGGGAATGGCCGCAGGATCGATCCCGATCGTGAATATCGATGAGTATCTGGATCCCCCGTTGATTCACGGCGAAAATTGCCTCTCGTTTAGGGATCCTGAAGGATTGAAAGCCGCGATTAATAATGCATTGGCGATGGATCAGGATCGGATCATGGATATGCGACATGCCGTGCTTCAATACTACCAAGAACATCTTGCTCCGGAAAAATGGGTGAGAGATTTCTTTGGAAAAAAACCATCTAAAAAATCAATACTTTTGGTGAATGCCGAGGAGGTTAGCTCAAATAAAAAATTATAAAATAATATAGATTAAATCAATCAAGTCCCTAGTGTGCTAATGGATATAAAACATAATCTGTTTAACTTGATGCCTGGAATATGGATTGGCATTCGCCATTGCAACCTAAATCAAGACCATCCTTATATTTAATTATTAATAATAAAGCCATATTAATGCTTTGATAGGAAAATAATTATGATTTTCGCACAACGTATTGTTTCCCACTGCATAGACAAAATTCGGGCCAAGGGAGTCATCAATTTTGGACCATTTGCAGGAGTTCCTGCCACAGAGGATGCGCTACATCACTGCTGGAACAAATTATTGGGGATTTACGAGTTCTATTTGCATGGTTGTATCGAGAAGGCAATCAGTTTAAATCCCGCTGTGGTCGTTGATGTAGGAGCTTCAAGCGGGTACTATTCCATCGGCATGGCTTCGCGCTTGCCCTCTGCGCGCCACATTGCATTCGAAATGCTTGAACGCGAACGGGCATTATTTTCACTTACAGCGATGCAACTTCCTATCAAGATTGATTTGCGTGCAGAATGCACGCCGGACGACCTCATTTTGATTGGAAAAGAGCACAGGAGGGGAATGTTAGTTATGGACTGCGAGGGAGCCGAGAGGGATTTGTTGGGTGATGCCGTTTGCGCAGTATTAAAGGATTGGATAGTGTTATTGGAAGTTCACGATTGGCATGCGCCTGGGGCAGGTGAGGAAATATTCCAGAGATTTGGAAAATCTCATGAGATCGAGGTCTTATGGAGTTGCAAGCCATCGCCTCAGGAATTCCTGAGTGTTGTTCCTTGGCCTTTGAATGTTTACTGTGAGGATGTTCTTAGCCGCATGTGCAACGAAGGACGTGGTGGTAAAATGCGATTTTTTTTCATGGTGCCAAAGGGAAAATCAATAAGTTGAAACTACTCTTTATACTTTCCGAATACCTTCCGGAATCCGGAGGCGGTATCATATCTTATTATGCCGAAATTCTGCCACAGTTGGTGGCATCAGGTCATGCCGTCGATGTATTGGTCGCTTCCTCGACTGCCATGGATCGCCCGGAGATGGTCTTGGACGGGGTAAGGATCTCTTATTTAAAGAGTTCGTATCTGAGACAATCCCAAAAAGGTTTTGATCGCTTCCGCATAGGCTTTCCGACATGTGCCGCTTTTCTTCCCGTCGCTTGGGCAGCATATGAGCAGGCAGGGCATGGTTCCGGTTATGATATTGTCGAGACGACGGACTTTGCCCTCCTGTTTGCCCCCTGGGTCGTATCTCGGGACTCTCCCCCAGTGGTTGTGTCACTCCATGGGAGCTGCGGCCAACTTGATTGGTATGAGCACCAAGGGAGGAAAACCATGGATGGTGATTTTGTCCGGCTGATCGAGAGATCTGCCTTTGCCTGTACTCCCTCCATATATTCCAACAGCAGAAGCAATGCATCCTTTTGGGAATCGTCTACCAACCGACCTGTTGAAATCCTCCCTCCTCATGCAGTTCTGGAAGAGGGGCACTCTGCTCGCCCAATTACCTATGTCGAGGAGGGGGTCGTAGTTGGACGATTTCAGGGATGGAAGGGATCAAGGATCTTATGCAGGGCGCTCAGTTTGAGAACTAATGAAATTGTCAGATGGGTGGGGCGCGATGTGATAGATCCCTACGGCCAACTCCCTCAATCAGCGCTGATCTCATCAGAGTTTTCTGGCTTGATTGGCTCAAGACTGATTTTGACTGGAGAGCTGTCTCGGAATGAGGTCATGAAGCAAATTTCCAATGCCTCTTATCTCTGCATTCCATCAGAGTGGGATGTTTTCAATCTGACGGCTATAGAGGCGATGACGCTTGGAACGCCGGTGATCTGTTCCATTCGGGCAGGAGCTTCAATGCTGATCAAGCATGGTGAAAACGGTTACCTTTTTGATCCCGACCATCCCGAGGAGCTTGCCGCGTGCATGGAGGAAGTCCGATCGATGCCGGAGGATCAGCGTTCCCGCTTGGTCGCTCGAGCAAGAGAGGGCATCGGATCACTTCTTGACCCGGAAAAGCTCATGGCGGAGAGATTATCCTATTATGCATCCGTATTGCAGAAAGCTCGGATCTGGAGGAGTGATGATTGGTTAGAAGATGTTCTTATGCCTAGGAAAGAAGCTGTGGATCGGCGTGACATGCTGATGGCGTTCACGGTCCGAGAATTGGCGCAAGCAACCACAATTCAAGCCGTGAGGGGTATTATTCGACGAATCAAGAATTAGGATTCTAGTTTATTTTCATAAAGGCTGTCACCCAACCACAATGTCGGATCTAGCATATTATTTGCGCTGATCTTCTTCTCATGAAGACTTTCCTTACCGTGATCATTCCCGTGCTTAACGGGATGCCTTATCTCACGGAGATGCTGGCCTCACTGGAGGCCCAGACCTTTAGGGACTTCACGGTGCTCCTCTGGGACAACGGCTCCACCGATGGAACTGTCGAGGAGGCCATGAAGTGGATTCCCTCGCGCCTCCCGGGAAAAGTAATTATTGGTGAGCCCTTACCGCTACACCAATGCCTCTCAAGGATGGTTGAGCTAAGCACAACCGAATTCTGTGCCAGAATGGATGGCGATGACATCGCTCTACCCGAGAGATTCCGACTACAGATGCAGTATATTCAGGATCATCCAGAGATTGCGTTGGTGGGAACCCAGTTTGAGCGTATCGACTGCTCCGGGATGATACTCCCCAAAGTGGAGTGGATGCGATGCCCTCTTGAGCATGAGGATATCGTGAGTCGGATCATGTATTATTGCCCTTTCAGTCACCCCTCCATCCTTTTCCGGAGGGAGGCCGTGCTCGCCGTCGGAAACTATACTGTCCCGGCTCCGGTGGAGGATCTCAATCTCTATCTGAAGCTTCTTCCCCGTTTCCGGGCCGCAAATCTCCCGCAGGTCTTGACTCATTACCGTATCCATCCCGCCAGCATCTGCGCGGGAGCGAAAGTTGGAAACAGGCAGGGCGATCTGGCCACGGAATCGCTTATTCGTGAGTCGGCGGCTATTTTCGGGATTGCCGGATCAGTCTTTGCCAGACTTCACGCCAAGCAATTTCCCCTATCCTCGTGGCCTCTCCTCAATGGTGCGTGGAAACGGGCTGGGGGGGATTTCCGCCTATTCATACGCATTGTCTGCTCGCCTTGGTTCCTTAATAGCTGCAGGTGCATGACCGGTGGATCGGACGTCATGTCAAAATTCCTCTTCAGGATGCTCCACCTTTTGAGCTGATCCCGTCATATGCTTTTTAGTTCCTGGAAGTTTCTTTTCGTGTTCCTGCCGGTTGCTTTGGCCGGCTTTTTCATGCTGCCGCGCGGTCTTGGATCCGCACGTCAGATCTGGCTTCTTCTGGTCTCGGTCTTCTTCTATGGGGCGTGGAAGATAGGCGCGCTTCCCCTGCTTGGCGGGTCCATTCTCTTTAACTTCATGATCGGCGAGGGATTGACTCGATTCAAGGGGACGTCTTGGGCGCGCTGGATTCTCGCATTCGGGATAATCGTGAACCTTGCCCTCCTGGGGTACTACAAGTATGCGGGCTTCACCGTTGGAATACTGCAGGCGATCACCCAGCAGAGTTTCGTGATGCCACAGGTGATCCTTCCGCTTGCTATTTCATTTTTCACATTCACCCAGATTGCCTATATCGTCGATGTCTATCGCGATCACACGCGACATTATCGCCTTGGGGATTACTCCCTTTTCGTGGTTTTTTTTCCGCATCTAATCGCGGGTCCGATTGTCCGTCATTGGGAAATCATCCCCCAGTATGCCGGTCTCAGAATGGCCCCGTCCTCAGGCGATATTCATACAGGGGCCGTGCTCTTCCTGATCGGCCTCTTCAAGAAAGTCTTGATCGCAGATTCCATCTCACCCAACGCCAATGCCATTTATGACGCTGTGGCCGACGGGGTGGTGCCGACTTTTTTCGATGCCTGGTTCGGGACGCTAACCTACGCGTTGCAGCTTTATTTTGATTTCTCGGGTTACTCAGACATGGCTATCGGGCTTGCACGGATGTTTGGGATCAGGTTTCCATGCAATTTCGATTCACCCTATCAGGCATCTTCCATCTCGGAATTCTGGAGCCGATGGCATATCACGCTGACACGTTTCCTACGCGAATACGTGTATTTCCCATTAGGAGGAAACCGTGGAGGGGCACTGATTCACCACAGGAACATCATGGGCGTGATGCTACTGAGCGGACTCTGGCACGGAGCCGGGTGGACATTCATCTGCTGGGGTGGGCTGCATGGTTGTTATCTGGTGATTGCTTCTCTTTGGAAACAGGCGAGGGATCAGTTTGGTTGGGATGCCGGCATGGGCGTTATCTATCGTCGTGCCGGTGCCGTGCTCACCTTTCTCTGCGTCCTCATGGCCTGGGTTCTTTTCCGGGCCAAGGACTTCCCCACAGCCGGGAGGATCTACGCCTCGATGCTCGGGTTCCACGGCCTCACGGCACCCTACCACGTTGGTGAAGCCAGGCTTGCGATCGGAAAAATCACCACAATTGTGGGTGGAACGATTGTCCCCGATAACATCGCGCATGTCTCCTACCGATTCGGTGTCATGGCGGTTCTGATCCTGCTCGCCATAGTTTGGTTCTGCCCCAACTCGCAGGCCCTCTTGGCCGATGCTGAGCCGATTCTTGAGAAGGTACGCCATCCATCCCGATACCAGCCGGGATTCGGCTTTCTCTGGGGATTGGTGTTCGCCGCCGGACTCTTCCTAGTCGTGAGGAGTTTCTTTGCCGCCCAGGAATCACCCTTCCTCTATTTCAATTTCTGAACGTCCTGCCATGAATTTTCCCCGACGTTTCGCTTTGGGACTTCTTATCGGACTCCCCGCTGCAGGTGCATTGTATTTTGCGCTTGTGTGGTTAGCTCTCGGAGTACCCGTTCCATCCACGGATGTCCCGTGGGGGTTCATCGAGTATAAACACCGGATCGCCGCCTCCATCAAGGGGCGCAAGATCATTCTGGTGGGAGGATCTTCCGTGGACAATGGAGTCAGCGCACGGAGAATCCAAGAGGTCACCGGCGTGCCGGCCGTAAATATGGGATATTGGGCGAGTCTCGGTCCTGAATATATCCTTTATCAGGTGAAGAGGGTTGCAAAACCTGGTGATCTCGTCGTGCTGATCATGGAATACGGTCAGTTCAACTGGGCCGGCAACTGCATCGATTGGGTGGATCAGGAGATGCTTCCGGTGGTGTTCTGTCATGATGTCGGTTTTTTCAAATCGCGCCCCTTGGCTGAACGATTTCACATGGCCATCAGGATGAGTCTTCCTTTTCTGCTGGAGTGCCTGATGAACCGCATGCGCACCGAGGGTCATGAACAAGCCGTGCGAGATCCGGAAAATCACAATGTTTACGGTGATGCTACCGGCAACACACCGGAAAATCGGCCCAAAAACCCGCCGATAGGCAACTCGCCCCTTGACCCGATCTGGCATCTTAGTCATCCGTTGCCGGAGCATGCAAAGGGCTTCCGAGTCATTTCGGCTTTTCTTGATTGGGCGGCGAGTAACGGGGTGACTGTGGTGGCAACCTATCCAAACGTGGCCAGGAATCCGGAGTATGAAAAGCAGGACTCAAAGATCACCGTAAGCAGGATCCGGGATTTTTACGGAAGCAAAGGGATTCCCATGCTTGTGGATTTTCAGGGCTCGCAATTCCCTACTGATTGGTTCTTCGATACCCATTACCACTTGCAGTCTGATTCGGCGGTGAGAAGAACGGAATTATTGATTCAATATCTATGGTCATACCTACGGGCACAATCCAAACAATGAGCCCCGGATCTTATCTTTACTTCAAGACAGCATGAAAAGTTTCCTGGATATTTATCCTGAGCTATTTCTCTATTACCATGGAATCGGGGATGCACTGCTTTTAAATGCAGTGCTCCATGATCTCGGGAAACAAAACTCTAGGAGATATCTCGTTGGATCCCCCCATGCCGAAATTTACCGCGGCAATCCCTATGTGATCCACCTCCCTTTCTCCCAAGCCATCAATTACAAGATCGCTCTGATTTTAAAGTGTCTTGGAATGGGGGCGCGCGTCACGCACGTGAACTATTATCATGAGTCAAAGATCCCGAAGAAGCATATCCTGCAACTATTATCCGAGCGGTTCGGTCTCACGAAAATACCGACGAGACCTCTCCTGATTCTGAGCGATCAGGAAATGGCCACCCGACTTCTTCCGAATTCAGAAAAGCCCTGGGTGGCGATCCAGTCGATGGGGATGAAAAAATGGACGGATAATAAGAACTGGGGAGTCTCCAACTTTCAAGAGGTGGTTCGCCAACTGTCTCACAAATACTCCTTCGTTCAACTTGGGCCAAAAGGGGATCCCTTGCTTGAGGGGGTTACCGACCTAACGGGAAAACTTTCCCTGAGACAGGTTGTCTCGGTCATGAGGGAGTGTCTATCCTTTATCGGTCAGGAAGGATTCCTGATGCATGCGGCTGCCTCCCAGCACGTCCCCTCGGTGATTGTCTATGGAGGGTTTCTTGCACCGTGGCAGTCAGGATTTACCCGGAATATCAATCTTTTCACCCTGCTGGATTGCGCACCCTGCTGGCTTGAGGGGACATGTCCTTGGAATAAGAAATGCATGATGATCATTTCTCCCGAACATGTCGTTCGGGAACATGAGCGGATGCTCGAGAATCCTTCGGCTGTAACTCCGGGAATTGTTCTTCGTAATCGGGATTACAAGAACGAACCCAAAGTTACATTATGAGGTTGTATCATTAGTTAAAAAACAATGAGCGAGACACAGCAGCAGAAAGCTAAACCTAAGGAAATAGTCCTGATCTCCCATTGGTTCGGGCATATCCCGTTTTTCATGGATTGCGTGGTTCCGTTGTTTCTAGATCAGGGATACACGATTTATCATCTGAGCGATAAACCGGATGATGCCGCCCTGTTTTTTGAACGCTCCTTGGGTAAACGGGTTGGCCGCCTCCATCATTTGCAGATCGAGCAGATCCTAGGGGTATCCAAAAAAACCGAAGATTCTCGTATGGACGAGGTCCTGAGTCATTGGAGGGGAATCAAGGTTTCTCTACCGACTATTTAAAAAGGTAGGCAGAAGAAAATCGTGATATTCCCGCGATTAAATAAAGATTAAATAAGCATTTAGATTAAAATGAAGCTTTCTGTTATTATTCCCGCTTTTAACCGTGCTTTGCTTATCGAAGCAACGCTTTTAAGCATTCTTAATCAAACGCTCCCTGCAGATGAGATCATTGTTGTCGATGATGGATCAACAGATGGAACAATAGAAGTAGCGCAATCAACGTACGAAAAATGGAAAAAAAATAACTGCAGTAATCAGACGCCTGGTCCTACCCTAGTTATCCTGCAACAGCCCAACAAAGGAGCTGGTGCGGCAAGAAATCTTGGCTATCGTCATGCTCAAGGTGAGTTTATTCACTTCTTTGATAGTGATGACTTGGCATCAGATAACAAACACGAAGTTCAGCTTGGTGCTCTTGAAAAAGAAAATGCCGATATAGTTTTCAGTCCTTGGGTAAAGTTCTCTTCTGATAATAAGATTTACAAGTGCATTGAATATGTACTTCAACAGGAACTTCCGGATTCTTCATCACTTCTCAATTGGTGGGCCAGGGGTTGGTCTACAGTAATGCAGTCCATGCTCTTTAGAAGGAGTTTCGTGGACAGGATTGGCCTTTTTAGGGAAGACATGCCATCCCATCAAGACTCTGAATTTATGACCAGAGTTTTAGTAGCAAATCCAAAGGTAACATTTGCGTCTTCTGCCATTACATTATATAGAGTACATTCGTTTGGAAATATTACCCCGAAAAACATTAGGGCAAAAACAGGGCGGACATTTGACAGGCTAAGATTTCTTGTTTTTTGTAAAGAGGAAATCAAAAAAAAGGGGTTTAAGATAAGCATAAGTTCCAAAATAACACTTTATTGTAATATTCTAAATGCAACTAAAGAGTTATCCGAAGACTCCGATCCATCTATTATTGAGTTCATTTCAAAATTGAAGCCTACTCTTAAAAAGCGGAATGTATGTATTGCAAAAACACACAGTATAAGTGAGCGTATTTCTGCTCGCATTCGATACGAAACAAAAGGTACACGCTATATTTCCGCCATGCATGCATCTCGTCCGAATGCATCACAGCAGAGAGTATTAGCTGAAATGTTTTTAAACTATGCGAATCCTGATTCTCAATTCAAAGGAATATCTGTAATTATTCCTTGTTATAATCGCGAAAAGCTAATTTCTCAGACGATCTATTCTATATTGAACCAGACTATTCCAGCTTCTGAAATTATTGTGGTTGATGATGGGTCCACAGATGAGACCGCAAAGGCTGCTCAAGCCTCTTTTGAAGATTGGCAGTTTCGTAAAGCCAAAGGTCAAAGATCTCCCGATTTCAAAGTAATTCGTCAAGAGAATGAAGGTCCGTCCAAAGCCAGAAACACTGGCTTTGCGGCATCCAAGGGGGAGTTTATCCACTTCTTCGACAGTGATGATCTCGCTGCTCCAAACAAACATGAGGTTCAGATAAAAGCCCTTCAAGATAGCGGTGCTGATGTTGCCTATGGCCCTTGGGTAAAGGGGCGGATTGGAGAAGGGAAATTTACCTCCGAGAATCATGTACTTCAGCAAAAAGGGTTACCTTATGGAAAGAATAGGGATTTGATCAAGGCTCTACTCACAGACTGGTCTATTGTTCCTCATGCTTGTCTTTTTCGTAGATCCATTGTTGAGAAGGCCGAGGGTTTTCCAGAAGGTCTCATTGGCACAGAGGATCAGTTGATGTTCCTCAAGTGCCTATTGGCTGGAGCGAAAGTGGTGCATTCGCCCGGAACTCTGGAACTCTACCGAACAGACGATCCTAGCAAGATTACGGCGGTCGGTGATGGGCAGAAACGACATGCCATACATTGGGCAAAGTTTCTGATCGATGCTGATAAGGTTTGTCAAAAAAACGGGATCAATCCAAGGAGTTGGTTTAGATTCCGGCGCAGGGTATGGGAGGCACTCGATGATTTAGAAATCTTCGGAGTCGATGATCGGGATCTTCGGATGGGGCTCCAGAAAATCATGGAGGGTGGCGGATCCAGCATCGTCTATAAGCTCCATCGTACGATCGAGCGGAAGTGGAGAGGACTTCAATCAAGACTTAAGGGAAGCAGATCCAACTCATCCTTCCGATCGGGTGCGATCACAGAGGCGCAGCAAGCTCTGATCCAAGAGATGTGTCTTGAACTTGTGACCTCTTGTGCCTCTTGTGGCTCAAGAAAAAACCCATGAGAATCCTAATCACTGAAGAAGCTCTGCATACTGGTTCTGGCCATTGGTCCTCCTACATCGGGGATATCGCCTCCGGTCTGCGTGATCTCGGGGACAGTGTTGATGTAGCCGCCCATCGGGACGCCTCAGAGGCTGTGCTGAAAAGGGTTGGGGGGATTCCATGGTTAAGCAAGAATTGTTGGATTGATCTCTCAAGCCAGGGAGCCGTAGGAGGAATCAGGCATAATCTAACGTTCAAGAAAGAATTAGGGGAATGGATCAACAGTCACGCTTCCTATGACTGGATCTGTGCACTCACCATGAGGCTCCAGCATCTGCTGGCATTCGCTCTGCTTGCCAGATCCAGCTGCATACCTCAGCAGACACGGTTCTTTCTCCTGTTTGTCCAAGGATTCGGGAGTTATGCATGTTATGGTAAGCCTCCAGTCTTTAAGAACAACCCCTCAACGATATTGGCCCGTTTCTGTTTTTGGCTGATGGGGCCAGCCGTTCACTCTGGTCGTGTGGTACTCGCTGCCGAAACCAAGGGGATGCAGGACGAGCTTCAGCGCTTCACCGGACTTCCTGTTCAGTTAGCTCCCCACCCAGTTCAGTTTTCAGGACAGCCTAAGCCCTCGACTCTCGACTTTGATGGCACTTGCTCCCCAGCAAGCGGTGCCACCCCAGAGCGGCTGCCTGAGGCAGTCTTCCGCGTTGTATCACGCAACCTGGTTCGACCCTCGACTCAGCCAATCACCATCACTTGCCCAGGATTTGCTCGCCATGAGAAGGGGACGGATCTCTTTCAAGATGCGATTCGCATCCTGCTCTCGCGTCCTGATGCAGGTCGCTTCCACTTTGTGCTTCAATGGCCAGAGCCCTTTGCAATGCCTGATGGATCGATGCAGGGACCCGGCGCGGATCTAATCACGGATCCTCGGGTAGAATTCCTTAATCGGAATCTGAATACCGATGAATACGAAGCCCTTCTATCAAGGACGGAACTAATCATTCTCCCATATCGCAAAAACTCCTACCACCACCGTGTCTCCCGCGTCGCAATTGAGGCTGCTGGTCATGGGATCCCGATACTTTTTACCAAGGGAACCTGGTCGGAAGAGGTAGCGGAAATTGCAGGATGCGGTGTGCCGATCTGGGGTGAATCTGCAAAAGAGCTTTCTGCTTCAATCCTCCAAGCTGCCGAGAAGTATACAGAACTGAAGAAAGGTGCTGAAGCAGGAGCAGCTCAAGTCATGGGGTATCACTCAGTGCAGACTTTTCGGGAAATCCTCAAGAGAAGAATCTTCCACTCAGATACTAACATATAAAATGATAATTAAATCAATTGGCAATACCCATGCTATGTGGCGAGCCTCCTCTTCAGCTATAGGTTTGCGAAGCAGATTAATCTCATTTCTTTGTACGCGATACAGTAATCTTTCTCATAAACGTAAAATCCTAAGAGAATTATTTTTTAAATTAATAGGTGTGTTTTCGAGCAATGGTCAGGTCGTAGTTTCCCTTTTAATCTACAACCAGAATACCCGTATCTTTCTTAGAAAAGGGAATGCAGCTGATTATAAGGTTTATGGTGAATTAGTGCTAGGTGGATATAGGTTTCCTGAGAATCTTTCCAAAAAAATATCTGAGATTCATGATGCTGGTGCTAATATTGGGCTATTCTCTTTATACGCTCACGCATTGTTCCCCGAAACAAGCATTACCTGCTATGAGCCAGATGTAGATAATATTGCTCAACTCAATCTTAATCTGGCTGCCAATAATATTGAGGCAAAGGTCATTCCAAAAGCTCTTTGGTCCAAGACGGCTGAACTCTTCTTTCATCCGCAAGAATCATATACTGGTTTTGTGAGTGAGGTGCACTCTTCGTATCCAATCTCATGTATTTGCCCATCGGTGCCGGATAATAGTTGGCTTAAAATGGATATCGAAGGTGGTGAATACGAGGTTCTTCCGGAAATTCTAAATAGTAAATGCCTTCCCCGATTGATAAGTATTGAAATTCACGATTACTCAAGACGAGGAGCTATTTTATTAAAAAAACTTTCTGAAAAAGGCTATTCTTGGGATGAAAGATTTTCACCAGACGAAGATTGCATAAGTTTCTCCGCCTACAAATTGTGAATAACGTTCCTAAAGTCCTGATCTTTGCCCCTTCCGCCAGCGGGGGTATTGCAGAGCATACCTACTACCAGGCCAACGCTTTGGAGAAAGAGGGAGCCAAGGTTATCTGTCTGGTTTCTCCCTCATTTCTGAATGGGAGGAAAACAGAGTTTCAGAAGATATCTTATCTTCCTGAGTCGGTGGGGGGTGGTGCCGGCATGGGGAAAAAACTCCGGATGGCCTGGCGCATTTTCTGGAGTCGCTATCTCCTTGCCTGGCAGATCATCAAGCACCGACCTGACCTCGTTCTGCTAGATTCCTATGTGGAGTATCTGTCGCCCCTATGGATCGATCCCCATATCGTTCTCTCAAGAATCTTGGGCTTTCGTTATGCAGCCAATCTCCATGACCCGGTTCGCAGCTATGTGATCGGCCCCAAGTGGTGGCATAAGCTCTCTGTCTGGCTCGCCTATCAGCCGTTGGATTTTGTACTTGTCCATCATGATTTAGCCGATCGTTCCGTGGTTCCCAAAAGGGTGAAGGTGGTTGTAGCTCCCCATGGCCTTTATGATATCAATCTTGGTGACTTTGATCCTGAGAAGGTCAGGAAAGGCTGGGGGATTCGACCCGGGAAGAAAGTCTTTCTCTCCCTCGGCTACGTCAGGGATGGAAAGAATCTGGACCTCGCCATCAGGGCCCTTAAAGAAGTGCCAGAAGCTTTTCTCGTGGTAGCCGGTACTGTGGCTTCCACTAAAGATAAGACGTTTGAGGATTATAGAAACCTCGCCCTTGAGTTTGGTGTGGCGGATCGCTGCAGGTTCTTTGAGAGTTATCTCAGTGATCAGGAGCTTGGAAAATACTTTGCCGGTACGGATTTTGTTCTGCTAGCTTATTCTTCTGATTTTCATTCCCAAAGTGGAGTTCTCAATCTGGCGGCCAAGGCCCGGAAGCAGGTTCTGGCATCAGCTTCAGCCAGTCCGATGATCAAAGCGGTGACCCGATACAGCCTTGGAGTGGCCGTTGAGCCTGATTCCTCAGAGGCCATAGTCTCTGGGATGAGGAAGATTGTTGACGGTGATAGTGTGGCTGACTGGGATGGCTATGAAGCTTCAGCCTCCTGGGATCTAAATGCTCGAAGAGTTCTTGAGGCAGCTGGATTAAAAGCCAACAATACTCCATGAACTTTCGGCTGATCTTGGGAGGAATCCTAGCAAGTCTTTACAACCACCTTGTGGGGCATCTTCCTGTTCGGACACTCCGAAGGGCTTATCTAAAAGTGTGGCTTGGAACGATGGGGCCAGGAACCGGAGTCCAGATGGGGTGTCGCTTTCTGAATGGACGCAAAGTACATCTTGGTGGTCGGAATGTGATAAACTTCGGTTGTCTCCTTGATGGTAGAAAGTTTCAAATCCGGATCGGCAATGATGTGTCAATCGGTCCAGAGGCATCTATTCTGACGCTGGGTCACGATCCGCAATCCCCTGAGTTTGCTGACCGAGGCGGAGATGTCGTGATCGGTAACCGTGTTTGGATCGGCTATCGTGCAATCATTCTGCCAGGAGTAACAATCGGTGATGGTGCCGTGGTTGGTGCTGGCACAGTCGTAACAAAAAATGTTGAGCCTTTTACAATCGTTGCTGGCAATCCGGCTATAAAGATTGGGGATCGTAGACGTGAGTTGAATTACAAACTTAACTATAATCCTAGGTTTTATTAAAAACGATTCTTATAGGGCTGCAATCTTTGGAATAAAATAGTATCACGCTTTATGGATTCATTTCCCGATTTTCCGTTTCCTTTTTATTTGTGCGTTACGGCGGTTATTTGGCTGTTAATTCATGGGTGGAAAGTCAGGTTGCAGGGGTGGGGGATCCCATTAATGGCTGCGACCGTAACGGCTGGTTCTTGGTATCTAATGGATCCTATCTACAATGACTATAACCAGTATCTCAGGGAGTTAGGCTCCGAGAATCTTTCAAATGCTTTTTGGGAGGTTTTGATCTTTTTCCTAAGTCTAGGAGCGCTTGCTCCAGCTATGAACCGAAAGATTAATTCAGATCTGAAGGGCAAGGAAAGTCAGGTCCTCCTCATGATCAGAAATAAGGGCATTGAGCAACCTGACTTCCAAGATCAGGTGTCCCGACTAGGCATGACAATTCTTATAGCTTGGGCTGCCTTGATGATGATTGCCCTATTCCGTGTGGATTTTGATTTCATCGGGATCTTTTTTCCTTTCCTGGGTGAAAAAGCCCAACCATGGGGGCGTAATCGCATTGGTGGTGGCATCGATGCCCTCTTTGCCTTTGCGGGGTACATCCAGATCATGCTGACGGCGCTGCTGGGAATGACTTTTGCCATTGCGCTTCGCCCCTCCACAATGCTTCTCACCGGTGTGGGATATCTCTTGGCAGTTCCCTTCTATCTCTTTGACCGGACTCGGAACACGATGCTCGCCATTCTTCTTCCCGGCCTGATGGCTCTGGTGACTCTACGTATCAGAAGCGGCATGGTGGTCAGGCTTGCCGTCTTGTTTAGCAGCTTCCTCGCGCTGGAAGGATGGATGAAATTTGTGATCGATAACCGTGACCAAGGCTCAATCGCACAGGCGATGAAATCGGGGGGGACCCAAAGCGCCGAGGTGAAAGCGAGAAAACATCTTGGGTTCAATATGTTTGAGGAGCTAGGCTTCATTAACTATTTTATAGAAAACGGAACCTATAAGGTGAACTGGGGAGAACGTTACTTTGCCGAAGCGGTCAATCCGATCCCCAGGGTTCTTTGGCCGGGTAAGCCGCTGATCGGCATTGATTACGCCATCGCCCGTGGGATGTCCTATGGAAATCAAGATGCTGCCTCTGGAGGTGTGGCTGCATCCATCTCTACCGGAATGATCGGGCAGGGGGTGGTAAACTTTGGACGTATTCTTGGCCCTATTGCGGCCGCACTTCTTATGGCGATATGGGTAGCGGTGCTGGCCCGTCAAGATCTGATGGGGCAAGATATCGGCCACCTCCTACTCTATGCAATAGGACTGGTTCTAACCTACAATATGGGCCGCGACATCACCCTTCTTGTCATTTACCCCTTCATTTTCGGTTGGATTTTGCTCAATTGGATCAAGAAGAGGAAGGTGAGTGTTTCATAAGTCGAGGGACGAGAGCCTGGAGGAGCAGTCGAGCGACGAGTGCCAGAGGGCTTGTCGAGAAGGAAGAACCAAGCCGCTTGGGTAGCGGCGCGGATGACTGCGATTCTGTTGCAGTCCGAAGGGCGCCACGGCTTTCGGGAGAAAGTGGCGTCAATCCTGAAAGCTGCCGTAACGGATGCGTAGCAACGGCCGGGCCGGCAAACCTTAGGAGGGGAGGTGGGAAGGGGGCTTACCGCCGAGTCCTGTGTTCCGGGGTAGGACAGATCGTCTTGCGTAAATCAAAGGTTGTTTACCAAGGGTCTTGGTATAATATAACTTTAATGAAGAAGGCTGTAAGCTCTGGTCGCCGAGGGGGTAGTGCGCGTACTCCCGCCAAGGCACTTGCCGCACGCCAAAATATCCTGATCCGTTGGCACGGGAGGAATGAGGCCGGCGTCATTCCTGAACAGGCTCTCATCGATGGCGCCTGGTATCAGGG
>JACCDS010144590.1_pt1 | contig 19122 bp, 16 predicted proteins | sample 7446441 | NCBI WGS metagenome assembly JACCDS01 (sample SAMN15323445, study PRJNA562643) | freshwater metagenome | isolation source: river surface water | place: USA:Blue River Watershed | collected 2017-08-17
CTACTTGAATGGCTTGATTTTCAAGGATTTTCCATGCAGATTTTAAGTCGCCAACTTCCCAAACCGTATAATCTTCCAACTCAATAATTCGCTTGAGTAATCCTCTTAATTGCTTTTCGTCATCAATAATTAGTACTGTTCCTTTCATCTTAGCTTAATTTCTACTGCCATACTGGCTTTATCTTCGGCTAAATTAGTAGATGTTTTAGGAATTATTGCATAGCTGATCTTCAACTTCGCTTCGCTAATTTTTCATACCATGTATTATCTGGTTTTAAAGCTATAATTCATTGTAACAATTATTAATAAAGTAATGAAATATGTAAATTTGGTAAGAAATGAGCATTTTCTCGAATGACTCAACTAAAGATTCAATCATTCACTAAATTTCTGAGTACAATAATTATTAAAATCAGATGAAAAAAATATACTTGTTCTTCGCACTCTTCGCAATTGCCCTATTAACTGCTGCTTATTTACCTGAGCAGGATAATCCTTCGAACGATAATACTGGTTGGACAGAGTATTTGGGTGGGCCAGAACGGAATCATTATTCTAGCCTAACACAAATTAATAAAACCAATCTTAATCAATTAAAAGTTGCTTGGGAGTATCATACACTAGATTCTGGACAAGTTCAGTGTAATCCGATTATCGTAAATGGAATACTTTATGCCGTGACGGCAACGAATAAACTGTTTGCATTAGATGCTGCCACAGGAAAAGAAATATGGACGTTCGCCAATACTGCAAGCGGTAGTTTAAACACCAATCGTGGCGTTACTTATTGGGAAAGTAAAGATAAAAATGATAAGGATGTACCAAGAATTATCTTTGCATTAGGTTCTTTTTTGTATGCGGTCGATGCTAAAACAGGAGAGAAAATCAACACTTTTGGCGACAATGGAAAAGTAAGTTTGAAAGAAGGTTTAGGGCTTACTGCTGTCAATAAATTTGTGATTTCAAATACTCCAGGGACTTTATACGAAGATAATATTATCATGCCTTTGCGTCTTTCTGAAGGGTCGGATGCTGCTTTGGGAAACGTTCAAGCGTTTAACGTTCGTACAGGTAAGCTTTCTTGGGTTTTTCATACAATTCCGCATCCAAACGAATTTGGCTACAATACCTGGCCTAAAAATACTTATAAAAATACCGAAGTTGGGGGTGCCAATAATTGGTCGGGTATGTCAATTGACCGCAAAAGAGGGATTCTTTTTGTGCCAACTGGTTCAGCAGCGGCTGATTTTTATGGAGGCAATCGTAAAGGACAAAATCTTTTTGCCAATTGCTTAATTGCGTTGGATGCAAAAACGGGTAAAAGACTGTGGCATTTTCAGTTTGTTCATCATGATATTTGGGATAGAGACTTGCCTGCACCACCAAACTTAGTAACGATAAAACGGAATGGAAAAAGTATTGATGCTGTAGCACAAGTAACAAAATCTGGATACGTATTTGTGTTTGATAGAGTAACAGGAAAACCATTATTCCCGATTAAAGAAATTCCTTTTCCAAAATCAAGTATTCCAGAAGAAAGTACTTGGCCAACACAGCCAATTCCAAGTTTACCAGTTCCTTTTGCACGACAAACCATTACGGAAGCAGACGTAAATCCATATTCTGACGAAAAAGAAATACTTCTTAAAACGATCAAAACGGCTCAAAAAGGAATATTTGTGCCACTTGGCTTGAAAGAAACTTTGGTGTATCCCGGCGTAGATGGTGCAGCAGAATGGGGCGGTGCAGCCGTTGACCCTGATGGAATTATGTATGTAAATGCCAACGAAATGGCTTGGCTATTTAGCCTAAAACCAACGCCAAAAGCGGATGAGTTAGCTCATTTAAGTAAAGGACAAAAACTTTATACAAGTACTTGTATGGTTTGTCACGGAAAAGACCTCAAAGGAAATCCTAGCAGTGGCTATCCGTCTTTAGTGAATATTTCTGCAAGAAAAGACCGAGAGTATGTTTCAAAAATTGTTGCTTCGGGCAAAGGAATGATGCCTGGTTTTGTACATATATCTAATACCGACCGACAAGCTTTAGTTGCGTTTTTATTTGGTGACGAAAAAGTAGAAGCAAGTACTACAAACACGCAAGAAAAAACGCCATTTGTTCCCTATCAATTTAATGGTTATCATAAATTTATCGACTCCAAAGGTTATCCCGGCATTCGTCCACCTTGGGGAACGCTTACTGCCATCGACTTAAACACTGGTAAACATCTTTGGCAAAAACCATTTGGAGAATATCCAGAATTAAAGGCAAAAGGTATTCCAACAACTGGTTCAGAAAATTATGGTGGGCCAGTGGTTACAGCAAGTGGTTTACTTTTTATCGCTGCTACCAAAGATGGAATGTTCAGAATTTTTGACAAGAAAACAGGCGATATTCTTTGGGAAACAAAATTGCCCGCAGCAGGTTTTGCCACACCAAGTACTTATTTATTGAGCGGAAAACAGTACATCGTTATCGCCTGTGGTGGTACTAAATTAGGTACCAAAAAAGGAGATAGTTACATCGCTTTTTCATTGTAAAACCCTTTTTTAATAGTATAGCGATTATCAATAGCATGATTTTGTCGCTGCCTAATAATTAAATTTTTACAAATACTATTGCTATTTCTATTTAGCTCTCAGAAATCAGGAAATTCGCTGATAAGGCTTTAGCAATATGTATCAAAGGTTAAATACGCTCATCATAGTATTACTTTTTGGATGTTCTCAAGGTTTTTCACAAACCTTGAGAACAATTTTGATTGCCAATACAAGTAATCCAGATTTAACCTACACCTATCAAAGAAATATATCCATGATGGATTCTGTTTTAAGGGAAGTAGCCAAAAGCATCAATTATGAGTATGTTTCGATAGTTTTTGAGTATCCAGACCTCACAGATAAAAAGTTAGATACCGAAATACTCCAATTGAATGTTACTCCAGAAGACTTAATCTTTTTTTATTATACTGGTCAAGGGATTTCACAGATACCAGCTCAGTATCCAAGTATTTTACTAAAAGATAAGTACATCAAACTAGAGACAATTCATCAAAAACTGAGTTTGAAATTACCAAAACTATGTATTTCGTTTGTTGATTGTGGTAATCAAAAAGTTACAAACCATAGCTTAAAGATTGAAAAGCCACTGGTATCACGCTCTATTTTTGTTGAAAATGATATACTCAGAAAATTATTCAAGGAAAGTTCTGGTAATATTATAGTTTCGAGTGCAAAACAAAACGAAAGGGCGCACTCCAGTACAGAAGAGGGAAGTCATTATACCATAGCGTTGCTTGAAGCCCTTGCACAAGCAGAAAATAACAATATCAGTATTTCATGGGATTTACTCCTAAAAGATGCAGAACTTAGGCTTCAAGAAAAACTCAGCTTAGATAACAAAGTAAATCTTCAACACTCTCAGTGGAAGATTTCTTCACAAATTGAAACGCCAGTTGCTCCTTCTAAGGCAACAGTAAATTTTCATGAGATGAATCAATTTATGAATATGCTAGCGGATGAACGATTGAGTTACGACAAGCGAGAGCGCCTTTTATCCACACAAATAAAAAAGTTTTTTACCAGTAACGCAGAAGCAAATGAATACATCAATACAATTGATAATAATATGGAATCTGTGCCAATTTTGGATTTACTCAATAAAATTATGATTAATGCTAACCTCATTAAGCAAATTAATGTTGTAGAAAATCTCTCAACTTTCAGTGAAGGAGGAAAGTATCAAATTGTTACAATTCAAGAAATTAGATAATGATAGCTAAAAAACATTACCTCGGTTTATGCTGGTTTGTAGGAGTTTTACTTCTTACTTTACCTGTGTCTGCTCAACAGTCAGAACCAAGTCCAGAACAACTTAACGAGTTTAAGGAGCTTACTTTGAGAAGAGTAAATGATTTATCAAATTATATTAAACAAATCGGTGATAAATCATTGCCTGAACGTCCTCGATTAAAATCGATTCAATTAGCAATGAGTCTTTTTGATACCCTTTACTATGATTCAAATGGAAAAAAAGTAGTAAAAATGCCGACCGTTCAAGTATCTCGGAAAGATGGAAGTGTTGAGAACATTCCAATTAATCAGTACTTCAAGAATCTTTTTAAATTACCTCACTTTCCCAAAGTAGAAATTAGTTCTTATGATATTTCGTATTGCTCAGACTTTGAAAAAGGAAATGATGGAAATTATCACGCCACAGCATTCTATTATCAAAGTTTTAAAGGATACGACCAAAAAGGGAAAGTTTCTTATGAGAGTAAAGATAGAAAAGCAGTAGAAGTAACTGAAAAGCCGAATGCTAAGGGAAAATTTACTATTTCATTTGGCAATATCAGTGTGATTGAAACAACAACCATGACGCCCAATTGATGAGGAATATAATTGTCTTTTTACTCTTTTTAAAATCATTCTATAGCTTTGGGCAAAGTCAGTATGAAACTAGTCCAAGCGACTCTATCAGCGCTGTTTATTTTAAAAAACAGCCGCATAGCAACTTTATGGATTGGCAGGTAAAAAGCATCAGCGAATTTATACATCGGTTTAATTACGAAACATTTATTGACGGAACAAGCATTAATGATTCTATTTCAGCAATTTATTCAAGAAAAGAGTATCTCTATAAGTTGTTCAATGAAGATGACGAACGCCTGAAAAATATGGAATATTTGTCTAAAATGAACCAATTCATTACAACAATTTGCGAGCAAGACATAAAGATTCCTAAACAAGTAAAAATAGAAGCTTTACTAAAGCTAGAAACTATTTATTTAGGTAAAAACCATGATTTAATATTTAAGCTACTCAAACAATATCCTCACAAAGAGCAAGTAGCTAGGTGGGAACTGTCGGAAGTAATTCTTCCAGATTTTTTTTGGAATACTAATAATCAACTCCTAGTGTCAGATAATTTTGAATTTAGAGATTCTACGTATATATGTAAAGGTTTATATCCAAATGCACAAGATTTGGCATTTATTCCATTAGTACAAATGATGAATCAAGAGCGAAGCATCTTAAGTATATGTTCAAAGAATATTATTAATAAACCAGAAGTACTTTTGTTGAATCATCTCTTGAAGCAAAATGCATTGGTTGTTAAAGCAACAAAAGAGCTATCTTTTAATCTTAACATCTCAAATAAGTACCAAATTATTATTCATGAGTATGTTCGTGAGCAGGAAAACTCAGGTTGGTTAATTCATGATTTTTCAATGTATTAAGTTTTATTGGCTCCTATGTTACCTTCTATTTTTTGTGGTAATATAAGGTTTAAATTGATTTTAGGTAAACAATATGTATAATCTGATAAATGAATCTAAACTTAAAGTATATCAAATGAAAACATTATTTTTTCATAAATTAAGTCTATTCACATGGACTTTTCTTTCGTTTATCTGTTTATCCAGTCTGACAAAAGATACGATTCCACAAGCACACAAGAAAGCTTTGGAAAAAATGACAAATTCGTATCAAAAAGAGCTCAATCGTGTTATCCCTCTTTTGGTTAAAAATGCTGCTAATCAACAAGGTACATTTTTTACGAGTACCTTTTTTCTTAACGATGATGTTCAAATTACCAATCATTTGATACCCCGAAGTGTTAAGGCAGATGAAAAAGTAGTACACTTGATTGATAAAAAAATACTTAATCCATTCGAATTTATAAGCCTCATTGCTGGTTCATATAAGCTTAAATTCTCGTACAAATTGAAAAATCAAACTAACGTTTTACAATCTGTTGATAGTAGTGCGCTGGTTTATCGTTATCAACAACGAATGTTTTTAACTATTACTGGGCAACCGCATGAACGTATGTCCATAGAATTAAACGACACCTTGAATTTCATCACAGAAATCAATACTGATATTAAACACCGTATTTTATCAACAAAAATTGTCAGTATTCAACAAACCGATACTTCTTACATTAACCCTGATAGTACTAAAATAGACGTAATTGCAACCAATGAAGAAAGTATAATTGACTGGAATCCAGAGAAAAAGCTTAAAACTTTCATCGGTTACCTCACTCTTTTGAAGGATGATAAAGATAGTACTAGTCAAAAACTTGACAAAATAATAGCAGACTGTAATTCAATCTTTGATTTAAGCGGTTTTGTGAACCTGACTACCAAAGAAGGCAAAAATTTACGCATAGCTCGTGAAGACTTTTTAAGACAAGTATTTGAAACGAAGAACGAGTACGTCTTTAACTTTTCAAAAATTAGTCTTTATGATAATTTTCGAAAAGATGAATTCAATAAATGGTTTTGTCGGATTACAACTTTCCATGAAGTAGCCCAGTTTGATGACTCAAACCCAATTGCCACAAAAGTAACATCAGTGGCGAGTATGCCTGCAAAAGGTGACTGTATTTCTAGTAAAGGTGCATATTATCAGCTTGCGGAAGTATGGCTGAAAGAACTATAAAACAAGAACTTTAAAATCTAATAATAACCTTATGAAAAGCCCACGATTAAACCAAATCTTTATTTTAATTTGTGCAGTGGTACTTTGCTGCTCGCAGTCTTTGATTGCCCAAAAAAAACGAAAACTTGGGCTGGTTCGAGATGACAAAAAATACTTGCAATTACCCAAACGAAACAAAAAGTTTTCGTTGATGAGGGGTATTCTTCCTTCAACATTTAATCTTAAAAATTACACGCCCCAAGTAGAAGATCAAGGTGATTATAGTACTTGCGTGGGTTGGTCAGCAGCATATTATATGCGAACAATCATGGAGGCTAAAAGACTGAATATTAAAGGCCCTGAGGCTATTAGAGCTCTTGCATTTTCGCCTACCTACCTTTTTGAAAGAATAAAAAGTCCGACAGATTATCAATGCCAAACAGGATCAAGTATTTCTGATGCTTTAGATATTATGAAGGCTGGTGGAGTAGCTACTCTTAAAAGTGCACCTTACACTTGCGGTAATAAATACGTTGCTTCTGAGGAAGAGGCTTCAGCCTATAAAATTGAAGGCTACACAACTCTTTTTGATATTCCTAGTGATGCTTCTGTTGATGAAAAAATACTATCAGTTAAAACGGCGCTTATTGAAAGTCAAAATGCCGTTTTAATAGGAATGTGGGTTCCAAATTCATTTTTCCAAGCAAAGGAAATTTGGAAAGCTGCCCCTAATGAAACTATCAAAGATGCAGTTGGCGGACACGCTATGGCAGTAATTGGTTATGATGATACTAAAAATGCATTTTTAATTGTAAATAGTTGGGGAAATAAGTGGGCAAATAATGGTTTTGTATGGGCAAGCTATAAGGATTTAATAGATTTTACTCCTTACGCTTATGAAGTATTATCGCCAATTAACCCACCCAAACCAATTTCACCAGTAGTACCCGCTACTGATGTTCAGCCACCAGCTAATGTGCCAGTACAAGAAGTACTACTAAAAGGAAGTATTAAGCCTGTTTTAGCCAGTGGTGAAGCTATCCCCGTTTCAAGTTCAGCTGAAAGAGGATTAGATGTAACAAGCGACGCTAACATTGATATGATAACTTATAACGTTACTAAAGAATATCCTTCTGGAACTTCGTTCAAAACAGAAATCGTCAATAATATAGCAAGCTATATGTATATCATCGCCTCTGATGATAATAACAGAGTAACAAAACTCTTTCCGTATGATGATGAAATAAGCGCTCTGATTCCTTCTAATAATACTGCAATGTTACCTTCGGCAAATAGCTCTTTTACGATGGATAACAAACCAGGAAACGATTATTTTTTAGTATTATATTCTACTAAGGAAATGGATGTTGATAAACTCAGAAACGACATTGCCAATGCACAAGGCGAATTTAAACAAAAGGTTTATACTGTTTTAGGAGCAGATTTTATCACTCCAGATTCAATTGCGTATGAATCGAATAATATTGCCTTTGAGCTGAAGGGCACACCTAAGGGAACTATTGTTCCATTGTTGCTTAAAATAAAACATACAAAATAAACACCTTGAATACTGCTTATAGAACTCCTCTCCTCAAAAATTGGGGAGAGGTTTTTGTTTATCTGTCTAACTAGATTTATCGATAATGATGAGAACATTACACTATTTCATATTGCTTTTAGGGTTTTTAATCTCCCCTATCAAGGCAAAAACGCAAACACTTGCTAGCAAACCTAACAGTCAGGCTGAGCTGACTCAGCAAACTATCAAAATTCTCAAGAAAACAAAAGCTTCATTGCAGGTATTCTTTAATGCAAAAACAGATAATGATGAAAAAAATGCTTGGGGAGCAATTGCCAACAATCTATTAGAGGGCGTGGTTTTTGAAAATGATATAAACCCCAAAGACCAACTTATTACAGATAGTAAAGACTTGCCTATTGAAGAGTATTTACAGCTTGTTCAAACTAGATATCCCAATGGATTAAATTTTAATATTGATTTAAACAATGCTAAAATCCTTTTTAAGAAAAATAATGAAGTTTGTATTTACGCACATAAATATATGCAAGGTGAATGGTACTTTGACGGAGTTAAAAAACCAGTACTGAATAATTACCAATGGTGCAGAGTGGCGATGAAGTATCTTGATAAAAAAAAGACAGGGTCAAGTGAGCTGAAAATTGCTTACTTAGACAATGACTTGAGTGAATTGAGCAAAGCAGTACTGATTCAAAATATAAATAGTATCCAGCATAGAACCCTTGAAGACGTCGCAGAAAAATTAGCAAGTGAGCTCAGTAAACTTATCCCAAAATCAGAAACAGAGGAAATCAATATTGAAAAGACATCATTCGAAGGGAAAAATATTATCAACACATTTTCCACCATGTTTACTGGTGAATTAAAAACGATGTTGAGTTTAGCACATCCTAGTTTAAAAATTACATTGCCTGCTACTCGGTCAATGAACAGAATATTAAGTTTAAAAAGTGATTATAAAATTGTTGGGAAATATCTTGAAATTAATGCCACACTTATCAATACCAATGGCGTTGAGATTGCCAAAGTGTCGGATAAAGTACTCATCAACAATGCTCAGTATTGGGCAAAAGATATTATACCGCAAAAAAAACTGCTTGATGAAATTACTGATATAAGTAATGTTGTAAAAAATACTCCTGTGAATATTGATTCAGAAAAACTACAATTTGACATTAGAACGAATAAGGGCAACCAAGCACAGCTCTTTAAAGAGGGTGAACGATTATCAATTTATATCATGGCAAATCGTCCAAGTAAAATACGATTAATCTACAGAGATGCGAAGAATAATATATTTTTCATGACCAATAATGACATCGAATTGAGGGCATCGGAAGTAGGTCGTCAAATAAAAATTCCAGAAGAGTTTAGTTGTTCAGCCCCTTTTGGTGTTGAAGCCCTCATTGGTTTTGCCACAACTGGTGAATTTTCTCCACTAAGAACTCAAGTAAAAGAACAGTTAACCTATATACTTGATTCACTTGATGAAATAAAGCGAAAATCAAGTGATCAACAAACTGTTCAACGAATCATTCAAATAACAACTTATCCTAAATAATGTAACGTTTGCTTTGTGGGCGGGGATTGTAAAGCAAAAAGTTTATTACGCTATTCTATTGAAATTTCAGAATCAAATTCCATGAAAACCCCAAAAAATAATCCAGAGGATAATAACATTCGCATCGGAAGTGAATGCTACCCCATTTCAGATATTGTAATGTTGGAAGCTTATATTAATTACACTTTGTTTTACCTTAAAGATGGTAAACAACTATTATATGCTAGAACCATAAAAACATTTGAAGCACAATTTGTAAATCATGGCTTTTTAAGAGTGCATAGATCATATATTATTAATAGTGCTTATTTAGCAGGTTATTCGAGACATAAAAACTATTTACTCATGAAGAATAATCTACGAGTAAGTATATCAAGACGAAGAAAAGAATTTTTGAATTACTACTTATTCATTAAAAAGTCTTCATTTCCACACATTTTTTAAAGAAATCTCATTTTGTTAATAATTAGGAAATTACTACACTATAAATATATTAGCGATTTACATTTAAAATGACATTACTCCAAGATTTACTAAAAGCTTTAAAAAGCAATCAAAAAAACACTCGATTGAGTGCTATTGCTACATTTAGAGACGTATTTCGAAAAAAAATAGTTAATCAAGCAAAACAGTTATATCCAGACGAAATAGAATCAGAAAAGGAGATAGACAATACTTTAAAAATGATGCTATCGGCTATTATCGAATATAACTATCACCCAACAGAAGAAGAGCTGATAAAAATACTTAAAAAGACACTTTCATTGACAAGCTATGAAAAGCGCTTGAACGATGAAATGCTGTACTTTTTAAAAAATCAATCTAGTGAATACTTTGGGATAGAAAAGAAAATTAGAAAATTATTCAATCCGTATTTACAACTAATATACAAATTCACTGAGGTTCAAAATACAGCATTTCCCAGTACAGAAATAATTATTGAAGACTGGATACAACAGCAAGCATTTGATAATTACCTTTATAAAGTGCTGGGAAAAGATGAACAAAATACAAGGAATAAGTTAGGCAAATTTAGCGCAATATTGTATGAAAAATACTTGACTTGTATAATAAGGTATGCTGATAGTCAGTCTCTAAGACAAAAAGCCGAATCTGAAATTGATAGAATGTGTAGAATTTCATTCGCAGAAATGCGAAGAACGGATGTTGATTTACTTTCCGAAAGTGTAGAATTACTTTTAAAAGACTTAGCTAGACGAGACTTTATCATCAAAACAAATCTCCAAAATTATTGGCAAGGTATTTTAAGAAAATTAACGAAACAATCTTACCGAGAACAACAACCACAGGAAGAGTTCAAAGTTAAAAAAGCAATTAAAAGTAATTTGTTCACACTAGAGGAAACCTATGATTTCATTCAAGAAGGTTTAGACGCTATTGAAAAGGTACACGCAGGTAATGCAAGGCAACTACTTTTAACGGGAAGACGTACACATTTTATAAGGCTTATAATCGGTGCAATGTTAGCGGAATCTTCTAAAAAAATAATTCAAGCAGGGAAAAAATACCAATATAAAAATAAACAGTCGGAAGCTCAGCAAAGACAAGATTGTAAAAAAGCGTTGGTTGATTGGATGAAAAATGAAGTTAACCAGCCTGAAGGCAATTGGAATAATCCTAAAGGACGTGCTATCTATCAATATATATGTAATGATGCTCCATAAAATTGACTACAATGTATATACAAAAACATAACGATAATCATAAAGCTTTTGATACTTATATTGAGGGTAATATGGATTCGAAAGAAGCTCAGTTATTTTTGAAGCGATTACAAGAAGATGATGACTTTTATGAAGATTTTCGGCTATGGATTAAAATTGATAAATGGTTAGACGAAATTACTTTTGTGGAAATCGAACAAACCATTGATACGTTAAGTATTAAAGAAAGAAAAAGTACAATAAACCCAACGAAACTCATATTACGAGGTGTATTAAAATTCGTTGCCTTATTAACCTTTGCAGGCTCATTTAGTTTTTATTTCTATAAACGATTCTATGATTTAGATAAATTACAGGGAACTTTTAGTTATGAAGCAAAACTATTTACAAATTCAGATGGATTGTCTGGGAGTAAAAATTATTTAATTACAAAAAGGCTAGACTGGGAGGTAATAAAAAGTAAGCAAAAAGATACAACTTATCTTTTTATTGAAAATGAAGGAATGCCACCAACGCTAATGATACAAGTTCCGAAGATAAATATCGATTTTAATCGTAAAACCAAGATTTACTTCAACGATAGCTTACATAAATTTGTCATAATTTTCAATAAAAAAGAATACTTGCTAGAAAAGTCTCAGAAATGGGAAAAGCTAAAAGAAGAATTATGAAATTAAAAGACGAAGACGTAACCTTTTTATTCTAATGGTAATCTACGATAGATATTTATATATTTAAAAAATTGAACACTTATTCATCAAAAACAGCCTAAGCAATTGCGTTAGGCTGTTTACAGAATTTTTGTTAGAGATGAGATGCATCAATTATTATGGGCGACCGTTACCCGTTATAACAGGAGGATCATCACTTACTTTTTTGACAAGCGTTGAATCTGAAAGATTGACATTTTTCTCTTTCTCAAACTTTGGAGAAACTGCGGGTTCATCTTGGCAAGAAATGAGTAGCAACCCTAACACAAAAATGCTTAATAATTTGTACATGATTTTGGGTATGTTGGTGGAAGTTTGTCGCAACACACTTAATCATGTTTCTGAAATAACCTTTTTGCATTTTTTAAAATTATTTCTGAAAAAAAATTAATTTAAATAAAAACGATAAGTAGATTAAATCAATTTATAGAATTGCAGAATTTCATCTTAACTTTCTATATATAAATAATTTTTTAGTGATATTTTTTAAATCCTTACCTCTCTTATATTTTATCTAATTATTTATGAATCAAAGGTATAGCCCTAGCGAAGTAGTTGAAATTCTTAGGAATGAAAGCCAAGCTGAGATTAACAACGTAACCGTGTTTCTGTATCGCACGTTTAAGCCATTAATATCATCGTATATATTTAAGCAAGGGGGTAATTACGATGATGCTAAAGATATTTTTCAAGAAGTTATTATTATTTTTTTTAGACAAGTAAGATATTTTAAGTTTGAAGCGAAGTCATTAAAAGAGATGGAAGGTTATTTCATACAAATAGCCAACAATAAATGGCTCAAAAAAAAGGAGGCAGATGGTAGAAGGTTTAGGAGAGAACAAGAGTATTTAAAATTAAAAGATGTTCAGATGGAAGAGAACAATCAAAACCTAGGAAACGAAAATGAAGGTGAGCATAAAAAGATTACAGATATATTAGAACAATTAGGTGAACCCTGCAAAGGGATATTAATGGCGTATTATGGCGATGATCTTACAATAAAAGAGATTGCTTCACTTTTCAATTTAGGAAGCCCCGATGCAGTGAAGGTTCGCAAATTTAGATGTTTAGCAAAACTTAAAACACTTCTACTTTAATGATTAATATCAAAGATGATTACCAACGACTAGAAACTATTGAAATGTATTTCAATGGTGGGTTGTCAAAAGCAGACATGGAGGCATTCGAATATGCTTTAGAAAATGATACTAATTTTGCTAAGGAAGTAGCAGAATACCAGAAAATAACAAAAATGCTTAAGGATGTAAGTATTGAAAAAAGTATACTAGCAACTTTAGAGAAGCTTGAAGAGGAAGAACCAGTTATTATTCATAGCAAACCCAAGACAACTTTTATCAACTTTCGTAGCGTTATGACAAGTTTAGTTGCAGCTTGTTTGGCTTTTGTATTGTACAGCTCATTTTCTGCTATTCAACTACCAGGGTCTGAAAATGACCTTACCATTGTTAGAGACGTAGATGAGTCTGTACTTTCACCGACAGAAAAAAGGGTTTTTGATAATTTTTATGCAGGTCAGAGTTACTTAACCGATGGACGGTTCACTAAAGCAGCACAAAGCTTCCAAATTGTCTTAAAAAGTAATAATCTGCGTCCTTATTTTAAACAAGCAACTCAGTGGCATTTGGTCTTGGCTTATCTAAAAAGTGGACAAATTAAAGAAGCTGATCGTTTATATGATGAATTAAGTTCATGTGATGATTGTGTATATCCAATTGGAAAGGTCAATAAAGCAAAACTATGGTGGCAGATTTTATGGGCTAAAGTATTTTAACAATATGTTTTCTAAGAAAAATTACTCCTAAAAGTAAAACACCAATCAATAAACAAACTATATAAATACTTGGAATAGAAGCTGATTCAATCGGGTTTATATTCCCAGTGATGGTAAAGTTGGCCCAATAAAATGGATGATTTAACTCCATGCCAATGGGTTCGTTTAAAAAATCTATTTTAGCTTTTTGAAGTGCAATATCTTTTGTTTCACCATCTTTCAAATATCCGTAAAACCTGTTCGTAATAAATTCACTGGAGCGATCATGCGCTTGCCATTGGGCTGCTAATACCGCTTTACAACCTGCTTTATAAAATGCATAACAAAGTGACATTACTCCTTCATGTGGTTTTGTAAAACCATTCGCACTATTGCAAGAAGCTAAAATGATAAGCTGACATTTTTTTAAAGGTAATGCTAGGATTTCATGAAAACCAAGTTTCCACGAACTTGAAGAAGTATTGAAATAAACATAAGAATTATCATAAGTTCTTGGGTCGGTTACAGAATGACACTTCAAATGAAATATTTCATACTGATTGGCTATTTGAATAAATCTATTTTTGGTGGCTTGTGCATCTACAAGAATATCTTCATTCTCCTTTTTTGTACTTGCTGGTAATGCCGCTAATGTATCTCCTTCAATAATTTGTTGTTTTGTAAAAGGTGCTAAAGTCATTAATTTATAGGCATTGCCTTGGTTTCTATCTTGTTTTAATAAATAACTAAGCGCATTATATTGATACGAAATTGCAATATGTCGAATGAGGTAATCTCCCTTTTTTTTACTAGTTTCCAAAACCTCAAAAGGCAAGTAATTCAAAATACCGTCTCTACTTATCATCAAGCATTTTGTATCCTCAAAAATAATATCCACTGGCTTTATTAATACATTGTATATGGCTAGTGCTTGGTAATGACCTTCGTATTCAAATAAAGTAGGGTTGTAACGTAGCAAGAAAATTAGTTGTTGAATTTGCTTGGTAAAATCAGAAGGAAGGTTAAGCTTTTTTAACAATATTTTGTGATGGTTAACTGCCAACACATAAATTTCAAGGTTAGAAGTAATAGTATAGCTTATGTATGCACTTGATGGCTTTAAGTTAGCCACAATCTCTTTTATTGAAAGATCAACAGTAAAGTTGGATGTCCTTCGCTGTGGCATATATTCTGCAAGAGCATTATTTAATTCATAAAGTCTTAGTTCACTCTCTGTGATTAAAGTTTTCAAACTATCCCGCTTTCTTGGATGAATATTCTCATCAAATGTTGTTTGTTTCAGCGCAGCATTATACCTTAATTCTTTCTGCTCTTGTTCTTGAATTAAAAAAGCTTTGGGCGAAGTCTTAACTTGATCAAGCGCCATTTTATCATTTAAAGCGATAGCTTTTGTACTTTCGATTGTCCTTAAAAACAAATTAGCATTCGCTAAACTTGGCTTTGATTGGTAAAGTTGGTAGCATAGAGCAATTGCCTTTTCAAAAACCAATTTATTATCTTGATTAAGCCTTAGCTTATCATCTTGATAATCAACCGTTTTTCTATGCTTTTCTGCTAGTAATATCGCTGTATAAAAACACCTTACACACTTTTCTAGAAGACTGATATTGGGCTTTTTTTGATAGATGTTGTTCAGAATTTCTCCTTTTAAAGTAAGTAGTTGAAATAAAGTTCTATTGTCTAAAATAGTTTGAGAGAGCTTAGGGTTTTCATTGAACGAGTTATCATCAAACTCTAACACAATACTTTGAAGCCCTTTTTGAACATCATTCAAAGCAAGTTGCATCTCACCTAATTGGTATTTATTTTTTGCCTTTTGTAGATAAGATAAACTAAGGTATTTTGCTTTTTTAATATTTTGCTCCTCAAAAAAAGTGATTACTTTATTCAAGTGTAAATCACTTTTCTGATATGATTTACTTAACGAATAACATACACCCAAATCAAATTCTAAAAGCGTTTTAGTAAGCAATTTATTGATATTAAGCTGTTTATTATTTAGTTGACTGTTCAGACTGATACTTTTCTTAAAAAATGTTTCAGCCATTTTATAGTCTTTTCTTCTCAGTGCATTCCATCCTATAGACGAAGTAATTTGAAGCCCGTCATTACTTTTGGGAATACCTATAGTCAAAATCTTTTGATAAATATGAAATGCCTTAAGGTATTCACTCATCCAGTCGTAAGTATTGGCTAAATTGTTTAAAAACGTACGTTCATAAGAGGTTAGATGATACTCTTTGCAAAGAAATAATCCTTTTTGGAGAAACTGAACAGCTTGAGTATAATTTGCATTTCGAGCATAAAATAAACCTTGACTGTCCCAATGACTAGCAACATAATCAGGGATTGCCTTTGTGAGGTCAGGATTTTTTCGCAACAATTGATTTGCCTGATTGAAATAAAAAAGTGTTGAATCGCCTTTAAAAAGATTATAATAATTTGATGCCAGATTCAGATAAAGTTTAAAAGCGTATTTCTTTTGTTCAAAGTTATTGACTTTAGTGAGTTCATTTAAGGCTACTCTCCCAATACTGATTGACTCATCATACTTAGCTTGAGCATATAAGTTTTCCACCTTATCTAATTTTTTTTGTATGAAGCTCAATGGCTTTTTTTCATCAGGTATTTGTGCAATTAAGGTATTATTTAAGAATATACTCGAAAGTAAAGCTAAAAGTAAGCGGTAGTTCATGCAATCAAGGTTAGTGGTAAATCAATTATAGTGGTTTATCTTCTTAATTTACAAATTATTATTTAGAGGAGTTTGTGAATACACTGTCAACTTTAAAAATATTTGATGATTTCAGAAAATGTTTTTTAGAAGTAAGTTTTAGGAATATTTTGACACATTAAAGAATATTTATAAAAACTAGTTTTGTAAATAAAGTACAATTATCAAATTTTTATTTTTCGGTATGTTTCTTTTACAAGTGAGGTATTTATCTTGCTAACGCCTTAATAAATTAAAAACTTTAATAAACGTATATCTGATGTGGTTCAAATAGATAGTTTCGGATACACTTGTCCAATTCCAAACTATTTTTTTAGGTAACATTTTAATTGACTTAAGCTTCTTAAAATCTATTGGATACAAAAATCTTTCCGCTTCTGATGTAACCTATTGATTATCCAAAGTAATTATACGTGGAATCTATACAATAGACCAAACAGTAATTTTTGTAATTCGGTATTATACCGAATCTGGCAAGACAGAAAGAGGTAATTAATTTCTCGATTTCTGTAACATGATACTAATTAACAGTAGAACTTACTTATTTATAATCTATAAAACTTACAAAAACTTGGCAAAATCTATTAAAATAAAGCAACCACTTCATGCTGATTTGTACGATGCAATTAAAAATGGAGAAACTTGGGCATTCGAATATTTAGAAAAAATGCTGTATTCAGGGCATTTATTTGAACTCAAGGGAGACAAGGACATCGCTTTTGATCTCTATCATGACGTCATCCTTGAACTTTACGTTAGGATAACAGAAGGAAAAATTGAAAAAATAAGTCTCGATAATTCAGCAATGATTATCGCTTGGGTAAAAAGACATTTGGATTGGAAAAGAAGAGATTACTGGAAAAGTTGTGGCTATAAAGATGTAAGTAAATTGGATAATGTGAACGAACTAAACATAATCGTACATTCAGATGCCGAAAGTATATTATACTATCAACAAATTATTGCTATCATAGATCAGATGTCTGTAAAATGTAGTGATTTACTTAAGGATAAACTAATCCACGATTTAGAATGGAAAAAAATCTACCAAAAATACCCTAATGACAACGAGGGTAGTCTAAGAGTTCTTTTTAGTAATTGCTTGAAAACTTTGAGAGATCAGTTGGAGCGATAATATCACTCTAAAAACTAAAATTTTATTTAAATTTAACAAAAGGTTGGTAGCTTTACACTAAATTTTATAAACAATGAACATAACAAGTGAGGACATTTTAAGGCTTATCAACCATCTAAGTGGGGATGAAACCCAACAAGAACAATCTGAAATTATTAAGGAATTAGCTGAAAACCCGACATTGTTTGAAGAGTTTGAAAAACTAAAAAAACTACAAATAGCATTTAAAGCTTCAGAAATCAGCAAAAAAATTAAATCAATTCATCAGCATTTACTAGACAACGAATGTGAATTAAACGAATAGTTAGCTTTACTACTTTTCATTTAATAAAAAATATTTCTTCACTTACTTTTTGCTAGAAAGTTATTGGTTAATTCTCCGCAATTTCGTGCTCTATCAGTAATAATATTCACTCATTTCATCATCACAACTTCTTAATATTTATCATTTATAAGACTTATCGATATTTGTATAGTAAATATCGATTTGCTTTATAGTTTAGTTCCGAGTAATTTTGAAGAGTAAATATTAAAAATATAATATATAATCTTTGATATTTTATTTATATCTTAAACTTTAAAAGTTGAAATATTAAAATCATCATTATATTCATTCAAAATCTATAAAAATGGAACAACATTCATCTTCGAGCGCATCTCATCACAGTTCTAATGGGGAAGCAAAATGCCCATTTCATCATGGAGCAACAGCACCAGTTAAACAAAGTGCTGGGGGCGGTACAAGAAATCAAGACTGGTGGCCAAATCAGTTGAGACTGAACATTCTTCGTCAACATTCTCCATTATCAAACCCAATGGGTAATGATTTTAATTATGCTGAAGAGTTTAAATCGCTTGATTTAGGAGTATTGAAGCAAGAAATCTTCGACCTAATGACTACTTCGCAAGATTGGTGGCCAGCAGATTATGGTCATTATGGCCCATTTTTTATCCGTATGGCTTGGCACAGTGCAGGTACTTATCGTATTGCTGATGGTCGTGGTGGTGCTGGTGCAGGTACTCAGCGTTTTGCTCCTTTAAATAGCTGGCCAGATAATGGAAACTTAGATAAAGCTCGTTTGTTACTTTGGCCTATCAAACAAAAATATGGTAGAAAAATCTCTTGGGCAGATTTAATGATTTTGGCAGGAAACTGTGCTTTAGAATCAATGGGATTCAAAACTTTTGGTTTTGGAGGTGGTCGTGAAGATGTATGGGAGCCTGAAGAAGATATTTATTGGGGAACTGAAGGAAAATGGTTGGATGACAAGCGTTACTCTGGTGACCGTGAATTGGAAAATCCACTTGCAGCCGTACAAATGGGACTTATTTATGTAAACCCAGAAGGGCCAAACGGAAATCCAGACCCACTTGCTGCTGCTCGTGATATCCGTGAAACATTCGGTAGAATGGCGATGAACGATGAAGAAACTGTTGCTTTAATTGCTGGTGGACATACTTTTGGAAAAGCACACGGTGCTGCCGACCCAAGTAAATACGTTGGTCCTGAGCCTGCTGCGGCAAGCATAGAAGAACA
>JACCDS012182571.1_pt1 | contig 19119 bp, 16 predicted proteins | sample 7446441 | NCBI WGS metagenome assembly JACCDS01 (sample SAMN15323445, study PRJNA562643) | freshwater metagenome | isolation source: river surface water | place: USA:Blue River Watershed | collected 2017-08-17
ATCAATAAGGCTGGATCGCCAAATTCAGATCCTGTTCCCTGATACCAAATCCCTAGACCTATTTTTTCATTCCACCAAACGGTACCATGCACATCAATCTTAACTTCTCCAGTGGACAAACGAATCAGGGAACCGAATTTGGTCGTAAATGAATTATCTAAATTCATTACATAGGTCGCTCGTGCATAGATGGGCGACTCCCGCGTAGGCTTACTTAATCCTACAGTTAGTTGGTCGTGTGTATACATCAGACCAAAACCAAAACTACTTTTCAAAACGGCCGTTCCACTTTTATCCAAAATAGGGAATTGGTCGACACCTACTTGACCTCCAAACCGCAAACCATGGCCTCTACCCCATTCAACCGCGTATGACCCCACAGCAGCTAAACCCAAATTAGCCGCCAATCCCCCTCGAGGTATCAAATACGATTGATCGGTATTGTAAGCTAAAAAACCAATCCCTCCTTTTCCTTGAGCAACAGGCATATCGAAACTGAAATATTGTTGGGAAGAACCTCCTAAATTTTGCTGAAAAAGTGGCTTTTTGCGATAAATACCGGTTATTGACGCCACACCCCTTTGACCCGCTTCCGCTGGATTAATACCCATGGGAATGAATGGATAGACCATACGCAAGGATTCTTGTTGGCCTAACGCCACCTGCACCACCAACAAAAGAAAAATAACTTTTTTCATAAAATCTGACAATATGACATTTCCAATTGGCTTGGAATATCATTTGATAACTAGCGGTTCAAATTTATGATTTTTAATCTCAATTAAACATGAAAGAAACAGGTAACATCTCCATTCACACCGAGAATATTTTTCCCATTATCAAAAAATTTCTCTATTCGGACCACGAGATTTTCCTTCGTGAGTTGGTATCCAATGCAGTAGACGCCACCCAAAAAATCAAACGCTTGAGTTCTATTGGTGAATTCAACGGCGAATTGGGTGATTTAAAAGTTCAAGTTAGCTTCGACAAAGACAAAAAAACGATCACGATTTCAGATAATGGAATCGGGATGACGGCCGAAGAAATTAAGAAATACATCAACCAAATTGCCTTTTCTGGCGCCACTGAATTTGTAGAAAAATACAAAGATCAGGGTGATGACAAAGGCATCATCGGTCATTTTGGCTTAGGATTCTATTCTGCCTTTATGGTAGCCAAAGAAGTAGAAATCATTTCTAAATCGTATCAAGATGGCTCCGAGGCGGCTCGTTGGATTTGCGACGGTTCCACCGAATACTCCATCGCATCTGCAAAAAAGAAAACGCGCGGAACAGATATCATCTTACACATTGCAGAAGATTCAGAAGAGTTTTTAGAAGAGTACCGTTTGAAATCGATCTTAGAAAAGTATGGTAAATTCTTACCGATGCCGATCGAGTTTCAGGAAAAGATCATCAACAATCCAAGTCCTATTTGGACCAAATCACCTTCTGATTTAACCGATGAGGATTACTTACAATTCTACGATGAATTGTACCCGATGCAAGAGAAGCCCTTATTTTGGATTCACTTGAACGTAGACTATCCATTTAACTTAACAGGTATTTTGTACTTCCCGAAAGTGAAGAACGAGATGCAATTGCAACGGGAGAAGATTCAGTTGTATAGCCGACAAGTATTCATCACTGACGAGGTGAAAGACATCGTTCCTGAATTCTTGATGTTGTTACATGGGGTCATCGACTCACCTGATATCCCCTTGAACGTATCGCGTTCATTCTTGCAAGCGGATTCGAATGTGAAGAAAATTAACTCGTACATCACGAAGAAGGTAGCTGATAAGTTGGCCGAATTATTCAAAGCTGACCGTGCTGCGTTCGAAGAAAAATTTGCTAACATTGGCTTATTCATCAAATACGGCATGATTTCTGACGAGAAATTCATGGATAAGGCTAAGGATTTCTGTTTGGTACAAGATACCACAGGCAAGTATTTCACGCTGGATGAATATGCCGAGGAGGTACAAGCAGCGCAGACCGACAAAGACGGCAACAAAGTGTATTTATATACCACGGATGAGCAACAACAAGATACCTTTATTCAATCCGCCAAACAAAAAGGTTATTCCGTTATCCGTCTAGATTCGTTGATCGACAGCCACTTCATTCAAGCGATGGAGGCCAAATTAGAAAAAACACAGTGGAAACGCGTGGATGCAGACCGCATCGAAAAATTGATCGATACCGGTATAAATCTAGAGGCGATCTTGAGCGATACGCAAAAAGAGTCGGTCAAAAAAGTATTTGAAGAGACTTTGAATGACAAGCAAAAAGTGGTTTCGGTGGAAGCCATGTCTCCGGATGAATTACCTGCTATTGTTACGCAAAATGAATTCATGCGCCGTATGAGTGAAATGTCTAAGAATGGTGGTGGCGGTATGGGGATGTTTGGCGCGATGCCTACAACCTATAACATCACGGTGAACGCAAATCACCCGTTGATCAGCAAATTAGCTGAGCTAACTTCGGAGGAGGAGCAAAAGGAATTGGCAAAGCAAATTTCAGATTTAGCACTCTTGTCGCAGAATTTGTTGACGGGTGCTGATTTGACAGCGTTTATCAAGCGTACAATCGCCAAGCAATAATGATAGACGTTAGACACTGGACGTTAGACGTTAGACGTTAGACGTTGGAATAATTTTACGTCTAGAGTCTGACGTCTAAAGTCTAAAGTCTAAAGTCTAATTAAAATGTAGAGACGTGATACCTCGCGTCTAATTAAAAAAGACGCAAAGTATTGCGTCTCTACCATTAAAAAATCCCAGGTCTTTCAACCTGGGATTTTTTAATTACATACCCTTACGAACGATCAGTTTCTTGGTGGCGACGGATCGACCATCGATCGACAATTGATACATATACATGCCACTATTAAAATCACGCATCGGTATGCGCATGGAACGCTGATCTCGTTCTAACGTGATTTCCTTTATTTCTTGACCTAAAATATTGTAGAAGGTAAGTTTAACATCTTGCACACCCGAATTGATTTGAAAATCAATTTCCGCATAATCAACGGCTGGGTTAGGATACAAATGAGATACTTGAACGCGATCATTTACAAATAAATAATTCTCACCTGATTTTGAAACTTGCGCTTGTACGGGCTTAGCAGCGGTCAGAAGACCTAGCACGAGTAATCCCAGCAATAAAAAGCGTTTGTTCATCATTAACATTCAAAATCCTGAAACGAAAATAGGGAGACTTTATTGTAAGTCAAGACACGAAAAGGCCAAAGAGCCAATTCCAAGGACAAAAGGCCAAATTTTAAGGTTTTTTAACAACACGCACCCGATCCAAGACCATCGGTAACGTAATAATTTCCTTCGATCGCCAATTGAATCCATCCAAATACTCGAGCTCCTCTTTCCATTCCTTAGGTGGTGCAAATTTGGCTTCAGGCTTGGTGATGAAAGCAATTCGCTTCACCTTATTTTCATCGAAAAATAAATTCATCCGACTGCATTCCACGCGATTCAATCCCGTTGTGACTTGCTTATCATCCATAACGTAATAGACACTTTCTCCATTCCCATCCACTTGCACGCGCTTCAACTTAGAATCATCCGCAAAAAATACCCAGACTTTTCGACCCTTAATTTGATTGTAATGGGCAACTGAATCTTTGGTAATGATAAATGAATGTCCTCGCAAACGCATCTCGCGAAGCTTTTGATTCGTCATAAACAAAGACATGGAGTCCGCTTGCATCTGTGAACCATTGGCCCACAAAATCGGCTTTTGATAAAAATGAATGGTTGAATCCTTGACATCATATCCAAGGGAATCGCATTTCCCTGAGAGGTCTGACTTGTAAATCAATACGTTCTTATACGCGAATAATTTCCGAATCGAATCCTTCTGAATACTAATTGAAACCAAGGTGTCAGCCGTCAAATACAAGGTATCCTTCTCCAACATATTCTTCACAAGCGCATGGCCATATACGCGCGTCACACCCGTTTTACCCGCATACCGTCCATGATCACCCGTCAGCACCACCTTTTCTTTTTGACTTAAAAACTCCACTTTTCCACGTGCAACCCCAATCTGAGTCGGACTGTCATAAAATAGCGTATCAGCCGATAAAATGTATTCAGCCGTACGAGCCGTAGACCTACCCGTAAAATTGGAGACTTTGGTTTGCGTATTATAAAAACCGGCCGTCGTTAACACCGTGTCCTTTTTCGTAATGATCTCCGTAGGACAAATGAAAAAAGCCTCCTTCGAAGCCGTGTTGTAGCGTAATGAATCCGCACGAACAGCACTGCCATCTTTGTCTACAACCTTCACTTTCTCCTTAAAAAGAAAGTTTTTGGTGACTGTATTATAGAAGCCTTCACGACTTGTCAAAGTCGATTTTTTATCAATAATCTTCGCTCCTGTATGGTAAATCGCCATGCGAGAATTCAAGTCGTAATCCAATTTATTGGTAGACATAATGATTGTATGATCATCTAATTTCACCCGCCCTGTCATAAAGGCTTGTCGGCTATCACCATTATAAATCGCCGTATCACCATTAATTGTCACCGTATCCGCTTGAATAATTCGGACATGGCCATAAGCCTCAACATTGTTCGTGGTACTATTCAAAACCGCTTGATCACAACTCAACAAAGTCGTTCCTTGACGCAATTGCACATGGCCGATTAAGGTTTTACGCATAATCAAGTCCTGCTGAATTCCGTTCAAACTATCAGCCCGAATGACTTCCAATTGACTTTGCGCCTGCATGATTGCCGGGAACATCAATAAGAAAAGCAGGAATAATCGGTATCTTTGCTGCATAGTAAAGTTTGAACGCGCAATTTACCAATTTTATGCTGGAAGATTTCATCCAATTTATCCAAAAAGAGAATTTATTTACACCCGAAGATAAGATCCTTGTGGCCGTTAGTGGCGGGATTGATTCCGTGGTTTTGGCTAAATTATTTGCGCAGGCCAAATTAAAATTTGGCATCGCTCACGTCAATTTCAGCTTGCGTGGCGAAGAGTCAATTGCAGATGAAGTATTCGTTAAAAAGTTTGCCAAAACCCTAAAAGCACCCTATCATTCCATTGTTTTTGATACGAAGGCTTTTGCTGAAAAGGAAAAGATTTCAACCCAAATGGCCGCCCGTTTATTGCGTTACAATTGGTTCGAAGAAATTAGACAGCAGGAAGGATATGCCTACATCGCCACGGCACACCATCTGATGGATAGCGCTGAAACGGTTTTAATAAATCTAACCCGAGGCAGCGGATTGGCAGGCTTTCATGGAATACCCCTTAAAAACGGACATGTAATTAGGCCGTTGGCATTTGCGTCACAAGAGCAAATTTATGACATGGTTGTTGAGAATCGAATGGCCTGGCGAGAGGATTCGTCCAATGAGTCTACGAAATACCAACGGAATTTCATTCGACATGAAATCGTTCCTAAGTTTCAGGAAATGAATCCAGCATTTGACCAAACATTAGCACAAACAAGTGCGCGCATTCGTGCGGTGGAAGATTGGATTAGCGATGAATTTGAGGCTTGGAAAACGGCCAATTGCACCACGGACACTTCCAATAATCAATTCGTCAAACTAGCCGAATTAACTTCTAAAGAAAAAGTCATGCAGCAACGCTGGTTGCAAGGCTTGCATTTTCATTCGGATCAAATTGAACAAATAATTCAGCATCCTGCCGACAAAGTGGGCAAGATTTTTGAATCGCCATTATATACCTTAAATATCGACCGAGCGCAATGGGTAATTACACCTAAAGACCAATCGGAATTTAAGCCAATTCTTATTCAAGAAGAGGACGAAGATATCCCGGTTGGAAATCAAATGCTGCACATTTATGTGGAGGAGAAAACACCTGATTTCAAAGTGCCCACTGACCCGAATATTGCCTGTTTAGATGCAGATAGCCTGACTTTTCCGTTGGAGATTCGCAAGGCACAAGAAGGTGACTGGTTCTGTCCATTAGGAATGAATAGCAAAAAATTAATTTCGGATTTTTTAACGGACAAAAAAGTGCCGCTAAATTTAAAGAAGACGACCAATTTATTAGTTAGTAAAGGTTCCGTTGCGTGGATTGTTGGCCAGCGGATTGACAACCGATTTAAAGTAAGTGATAAGACCGAAACGGTCATGATTTTCGAGATCAAATAAACCCTATTTCACCTACCTTTGGCAAACCTTGGAGGATTGCCAAAGGTAAAGGGGAAAAAGTTCTTGCGAGAAGAAAAAACTGATATTCTATCGAATCAGTTTCCGATACATTTCCGTGCGAATCGGATCCAATAAACTTAAGTATGCAAAGGCTTGTTGGCGCTCAGAAGGCGTCGCCTCATCCATAATGGAATAAATCTCATCCGATTTAGCATCGAAAAACACGCGAATCGTGGCCGCACCCGGGCGCACTTGGTTAATCTGACGAATCTGCATCAACAAATCTAATATTCCTTTCCTAGCGTCATCCGGCTTATCCTTAAACGTATCTAATAAACCACGATGATAGGTGTAATTGACCTCACGTAAACCTTGAAGCTGTTGATTTAGTAAACCCTCCGCAATCGCTACCCGTGAACGTATATCGGTAAGTGTTCCCCAACCAGAACCCGAGTTTTGGGCGATATTAGTTAGGTTCGTCAACTTCTGAACAAAAAATTCACCGCCACGCAATCCCATCGAATCGTAATGATAGGCCAGTGAAAGATTCGCATAAAAGGCCAACATCGAACTCAAATTATCCATATAACTATTATCGTTATAGGTAATGGGCGTCCCGGTTTGATATTTAAAATTAAAATTCTTGTCGATGAGATTTAAGATCACCGTCTCATAAGATGTGCCAAAAACAGGCCTCAACACCTGTAGCCGAGCATTGGCCTCAAAATCCCCTTGCGAACTAGCCTTTGTCAAAAGCAAATTCAGGTTTACCTTGATCTTTTCTTCGGGAGAAAAAACGTCATTAGACCAGCGGCGATTCGATAAAAATTCTTGGATGGTGCGCTGCAATTCCGCATAAATTTGGGAAGTACCGCGTTGTTGGTCGAGCTGAATTTGCTCGGTATTGATGGTAACAGAAACTTGAAGTTCTTGGGCGCTTAGCACCCAAGAACTCAAGCATAATATGGTAACTAGAAGGGTGCGGAAAGATTTCATATTGAAATCAAACGAAGAAATATTAGTTTTCGTCTGTTGCTTCCTCGCGCGCTCTGAAATCAATTTTGTCGCCTAAAAACTCGTCAATCGCTAATGCGCTTGGTTTCGGCATACGCTCATAATATTTTGAAATTTCGATCTGCTCACGGTTTTCGAAAATCTCTTCCAAATTATCAACTGAAGAAGCAAATTCCGACAATTTGCCAGACAATTCCTCTTTCATTTTGCTTGAAATTTGACGTGCACGTTGGCCAATAATCGAAATCGACTCATACGTATTACCCGTCTTAATTGCAATTTTATCTACATCACGCGTGATGATTGATGGATTTGTTTGGATCTTAGACATCTCTTTAATTTTAAATTAAGGTTGCAAAAATAAGGTATTTTTTCGAATAAAACTATTGTGGACTCGTTGTCACTTTCGACGTATTCGAGCGCTCTTTCTCAAGTAAAGCTTTCTGCTCAGCTTCCAACGCCGTCAAACGAGCTACTTCCTTTAAACTTCTGTCGTACATCTTTTCCGACAATTTCAAATAAGCACTACTTGGGTATTTGTCAATTAACTCTAAATAGAATTTGGCAGCATCTCCATAACGCTCGCGCTGCTTAGACTCAATCGTACTCTCAGCCAAATCATACTGTGCCAAAACCTTTAAATAAGCAATCTCCTCACTGTAATCAGAATCCGGAAACTCCTTCTGGAAATTAGCAATCTCAATCACAGATGACTTCAATGACATAATGTTAAATGGAGACGTCTTGTAATACAATTTCGCCTTTTCATAGGCCTTACGTTCCAGCTTCTTACGCAAATCCTTAATCATCTGCGTACATTCATCCTTATACTTGGTATCCGGATAATTATTTAAATAGGACTGTAACTCGTTGATGGCCGATAAAGTACCGGTTTGGTCCAAATTGAAGTTGGGCGAATCTTTATATAGGGAGAATGCCGACATATAAATCGACTCCTCCGCGAATTCGCTTCGAGAAAATACCTCTGAAAATTTCTTGAAATGGGTATTTGCAACCGCATAATTACCCAAATTGAAGTCACAATAAGCTTGATAAAAGGTCGCCATTTCTTGCGTCGAATCTCCCTTTAAGACAGGCAGAATCTCATCAAACAAAATACCCGCCTTATCAAATTCCTTCTTCTTATAGTAATCCATCGCCGCCTTATACTTCACAGAAACGCTGGCACTTTTTCTAAATTTCTCAAACTTACCGCATGAACTTAATCCGATCACCGCGATAATAACAATCAATAAATATTTTTTCAACTTCATAAGGTCGCAAAGATAAGGATTAATTACGACTAAATTGTAAATGATACAACGTCGCATACAAGCCTCCCTGTTTCAATAATTCTTCGTGATTTCCACGTTCTTTAATCTCCCCTTTATCCATCACCAATATCTGATCCGCATTCCGAATGGTAGACAATCGGTGTGCAATCACGACCGCCGTTCTACCTTTCATCAACGTTGCAATGGCCTGCTGGATCATTACCTCCGAATCTGAATCCACGGATGAAGTCGCTTCATCCAACACGATAATTTTTGGATTGCGAACCATCGCCCTAACAAACGAAATCAATTGCCGTTGGCCCACACTCAGTGTCGCTCCTCTCTCCATCACCTCATAGGCATAGCCTCCCGGTAAACTCATAATAAAATCATGCACGCCCACCGCCTTCGCAGCCTCTTCCATTTTCTCCTGTGTAATACGCTTATCGCCTAAATGAATATTGTAGGCAATGGACGAACTAAACAAGAACACATCCTGTAAAACGACCGCAATATTTTCACGCAAACTCTCAATTTCATAATCCGGCAACGCGACCCCGTCAATCTCAATAACACCACTTTGGCAATCGTACATACGGGCCAACAAGCCTATTATGGATGATTTACCTGCCCCAGTAGCTCCCACGATGGCCATCGTCTTTCCAGCCGGAACGGTAAAATTTACATGCTTCACGACCCACTCAGGCTCTTGGTAAGCAAAACTTACATTCTTAAATTCGATTTTACCCTGCACCTCATCTGCTAAAATCGAACCGTTGTTTTGAATATAATCCGTAGAGTCCAACAGCGTTAAAATCCGCTCCGTGGAAACAATTCCCATCTGCAACGTATTAAAGCGATCTGCAAGCATCCGAATCGGACGGAAAAATAAGTTGATGAACATAATAAACGCCGTCAGCGTCCCCACCGTAATCTCTTCCCTCAAAATATACGTTGACGCCATCCAAACCACAAATCCTGAACCCACCGCCGAAATCACATCTGCCACGGGAAAATAAACCGAATAAGCTAAAATACCCTTAATATTGGCATCTCGATGGGCTTGGTTGATGACGTTAAATTTCGCCAACTCTCTCTTTTCCGCATGAAATAATTGAACAATCATCATGCCTGAAATATGCTCCTGAACAAATGAGTTCAGATTGGCCACCGCTAGGCGAACCTCGTTAAAAGACTTTTTAATGTATTCTTTAAAGACGTAGGTCGAGAAAAACATAAATGGAACCGTCGCCAATATCACACAAGTCAAACGCCAATCCGTGTAAAACATAACCCCAATAATCAAAAACAATTGAAGTAAATCACCAGCAATCGACGCTAAACCCTCCGAAAACACATCATTCAAGGTCTCTATATCAGAAACCGTTCGCGTCACTAAGCGGCCAATTGGAGTGGCATCAAAAAACGCCAACCGCAAATGAACGATTTTAGCATATAATTGCACCCGAATATCCCGAATGACAGTTTGGCCTAAAAATCCCGCTAAATAACTGGTCGAAAATTGCAACGATGTTTGCACCAAAAGCACCACAATCATCAGCATAAATTGCTGCATGAGTTCTGCCATGTGACCGAGGCTGACGTAGTGATCCAAGGTAAAACGGATCATCAAGGGAATCACCGGTGAAACTCCAGCCGTCCCTAAAATCAAAACCACTAAAAACCAGAAACGAATTTTATACGGCTGAATAAAGCCATAGATACGGCGAATAATTTGCCAGTCAACAATCTTCCCGATCTCTTTCTCTTTCATTTATTTCTCTGTTGGCAACGCTGCACACGTTCCACAGCCTTTGGCACATTGGCCAGCAGACTTACCCCAAAATTGTTGATAGACCAAACGGCCCAAATACCCCAAAGCTCCCACAAAAATCAGCGCAATAATTACGGTTTCCATTTCGATTTCAGTATGTCTAAAAATTCATTAAAAATAGGCCCAGCACCTATAATTTCACCTTCAAAAATCACCGATTCCCCACCCGAAAAATTCGTCACGTGACCTCCCGCCTCTTCGATAATAATCTTTCCCGCTGCCACATCCCAAGGTTTCAAATTAGCTTCAAAAAATCCTTCAAAACGTCCGCATGCCGTATACGCCAAGTCGATGGCCGCAGCACCCATCCGACGTAAACCATGACTTTTTTGCATCAGTTCCTTCAGCAAAGCTAAATATTGATCCTGATAAGAAAAATCATAATAGGGAAAACCCGTAGCCAATAAACTTCTGCTCACTTGATTTTGACCTGAAACTGAAATCGGTCGGTCATTTAAAAATGCCCCTTGACCCCGTGCAGCACAAAATAATTCATCGCGATTTGGCTCATAAATCAACCCTAAAATGGGTTGTTTCTTATAAATCAATCCTACCGAAACCGCGTAGATAGGCAAACGATGTAAAAAATTAGTGGTGCCATCCAATGGATCAATCACCCAATAATACCCATCTCCTACTTCACTGTAATCAGAAGCCGACTCCTCTGCGACAAATCCAGCTTCTGGAAAAATAGCCCCCAAGCCCTCTTTTAGCCGTTTTTCAGCCGACTGGTCTACATAAGAAACCAAATCATTTGTTCCCTTATACTGTATATCTTCCTGCCCGATGTTATCCACCATCGATTGAATCCAGCGCCCTGTTTCCAAGACTACCGGCTTCGATAATGTCAGCAAATGGGCTAAATCCAACATAGCTATTTCGGCTGTAGGGCCAACCAATCCGCGAGGATTTGTTGGGTTTCTTTTAAATATGCGTCTTTGGCATGTTTATCTGCCGACTTCTCTTTCTTATCTTTTTCAGCAACCGTTTCTTCCGCACCGCCTAATGCGTCCATGACAGCTTGAGACTCATCCGGCTTTTTCTTTTGCTCATCTAATTCCTTCTTCCGCTTTTCCATATTTAAGGAAATGGAATTAGTCTCCTTTATTTTTTTCCAACGATCAAAGTCGGCACGCAACTTGATCAAATCAGGCTTCGTTTTTAAACGTGTCGCAAAGGCTGCTTGTAATTTGGCCAAAGCCGGTGCAAGCACGTGATTCGTAGGCTGATAAGACGTAGACGCAATCATATCCCAAGGCAAAGCGCTCGGCTGTGAGCTTTCGCCAAATTCCTCCGCCGAAAACGCCGATGGTAATGCAAAATCAGGACTCACTCCCTTATGTTGTGTGGAGCTTCCATTAATACGGTAGAATTTCTCCAACGTAATTTTCAATTGGCCCGCGGGCTCTTTACCATCACCAATGTAATTATCTAAATCCACCACAGACTGCACAGTTCCTTTCCCATAAGACTGTTCTCCTACAATAATACCTCGCTTATAATCTTGAATGGCCGCTGCAAAAATCTCGGATGCAGAGGCAGAGAATCGGTTAATCATCACCACCAATGGACCATTGTATACTTGCTCGATATCTCGGTCTACTTCTTGCGAAATTTTACCATCTGATTGCTTACGCTGTACGACAGGACCTTTAGTAATAAATAAACCTGTTAAATCCACCGCTTCAATCAAGGAACCTCCCCCATTATTTCGCAAATCAATCACAACGCCATCAACGCCCGATTGCTTAAACTCATTTAAAAATTTGCGCACATCAGAGGTGGTCGAATTAAAGTCTGCCTCCCGCTTTCTAGCTCCCTCAAAATCACGATAGAACATCGGAATCGTAATCAAACCAATCTTAACGTTTTTATCCCCTTGCTTATAATTCAATACTTCTTGTTTCGCTTTTTGCTCTTCAATTTTGATTTTCTCACGCACAATGCGCACTTCGGAAGTTGGCGAACCCGTCACCCCATTCGCAGCTAAAATCTTTAAACGAACCACCGTTCCTTTAGGACCACGAATAAGTTTAACGGCATCGTCCGTAAACCAACCGATCACATCCACAAAAGCACCGCCATCTCCTTGGGCAACGCCGACGATCCGGTCCTTGGGATTGATTAATTTACTGCGGAATGCTGGACCACCAGGAATCAAATCCTGAATCGTCACATAATCCCCTTCTAAACGAAGCGTAGCACCGATACCCTCAAAACTTTGGGCCATATCCTTATTGAATTCTTGTGCTGTTTTTGGAATCATATAAGAAGTATGCGGATCGATACTTTCGGTATAGGCATTCATAAACACTTGAAAAACATCTTCGGAACGAGTGCGCGCCATGTATTTGGCTGAACGAGCGTAACGCTCTTTTAATTCACGAAGCGCGGTGGTATCAGCTTTACCCCCAATTTTCCAATCTAATAATTGACGTTTAATATCCTTACGCCAGTAGTTATTTAACTCTTCTGGAGACGCAGCCCATTTCGCTTTTTCGCGATCCGGCTGATAGGTTTCATCACTCGTAAATTCAAAAGATTGCTTTAATAGTTGGTCGATGTAGGCATATCGCTCTAACATGCGTTTTTGGTAGCGATTGTACATCTGAAAAGCAGAAGTCAAATCCCCCATGTTCAATTGCTCATCAATCGTAAGGCGATACTTCTCCATTTCCTCCACGTCAGAGGCTAAAAAAAACACTTTATTTGGATCCAGGTTTTTGATGTAAGCATCAAAAATCTTAGACGATAAGGAATCATTCACAGGAATCTTCCGATAATGGTAATTACTTAGGATACCAAAAACCAATCGCTCCACTTTCTTTTGTGTGTCCGTTGGCTGCAGGTCACCCTGCTGATAAGTAGCCTTTACTTGCGTGTTCTGCGTTTTTCCATGCAATAACACCACCACCAATAAAGACAAAGGAATTAATATCGGAAGTATCCTTTTCATATTTATTCTTTTTCGATCGCTAACAATTCAACTTCAAAAATCAGAGCAGAATATGGCTTGATCGTTTGACCACCACCACGAATGCCATAGGCTAATTCTTGAGGAATGTATAATTTAAATTTAGAGCCCACAGGCATTAATTGAAGTGCTTCCACCCAACCTGGAATCACACCAGAAACTGGGAAAGAAACTGGTTCGCCACGTTGTACCGAAGAGTCAAACACCTCACCATTAATCAATGTTCCATGGTAATGTGTTTTTACTTTATCAGCGGCTGTTGGCTTTGGACCATCTCCCATCTTGATCACTTTATATTGCAAACCCGAAGCTGTGGTAATCACGGAATCTTTCAATTTGTTTGCAGCTAAGAATTTTTCACCTTCAATGCGATTTGGCTCGAATTGTTTAGCTTGTTCAGCTGCTTGTGCTTGTTGGTTTTTCATCATGAAATTATTCATGACGCTTTGGCATTCTTGCTCGCTAATTAAAAGCGTACCACCTGAAGTCACAGAAGCAAAACCTTTCGCAACCATTTCTGGGTTTAAAGTTACTTTTTGCGATTTGAAATTTTGAGCGACTAACACCCCTACGGCATAAGAAACAGAGTCAATAGCTGAGTTGAATTGCTTCACTGGAACTTTCGTTACGGAAACGGTCAACTTAGGTTTGGTCTTAGGTTTTGTTTGGGCAAATGAAGTAAAAGTCAATAGAGAGGCGGCAGTTAGGTATGCCAAAGGTTTTAAAAAGTTCATATAGATCTGATTTGATTCAAAAACAAAGTCTCGAAGATACACGAAAAATGCGGCTCGCTCAACAAATTTAACGCCATTTAACAGGCAGAAATTATCCGTTAAAAAAACAATCTAAAAAAAGTCTTATGAATCGGGTGATTTTTTGCCAATGTTATGGGAATATTCAAATTTACTGCCTAATTTTGCACCCGAAATTTTATAGTAAAAAAACATAAAACTTTAGTATGGCATCAGTAAGACCAGATGAGGTTTCGGCAATTTTAAGAGAGCAGTTATCTCAGGCGAAAACTCAAGCAGAATTAGAAGAAATAGGCACTGTACTCCAAGTGGGTGATGGTGTGGCTCGTATTTATGGACTTTCCAACGTACAAGCGGGTGAATTGATCGTTTTTGAAAACGGTTTGAAAGCCTTAGCCTTGAACTTAGAAGAGGACAATGTAGGAGCTGTACTTTTGGGCGATTCTAGCCAAATTAAAGAAGGCGATACGGTTAAGCGTACCAACTTAATTGCGTCTGTACAAGTTGGCGACGGCATTTTAGGTCGTGTGGTAAACACGTTAGGTGAGCCAATCGACGGAAATGGTCCGATCACAGGCAAGTTGTATGAGATGCCATTGGAGCGTAAAGCACCTGGTGTAATCTTCCGTCAGCCAGTAACTGAGCCATTACAATCAGGTATCAAAGCGATTGACGCGATGATTCCAGTGGGTCGTGGTCAACGTGAATTAGTAATCGGTGACCGTCAAACAGGTAAAACAGCTGTTTGTATTGATACGATCATCAACCAGAAAGAATTTTATGACAAGGGTGAGCCGGTATTCTGTATCTATGTAGCCATTGGTCAAAAAGCATCTACCGTTAAGCAAATCGAGCAAACGCTTCGTAAAGCTGGCGCGATGGATTATACAGTCGTTGTTTCTGCATCTGCGGGTGATCCTGCACCGATGCAATTCTACGCACCATTTACAGGTGCTGCGATCGGAGAATTCTTCCGTGATACAGGTCGTCCTGCTTTAGTTGTTTATGATGATTTATCGAAGCAAGCGGTGGCATACCGTGAGGTTTCTTTATTGTTACGTCGTCCACCAGGACGTGAGGCGTATCCAGGTGACGTTTTCTACCTTCACTCTCGTTTATTGGAGCGTGCGGCGAAAATCAACAACTCGGATGAGATCGCTCGTAACATGAATGATTTGCCAGATTCGATCAAAGGTATTGTGAAAGGTGGCGGTAGCTTAACAGCACTTCCAATCATCGAAACACAAGCAGGTGACGTTTCGGCCTACATTCCTACCAACGTAATTTCGATTACAGATGGTCAGATCTTCTTAGAAACAAACTTGTTTAATGCGGGTATTCGTCCAGCGATCAACGTAGGTATCTCGGTATCTCGTGTAGGTGGTAACGCGCAAATCAAGTCGATGAAGAAAGTAGCTGGTACATTAAAATTAGATCAAGCACAATTCCGTGAGTTAGAAGCTTTCGCGAAGTTTGGTTCTGATTTAGATGCTTCTACGAAATTAACGATCGAACGTGGTCGTCGTAACTTGGAGATGTTGAAGCAACCACAATTTGCTCCACAACGTGTCGAAGATCAAGTAGCGATGATTTACTTAGCGACTACAGGTAACTTGGATCAAGTGCCAGTTGACAAGGTTCGTGAGTTCGAAAAAGATTTCATTCAAGTATTACGTGCGACTGAGAAAGCAACTTTAGATGCGTTAGGTCAGGGTAAATTTGATGATACGTTGACCGCTACATTGAAGCGTGTCGGAAATGAAGTTGCAGCTAAATACGCAGTTTAATAAAATAGAATTGTATGGCTTCGTTAAAAGAAGTAAGAAATAGAATTGTTTCCGTAAACTCGACGCAACAAATCACCAAAGCCATGAAAATGGTTTCGGCGGCGAAGTTGCGCCGTGCTACGGATGCGATTACCCAAATGCGTCCGTACGCAAAAAAATTAGCCGAAATGATTGCGACGGTTTCTGCCAAAACAGAAGCTGGTCAAGATAACGTTTACACACAAGTTCGTCCGATTGCTAAGGTTTTGGTGATCGTCGTTACATCCGATCGTGGATTGTGTGGTGCGTTTAATGCCAATATTGGTAAAGCAACGATTGCCTTAATCCAAGAGAAATATGCGGATTTACATGCTGCTGGCCAAGTAGAGGTATTAACATTAGGTAAAAAAGGTGCGGAATATTTAGGTCGTCGTGGCTATAAATTAAATACAGACTACACAGAGATTTTCTCGGGATTGAATTTTGGCAAAGTACGTGTCGTAGGTGATGAAATCTTAGCTGATTTTGCTGCTGGCAAATACGATGTCGTTGAATTAATTTTCAATGAATTCAAAAACGTAGCGACACAAATCATCCGTACGGAACAATTATTACCGTTACAAGAAAACGCTGACACGGCTACGGCTTCGAATGTTGACTATATTTTCGAACCATCTGAGGAGCAAATCATCAACGAATTGATTCCAAAGTCGGTGAAATTATCCATCTTCCGTTCCCTATTAGAATCCAATGCTTCTGAGCATGGAGCTCGTATGACAGCGATGGACAAAGCAACAGACAACGCAGGTGAGTTAATTAAAGCATTGAAATTAGAATACAACCGTTCACGTCAAGCTGCAATCACGAAGGAAATCCTTGAGATTGTGGGTGGTGCTGAAGCTTTATCTGCCTAATATGAAACAATTATTCGCTCTTATCTTTGTTTTAGTTGCGGCGCAAGCGATGGCACAAGGCATTAAAATGCCTGCACCTAGTCCGGGTCAAACGATTAAACAAGATTTTTCGCTATCATCCATCGAAGTGAATTATTCACGTCCGGTGATTAAAGGTCGTACGATCTTTGGTGATGTTGTTCCATTTGGAAAATTGTGGAGAGCTGGAGCGAATAACCCAACGAAAGTTACTTTTGGCGAAGACGTTAAAGTAGCTGGCAAAGAATTAAAAGCGGGTTCATACCAATTGATGATTATTCCGACAGCTAAAAACTGGGAAATCATTTTCAATAAAGGAACAAACGGCGTTTTCAATTACCATCCAGAGGAAGATGTATTAAAGGTTTCAGTACCTACTACGTCTTTGACATCGAATGTAGAATCATTTACCATTCAATTTGGTCAGGTGATTGCCAACAAATGTGATATTCAGATTCTTTGGGAAAAAACAAGTGTTTCGATCCCAGTCGAAACGGAGATTGATGCTAAGATTGCTGCTTCGATTGACAAAGCGATGAGCATTGACGCCAAACCCTATTTTGAATCAGCTTCCTATTATTTTGAGACAGGACGTGACTTGAAAAAGGCATTGGAATGGGCATCTAAAGCAGCGGATTCGAATCCATCAGCTTATTGGGTGATGCATTTAAAAGCAAAGATTCAAGCGAAATTAGGGGATAAAGTGGGAGCGAAAGCAACGGCTTTAAAATCCATCGAATTAGCCAAAGCAGGAAAAAATGACGACTATGTAACCTTAAATCAAAAATTGATTGACGGTTTATAAGTGGAACTTAAATGAGCAAGAAAGCCTTTCTTAATCGGAAAGGCTTTTTTTAGCTTAAAATTATGAAGGAAGAAAACGGATTTAGTACCGATCAGGAGCAAGAAACGGCCGTATTAGTGGCGGTGACTACCCAAAAACAAAACCAGATTCAAACGGCGGAGTATTTGGCGGAGTTAGCGTTCTTAGCATCGACGTCGGGTGTATTAACCTTAGCCAGCTTTACGCAGAATTTAGCGAAGCCTGATAACCGAACTTACGTAGGAAAAGGAAAGTTGGAAGAAATTATTTCTTATGTCATTGCCAAAGACGTGGACATGCTCATTTTTGATGATGACTTGAGTCCATCGCAAGTTCGTAACATTGAATATGAAATTTCCCTTTTGGGCAAAGAGATGAAAGTCTTGGATCGCAGTTTATTGATCCTGAATATTTTTGCACAACGGGCCAAAACGGTACAAGCGAAAACGCAAGTTGAACTAGCCCAATACCAATACATGTTGCCTCGTTTGACCCGTATGTGGTCTCACCTTTCGAAACAACGAGGCGGTGTGGGTATGCGTGGTCCGGGGGAGAAAGAATTGGAAACAGATAGACGTATTGCAAATGATCGGATTGCGTTCTTGAAGGATAAGCTAGAGAACATCGACAAACAATCGTCTACGCAACGCAAGCACCGCGACCGCATGGTTCGTGTTTCACTCGTAGGCTACACAAACGTAGGCAAGTCGACCCTGATGCAGAAATTAGCCAAAGTGGATGTATTCGCGGAGAATAAATTATTTGCTACCGTGGACTCAACCGTCCGTAAAGTGGTTTGGGATAGCATCCCATTTCTGTTAACTGATACGGTAGGTTTTATCCGTAAACTCCCTACCCTATTAATAGAATCATTTAAGTCCACCTTGGACGAGGTTCGTGAAGCAGATGTTTTACTACATGTAGTTGACATTTCGCATCCCAATTTTGAGGAGCAGATTGAAGTGGTACAAGGAATTTTGAATGAAATGGGGGCTGGTGATAAGCCAACGATCCTAGTGTTCAATAAAATTGACCTTTATAACGTGGAGGATGTTTTCTTTGAGGGAGCTGCGGTAGATGAAGATGGAAATCCAGAGTTAACTAAAATGGAACGTGTGACTCGCTTCTTGAAGCAATCTCACTGGCAAACAAATACACCAAAGACTGTATTTATCTCGGCGGAACAACGTTCTAATTTGGCCGAATTACGTGGCATGGCGATGGATATTATTAAGGAAAAACACTTTCAAATATTCCCGAACTGGCTGGATACCAACCACTTGATGGGATATAATGATGGGGTTGTTCCGGAGAATTAAAAAGAGGTGAGAAGTAAGAGGTAAGAGGTAAGAGTATTGGCGCTGTAGTTCAACGGATAGAATAGGCGTTTCCTAAAACGACTACTCTACAAATAATAAAACACAATTGATAATCAGATAGTTACAAATAAAGTGTGGACTAATTCCAACTAAGTGTGTAACAAAAGTGTGTAACAATTATCAATTAGATAGATTTAGTACATTTGTATAAATGAACTGACTGCATAGTTTAACGGATAAAACAAAAATTTCCTAAATTTTAGAT
>JACCDS010014777.1_pt1 | contig 19096 bp, 17 predicted proteins | sample 7446441 | NCBI WGS metagenome assembly JACCDS01 (sample SAMN15323445, study PRJNA562643) | freshwater metagenome | isolation source: river surface water | place: USA:Blue River Watershed | collected 2017-08-17
GATTTTCCTGAACTGAAGATCGTCTTCGAGCACATCACCACCAAAGAGGCCGCGCAGTACGTGATGGACAGTGACCGCTACACGGCGGCCACCATCACTGCTCACCATCTACTCTACAACCGCAATGCCATCTTCACTGGCGGCATCCGCCCGCATTACTACTGCCTGCCGGTCCTCAAGCGCGAAACGCACCGCCTGGCGCTGGTGCAGGCCGCCACCAGCGGCAATGCGAAATTCTTCCTCGGCACCGACAGTGCGCCGCACCCGGCCCACCTCAAGGAGCATGCGACGGGTTGCGCCGGTTGCTATACCGCGCACGCCGCCATCGAGATGTACGCCGAGGCCTTTGACGCCGCAGGCGCCCTGGACAAACTCGAAGCCTTTGCCAGCTTCAACGGCGCCGATTTTTATGGCCTGCCGCGCAACAGCGGCACCATCACGCTGCGCCGCGAAAGCTGGACGCCCGCCGAGTCGTTTGCCTTTGGCGATGCCGAACTCAAGCCCCTGCGTGCGGGCGAGGCACTGCCGTGGCGTCTGGTGACGGCCTGACCCCGCTGCGCCGCTCGGCCGGTGCGCGTTGCACAGGCGTGGACCCTGCTGTGCTGGGCGTGGCCGACATCGACTGGTCAGCCCCTTGGTTGGCCGACTGGCGTGCGCTGGGCGAGCCCCTGGCCCGCCAGGTTGCTCAGGGCCAAGCGCAGCCCCAGGTGCTCACCTCTGCTGCCCGTGCGCCGGTGTCTTTTGTGCCTCAGGCCGATCTGCCCGAGGGCATGGCCTACGAGGCGTTCATCCGCGACACCGCGCAGGTGCCCACGCGCGAAGGCCTGCACGACTTTTTCAATGCCCTGTGCTGGATGCACTTCCCGCAGACCAAGCTGCAGCTCAATCGCCTGCAGGGCCAGGAGATCGCGCGCGATGGCGTTCAGTCCCGGCGCGGGCCGGTGCGAGACGCTTGCACCGTGTTTGACGAAAATGCCCTGCTGATCCAGGCGCCGGACAGCGTCTGGCAAGCCTTGACCGAACACCGCTGGCACGACGCGCTGGTGGTCCAGCGAGAGCGCTGGCAGGGCATTCGCCTGTGGGTGTTTGGCCATGCCGCACTGGAAAAACTGGTGTGCCCCTACAAATCGATCACGGTGCATTTGTGGCGCGTGCCCGCATCGCTCCCCTCTGCGCAACTCGACGATTGGCTCTCGCAGGATTTGAGCCCGCAGAAACTGGCCTCCAAGCCCTTCAGTCCGCTGCCGGTCCTGGGGGTTCCAGGCTGGTGGGCCGCCAACCGTGATCCGGCTTTTTACGAGGATGCCGAGGTCTTTCGCCCGAAGCGTGGGCCCCGATCGGGCTCGCAAAAACCACACGACAAGCCGGAATTGGCCGGGGCGGCTTGATTTCGGGGCTTTCGCCCCTAACATTCGCGCAAGTCTCCGCTTTCGGGGACGATGGATTCAACACAACATGAAACGCATTCTTCTTTTTGTTCTGACCAACCTCGCTGTGGTGCTGGTGCTCGGCATCGTTTCGCGCCTGCTGGGCGTGGACCGCTTCCTGACCGCCAACGGCCTGAACCTGGGCGCTCTGCTGGGCTTTGCCCTGGTGATGGGCTTTGGTGGCGCCATCATCTCGCTGCTGATCAGCAAGCCCATGGCCAAGTGGTCGGCCGGGGTGCAGATCATCGAGCAGCCCAGCAACGCCGATGAGGCCTGGATCGTCGACACCGTGCGCAAATTCGCCGACAAGGCGGGCATCGGCATGCCCGAGGTGGGCATTTTTGAAGGCGATCCGAACGCTTTTGCCACCGGCGCTTTCCGCGATTCGGCGCTGGTCGCCGTGTCCACTGGCCTGCTGCACAACATGACCAAGGAAGAGGTTGAGGCCGTGATCGGGCACGAAGTGGCCCACATCGCCAACGGCGACATGGTCACCATGACGCTGATCCAGGGCGTGATGAACACCTTTGTGGTGTTCCTGTCGCGGGTCATCGGTTATGCCGTCGACAGTTTCCTGCGCAAGGGTGACGATGAAAACCGTGGCCCCGGCATTGGCTACTTTGTCACGACCATCGTGCTCGACATCGTGCTGGGCTTTGTGGCGGCCATCATCGTGGCCTGGTTCAGCCGTCAGCGCGAATTCCGTGCCGATGCGGGCGCTGCCCAGCTCATGGGCCGCAAGCAGCCGATGATCAACGCGCTGGCGCGCCTGGGTGGCCTGCACAGCGCCGAGCTGCCCAAGAGCGTGGCCGCCATGGGCATTGCCGGTGGCATTGGCCAGTTGTTCTCGACGCACCCTCCGATCGAAGAGCGCATCGCTGCGCTGCAAAACGCCTGAGGACACACAGGCGACTGACAGCCTGCACGGCGCCCTCGAAGATGGGGCCGTGATTGCGACTTTCTGTACAGGGCCTGCATGACACGCAGGCCCTTTTTTCATGCCCCCGCCCGACAAGGTGCCTTGTGGCACCTGCGTGCGGTGCGTCAATTGCGCAGCTGGCCTGCGCCGGTGCGCGGCATGCTCTGGATGGTGTGCGGCGGCCTGTGCTTTTCGGTGCTCAACACCACCGCCCGGGCCCTGTCCCAGCAGCTGGACGTCTACCAGACCCAGTTCCTGCGTTACCTGATGGGCCTGATCGTGATGCTGCCGCTGGTGTGGCGACACGGCTGGCAGGCCTACCGGCCCGTGAACATCACCGGTCAGTTCTGGCGCGGTGGCGTGCACACGCTGGGGCTGGTGCTGTGGTTCACCGCCTTGCCCAACATCCCTCTGGCCGACATGACCGCCATTGGCTTTACCGGACCGATTTTCATCATGCTGGGCGCGGCCTGGTTTCTGGGCGAGCCCATGCGCCGTGACCGCTGGGTGGCTGCCCTGATCGGTTTTGCCGGGGTGCTGGTGGTGGTGCTGCCCAAGATGACCGGGCAGGGGGGCTGGTACAACCTGGTGATGCTGGCTTCTTCCCCAGTGTTTGCAGCTTCGTTTCTCATCACCAAGGCGCTGACCCGCTATGAAAAACCCGGGGTGATCGTGCTGTGGCAGGCGCTCACGGTGACCGTGCTGAGCCTGCCGCTGGCGCTGCCGCACTGGCAAGCCCCCGGTCTGTGGCAGTGGGCGGGTTTCGGGGTCACCGGTGTGCTGGGCACGCTGGGCCACTATTGCCTGACCCGGGCGTTTCATACCGCCGACATTTCGGCCACCCAGTCCCTGCGTTTTCTCGACCTGGTCTGGGCTTCATGGCTGGGCTGGCTGGTTTTTGCCGATGTGCCCAGCACCTCCACCTGGGCAGGCGCCCTGGTGATTTTGCTGTCCACCGTCTGGATCGCCCGCCGCGAAAGCCGCCGCTGAAGCTCAGGCGTTGGCCACACCCGACGCCACATGCCCGGCAGGCACATGCTGCGCCGCCGATTCGATGTGGCCCGTCTGGTCGTCAAAAAAGAAGTCCGGCTCGAACTCGCGCAGGAACTCCCCCTTGGGCAGGCCGCCCAGAAACATCGCTTCATCCACTTCGATGTTCCAGTCCATCAACGTGCGGATCGCGCGCTCGTGCGCGGGGGCGCTGCGCGCGGTCACCAGCGCGGTGCGGATGCGCATATTGGGCGTGCCTTCCTGCTGCAGCCGGTGCAGCGCCGCCAGCAGCGGCTTGAAAGGACCGGCCAAGAGCGGCTGCGCAGCCTTGTCGCGCTCGTGTTGCTGAAAAGCCGACAGGCCCTGGGCCTGGAAGACGCGCTCGGCCTCGTCGGAAAACAGCACCGCGTCACCGTCAAAAGCAATGCGCACCTCGTGCGGGTGTTCTTCAGAGGCGCGGGCCGAGTGCGGATAGACCTGCGCGGCAGGCACGCCCGCGTCGAGCGCGGCACGCACATCGGGCAGGTGGGCCGACAGAAACAGGTTGGCGTTGAGCGGCTTGAGGTAACGCCAGGGCGACTGCCCGCGCGTGAAGCTGCCGCGCTGGATCGGCAGACCGTAGTGCTGGGCGGAGCGGAACACCCGCATGCCCGAGACGGGGTCGTTGCGCGAGAGGATCACCACCTCCACCCGCTGGGCCTCGGCGTCGTTGAAGGCCAGCAGCTTGCGCACCAGAGAAAACGCCACCCCGGGGCGGGCCGGTTCTTCCAGGCGATCGAGCTGCAGCTGCATGTAGGCCCGGTCATCGCCTTGTTCGAAGACGCGGTTTTCTTCTTCGAAGTCAAACAGGGCGCGCGAGGAAATGGCAACAACCAGTTGCCCTTCAAGGGTGGCAGGCATAGGGGCTCCCACAAGGCACGCAAGGCAGGGTGTCAGGCATCACCGCACCCATTGATTCATCTCCATGATCGGCATCAGCACCGCCAGCACGATCACCATGACCAAGGCTCCCATGGCCACAATCAGCAGGGGCTCAAGCACCGTGGCCAGGGCCATGGCGCGGCGCTGCACTTCAGAAGACAGTTGCTGCGCGGCGCGCTGCAGCATCTGCGGCAATTGACCGGTCTGTTCCCCCAGGCGTGCAAACATCGCCAGCAAACCCGAAAACCCCGTTTGCTGGCCCAGGGCCATGCCCAGCGGCGCGCCCTCGCGCACCTGCACCAGCGCTTGCAGCGCATCGCGGCGCAGGGCCTGGTTGGACAAAGTGTCCGCCGCCGATTGCAGGGCTTTCAGGATAGGGACGCCCGCACTGCACAGCATGGCCAGTGTGGAGGCAAAGCGTGCGCTGTTGTAGCCGCGCGAAAGGCGCCCAATGACGGGCAGACGCAGCCAGGCGGCATCCCAGCGCACACGCAGCGCAGGCTGGCGCAGCGCAGCACGCAGGGCCAGACTGCCCAGCAGGGCCAGCAGCGCCAACAGCCATCCCCAGTGACGCACCAGATCACTGAGCGCCAGCATCATCACGGTCAGCCAGGGCAGCTGCCGTTGCTGGCCCGCAAACACGCCGGCCACCTGGGGCACCACCGAGGTCACCAGAAAAATCACGATGGCCAGGGCCACCAGCGTCACGATGGCGGGATACAGCGCCGCACTCCAGAGTTTGCCGCGCAGGTTCTGCTGCGCCTCCAGCTCGTCGGCCAGGTGCTCCAGGACCTTGCCCAGCTGGCCGGTTTGCTCTCCGGCTGCGATCACGGCGCGGTCGATGGCGGGAAATTCCCGTGGAAACTGTTCCAGCGCACGGCCCAGGCTGCTGCCTGCATTGACTTCGGCACGGATCGCCGCCAGCAAATGGCGCTCGCGCTCGATCTCGGACTCATCGCTCAATGCGCTCAGGGCGCGCTCGACCGTGAGCCCACTGCCCACCAGCCCGGCCAGCTGACGGGTCCAGACCACGCGCCTGGCCGTGCTGAAAGCCCGGCGCGGCGGTCCGATCGGGCGTTGCCACCAGGGCAGGGCAGCGTCGTTGGCAGACGCTGCGCTGCCAAGGGCCTGTACCAGCAGCGGCACCAGCCCTTGCGCGCGCAGCTGGCTGCGCGCTGTTTTGGCGCTGTCGGCTTCCAGCGTGCCCTTGCGGGTCTGGCCGTCGTTTTGCAGGGCTTCGAATCGGTAGGCGGGCATGCAGTTTCCTCAACGCTCGAAGTAGACCACACCCGCCTGTCCCGACCAGCTGCTGCCGGTGTGGGCAAAAGGATCGCCTGTCCTGAAGACCCGGCTGTGCCCCAGCTGTGCAAACCATGACCAGTGCGGCATCCACCGCTGCCGCAGGGTGAGGCTGGTGTCCGCGCTGGCCGACCAACGGCTGCGGGCACCGATGGGCAAAGGGGTGTCGGCAGGCTGCTGGTAGCGCCAAAGTTCGGAGCGTGCAAAGCTCAGACCCTGCGACAGCAAAATCGTGCTGTCCTCGCTCAGGGCCTGCCGGTAAGTGATGGACGGGCTCAGGGACGTGCCTGCGCCACGGCCGAGCAGGTCTTGCGTGAGCACCAGGCCCGCGCTCCAGTGCGACCAGCCGAGGTAGTCGATGCTGGCCTTGCCGCGCAGGCTTTTGCGGCCCGGCAGGAAGGCATCGAAAGTGGCGTCGCGCTGCATGTTCACGATGCCCGCCGACAGCGAGGTTCGCCAGTGGGCAGAATCGAGCCAGTCGTAAGTCAGGGTGTTGTCGGTCCGTACCTGTCCAAAGCGGTGCCAGCTCGCGCCGTCCACAGCCCCGCTGCGCCAGCGGCCATAGCGCAAGCCGATCATCGGACGCCAGCTGGCAGGGCCATGGCGCGACAGATCATCCACTTTCAACTGCATCCCCAGGCTCCAGACCAGTTCGGTGCTGTGGGTCTGCGCGGCTTCACTGGAGGGGGTTTCACACCAGGCGGGCCCTGCAGCCGCACAGCAAAGCAGCCAGAGTCTGTGGGGCGTGGACACGGACATGCCCTCAATCCCGGGTCACCCGCAGCAGTTCTTCTGCGCTGGTGATGCCCGCCTGCACCAGCCGCTCCCCGTCCTCGCGCATCAGCACCATGCCCTGCTCGCGTGCCGTGGCATGGATGTCGGCCTCGGCCGCCCGCTTGTGGATCTGCGCACGGATGTCGTCGCTGGCCACCAGCAATTCGAAGATGCCGGTGCGCCCCGCGTAGCCGGTGTGTCCGCAGGCCTCGCAACCCGCGCCAGCACAAGCGGTGCAGGTTTTGCGCACCAGCCGCTGGGCCAGCACGCCCAGCAGCGAAGAGCTCAGCAGGAAGGGCTCCACGCCCATGTCGGTCAGTCGTGTGATGGCGCTGGTGGCATCGTTGGTGTGCAGGGTTGCGAGCACCAGGTGTCCGGTCAGCGAAGCCTGGATGGCGATCTGCGCGGTTTCGAAATCGCGGATTTCGCCGATCATGATCACGTCCGGGTCCTGCCGAAGGATGGCGCGCAGGGCGCGGGCAAAAGTCAGGTCGATCCTGGCGTTGACCTGCGTCTGGCCGACGCCGGGCAGCTCGTATTCGATCGGGTCTTCCACCGTCATGATGTTGTTGCGGGCAGCGTCCAGGCGCTGCAATGCCGCGTACAGCGTGGTGGTCTTGCCGGAACCGGTGGGGCCTGTCACCAGCAAGATGCCATGCGGCTGGGTGATCAACTGCTCGATCTGCTGCAACACCCGGCCCTGCATGCCCACGGCTTCCAGGGTCAGCCGGGCTTCACTCTTGTCCAGCAGGCGCAGCACGGCGCGTTCGCCGTGGGCGCTGGGCAGCGTCGAGACGCGCACGTCGACCGCGCGCGAGCCCAGCCGCAGGCTGATGCGGCCATCCTGCGGCAGGCGTTTTTCGGCAATGTCGAGCTCGGCCATGATTTTCAGGCGCGAGATCAGCGCAGCGTGCAAGGCGCGGTTGGGCTGCACCACGTCGCGCAGCGTGCCGTCGACCCGAAACCGCACGCTGGAATGGCGCTCATAGGGCTCGATGTGGATGTCACTGGCGCCATCGCGCGCCGCCTGCGTCAGCAGCGCGTTGAGCATGCGGATGATCGGCGCATCGTCGCTGGTCTCCAGCAGATCTTCGACCGCGGGCAACTCCTGCATCATGCGCGAGAGGTCGGCCGCCGCCTCCACCTCGCTGACCACGGCAGCTGCCCCGCCTTCGCCATCGGTCTGGGCGCGCGCATAGGCCTGCTGGATGCGTTGCATCAGCGCCGTCTGGGGCAGGCTTTGCCATTGCGGGGTCTGGCTGGCATGCACGCGCAACACTTCGGACAGCGCGCTGCGGTCCGTTTCGGGGCAGGCCCACAGCGTCAGCTGCTGGCCGTCGTCCTCGAGCAACAGCTGGTGGTCGCGGGCGAACGCGTAGGGCAGGAGCTGGCGCATGGGCTTAGCGTGTGGTGGGCGCAGCAGGGGCCGAGCCCGGGCTGCTGAGCGGGGGCAGCATGGGCGCGCCGCCAGGGTTGAGGATCGGGTTTGAATCGGGCTGAACGCCTTGCTGCAGACCGATCATCTGCTGGTAGCGGCTGTGGCTGAGGGCATCGGCCGCCAGGCTGTCCCGCAGCACCACAGGGCGCAGGAAGACCATCAGGTTTTTCTTGTTGCGTTTGCGGCTTTCGCTCTTGAACAGCCAGCCCAGGCCGGGCACATCCCCAAGGCCCGGCACCTGGTCCTTGTTGTCGGTGTACTCCTCCGAAAGCAAGCCCCCCAGCACGATGACCGAGCCGTCTTCCACCAGCACATTCGATTCGATCGAACGTTTGTTGGTGGTTGGTCCCGAGGCGTTCGTGGAGGTGGTGGCGTCCACGCTGGAGACTTCCTGGTAGATGGTGAGCTTGACCGTGCCCGATTCGCTGATTTGTGGCTTGACGCGCAGGGTCAGGCCCACGTCCTTGCGTTCGTAGGTCTGGAACGGATTGCCGTTGGTCAGGGTGGTGTTGCCGGTCACGATGGGCACGTTCTGGCCGACCACGATCTTGGCTTCTTCGTTGTCCAGCGTCAGCAAAGTGGGGGTGGAGAGGATATTGCCGTCACCGTTGGTCTGTAAAAAGTTGGCCAGGGTGCCCAGCACATAGGCGCCTCCGATCTGACGGATGTTGCCGATGTTGATGCCTGTGCCCATGGCCGACACGGCAGCGCTGGCCGTGGCATTGCCTGCCGAGGCGATGCCCAGCAGGTTGCCCTGGCCCTGTTTGGTGGCGATCTGGTTGTTGAGGTTGGTGCCGATGAAGCCGACCGCACCGCTGCTGCGCTGCGAAGCGGTCTGCCATTGAATGCCCATCTGGGCGGCCTTGTCGGCATTGACTTCGGCAATCAGGCTTTCCACCAGCACCTGGGCACGGCGCTGGTCGAGCTTGTCGATCACCTCGCGCAGTTGCCTGTACTGGGGCGCGGGCGCCGTGATGATCAGCGAGTTGGTGGCCGGGTCGGCCTGGATCTGCCCCCCGGTGGAGGGCTGTGCCGACGGTGCAATGCTGGCCGTCGAAGGGTTGGCCGTGCTGGCGGCGGGGGTGGCGGCAGGCGATGGCGTGCCGACGGCCGTGGTGGCTGTGCCAGCGCTGCGGCTTTCAGCCGCCAGTGCTGCGCGCAGTGTCACGGCCAGTTTGGCCGCGTCGGCATTTTTCAGGTAGACCACATGGATGTTGCCGCTGGCCGCGCCCGCACCGCTGGCCGAGGGAATGTCGAGCTGTTCCACCAGTGTCCGCACCAGGCCCAGGCGCGCCGGGTTGGCTGCACGCACGATCAGGGCATTGGCCCGGACATCGGCCAGCACGGTGGTTTTGTAGCTGCCGTCCGCCGAGCCGGGGGCATTCGCCGCAGGGGCGGCGGTGGCACTGGCGTCGAGCAGGCGCTGGACCAGGGGCGCCATGTCGGAGGCGATGCCGTGCTGCAGGCGGATCACATCCACGCCGGTGGCGTTGGCCACATCCAGGGCCGCGACGATGCGGCCCAGCCGCTGCAGGTTGTCCGCATAGTCCGTGATGACCAGCGAGTTGGTGCCTGGCGTCACGTTGATGGTGTTGTTGGGGCTGATCAGCGGGCGCAGCACCGGCACCAGGCTGTTGGCGTTTTCGTGGTTGAGCCGGAAGATTTGCGTCAGCACCTGTCCGCCAGCCGCAGGCGCGTTGCCTGCGTTGACCGGGCCGCTTTGCAGTTTGGCGTCGGCCTCGGGCACCACGGTGTGGATGCCCGCGTTCTCGACCAGGGCATAACCCTGTGTGCGCAGCTGCGCAGAAAACAGACGCAGTGCCTGGGCTGGCCGCACCGGCGTGGTGCTCGAGAGGCTCATCGTGCCCTTGACACGCGGGTCCACCACCACATTGGCGCCCGAGAGCGTGGCCACGGTGCGCGCCACCGCTTCGATGTCGGCGTTGACAAAGTTGAGCGTCACGGCTTCACCGGCCTTGACGGGCGGCTTTGGCGTCTGGGCCCAGGCGCTGTGGACCACCAGCAGGGTGGTGACGGCAGCGCACACCAGGCTCGGGCGCAGTGTGGACAGGATCTGTGTTGGTTTCATGGGTTCATCCCAGGGAAAGCAGGCTGCGCGAACCCTCGCGTCGGCCGATGATGTTGAGCAGGTTGGCCAGCGCCGCCTCGGCGCCTTCCGCGGCCGAGGCCTCGCCCACAAAGCGCAGGCGGGCCCCGTTCCATTGGCCCTGACCCTGCAGGCGCAGGGCGCCTTCCAGGGTGCGCAGATTCAGCGCGGGCGAAGGGGTGCCGCCGGGGCTGCCGGTCACGGCAATCAGGTAGCTGCCCATGGGGCGCAGCGTGGACAGGCGCGAGGTCAGTTCCGTGACCTGCAGCTGCGTCTGGCCTTGCCAGTGCAGCCTGCCTTGTTGCCAGCGCCATTGCAGGCCGCTGCTTTGCCATTGCAGACGCGCCTGGGCTTGCAGCGTGTTCCAGGGGGCCCCCAGGCCCGCCAGCACCGCCATTGGCCAGTTCGATTGCTGGTCCTGCAGCTGCAGGCTGGGGCCCTGGTCCGTGTAGACCAAGCGCCATTGCAAGGCCTGGGTCGTGCAGCATTCGGCGTTCACTTGCAGGGACAGACCCGGCCAGACCAGACCCCAGCGCCAGGAGATTCGGCCAGGCAGGCTGCGACGGTCCTGGGTGCCCGGGCCACCCGTGAGGGTGAGGTGGGCAGAGCCAGCCCAGACCGTGCCGCGCTCGGCCTGCAACTGCACGCGGTCCTGGGTCGCCCAGCGCACGGCGGCACCCAGCCAGCGCGCGGGGGCACCCAGCAGCAGCGCCAGCAGCAAGCCGGTCAGGCTGCCCAGCACGGCCCAGCGCCAGGGCGCTGAGGATGCGGCGGTGGTGGAGGAAGTGCGGCGGCGCATGTCGAATCTTCAGGGCAGGCGCAGGGTGATTTCGCCGCGCCAGCGGGTCAGGGCCTCAGGCGCAGGCGCAGGCGCTGCTGCCGCCGCCGCTTTGGCGCTGGCCAGCTGTTCCAGGCGGGCGCTTTGCGGCAGTGCCTGGGCTTTTTCACGGGCCAGAGCCAGCCAGCTGGCCAGGCCGCTGGCCGGAGCCGCCACCAGACTCACGCGAACCAGATCGCCCTGCAGGCTCACGCGGGCGTCCTGGCCCAGCAGGCTGCTGGCCGAACTTTCCAGTTGCGCCACCGCGTCCGGCCGCGAGATGCGTGCCGGGGTCTGCAATTGCCTGGCCTGGGCTTGCAGTTGCAGCATTTGCCGGGTTTGCTGATCGAGTTCAGCCTGCCGCTGCGCGGCCGTGCGCCAGGTGCCCAGCGCCGGTGCCAGTCCCCATTGCCAAAGGACTGCCAGGCCCAGAACGCTGATGCCCAGCACCAGCAGGCGCCGTTCGCGGGCTGAGCGCTGTTTCCAGGCCGACGAAGCAAGCTCACGCCATTTCATGGCTTCTCCTGACGGCTTTGCAGGCGCCATGTCTGGCCTTGTGCCTGCAGCTGGTAACCCTGCTGGGCCAGTTTTTGCTCGAAGGCGGTTTTCTGTGCCGTGGTCATGGTCAGGGCAGGCCATTGCAGCACACCATCCTGGTAATTCAGACTGGCCGGTGCGCTCACGCCATCTGGCAAGGCGCCACCCAGGGCTTGCAGCTGCGATTCCAGATCGGCCGCCGTGAGCTGGCCCGAGCCCTGACGCAGGCGCGCCACCTCGCGGGCCATCTGCAAAGGGGCGTCAAGCACCACCGTCACTTTCGGAAAGCTTTCCTGCAGCATCTGCGTCCAGGCCTGTTCCTGTTCTTGCCACTGGTGCCGGGTCATCCAGGCCCAGGCTTGCAATCCGATCAGTTGTGTCAGCAACAGGGCCAGCAGGCCCAGGCGCGCCGGTTTCCATTGGGGGTGGCGCCACCAGAGGTCCAGGCGTTGGCGCCAGCGCAGCCAGTGTCGCTGGCGCAGCCGGGTGGCCAGCTCGAACTGGGCCAGTTCCCAGCCGCTGTTCAGGGCCGCTGGCCAGTGGCTGGCGGTGTCGACCAGCTGCACACCAGGGGTGCGTGTCTGGGCCCAGGCGGCCAGACCGGGCTCGGCCTGGAGGCTGGCGTTTTCAAGCCAGGCAGAAGGCAGCTGCTGCGCCACGGCGACGGGCCAGCCCGACACCCCTTTGTCGGCGCTGCGGCACCACAGCCATCCCTGTTCGGGGTTGCCCACGGCATGCCAGAACTCACCTTGTGCAGGCGGACTGAACTCGGGCACCAAGCGCTGCACGGGCAGGTGCGCGTCTTGCAGGGCCTGCAGATGGGCCAGCAGCCAGCCCTTGTCGCACACGGCCACCCACAGCGGCTGACCGGCTTGCCACTGGGGCGGCAAGGCCATGTGCACCTGCGCAACGTCCTGCAACAGATGCTCTTCGAGCAGGCCTTGCAATGCGCTTTGCAGGCGGGCGCTGCTGCGCCCGAGACCGGCAGGCAGGGTGATCCGATGCCAGGACAGGGCTTGCGCAGGCACGATCACGGCCATGGGCGTGCGGCGATCCACAGCAGGCAGCAGCGCCAGTGGGGCAAAGCTGGCCGGTGCCCGATCGGTGGCGGGCGTGTCCACCCAGGCCTGCCCGTAGACCGCATGGGGACCGGCGGGTGTGAGTGGCAGCTGTAACAGCAAGGTGCGCATGGGGCTCATTGTAGAGAGGGGAGGGGCGCGCTTGCGACCGGGGTGCGGGCGCGCCAGAGCATGCGTGTTTGCAGGCCCTCGCGTTCGACCAGCGCCCATTCCTGCTGAACTGTCTGCTCGATGCGCAGACGACCCTGGATTTCAAAGTAACGGCTGCGCACCGCGTGCTGGCGTTCGTCCAGCAGCCGCCCGGCAGGCCCGAGCGCTTCGGCGGCCTCCTGCAGCGACATCCAGGGGCGGGCATTGCGGCGCAGCACCCATTGCCGGGCGCTGGCGGCATCGAGTCCGGGCACGACGGCTTCGAGCACCACATCGCTGGCGGTGTTGAGGTTGACCGGGGTGGCGCTGGGCAAGACCGTCGCATAGGGCCTCAGGCGCTCGATGGTGGAGGCACTCAGCCCCAGCCAGCTCAGCTGGTCCAGGCGCTGCGGCAGCAGGGGGTCTGCACCACGGGTCGACGGTTCGCCGCCCGTGCGCCTGGCTGCCGCCGCTGCTTGCGGCCAGCGCTGGATGAGCAGCTGCAATTCGGACAGGGGCAGATCCAGCCGCTCAAACAGCCGCGTCCAGGCGTTCAGTGCGGTCGCTGACGGTTTGCCGTCTTCAAGCAGGGAGCTCAGGTTGAGCCGGGATTGCGCATCGATGATCTGTCCGGACAGAAACACCTCCGGATCGCCTTCGCGCCACTGGTGGTCCTGCGAGAGGAAGGTGGACAGCTTCGATTCCTGCACCGGCAAGGCCCAGGGTTCGCCCAGGTGGTCGGCACTTTGTGCCGATCGGGCGTCTTCGCTCAGGATCAGCCGTGTCCAATCCATGGCGCCGGTCAACAGCCACAGGCTTTGTGAGCGGGTGCGTTCGGCCGTTTCAAGCTCGACTTGCCGCCATTGCAGCCACAGCGCCGCCGACGCCAGGGAAGCCACCAGCGTGACCACCAGCATGGCGCTGAGCAAGGCGGCGCCTCGTTGCAGGTGCGGCTTCACGATCCGGCTCCTGTCAGGGTGGGGCGCACCCAGTCCAGCGTGACGCGCCCGGACACCGGGGCAGGGGCAGGCAGGTCCAGCAGCAGACGCACGCCATCGGGGACTCGGGCCGTCTGCGTGGTGGCCGTGCCGGAGTTGCTGGTGCTGCCATCGCTGGACAAGGGGTTCGTCCAGCTGCCCCCGCGGTGCACAAACAGCTGCCATCCCGCCAGGGCGTGCAGGCTGACTTCTGCGCTGCGCAGGCTTTCGATGGGGGTCTGGCTCCAGGTGCTGGCGTTCTGCCAGGCCTCCTGCCAGGCGGTGGGTGTGGTCACAGCGGGCGACTGCCAGCGCAGCCATTGCCCTGCACCGGCCCCTGTGGTGCGCCAGGTCCAGGCCACCACCCGCAGCCCCTCGCTGGCCTGAACGCCCTCGCGGGTCAGGCGCAGCACCTTGCCATCCCAATCCCAGCTGGTCAGGCCGCTTGCGGTCGAGACCCGGTTCCAGTCTGTCTGCCATTGCGCCAGGGCCGCCTGCAGGGTCTGGATGTGGTCGGCGCGCTGCTGCAGCGCCGTCTGCGTGCGCAGCATGGCATCCACCCCGCGCCAGGACATCAGCGCCAGCACGGCCATCACGCCGATCGCCACCAGCACCTCGACCAGCGTGAATCCCCTGCTTCTGTTCATCAGTTGCGCCCCATCACGGTTGACAGTTGCAGCACAGGTGTGCCCTGGTGGCTGACCTTGGCGTCGACACGCCGGAAATTCGGGTTCGGGGTGGTCTGCACCTCCAGCATCACCTGCAGGTTCAGCGAGGCTTGCGGACATTCGGACTGCACACTGCCGGTGCTGGGCAGCTGCCGCAGCAGGCGCAAGCGCACCAGCTCGTTTTCAGCGCAGATCTGGCCGAGCATGGCCAGCGTTTGCCGTTCGGCGTTGCGGCTGAGCGCGCCGGTGGCCTTGAGCCCTGCCAGCAGGGCCACCGCCACAATGCCGAGTGCCACCAGCACTTCGATCAGCGTGAAGCCTTGGCGGGCAGACGCCCGTCTGCGAGCCCAACTCATGGCGTGTTCCCCGCAGGCTGACGCACCACGGCAAAAGGCCGCAAGCCGTCGGTTGCCACCCACAGGCTTTGCTGGGGTTGGCTGACGGAATGCAGTTCGATACGTTGGGGCGGAATCAAGGGTTCGGGCCCCAGCAGCACAGGCCCGGTGGTGCGGCTTCGGGTCTCGGGGGACAGCCAGGCCTGTGGGGCCTGCGCCGCAGGCAGGCCACGCAGTTCGAACCCCTGGCCCCGGGCCTGCCAGACCACCATGGCATCACTGGCTCTGGCGCGTGCGCGGGCCGATTCCAGCACGGCCGCCAGGCGCTGCGCGTCACGCTCCAGCGCAGTGCTGGCGCTGTCGCGCAAGGACAGCACGGCACCGGCAGTGGCCACTGCAATCAGCGTGACCACCACCATCAACTCGATCAGGGTGAACCCGCTGGCCACCGGGGCGGCTGCGCAGCGGCGGGCACGGGCAGGCATGTCACCGGGGGCCTGTCCCCGTGTGCACAAGCTGTCTCGCAGGCTTTCTGGCTGCGGACAGGGCTTACTGCCAGCTGCCGATGTCGGCATTGTGGCCTTCACCGCCCGACTTGCCATCGGCCCCCAGGGAGAGCACATCCACCTCCCCCTTGAGGCCCGGGTTCATGTACTGGTAAGGACGCCCCCAGGGGTCGTTGGGCAGCTTGTCCAGGTAGGGTTTCCAGTTGACAGGCACAGGTTCGCTGACGGGTTTGGCCACCAGGGCCTGCAGACCCTGCTCAGGCGAGGGATAGCGCATGTTGTCGAGCTTGTAGAGCTTGAGCGCCTGCATCAGGTTGCCGACATCGGTGCGCGCAGCCGTCACACGGGCGTCGTCGGCCCGGCCGAGCACGTTGGGCACGATCAGGGCGGCCAGCACGCCAATGATGGCCAGCACCACCATCAGCTCGATCAAGGTGAAACCGCGCTGGCGCAGTTTGCGGGGAGTGTGCGAAGTCTTCATGTCGTCGATCATAATGCCCGCATGTTGCGATGGCGTTTTCCTGATTCATCCTCACGCGGCTGGCCCGCTGCTGCAGCCGCGCTGCTGTGGGCCCTGGCGGCGGCTTCGGTCGTGCTGTGGTGGCTGCACATGCCCCGTGCGGCGGCTGTTCCGGATACCCAGGTCACTTTAGAGCAGCCCAGCGGCCCTACCCAAAACCGGGCAGGCGTTGAGCGTGCGCTCGGTCACACCCGTGCCGTGGCGACTGCCCCCGAGATGCAAAACCGTTTTGTGCTGCTGGGCGTGATCGCGGCGAGTTCGGGCCGAGGCAGCGCCCTGATTGCGATCGATGGCCAGCCACCTCAAGCCTATATCCAGGGCCAGTCGATTGAACCAGGCTGGACCCTGAAGACTGTTTCCCCGGATGCAGTGACCTTTCAAGGGCCCTCGGGCCTTATGAATTTAGTATTTAAAAACTAAAAATTATTTGGCGTGCTCTGTACGTATGAGCCCGGGTAAATACTTAGAAAATCGATAAGCATTTTGTCTATGACAAAGCGGACAATTATAAAAATTGTCACATCGTCCTGGAGATCAAAATGTTGAAAAAAAATCTGCGCTTTTTAGTGCTGCCTGTGGCTGCTGCCGTACTTGCCGCATGCGGTGGTGGAGGAACCGGTCCCTCATCCGTCGGTAACTCTCTTTCCGGTGTTGCCGCTGTGGGGGCGCCTCTGTCAGGTGCAACCGTGACTTTGACAGATGCCCGGGGCAATCAAAAAACCACAGTAGCCGACGATCAGGGCAACTTCGCGTTCCCGGATTTGAGCGGCATGGTGGCGCCGTTTCAAATCATGGCCGTCATGAATCTGGGTGAACGTACGGTCAGTCACTATTCGCTGGTGGCTTCGGTCAATGGCGCCCAGACAGCCAACGTCACCCAGCTGACGTCGGCCATGTCTGCATTGCTCAACAACGCTGGGGTTCTGACCAGCCTGAGCAACGAACAACTTGCCGCATTGACGCCCGAAGCCATCAACCAGGCCAAGGACAAGGTCCTCCAGACAATCAAGCCCTTGACCGACAAAATCGTCGCTGGTGGTTTCGATCCGGTGGCGACGCCGTTCACAGCCAACGGCACAGGCGCAGACTTGTTGCTGGACCATCTGGATCTGACGGTCAGGACCAACCAGGTCAGCCTGACCAACAAGATGGCGGTCGAAAGTGCAGGCAATGCGGTCGGCGTGATCCCCAAAAGCGGTGATCCCACTGCGATTCAGGATGACAGCACCACGGCCACGGCAGGCTTTGAAGCATTGCAGCAGGCCTTTGAGGCGTGCTTCAAACAGACGGTTGCCGCGCGCATGGTGGCGTCATCGGCCAGCTCTGCGACATTGCATCCGGACTGCGATGCCATTGCTACCCCCGACTACCTGCACAACGGTCAGGATTTCAAGCTGCGCTGGGCCAAGGCCTTCAAGTTCAGCAAGTTCAATTCCAATACGCCTTCCTCATCAGACACGTGGAGGAAAACCAAGTTTCTCAGGCCAGAAGTGCGTCTGCGCGTCAGCTCCAATCCTGAAATCATTGCCGTCAATATCCATTTCAACGACACCGACGGCAACAACTACACCACGCCTGAACTGATCCTCAAGACGGAGAATGGCTGGAAACTGTACGGTAACCAGCGCGGTGTGAACGCCTTTGCCGAGTCACAACTGAACTACTACCAGGATCTGAGCCAGGCACCCGCAGGATCCAGTTACAACAACATCAATTTCAGCCGCATCGACTCTGGATTCCGCTTTTATGTAGACCCGCGTACAGCGTTCGATGCGCAAGGCGCAGCCGACTACAGCTATATCGTGGACTACACCAGTTCTACAGGCTATGCGCCCAACACCACCGCAACCTACGATGCCGTCAGAACCGCCGCACTCCGCGACGGCAAATCGGTGCTGAAGTGCGTTGTGGTCACCGGTCCGGGAAAAATGGTGGGCAACAAATGGATGGGCATCTATCCAGACGGTTTGGTCATGAAGGTCCCCTACAGCTCGCCCACCAGGGATTATGTGGCGATTGATCGCCGGATGGGCCCGCAGGAAAAACAGTCACTCGATGCGGTCAACATGTCCGCGCCGCTCAGTTCCCGCTCCGTTTCCCCGAACCTCTGTGGCACCACGACACCGTACCCGACCACCAACACCAGCTCCTCCAACTACACGGTGGAAATCCAGGCGCTCACCGACCAGGTCCATCCCTTCACGGGCCAAGTTGATCCATTGATCAACGGCCGCGATGTCAAATGGAACACGGGCCCACGCTATGCCCGAATCGCCCCTGATGCGGCGCTGGCCAAGGAATTTGACAGTAACCCTAAGTTCACCTTCTATCTGATCGACAGCAATGACAAATTGGTGCAGAAGATCAACGCCCGCATGCTCGGGGAGTTGCCGCCTGCCTCGCTCGCAGCGGAAATCATGGACCGCAAACTGTCCAGTCAGATGGACGTCGCAACCCTCAGGCGTTACCTGGATTTTGGTGCTGGCGGTGCAGACGTGACTGGCAACGTCAGTTCGATCACCGCCCAATGGTCGACTCAGCCCAACGCGTTTGGTGCGGATATGGTCGGCTTTTACTCCGAGATCCAGAAGTCTAAAGCGGGCCTTGGTTTGCGCAGCAAGTCCGGTGCCAATCCTCAGTCCATGCATGCGAGCAGCCGTGACAACGGCTCAGGCAACCTCGTCGCGTCCAATTTCAGCAATGGTGCCTGGGTGTCCTACAACGAGACCACGCTGTGGGAGTCCGACCCCGACCTGGCGGTCGATCTGGATGCTGTTCCAGGCGTGAACTTCTACTGGCGTTGGTCGGAAATGGCCCGTGCGCTGAACAGCGGTCAGACCGATTGCAACACTGCACCAGCCTCGAACACCCTGGTGACGTCTCAGAACGTTGGGGTGCCTCGCTCGTCACGCCAACTTTCAGGGGCCTCACTGACATCAAGCTATTTTGGAACCTCGCAGCTGGCCAGTGCGTGTCTGAACTGGTACGGCACGTTGAGCAACCCGGCGGGTCGACCTGCAGACGTTGCCTACCTGCACCGCGAACTCTGGATGCGCACCTACACGGACAAAAACGTCCGCTTCTACTCCTACACAGCCAACAAAGCGTTCCGGTGATGCCGTAACGATCGATGAAAAGGGTCCCTCGGGACCCTTTTCAGTTCAGGAGCAGCGCAAAGGGCTGACTCAACCCCTCAAAAACATCCGATACACCGGATTGTTCGTTTCCTCCACATGCGGATAACCCAGCGTGTCGAGGAACTTGTCAAAAGCCTTGCCGTCTTTTTCGGGCACCTGAATGCCCACCAGAATGCGGCCGTAGTCCGCGCCCTGGTTGCGGTAGTGAAACAGGCTGATGTTCCAGCCCGGACGCATCAGGCTCAAAAACTTCATCAGCGCGCCTGGCCGTTCCGGGAAGGTGAAGCGCAGCAAGCGTTCGTCGCGTGACAGCGCAGAGTGGCCGCCCACCATGTGGCGGATGTGCTCCTGGGCCAGGTCATCGTGGGTGAGGTCCAGCGCCTCAAAGCCGTGCTTCCTGAAGCTGGCGGCGATCTTGCCGCTCTCGCCTTTGCCCTGCGTGGTCAGGCCCAGAAAGATGTGGGCCTGGTTGGCATCGGTCATCCGGTAATTGAACTCGGTCACATTGCGCGGGCC
>JACCDS011968310.1_pt1 | contig 19096 bp, 20 predicted proteins | sample 7446441 | NCBI WGS metagenome assembly JACCDS01 (sample SAMN15323445, study PRJNA562643) | freshwater metagenome | isolation source: river surface water | place: USA:Blue River Watershed | collected 2017-08-17
GAGCAGGGTCAGCAAGGCAAACGGGCCATACACGATTTGGGTCACCGGGTCAAACCAGCAGCCGAGCAACATCAGCAGCACCAGACCAATACTCATTGATCCAGTCATGTTTTTGTCGCGAAACCTCAGGTTGCGGCCAGTCAAAAACAAGGCACCAAACGACAGCGTGCCGCACAGCAACAAACCCGCCATGATCTGCACCACCCAGATCGGAATCAGTTGCAGCAGCCAAAAAACCGCCAAGCTCACGCCATAGCCCAAGGGCAGCAGGCTGGCAATTGCAAAACGCCGGATGCGTTGTAACTGGCGTGGATCAATCTCGCCAAACAGACGGGGCCGGGTCGATTTGCGCGGTGAAAAACTGTCTGGCATATGCAAAAATCAGGAAGGTTTAAACAGGCGGATGACCTATTGTAAAGGAGAACACCATTCCTGCCACATGGCAATTGGGCGGGCGGGAGAAAACAAGCGACGAGTGGAAAGATTGCCATTGCGCAATACATTTCATTGATTAGCCAATCTCATGCCTAGACACCAATCTCGCCAAAGTAATTATGGGTATTTTTAATAGGACTTTCACCAAAATTGATCCTATTTTGAAAAAATGTTTGAAGTAAAACAAAATTGTCTGCGCAAATATCAGCGCCAACCGCAATTTCATGCATAATTTTGTTTTACTCACCCCGACTGGGATTCATCATGCATGCAACAGCCTGGATTACTTTGGCCAGTTTGACCCTCTACATCTGGATCGTGTTCATGGTTGGCCGGGCACGTGGCAAATATCACATCTCTGCGCCGCAAATGGACGGCCCGCCCGAATTTTTGTACACCTTGCGTGTGCAGGCGAATACGGTGGAGCAAATGGTGCTGTTTTTACCGGCACTGTGGCTGTGTGCCAGTAACTGGGGCGATCTGCCAGCGGCAGCCGGTGGTGCGGTATGGGTGCTGGGGCGGCTGTGGTATGCGATTGCCTACTACCGGAATCCGGCCAAACGCGGGCCGGGCTTTATGCTCAGCACGCTCGCTACCGTGTTTTTGATGGGGGGCACGGCCTGGGGTTTGCTGGCCAAGGCTTGAACCGGATCGGTGTGGCTGGCCGATGGTGCGTCCCGATATTGCGTTCCAATGTTGCGCAGGTGTTGTCATTGGGGCCGATTTTCCCACCGATCCACCGATTTCGATCAAAAAGTGTGCCAATACACAAAAAATTGCTGACAGACACGCGTGTCAGCGCGAAAATGGCAGAAAACTCGGCTACCCTGCGAGTACGCTCTAATCAGTTTTTTGCCAAATTTTGCCAAAAGGAGATGTAATGTTATTCCTGAAAAGTACCAGCGTCACGAAGGCTCCGGGCATTTACGAAGTAGATGTAGCGGCCAAGCCGCCCGGCAAGACCTTTGGCGTGTTCCTGGCAGTAGACCCGGATCATCCACCGCAAGATGTTTTGGCCAAATTGGAAGCGATGGGTTTTGTCAATACCCATAGCTCCAATTACACCCACAAAAAAGACCGGGGCAAAGTGCGTGACCTGCACTACATGAAAAAGGGCACTGATTTGTTCGACGGCTGGAAAGATGCCGAGCGCGAAGAAAACATGAAGCAAATCGATGAGCTGTTCAAATCGGTTGGCATTACCATTACTCCGCGCGTGATGTCACTGGCCGAAGCCTATGCCTGATTCGGCGTTTGGCACGCTCCACGTGCCAGACGTGCCTACCGTGCCAGAGGTGCCAGAGGTGCCAAACATAGCGGATATGCCGGACATGCCGCAGCACTGGTTTGCCCCTTCCGATGCGGCCCTGTGCGCCATACCGATTGAGGATGGCCAGTTGTGGTTTGCTGCCCGCCCGGCTTTGCCGCTACCCCATGCCGAACTGATGGCGCGCCTGATTGCCGAAACACCGTGGCGTCAGGATGCGATTCGGGTGTATGGCAAGACCCATTTGCAGCCGCGCCTATGCTGCTGGTATGGCGATGCCGGTGCCGCCTATTCGTATTCCGGCCTGCAACTGATGCCGCAACCGTGGACTGATTTGCTGGCGCAGGTGCGCAGCGCGATTGAAGCCGTTTGTGGCCATGGCTTTAACAGTGTCTTGCTCAATTATTACCGCAATCAATCGGACAGCATGGGCCTGCATAGCGACGATGAGCCAGAACTGGGTCGCGAACCGCTCATTGCCTCACTGAGCTTGGGGGCCACCCGGCGCTTTGTGTTGTGCCACAAAACCCGGCCCGAACTGGCCCGACGCCAGTTTGACTTGGAGAACGGCAATCTATTGCTAATGGGCGGTGCCTTGCAGCAACACTGGTTGCATGGCATCCACAAACAGCAGCGAAGCGTGGGGCCGCGCCTGAATTTGACGTTCCGGCAAATTATCATGAAACCCTGAGCCAACGCTTTTCCCCTTGATCCCTTTTTAGCCCACACCATGACCGAGCAACCGCCGCCCAGTCTGACCCTAATGCGCAACCCCTCCGGGGCGATTATTGGCGTGCGGGTGGCCGGTAGCTGGCGCGTACACCAGTTGGCGCAAGAAGGGGTATTACCCCAGCTCAAGGCCAGCCTGAAACCGGTGCCACCACAGCAAATCGGCCGAATCACATGGAATTTGCTGCCGATGCAAGGGATTGATTACATTGGCGCGCAATTGCTGTGGAACGCGTGGGGCCGCCAACGCCCAAGCGATTTGACGCTGTCTGAATCGCAGGCCTCGATGTTTGCCCGGCTGGAACAATTACCGCAACCGGATTTACGGCGCAAGCGCACGCTTGATGATTCGTGGCTGGTTCGGCTTGGCCTGCAAATTATCGGCTTTTTCCAGCATTTGATGGGTTTTATCGCCCTGATCGGCCAGGTGGTGCTCGATTTGCTGCGCTTTGCCAGACAACCGTGGCGCGGGCCATGGCGCGAAATTTCGGCCAATATTTACCACGCCGGGCTGCGTGCGATGGGGATCACGGCCTTGGTCGGTTTTTTGATTGGGGTGGTGTTTTCTTATCTTTCGGCGCAACAATTGCGCAGTTTCGGGGCCGATACGCTGTTGGTCAACATCCTCGGGTTGGCGATTATTCGTGAACTGGGGCCGGTCTTGACCGCGATTTTGGTGGCCGGGCGTTCCGGTGCGGCGATTACTGCCCAATTGGGTGTGATGCGGGTGACCGAAGAACTTGATTCGATGCTGGTGATGGGGATTTCCCATGGTTTCCGGCTGGTGATGCCCAAGGTATTGGCCTTGGCTATTGCGGTGCCGCTGCTGGTGGTGTGGACCGATTGCATGGCGCTGGCCGGTGGTATGCTGGCAGCGCAGTACGAACTGGGGCTATCGCCCGAATACTTTATGCACGCCCTGCCCAGTGCCGTGCCGGTGGTCAATTACTGGATCGGGCAAGCCAAGGGCGTGATGTTTGGCATTTTGATTGCGCTCGTTTCCTGCCATTTTGGCTTGCGCATTTTACCGAATACCGAAAGCCTCGGGCAGGGCACCACTACCTCGGTGGTGATGGCGATTACCGTGGTGATTTTGGCCGATGCGGTGTTTGCGCTGGCATTTAACGGTGTGGGGTATTGATGGACAATCCGGAACCGATTCTCGATATCCGCAATCTGGTCACGCGCTTTGGTCGGGCCGTGATCCATGACAACCTGAGTTTGCAAGTCTATCCGGGTGAAATTTTGTCGATTGTCGGCGGTTCCGGTTCGGGTAAAACTATGTTGCTGCGCCAGATTCTGGGGCTGGAACACCCGGCTTCGGGCAGTATCCATGTCTTTGGTGAAGATATCAACCATGCCGATGCGGCGCATATGCAGCAATTGCGCAATCACTGGGGCATGCTGTTTCAGCACGGGGCGCTGTATTCGGCACTGACCGTGTTTGATAATGTCGCGCTGCCGCTGCGCGAATTGCGCACCCTGCCGGAAAAACTGATCCGCGCTGCGGTTATGCTTAAACTCGATATGGTCGGTATCGGCCCGGAACACGCACTGAAAATGCCGTCCGACCTATCGGGCGGCATGGTCAAGCGGGTGGCACTGGCGCGGGCGCTGGCACTGGAGCCGGAACTCTTGTTCCTGGATGAACCGACCGCCGGGCTGGATCCGGATCGCTCGGACAGTTTTGTCGAACTAATCCGCTCGCTGCACAATGAATTGCATTTGACGGTGGTGATGGTAACGCACGATCTTGACACCTTGTTTGCGCTGTCGACCCGGATTGCGGTGTTGGCCGAGAAAAAGGTGATTACCACCGGTACGCCGTGTGACGTAATGCGTTTTGATCATCCGTTTATTCATCATTTTTTCCTGGGCGAGCGCGGCTTGCGCGCCCAGACGATTTTGCCACGCCAAGCGGCTGTTGTACCGGAACCGGTTTCCGGCGCACCAACCGTCCCCTGACCGTGTTCGGAGAAAACCATGGAAAACCGTTCCTACGCCCTAATGACCGGCTTGTTTACCATCGGCCTGTTAGTGGCCGCCATCATCATTAGCCTGTGGCTGAACCGGGATCGGGTACAGCGCGTGCCGTTTCAAATTGCCACCACGCGCAGTGTGTCGGGCTTAAGCCCACAAGCCCCGATCCGCTTTCGCGGGCTGGAAGTGGGGCGGGTGCAGAGCATTGGGTTTGATCAAAAAGTGCCGGGACAGATTTTGGTCGATCTGTCGATCAATCCGGATGCCCCGATCACCCGTTCCACCTGGGCCACCCTCGGCTTTCAGGGCGTCACCGGGATCGCCTTTATCCAGCTCAGTGACGATGGCAAAACGCCGGTACGGATTGCCAGCGACCCGGCCAACCCGGCCCGAATCGAATTGCGCCCCTCGATTTTTGACAAGCTCGAAACACACGGCAGCCTGATTTTGACCCGCACCGAAGAACTGACGCGGCGCTTGAACGATTTTTTGACGCCGGACAATCAACAAATCATCCTCGGCCTGTTCAAACAGGCGACCACCACTGCCAACAAGTTTGAAGCCATTCCACAGCAACTAGAACCGGCGCTGGTGCAATTACCTGCCCTGATCGGCAAAACTCAGGAAACGTTAAATGCCATGAACCGGCTGGCGAAAGAGGCCGATGGCGTGCTGGGCAATGTCAATGGCTTGGTAACCCGGGTCCAGGCCCCGGACGGGGTATTGCAAACCGTAAGCAATACCACGCGTCAGGTCGGTGGTTCGCTGGAACAGGTGCTGGGGCAAGTGCAGCAACAAGCCCTGCCCAAGACCAGCTTGCTCGCGGATGAAGCACGCAGCACACTGCGCAATCTCAATCAAACCGTCACTACCTTTGGCGAACAACCGCAAAGCATTTTGTTTGGTACGCCAAAACTGGCACCCGGGCCGGGTGAACCGGGCTTTGTGGCACCGGGGCGGTAATACCGGCCCCGGTTTGCCATTAATTACCATGGACGATAGGGCAAACGGTCAGTTACCGTAAAACACCCAGTGCAAACCGTAATACAGCAAGAAGGCATTAACAAACGCCAGATAATACAAGCCGGTCATGAAGTACGCTTCCATTTGCGGTGATTTGGTTGCTAGCACCAAAATATTGCGTGCATCGGTTGGCCCACGTACGATCATGATAAACAAAACCGCAATAATCATCAGATGCCCGACTGCATCAATCAAGCCGAATTTGAAAATCGCCAGCACAAAAATGGTTTGGAAGCCCAATGCAATGATCCGCGTCACCACCGAGGCTGCGCCCAGCAGCAGGAACACGATCACAAATTCGACGAAACCGGCCAAAATCATGTAGGGATACGGGTTCATGCCCATCAGTAAATCCGGCATTTCGGCCAACAGCGGATAAGTCCACTGTGGGTAGGCGAATTTTTCTACCGCGATCCACAGGAAGCCAATCCCGGTCAAGGCATACAGTACGATGAAGCCGGATTTTTTCCAACTGCCGGTGGGAACAGCAGTAGCGATGAAAAAATAGGCAATGCCGAGGAAAATCATGTAATCGAGCAAGTGATACGTCCCATATTGCGCCATGGCCGAGAAATACAGGATGAAAATGCCGATGCCAATGCCGGGCGTGGTAAACCGTGAAACGGCACACAGGCCAGTGACCAGTTGCAGCCACAGCACCCAGTTTTTCTGGGTCGCCAATTCCGGCGTCAGGTACGACATTTGATTATTGAAATAGCCATAGGCCCACAGCGAGACAAAGAAAATCCCGGCGGCAATGCGCATGATATAGATCGATAGGCCGTCAAACACGCGCAGACTTTCGTCAAACGCCACCATAAAGCCCTTTTTATAGGCGTAGCGATCTGCCAGAAAGAACAGGTAGACAAATACCACCGACCCCAGAAAAAACAGAATAAAGGTTTGGGTCAAGACATCACCAATCGGTGTTGGGGGTTGGGTGATGTCGTAGGGCTTGAACCACTTGATGTGGGCCTCAGCCGCGCCAAACAGGCCAAAACAGGTAATCAAAACCGCCAACCGCAGCCAGAGTTGTCTCAAGCTTGCCATCGGCTGCGCCGTCATTGGCGAATCGCCTTTAAAGTTCATTAGTTCTTCCTCCTGTGGTTATGCCGCCATCTGGCGTGCAGGATACGGACAGTACGATCAGAAGGCGACACCCAAATCGGGGGGAGGTATCGCCTTAAATGGTGAAATAATCGCCATTGCCAACTGCCGTATCCTATTCTACGATACAGGAATTCCCTACAGGCACGACGGACAAAGATTATTTTCAAAAAAATGGCATCAGTTTGATTTGTCGCAAAGCATAACCCTATCGCTGTGGGTCACGCGCTTGGCAAATCAGTCCAGCCGGCGAAATTTGGCGCGCAAGCTTGTCAGTTGCGTAAGCGCCACTTCACGCGGGCCATTTTGCCATAACACGGCATCACTGCCACTAATCGAGCCGGTTTGCAAAACCCGCAAATAAAACCCGGTGCGCATGCTTTGCTGCATCAACCGTACCGCCTGATTGAAGCCCAGCCGGGCATTGAGTTTAAAGCAGGGCTGGCGCGGTTCGGTCACTTCCAGCACAACATCGCCAATTTGTAGCCGGTCACCGACCCAGACCTGATCTTCGGTCACGCCCAACAAGGTCAGGTTTTCGCCGAGCTCGCCCGGGGCCAAGGGTGGCAAGCCGGGGCCGAGCGCCTTGGCACGCTCGGTCTGCCAAAACGGGAAATGTTCCGCCGGGTAGGCATAAATCGCCTTGTCCAGCCCGCCGTGGACGCTCAAATCGGCTTGTTCGTCACCCGCCAAACCGAGTTTGCCAAGCGCAACCGACCCGGTTACCGGGGTTTTGACAATGCCGCTTAACACCCGGTTCGCGTATTGCGGCACCGCCAGCGTGCGGGCCAAGCCGGCGTTAATACTTAATAGACGGATTGGCTGGATTAGACGACTCATACCCGGGCTACCCATTTATGCGGGTTGACGGCTGGCGTAATCGAGCAGGTTTTGAAACGCCGCCCGAAAATACAATTCATAGCTGTTTTGCTCGACATAACCGAGATGCGGCGTGGCCAGTACGTTTTCCAGTTGTAAAATAGGCGCATCGGGCGGTAGCGGTTCATTTTCAAACACATCGAGCGCCGCCGCACCGGGCCGCCCCAATTGCAACGCTTCATACAGCGCCTCCGGTGCGATCAATTCGGCCCGGCTGGTATTGACCAGCAGCGCGCTCGGCTTCATCCGCGCCAAATCGGCGGCAGTGACGCAGCCGCGCGTGGCCTCATTCAAGCGCAGGTGCAAACTGAGTACATCGGCAGCGGCAAAAAAATCGGCCACACTGTCCGCCGCCAAATAGCCATCGGCTTGGGCCTGGATTCGGCTCGGCTCCCGACCCCAGACCAATACCTGCATGCCAAACGCCTTGCCCCAGCGCGCCACCTGTTGCCCGATTTTACCATAGCCCCAAATACCCAGGGTTTGCCCTTTCAGCACTTGCCCGAGCGTATTATGCCGTGCAGCAAGTGAGGCGGTTTGCCAGGCACCGAGTTTCAAGTTTGCCGCATACGGCACAATTTTTCGGCGCGCCGCCATGATCAGAGCCCAGGTTAGCTCGGCCGGGGCCGTCGGGTCGCCCACCCCCTCCAAGATGGTGATGCCATGCGAGGCCGCTGCTTCCAGATCGATATTGCCGCTGACCTTGCCGGTTTGCGAGATGACTTTTAAATTCGGTAATTTATCGAGCAGGGCGGCACGGATATGGCTGCGCTCCCGGATTAGCACCAGCGCATCAAATGGCTTGAGCCGTAGCGCCAGTTGCCCAATCCCGCGCACAGTATTGGTAAACACCTTAACGTCGTGTTGTTGCAACAAACCAAAACAGTCAAGCTGACGTACCACGTCTTGATAATCGTCAAGAATCGCAATTTTCATGTCGGAAATCGGTAAAAAAGGGAAGAAACACCAGAAAAAACGCCAGCGCCGCCAAATAACAACAATTTGGTAACAGCTTAACAGATATTGGAAAAATTCAAGTAGCCTACTATATTACTCAACTATTTTCACTACAAAATTTGGCCGAAAAGCCCGATTTGCGATTGAGCTTGTATCGGGCTGGGTGTACAATCGCCGACAACTTTCAAATGCTCATCGCATCAAGCCCTGCCAAACCGGCGGAATGGGTGGCCCAAATCCGGTGCAACCTTAGTGCGTGCTTTGGTGAGGTGTCGGCCATCAACCCTGCTTGACATCGCTCTCTGGGTGGTATTTGAACGTAGCCCCGGGACACGCATCTTCAATCGGTTGTTCATTTCGACGTGCCAGTGCCGTCGCCACCTTGCCATACCCGGGCAGGATTTCTTTATTGTTTTGGAGGTAGTATGAATCAACCTGTGATGGGTGGCATGGTAGCCGTGAATGCCCCGGATTATGTCCGGCATCAAAAGTTAATCGATTGGGTGACTGAAATCGCCACCCTGACCCAGCCCGAGCGGATTTACTGGTGCGACGGCTCCGAGCAAGAATATGATGCCCTGTGCAGCCAAATGGTGGCTGCGGGCATGCTGAAAAAACTCAATCCCGCCAAGCGCCCCAATTCCTATCTCGCCCAGTCCGATCCGTCCGACGTGGCGCGGGTTGAAGACCGTACCTATATCTGTTCGCAACGCCAGGAAGACGCCGGCCCGACTAATAACTGGGAACCTCCGGCTGAAATGCGCGCCCGCTTGCACGGCCTGTTTTCTGGCTGTATGCAGGGCCGCACGCTGTACGTGGTGCCGTTTTCGATGGGCCCGCTCGGTTCGCCAATTGCCCATATCGGTATCGAGTTGACCGATTCGCCGTATGTGGCGGTCAACATGCGCATCATGACCCGCATGGGTCGCGCCGTGTATGACGTGCTGGGCAGCGATGGTGAGTTTGTGCCGTGCGTGCATAGCGTTGGCGCACCGTTGACAGTCGGCCAAAAAGATGTGGTGTGGCCGTGCAACCCAACCAAATACATCGTGCATTACCCGGAAACCCACGAAATCTGGTCGTATGGTTCTGGTTATGGCGGCAATGCCCTACTTGGCAAAAAATGCTTTGCGCTGCGAATTGCGTCCTCAATGGGCCATGAAGCACAAAAACAGGACGGCATTGGCTGGCTGGCCGAACACATGCTGATTCTGGGCGTCGAATCGCCGCAAGGCAAAAAGCATTATGTGGCTGCCGCCTTCCCGTCGGCCTGTGGCAAAACCAATTTTGCGATGCTGATTCCACCGACCAGCTTCAATGGCTGGAAAGTAACCACGATTGGTGACGATATCGCCTGGATTAAGCCGGGCAAGGATGGTCGGCTGGTGGCGATCAACCCGGAAGCCGGGTATTTTGGCGTCGCGCCCGGCACCAATGAAAAAACCAATTACAACTGCATGGCCTCGCTGCGCAGTGACACGCTGTTTACCAACGTCGCGCTGACCGATGATGGCGATGTCTGGTGGGAAGGCATGACCAAGGAAGCGCCAAGCCACCTGATCGACTGGCAAGGCCGTGACTGGACGCCGGAAATTGCGGCCAAAACCGGGGCCAAGGCGGCTCACCCGAATGCCCGCTTCACCGTTTCGGCTACGCAAAACCCGGTGCTTGACCCGGCTTGGGATGATCCGGCTGGGGTGCCGATTTCGGCCTTCATCTTCGGTGGCCGTCGCTCAACCACCGTACCGCTGGTCAGTGAAGCCCGTTCGTGGCAAGAAGGCGTGTACATGGCAGCCACCATGGGTTCGGAAACCACCGCCGCTGCCGCAGGCCAAACCGGCGTGGTACGGCGTGACCCGTTCGCCATGCTGCCGTTCATCGGCTACAACATGAGCGATTATTTTGCCCACTGGCTGAACCTTGGGCAAAAAATGGCTGGGCCGCATTTGCCGAAGATTTATTGCGTCAACTGGTTCCGTACCGATGCCCAAGGCAAATTCGTTTGGCCCGGTTTTGGCGACAATATGCGGGTGCTGGAATGGATTTTGCAACGCGTTGAAGGCACGGGTCAGGGCACGGACAATGGCTTTGGCATCAGCCCCGGCTATGCTGATTTGAATTGGCAAGGGCTGGATTTTTCTGCCGAGCAATTTGCCACGGTCAGTTCAATCGATCCGGCAGCGTGGACTATTGAATTTGGCCTGCATCAGGAATTGTTTGAACGCCTGCAACATCACCTGCCACCGGTATTGCAGGAAATTAAGGCAGCCATGCAGCAACGTTTGCAGTAAATTACCGCTGTTGTTGCTGGCCCTATCAGCGCGTACACCAATTCGGGGTACGCGCTGAAAATTTATTGGCATTCCCCCCAATCTGCGGCATACTTGACGCCACTTGTCTGGTACTTTGGCGCGGGAGAATGGTATGGCAGCAGCGGAAAATATGATCGGTAAAGTCGGCGTGCTGGTCGGGCGGGTCTTTGCAGAAAATGCCGATGGCGTGCGGCGCGAGTTAAAACTCAATGATCCGGTCTATGCTGACGATGTGATCCTGACCTTCGGCGGTGGCAGGGTCGAAGTGGTGTTTGGCCCGAACAATACGTTTTTGGTGGCAGAAGACCAGCGCGTACCGCTCGATTCCACCATCTACGGTGATGGTGAACCGGAAGCCACCCAACTCGCGGTATTGGAGCGCGATTCGCGCAACAATTTCGGGGTGGAAACCCAAATTGCCAACAATACCGGCAGCCTTGATCATTTGTTAAACGAAGCGACTGCCGCTGGCTTGGGTGGTAATGGCGCTGGCCCGGCTTATACCGGCAGCAATACCCTGGGCAATCTGGAACGGGTCAACGAAGCCTTGTTCATCAATTCCCCACAGTCGCAAGCCGAGGTGAGCGGCACTGGCCCGGTGGCCGAAGTAGGGCGCTTGTCCAGCCTGCCAGCCGAACCGGTGACCCAAGTGCTGTCGCTGAGTGCCGCACAAGTGCAAGAAGGCAATGACTTGGTGCATAACGTGGTACTGAGCAACCGCAGCGATCAAGTCACCCGCTTTGGCTTTGCCATCCAGTTTGAAAACGGCACGCCAGCCGATGTCGGCACGGCGCAATTTAGCAATGGCGTGACGCTGGTTGACGGCCAATTATTGGTGCCTGCCGGGGTTAGCGCGTTCACGATTACCCTGCCCACTATCAACGACCATGTGGCCGGGCCGAATTCCACCCTGAATCTGGTGGTAGGTGGTGTTACCGTGCAGGACACGATTGTCGATGCCGGTACCAGCCCAATGCGCTTCGGTGCCGAAACCTTGGCGTTCAATTTGGCCGAACCGGTGCCGCATGTCGCCGCGCCAAGCCAGAGCGCACTGAGTTTCCACGATGTATTAAGCGGCCCCGATTTTTTAAGTGCGGCGCTGGGCGCACCGCATCCGGCAGCGGCAGTACAGAGCGCAGTCGGGTTGCAGCAAGCCCATTTGGATTTGGCGGCCATGCTGGCACCGGTGATGCAAGATGGTTTGCATGCGCAGCAGCGGGGCCACGAATCAGCATAGGCCGGGTCGCCATCATGCCGGTTCCGCGCATGATCAATCATTTTTATCCGCCCCACGGAGCCTGACATGGATTGGCAAGCGATTTTACGATTTTGGTTTGAAGAGATCCCTTCGGCCCAGTGGTGGAAAAAAGACCCGGATTTTGACGCCGACCTGCGCCAGCGCTTCACGGCCTTGCACGCTCAGGCAGCGCGCTGTGAATTGTGGTCTTGGCGCATTGAGCCGCATGGTCGCTTGGCTGAAATTCTGATACTTGACCAGTTTTCCCGCAATATGTTTCGCGAGCAAGCCGGGTCGTTCGCGCAAGACGCGCTGGCCCTCGCGCTGGCGCAGGAAGCTTGTGCCTGCCAAGCCGATGCGGCCTTGACCCCGATTCAGCGCAGCTTTTTGTATATGCCGTTCATGCACAGTGAATCCTTGGCGATTCACGATGTGGCGCGTGAATTGTTTGCCAAAAACGGCTTGCAAAACAATATTGATTACGAGCAAAAGCACCGGGTGGTGATTGAACGCTTTGGCCGCTATCCGCACCGCAACGCGATTTTGGGGCGCGAATCCAGTGCCGAAGAAATCGAATTTCTGAGCCAGCCGGGCTCGCGTTTTTAGCGGCCCGGCACTGAATCATCCCGCCCCATATCTGCCTTAATTGCTGCTGGTGCTGCTGGTGCTGGCACTAGCGCTGGCACTGGCCTTGCCCGGCTTGCTGCGCTTTTGCTTCGGCACGGTATAGGCGGCAGACCAAATCGAATCGCCGCCCAAATCGCAGTTCGGCGGGTTGGTGGCGTTACCAATCTGGAATGGCCCGCCGCGCTCCAAAATCGGGCAGGCGCATTGCACCAGTTCCAGCCCGGTGTTCGGGTCGGTTTTGCCGGGGTTAAATTTTTTACAAGGTGCGGTCATGCAACCGGCATACTGGCCCGGACTGGCATCGCACGAAGCCGGTTTAATCGGAAATTGCTTGGGATGGTGTTTTTGCAGATACGAACTGAAGGTGGAAATATAATCGGCCCCCGGCACCATGGTATTGTTGTTGACCGCATCGCAGGCGGCATTGCTTTGGCTGCTGGCGCTGCTGTGTTTATCATAGGCCTTGCCGCACTTGCCGCCATTTTTTCCGCATTGGCTCACGGTTTGCTGATACACATCGGCATTTAAAATCGCGTGGATGTCGATTTGGTAGGGTTCGCCCGCCGGAATGACGTAGCAAGTGCAGTTGGCCAACCCGTTTTTATCCTTGGTACACGGTGTGACCGTGCCTGCCGGGCCAGAGTAATAACACAGCGCAATCGCGGCCCCCTTGCAACTTAAAAAATTCAGCGCGGGCTGCACCAGCACGTCGGCCCATGGCGGGCCGTAGGGCGTGGTGGCCTGGGTGTTCAAATTAAACCCCTTGCCACCGGTAAAGGCATCAAAATTAAAGGTCGCCGGGTGCTGGGTTGGGCTGGCCGATGCCTTGTCAGCGGCATGGCTTGGTAGCAGTACGGCCAGTTGCAGGAACAGGCCGAGCCACAGGGGGAACAGGTTTCTCAATTGCCTCATTGCGCATCTCCTAAAAACGGGGTTGGACCATCAGTGTAGCTGAGTCGCTCGGCCAAAAATCAGCCGGGTCTGGCGCTGTGCCAAAAAACGACGGTATCGTGTGCAACAGTTCGTGGTGAATAATTCAACACGGCAAGTGCCTGTGCGCCATTTCTTACGCAGGCCAATTTGCCGCGCTGACTGCGCCAAAATTTGGCGCAACCGTGCTAAAATTTGGCGCATGAGCACAATTAGCGCCGCCCTTTTCTCAAAAGCCACCAAAGCCATTTTGGCCAATGCTTTTTTGCGCCCTGATGGCATGCATTTGCGCGCCCTGATGGCTTGTACCGGCTTGGGCTCAGCTTCTGCACAGCGCGAACTGGGCAGGCTGGCAGCGGCAGGGGTGTTGCTTAGGGAAGAAGTCGGCAAGGTTATTCTCTACAAGCCCAATCCCGACTCCCCGGTTTTTCACGAACTCGCCGCAATCATGCACAAAACCGAGGGCGTGCCAGCGTTGCTGATGCAGGCGTTACAACCGTTCCAAGACGGGATTGAGCGCGCCTTCATTTATGGTTCGGTCGCCAAGGGCGAGGACACCGCCGCCAGCGATATTGATGTCATGCTCATTACGGCTGAGCTTGGCAGTGCCGATCTATACCCGGCGTTAGTGGCGCTTGAGGCAAGGCTGGGACGGAAGGTGTCGCTCACGGTTTATCGTCCGGCAGAGTGGCAACGCAAGCTGGATGACAAAAACCATTTTCTGGTTTCAGTAATGGCCGGGCCGAAGATTGAATTGATCGGGGGGCAAAATGGACAATAAGCAATTGGATGGTTTGGTGAAAATCGGCCAACTTAAAAAAGAGCCCTTTTCTCCATCAGAGGATGCGACTTACCTGCGCAGCGGCAAAGAAAGGTTGGCCGATGCTGGCACGGCGGGCATGTCGCTTTCAAGCAAGTTTTTGCTTGGGTATGGTGCGGCCTATTCGTTTTCACTGGCTGCATTGCGCAGATGCGGCTATCGACCGGTAAACCGTTACATCGTTTTTCAATGTTTAGCGCATTCGCTGGCAGTAGGGCCGGAAATCTGGCGGGTTCTGGCACAGGCGCATGATGTGCGCAATGGTTTTGAATATGAGGGCAGTGACGAAGTCACTGAAGACCTTTGCGAACAAGTCATTCGTTGCGCGCATGTTCTCGCTAGCTTGCTGTAGAAAAAACCACAAATTCTCGACCAGGTCAGTGCTTACAACAATCTGCATTCCAATAACCGGGCTTTTTTAAACAGCCTCGATCCCTACCAGCGGCTGGCTCGGGCCTAAATAATTCACCTAGCTCGGCTGTGGCAATCTCATGGCTACCGCACCTCAGCTTGCCGCTTCATGCGTCCATTCCGGCACATTCACCTGATACCGGGTCGCCTTGCCCACGCCGCTTGCGCGCAGCAAGCCTTTGGTCAGCAAATCAGCCAAATCACGGGTGGCGGTGGCTTTGGAGGCACCGGTTATCTTGCAATATTTTTCTGCGCTCAAGCCACCCAAAAAGCCGCCATCCCCGGCATCGAGCAATTTTTGCAGGGTTTTTTGCTGGCGCGCATTGATGCTGTACGCCACCTGTTGCTGCCAAAAGCGCGCCTTGTGCAAGGCTTGATCAATTTGCTGTTCGGCAAGCACGCAAGCGGCACAAATCTGCTCGACAAACCAGCGCAGCCACGGCGTCACGTCCATGCTGCCACATTGCGCCTGTTGCAGGGCGGCGTAATAGGCGACACGCGATTGCAATAACTGGCGCGACAGGCTGAACCAGCGCACCGGTTGGCCGAGATCCTGTGCCAATGCCATATCGACCAGTGCCCGCCCCAGTCGGCCATTGCCATCTTCAAACGGGTGTATGGTTTCAAACCATAGGTGGGCCAGTGCCGCGCGCAACATGCCATCCAATGGACCGCTTTGGTTGAACCACGCCAAAAATGCCGCCATCTGGCTTGGCACCTGATCCGAATCCGGGGCGCGATAGTGGATAACTTCCTTGCCCGGTCTGCCGCTCACAATTAGCATTGCCTGGGCGAAGCTGCGAAACTGACCGACCTGAATTGGCGTAATGCCGGAGCTACCGCCCGGAAACAGCGCAGACTGCCACAGGCACAGCCGGGCCGCATCAAGCGGCTTGGTGAATTGATGGTGAGCATCGTGCAGTACCGCAATCAAACCATCGGCATGGTGTGATACCGGCCCGTCGTCGGCCAACCCCAGCTTGCGCATCACTGAAGAACGAACACTGGCCAAATCCAGTTGCTGCCCTTCAATCGCAGCCGTGGCGATGGCTTCCTGAATCCAGAATTGCTGGCTGTATCCGGCACTGTCGGCCAAACCCAGCGCTGCCATTTTGCCGAGCAGCACACCTTGGCGTTGACGCGCCAAGGCCAGCGCTGGCGTCAAACTGGCTTGATCAAATTGCCAATTGGGCCAGTCAGGAAGTTGCCAAATATAAAGTTGAGCCGTATTCATGGGTTTGCGCATCAGATTTTGAGCCGTATTTGATTATATACGGCTCATGAGCGCATGGAAAGTGGTAGAGACGGGCATTCGGTGATTCGAGAGGACTGCGCCAAATTTTGGCGCAACCGTGCCAGAATTTAGCACACGATGGTCATAACGGGCATGCACCGGTTTGAGATGGGTACGCCAATTCATGGCCAATAACGCGTTCAAGTGTCATCCGGCTTTTTTGCCTGCACGGGTTTGATAATACAAAATAAATCACCGCCCTATCAATCAGGCAATAAACCCAAAATGGTACGGGCGCGCATTTCGCTCATGCCATCGGCAATCAAGGCTTGCAACGCGCCTTGCTGAGTTTTGGCGATGCCCTGGTGTTAGCACGCAACGGGCACGCAGCTTCTATCGTGTGCTACACCTTTGCCATGGTGGCTCGCAGCATCCGCGCATGGCAGGCAGTGCAAAACGGGTTACAATTTACAACCATCTCCTTACAACGAAAAAGTCATCCCATGCCCAATTCTGCCAGCCCCATCCGCCTCGCCAGCGCCGCCGACGCATCCGCCATTGTCGCCATCTACAACCACTATGTTCTCAACAGCACCATCTCGTTTGAAGAACAAGCCGTCAGCGTAGCGCAGATGCAAGAGCGGATTGCCGATGTGTTGGACAAGGGTTTGCCATGGCTGGTGCTGGAAATCGATGGTGTGCTACTGGGCTACGCCTACGCCACTCCCTGGCGCGCGCGCAACGCCTATCGCTTTTCGGTGGAAACCACGGTCTACCTCGAACCCAACCAAACCCGGCGCGGCCTCGGGCGACAACTGTATGAAGAACTGCTGGCACGCCTGACCGCACACGGCTGCCACCTGGCCCTCGGCGGCATCGCCCTACCCAACCCCGGCAGCATCGGTTTGCATGAAGCACTCGGCTTTCGCCAAGTGGCGTGCTTTAACCAAGTCGGCTATAAATTTGGGCAATGGGTCGATGTCGGCTACTGGCAAAAGATTTTGGGCAGCACCGCTTAGGCTCACTAATTTGAGCGGTTTTTTCAAACATAACCGAAGCTGGCACAGTGGCAAAGGTTTGGTTATCCAGAACAGGCCGTTCGCCCCCTTCCATTGTTGTCATTCCAATTGGAGGGATCGATCAGGACTGTGCCAACAATTGGCCAAAAATACTGGCGCAGGTGTAGGAAATAGCAAACAGGATGCTCGCCAACACCAGCCCCGCCACAACACCCGTTACTTTTTTTACCGATGATACGCCAGTAAATTGCCAGCCGCGCCACCGGCAAAATTGAATCGCCGCGAGCAGATTGGCCAACAGGGTAGCTACCAGCAAGCCATAGCCCCAAATTTGCCGAACCGGCATTTCTGAGCCAGCAACCGACTCCACAATAACCCAGGGTTGTAGCAACAACAACGCACCAGTATTGAACACGATGCCCAGGCCGAAAAAGAGGGTTGCTTTGCAGATGTTGTTCATGCGCGGCTCATGATCTGGTTAGGATGTCGTTCTTTTCGTTTCTGGCCGGACTGGCTGGTGCAATCTCGCACATGATTTTGTTTTCCTGCCGAATGATGAAGCTGTGTGGTGAGATGCGATCAAAAGGAAATGGCAGATGTTCGTGATAGAGAGCGTGCGACAATTCGTGGCCAATAACGCGTTCAAGCGTCATCAGGCTTTTTTTACCCGCTGCGGTTTGATAGTGTAAATTCTTTAATTGTTGCATATCAATCATGACCGTCGCACCGCTGCCAATTTGGACAATGGTTAGCGCGGGTGTTTTGATTGGCAAGTTGCCAGTACGGAGTGCGTATTCGCCTTTGGCGGTGTTTAACCGAGTCACCATGGCGGCAAATGTTGGCGATTTGCGTATCATGGTATCGACCACTGGCCGCAATGCTGGCGTTACTCGAAAATTGTTATTGGCGTTTTGAGTCATGGAAAGCTTGCTATGATGAATTTAAAATTAAATTTACCAGTTAAATTAACGAGGTTGCAAATCTAACCCATGTCATGGCAAGAGTCAAGGACTGATAGTGCATTATTTGCTGGCATACGTTGTTTTACCTGCGCATGCGATAAGATCCATCACGCCACCCGCCACCACCACCTGTACCGGCGGGGGAAAGCGTTACGCTACTAATTTTGTGTTCAACGCTATGAGCATTATTGATTGACGGCAAATAGCGGGTGTGCAATACTCAGTCGCGCTGATTTAACTTTCTCAATTTCCATAGAATATCGAATAATATTGCGTGCATTTTATTCAATAACCCCCAAGGAATATCGACTTGTTTTGCATAAATCAGCACCTCGATTCACTTGATCGCCTAATTTATTAATAAGGAACACCATGAAAACAGTCGTTTTATCTACCATTGCAGCAGGATTAATGTTTACCGCTTCGATCAGCCAAGCCGAAATCGTGACCTGGCAGTATCAGGGCACGCTGACTTCGGTTGATGGTAACCCCAATCATCAGGTAGGGGATACATTCGAGGCACTGGTTCGTTTTGACATCAATGCCAATCTCATCAGTACCGCCCGCAATCGCTTTTCGTTTGACCCGACGGCCTTAACGATTGATTATCGGATTGGGAATGATAGCTGGCAGTATCTCAGCTACAACCCCGGTTTCGGTGGTCTGATTTTCTTGCGCAACGACCAGACCAGTCCAAATACCGAACCAGCGCCGCATTTGGTTGACGGCATTACCTATTCACTTAACAACAATGACAGCGGTGGCAGCGCAACGCTGATTTTGCGCTGGAATGATTTGAGTGCAATCAACGGTAACAACCTGTTTCGCACGCCACCCGCCTTGAACAATCTGGAAGACAACGGTTTTAATGCCGGGGATGGTAGCACCGTGTTTTACGGCGGCACCATTACCTCGGTAACTGCGGTGCCGGAACCCGAAACTTATGCGATGATGCTGGCCGGTTTGGCTGGTTTGGGTTTCATGGCCCGCCGCAAGAAAGCCATCTCCTAGAAATAAGGGGGGAAATATCGGCCATCCTCAGCCTTTTTGCGCTTATTTCGCAAAAAATGCCCACTCTCAAAGGTGGGCATTTTTTTCCCTTTTCAGCCTGGCGTAAGAGCACCTACGCCAAAAGCGACGCCGATCCGGTGCGCCAATTCGCGCCCA
>JACCDS010420525.1_pt1 | contig 19094 bp, 16 predicted proteins | sample 7446441 | NCBI WGS metagenome assembly JACCDS01 (sample SAMN15323445, study PRJNA562643) | freshwater metagenome | isolation source: river surface water | place: USA:Blue River Watershed | collected 2017-08-17
ATCATCCTGCAAGCCTGGTATGCAATCAACTCGCGCCAAAGCCACCCTAATCTGCGCCAGATTCCCCACAGCCGCATCGCCGGGCGACAGTACAGCCTGAACTGGCGTGATTATCGGCGCGCCAGCAGCAAAGTCAAACCTTGCCACACCAATATGGATACCTGCAACAACACGCCCCAAGCCGAAGGCAACCCAACATGAGCTACTTCCTGAACCAACTTGACCAAGCGCAAAAGTGCCTGCCGATTGGCCTGCCCCAGGCCATCGGGGCCGATCTGCTGATGACGCTTTTGATCTGGCAACAATTCACGGCGCGCTACAAGGTAGGAAGCAAACAGATAGCCGACCAGTGCGCCAGTCAGAGCCGCATCATGGCCGACATGCCCATTGCCACCCCGATTCCATTTTCTGCCGAAACCCTGTTCGATGCCTGCCAATGGCAACAGGGCGATGCGGGCCAGGCGATTCACAAAAGCCTTTCCACCCTGTGCCAACAACAACCCTGGCTTGACCGCATTTTTCGCCCGGAACGCTTCGCCCCCAACGCACCATGGGCACCCCTGTTTGCCAACACCCGAATCTGGAACGAGATCATGCGCCTACTCGGCAGCATCCCCGCCAGCCCATTGCTGCCGCCCGAAACCGTGTTCCGGCAAGCCATGGCCCACCTGCTGCCCCCGCTTAGGTTCCACCCCGGCAACGCCCCTGCCAACACGGCCAAACTGTTGGCCAGCCTGCTCAAGCCGTGGCGCTACGGCACAACGCCGCAGCGCTACGACAACACACCCATCCTGCATGCCTGGCGAGTTAGCCAACAACAAGGTAAGCATCCTTACCTGCACTGGCTGACTGCTGCCGAAATGGCCGCCAAGCAATACAGCCTTACCCTGGCCGACTATGCACCACCCCGGTTAGCCGTTCAAACCGGGCAAGCGCCATCCGGCAGTGGTGGTGGTAACGCATGCCATCACACCAAACCAACACCCACAACCCAAGGAGAACCCGATGTCCGACCCGGTCCCAATCACCCCAGCAACGCTAAATGAACTGCAAGAACACGCACAGCGCCAGCGCCAATGGCAAACCATGTGGCAGCCACCAGCGGACAGCGTAGCCGCCGAAGGCCAAATCATCGTCCTAACCGGTAATGGCATCGGCAAATCGAACACCGCCTTCGGTATGGGCATGGCGGTGTTGGCACAAAACCGGCGCTTGGCGGTGGTGCAGTTTTTGGAAACACCCGAAACCAGTCCGGCCCGCCAGTTTATCGGGCAGCATCCCCTGTGCGAATTCACTACTTTTGGCGATGAACCCACCTGGCAAGCGCAACACCGCACGCAGGATATTGATCTGACCCGGCGCGCATGGTCGTTTGCCAAAGAAAAAATGCGACAATCGGATCTGGCTATGATCATCCTGGATGATATCAACCCGATGTTGTACCATAACTACCTCGCTATTGATCCAGTGCTACTACAATTGCGGCAACGCAATCCGGCGCTCACCGTGGTCTTGACTGGTCGCCATGCGCCGTTTGAACTGATCGATATGGCAAACCTTTGCATCGAGATGCGCAAAACGAAACTGCCCGACAAACCCGGTGCGCCACGCAAAGCCTGATTATTTTATTTAACCGTTAAAGGAACCCACCATGGATTTATCCCACCTGAGCAGCACTGAACTGCGAGCACTACAACAGCAATTACAAACCGAACTTGAAAGTCGGCAACGAGAATCGATGCGTGCCGCGCGCCAGCAAATTCTCGATATCGCCCAACAAGTCGGCTTGCCACTGGCGCAGCTCATGGCCGAGGTTGTCAACAAGCCAGCCAGAGCCAAACCATACCCACCGGTGCCAGTGCGCTACCGCCACCCCGATCAGCCCGACCTGCAATGGAAAGGCCGTGGCCGCACGCCAAGCTGGGTACTGGAATGGGAACAAAAACATGGCTCGTTGGACGGCCTGCGGATAAATGCCGAATAATGCGCCAGTTTGCAGACGGCAAGCAAGAGAATAGAACTGGATTTCGGTACACCGGCCCGCCGCAAAAAGGATGTGGGGGATGTGGGAATGACGAACCCGAGCCAAGAGTGCGCCTCAAATTGATTACGCACATACACGTAATTGAACCTGCAGCCGCTTAAGGTATCTGCGCCGCAGACACAATCCGTGCCGAATGATCATGAATCCGGGCAGCGAGTTTTTCTACCGTAATCGAGAAAAAATCCTGCCCGCCACGTTCGACAAACACCAGCACCATCTGGCGCGGACTGATCCAAGACAGTTTGTAGTAGTGCAAGGCATTTTCCGCATCGCTCAACACTTCGATAAAGTCGCCAACCTGCATCTGGCGCACCTCACGCAGATGCGGATCATTGGCCAGTGCTTCCTGACGGCTTTCGTGTTCCCAGCGCCGCTCGCTCGCTTTTTGTGCCGCATTGACAGCCTGTTCAATCCGGTGCCGGGCCGATAACGGGCCACGTGCCACCATTGCATGCCGTTCGGCCAGCCGGATGAAAAACAGGTCACGCTCCGGCCCCTTCCAGCCATCCCGATCCAGCCATTCGGCCAGCTTGGCCACCAGCGATGACAAACCCTGCACAAAATCCTGACACTGTTCAACGGTTAATTTGGGCTGGGCGCTTTTGATCAATTGATCCATCAAATCCAGCAACTGCTGCTGGGTCGCGCTATCGGCATCGCAGTAGGCGTGGGCCAGCACCTGACGCCAGCGGCTTTGCAAAAACTCGGTTACAAAGCGCGCCACTTCACCGGTATCGAGCCGGGCATCAATATCGGCATCGGCATGCGCCAGTGCCAGTTCATTGCGCTCAAACAGCAGCGCCTGGGTAATGTGCTGGGCCAGCGCATCCCCTCCGCCCGAAACCGGCGACAGGTGATGATAATGCGCATCCGACAAACTCATATCCCGCCATCCTTTTATGAATACCACGCCACCGAAGCAAAGGTCAGCAGCGCCACCAGCAGTACCGCTGCAATCAGTACCAGCAACAGGCGGCCAAATTTGGGCAGGCCATCATCGGGTTCAGTCTGCATTTTCTATCCTTTTCTATCGTACAATACGCCCATGCCAAGTACAGGATGGATTGTAACGTGGAACCCTGTACAAAACAGGAAAAGACGCGCAAGCACCGATTTTTCGGTGTAAAATTTACACTTTTTAAAACTATTGCTGCGACCCAGCCCTGCCATCGCGCCAACAATGAAGATGCCCAATCTGGTTCTTTTTGGATTAGTCCTACTGGTTTGGCTCGGTTGGTTCACCAACCCGGCAACGGCTGGGGCCAAACGCTGGGCCAAACTGGCCGAACCGGTGTTTGCCCGGCTGGGACAAGAACAGGGCCTGCCGTCGGGCCTGCATCTGGCTCTGGCACAGGATGATCGTGGTTTCATCTGGATCGCCAGTTCAAACGGTCTGGCCCGCTGGGATGGCTACCGCACCCGGATTTACCGCCCAATCGAACACGACCGGCACAGCCTGCCGGACGCCTTTGTCCAGTCCCTGCATGTTGATGCACGCAAGCGGCTATGGGTCGGCACCTCGGGTGGCGGACTGGCGCGCTATGATGCCGAGCACGACCATTTCATCCGCATGCCAACCGGGCCAAACGGACTCTCACATATCAGCATCAATGCCCTGACCGATGACGGCAGCGGCGGCATCTGGGTCGCCACCGACCGTGGTCTGAACCATATCGCTGCCGACGGCAACACCATTACCCAAATGCACGAAAAGGAACCCGATCTGGGTGACTTGAACGTCAGCCGGTTCAAGGCGGTGCTGCGCACGCGCGATGGCAATCTGTGGGTCGGTGGTGCGAATGGCTTGTTTTTGCGCCCGAATGGCTTGCGCCGGTTCCAGCAAATTAGCGACGGTGACAAATTACCAGTCTCGCAGTTGTTTCAGGACAGCCGTGGCAAACTCTGGATTGGCAGTGAAAAAAACGGCATCTGGTGGCGCGATGCGGCCAGTGGCCAGTTACAACAACTGCTGGTCGAACCAAATGACCGGCCGCACGCCAATTTTGCCAGTAGCTGGATTACCGCGATTGCCGAACCAACCCCTGGTGATATGTGGTTTGGCAGTTTTGGCCAGGGTGTGCTGCGCCTCTTCAATGGCCACGTACAACACATCGAACATGAACCGAGCCTGCCGTATAGCCTATCAAACAGTTCGGTGTTCGACTTGCTGCCCGACCGCTCCGGCTTGCTCTGGGCAGCCACCAACCGTGGTGTGAGCCGGGTTGATCCCGGTAATAGCGCAATTTTGCCGCTCGCCAGCATACCCAACCAGCCACACAAGATTTCCGATACCGATGTCCGCTCGCTGCTGTACCTGCCCAACGGCACGGTGTGGATGGGCCTTGGCAGCAACGGGGTCGATATTGTCGATCCGGAACGCGGCCGGATCAGCGCCCTGCGCCCGAATCCGCAAGACCCGGATCATGCGCTGTCGGGCAACCGGGTCTGGCATATGCTGGCCACCGGCCCGAATACCGTGTATCTGGCGACGGATCGCGGCCTGTACCGCGCCCGCGCCGATGGCAGTGATTTGCAGCGCATCCGGCTGGAGTCGCGTGCCATCAACGGTGCGGTGCGCGCCTTGGCGCTGCATGATAATTATTTATATGTCGGCACGATTGACGGCCTGTGGTTACTGGATTTGATTGGCCGGCCCGGCCCGGCCCGGATCCGGCCCAAGGGAGCCGAACAATTGCCGGATCAGCGCATTGCCGCACTCACCCCCGGACCGGATGGCCATCTCTGGATCGGCACCCGCAGCGGTTTGCACCGTTATTTGCCACAAACCGGCCAATTGGAATCCTATTTGCCCAACGCCAATGACCCGCATGCGCTGGCACCGGGTATCGTATCCTCGCTGTTGTTTGATAAAAAAAATCGGCTATGGGTCGCCTCGCTCGATGGCGGCATCAATTTGCTGGAACCGGGCAGCACCCGCTTTCGCCATGTCCGGCGCGCCCAGGGCTTGAGCAATGAAGCCGTCAACTGCCTGGTGCCGGATCAAAGCGGCCAAATCTGGGCCAGTACCGATGATGGGCTGGCCATCATCAACCCCAACACCCTGAAAGCACGGATGTTGCAGCGTGCCGACGGCGTGGTACTCACCAGTCACTGGGCCGGTTCCTGCATCAAAACCGCTCACGGGGAACTCTTGTTTGGGGCCAATGGTGGCGTCAATCTGGTGCGACCGGCGCAATTGCGTCACTGGCAATGGCAAGCACCGGTGGTACTGTCCGAAATTCGGGTCGGCAACTTGCACGTGCCGCCGCACCGTTTCAATCTGGGCAGTGCTGACAATCACGCCACGCTGGAGGTTGCCGCCAACCGCAACAGCCTGTCGGTCGAATTTGCTGCGCTCGATTTTTCGGCACCGGACAAAAACCGCTATGCCTGGCAACTGGAAGGTTATGACAGCGAATGGACCGAAACCGATGCCCTGCAGCGGCGTGCCAGTTGGAGCAAACTGCCGCCGGGGCAGTACCGGCTGCGCATTCGTGGCTCGAACCGCAATGGCCAATTCAATCCCGAAGAACGGCAAGTTGCGATTGTGGTGGCACCAAGCTGGTATCAAACCTGGTGGTTCCATACCCTGCAAGCACTGGCTGGTTTGGCGGTTCTGTTTGGCATCATCCATTTGCGTACCCGTTATTTGGAAAAAAACCGGCAAGCGCTGGAGCGGCAAGTGGTCGAACGCACCACCGAACTGGAACAAAACCGGCGTCAACTGGAGCAGAGCAATGAGCACCTGAACCGTGCCAATCATGATCTGGCCCATTCTGCCGAAACCCTGCGCGAACTCTCGCGCATCGGGCGCGACATTACCGCCAATCTGGATCTGGAGGCAGCCTTTGCCACCTTGCACCAGCACCTGTTGCGCCTGATCGATGCACCAAGCCTGATCGTGTTTCGCTTCAACCCCGATGCGCTGCAACTGGAACTGGTGTTCGGGCGCGAATTTGGCCAGCCGCTGCCGCCGCACACGATTGCCCTCAATTCACTGGTATCGAACAGTGCCCAAACCGCGCGCGAGCGGCGTGAATTGTTAATTGAAGTCAGGCCGAGCCAAGACAATCCAAATCCGGCCCGCACCAGCCGCGACCTGATGACCTCGCTCTACATTCCACTGATCGTCGATCACCGCCTGCTGGGCGTCATGTCGGTGCAGTCCGGCCAGATTGCCGCATATGGCGAACGGGAACGGCTGATTTTACGCAACCTGTGTGCCTATAGTGCGATTGCACTGGACAATGCCAATGCCTACCACCAACTGCAGCAAGCCCAAACCCGGCTGGTGGAACAGGAAAAACTGGCGGCACTCGGTTCACTGGTGGCCGGTGTGGCGCATGAATTGAACACGCCAATTGGCAACAGCCTGTTGATGCTCTCCACCATGGAGCATAAAACCACCCAATTCAGGGACAAAATTCTCGATAACCAATTGCGCAAGAGCGAATTGCAGGAATATCTGGGCGATGTGGCCGAAGCCTCAAGCGTCATCATGCGCGGCTTAAACAGCGCCGCCGATCTGGTTTCCTCGTTCAAACAGGTGGCGGTTGATCGCACCAGTGCCTTGCAACGGCTGTTCAATCTGGATCATACCTGCCATGAAATCATTGCCACGCTTGGCAACCAGCTCAGATCGACCGGACACCGGATCGAGGTAGACATCGACCCGGCGATCCATCTGGACAGCTACCCCGGCCCGTTTGGTCAGGTGATCATGCAATTGATTGACAATGCCCTGCTGCACGCGTTTGGTGACGATATGCCGGGTGAAATACCGGGCCAGATGTACCTGTCGGCGCGCATGGATGGCCTTGAACGGGTCATCGTCGAATTTCGCGACAATGGCAAGGGTATTCTACCTGGCCACCTGAAGCGGATTTTCGATCCGTTTTTCACCACCAGAATGGGTCAGGGCAGTAGCGGGCTGGGCCTGTCGATCAGCTACAACATCGTCACCTCGCTGCTGGGCGGCAGCATTCAGGTTGACAGCAAAGAAGGCGAAGGCTGCTGCTTTACCCTGAATTTGCCGGTGCAGGCACCGCAACGCTAAGCGCACGCAACTGCCCCGGCGTTTGGCCAAACCAGCGCTTGCAGCAGCGGCTAAAATTCGAGGTATCCCGATAACCGAGCCGTTCCGCCACCCGTTCCACCGGATGCAGCGTATGCTGCAAATACCATTGCGCCAAGGTCTTGCGTGCTTCATCAAGCAGCGCAGAATAGCTGGTGTCATGCTGCGCCAGCTTGCGCACCAGCGTGCGCAGTGACATGTTGAGTTCCGCCGCCAGCATCGTGCTGGATGGATAATTGCCATTGCAAGCGGCCAGCCGCGCCCGCACCTGCTTGACAATATCGGCCCCGCTGGCCAACTGCGCCAGCCCCTGCTCACAGTCCTTACAGGCCGAAGCCAATGCCTGCGGGTCGGCAGTCAGGCACGGTGCCAACAACAATGCCTGCGGCAATCGAATTTCAAGACAGGCCGCATCGAAATGGCACACGCCATCCAAATGGCGCGCATATTCAGCATGCCAATCCGGTTGCGGATACGGAAAATAATATTCCAGTTGCGGCAGGCGCTGCCCGAGAATGGTTTCGAGCAGGCGCACAAGCACCACCATGACCGACTCGCACACAAACACCCGCACCTCGGCCAGATCGAATTGCTCGCGCATCACAATCCGGCTGCGCGCCCTGTCTGGCACCACCTGCAAATCGAGCGCCCCGATGCGCAATTTGGCGTATAGCCCCAACAGCGTCAGCGCCTGTGCCACATCCTTTGCGGCCAGTGCCGCATAGCCGACCGCGCCATGGGCCGAGGCGGGCGTGGCCGAACCGAGCACCAAACCCAGCCCGGGAATCGGCGCGGTTCGGATTGCGGCCTGAATAATGGCGCGAATCTGAACAAAACTGATGCGCTCATTGCCCTGCACCAGCGTCGCCCAGTCCAGACCACTGTGCGCCAGCACCGATTCGACATCGGCACCGTAATTGCGCAACAAATTGCACAGCAGCCGGGCGTAGGTCGGATGAAACGAGGGTTCAAACCAGCGGGCAGGTACGGTGGCACTCGATAACATGGCATGAGCTGACTGGTGTAGGTTGCAGGAAATTGGCAAAACAGCCCGGGAACAAACTGCATTGTCGCCGATTTGTCAGACCAAGCCCAGTCAAAGCGCGGGCGACCAGCCAACAGTATGACATCCGTGGCGCAAAATGACGACAATCTGCCACGCCAAGTGGTGGTCAGCGGACTATTTTGCTGGCATCCTGTTCGGTATCGGTCGCAACACACGCGGCACACACGCGGTACACACCCAGCATGCGCCCAGTATGCACCCACGCTATTTCAGGGAGAATCAGTATGCCAAGCAACACCCAGCAAAATCAAGCTTCCGGCCCGGACCATTTGGGCACGCCCGATGCGGCGGCGGCCTACCGTGACCGCAAGCGTTACGCCTGGCTGTTCTCGCTGCTGATTCCAGCCTTCTCGGCCAGCGGCCCATTGCTGTATTGGGCCAGCGGCCATCTGGCAGCGCTGTGGCTGCCGCTATTGCTGACCTACTGCATTTTTCCGATACTCGATTATTTTCTCGGCCAAGATTTAAGCAATCCACCCGAAGCCGCCGTACCAAGACTGGAGGAAGATCGCTACTACCGCTATCTAACCTATGCGCTGGTGCCGATTTTATGGGGCGGCTTTGTGTTTGGCGTCTGGTTTTACACCCAGCACAACCTGCCCTGGCATGCGCAACTGGCCGGGATTATCTCGCTCGGCGTAGTCGGTGGCTATGGCATCAATCTCGGTCATGAACTGGGCCACAAGCGCACCACACTCGAACGCTGGCTGGCCAAGCTGGTCTTGGCCCTGACTGGCTACGGCCATTTTTATATCGAACACAATCGCGGCCACCATCGTGATGTCGCGACCCCGGACGACCCGGCTTCTTCGCGCATGGGCGAAACCATTTATGCGTTTTTGCTGCGTGAAATGCCCGGTGCGCTGCGCCGGGCCTGGAGGCTGGAGCGCGAACGGCTGGCCGGGCAAGGCAAAAGCCGCTTTGGCCTGCATAACGAAATCATCCAGCCGTTGCTGATCACACTCGCCCTGTATGCGTTTTTACTGTTCTGGCTCGGCATTGGTGCGCTGCCGGTGCTGTTGCTGGCCGCCTTTTGGAGCAATTTCCAATTAACCACCGCCAACTATATCGAACACTACGGCCTGTTGCGGCAAAAAGGGGCCGATGGCCGCTACGAACCGTGCCAGCCGCGCCATTCGTGGAACAGCAATCAGATCTTGTCGAACTGGGCGGTATTGCACCTGCAACGCCATTCAGACCACCACGCCCATCCGCTGCGCCGCTACCAGTCACTACGCCATTTCGAGGAAGCACCACAACTGCCAAGCGGCTATTTCGGCATGTTTTTGATCGCCTATGTACCGCCGCTGTGGTTTTGGCTAATGAATTCACGCCTGTTAGCTGCGGTGCGACATGACCCCAACAAAATCAATTTTGACCCGGCCCGGCGCGCCGCGCTGGTGCAGCGCTATCAATTGGCCTGACCCAACTGATTGCCCAGAGCAGTACTTTGTCGTGACCTGCTCATTGTCGTGACCTGCTAGCAGCACGGGTCACGGCCATTTCGGATCGATGTGGAATCGCTGCGGACTTGCGGCCACCGATCCGCGCTTTGGCTACGTTGCCGGGTCGGGCCAAGCCAGCGCCAGCAGCGCGGGCAATACCACGCCCGCCGGGCCGGTCAAAACGTGATGGGCATAGCAATCCTGACTGGTTGGTTCTGGATTGATCTGGATCACGGTTTTGTCTTGCTGCCGGGCGTACTGCGCCAGCCCAGCCGCCGGATAGACCAGACCCGAGGTGCCAAGGATCAACAGCAAATCGCACTGCTCTACTGCCTTTTGCGCCTCTTGCCAAATCAATTCGGGCAGGTTTTCACCAAACCAGACCACGCCGGGTCGAATCTTTCCGCCACAGGCCGGGCACAGCGGCGGGTCGCAGCGTTCATCGTCCATTCCGCTTGCCGCCGCTGGCAGGGCCGCCGATGCGGTTGCTGATGTGGTGGCAGGTACCTCTGCCGCTGCCTGCCATGGCGTGGCGCAATCAAAGCAGCGCGGGGCAAACAGGCTGCCGTGCAGGTGCAATACCGGCTCACTGCCAGCGCGCTCGTGCAAGTCATCAACGTTTTGGGTAATGAGGGTCAACTGCGGTACTTGCCTTGCCAGTTGCGCCAGTGCCAGATGGCCGGGATTCGGTTGCGCGCTTTGTACCTGCCGCCGCCGCGCCTCGTACCAGCCCCAAACCAGTGCCGGATCACGCACAAAGCCTTCGGGGGTGGCCAAATCTTCAAGCCGGAAATTTTGCCACAGGCCACTCAATGCATCACGAAAGGTGGCGATGCCGCTTTCGGCAGAAATGCCGGCACCGGTCAGGACGGCAACCGAGCGGGCATCACGCAGGCAGGCTGCGGCAACCGGAGAAATCGGGGAGATGGGAGGATTCATGATCATGGTGAAAAGTCCAAAAAGCCATGGCAAGCGATCGGTTAGCCCCGCTCGCGATAGCGTGCATATAAAATTTTGACCCGCTCAACATACACCTGGGTTTCGGCATACGGTGGAATGCCGTTGTATTTGTTCACCGCGCCCGGCCCGGCGTTATAGGCCGCCACCGCCCAATCCAGATTGCCGCGAAACTGTTTGAGCAAACCGGCCAAATACAACACCCCACCCTGAATATTGTGCTCCGGCACAAACACATCGCTCACCCCGAGCATGCGCGCCGTGCCCGGCATTAACTGCATCAGGCCGGATGCGCCCTTGTGCGAGCGCGCGCGCGGGTTAAAACCGGATTCGGCATGAATGACCGCGCGTACCAAGGCCGGGTCAACGTCATGGGTGGCGGCGGCACTTTCGATTGAGTCGGCAAATTCGGAAAAATACAGCCTAATCACGCGCCAGTTGATCGAAGAGCGGATTTGGCAGGCAAAGCAGGAAGGCCGCCACACCACATAGTTACCGCGCAAGGGCGGTTGATCGGAAAAGGTGGCGGTGCTGCCGACCCGGTAATGATAGATTTTGGATTTGGCCGGTTTGGTGTCAAGGCTGGTGGCAGGCGCGCCGCTCGCCCCCTGCTGTGCTGTGGCATCCGCCGCCTGTGCCCATGCCCCCGGTGTACCGGCTGTGCCCAGCAATACCAGCCCGGCACACCCAACCAGCCACCGAACCACGCCCCGCCAGCCACCGTTTCGGCCCGCTGCTTGCCCCATATCATCCCGCCCCATTGTTTCCACGAATTAACGAAAATACCATTTTACCCAGCCAATTGCAAGCCGGGCTGGTTCGATGCAGGTTTTGGCGCAGCGAAAATGCTATGCTTTGGCCTTGTTTGCCCTATATTTCCGCACGCCGGTAGCGCGTTGATGGCGCTTCTGGTTGTCTCTGGAGGCCACATGGCTGATGAAGATTTGTCGGTCTTGACCCGCAAGGGCAAAGCACCGGATGTCACGCTCGCTTATGGCCCCGACCCGGATCAGGTGGCCGAGGTTCGGTATGGCTTGCAAGGTGAACAGAGGCCGCTGGTGCTGTTGATCCACGGCGGCTTTTGGAAGCCGCGCTACGACCGCAGCCATACCGAAGCCATGTCCAGCGCATTGGCCGAAGCGGGTTTTACCGTGTTAACTGCCGAATACCGCCGCATTCCGGGCCAGCCCGATGCCAGCTTGCACGATATTGCCACGCTGCTCGCCAGCCTGCCGGATCACGTTCGGGAACACAATGGCCATATTGTGCTGGTCGGCCATTCGGCAGGCGGGCATCTGGCCTTGTGGGCCGCCGCCACCGCAGCAGCACCCAACCTTGTGGGCGTGCTGGCACTGGCACCGGTGGCCGATTTGCAGCAGGCCGACCGCCTGAATTTGGGCGATGGCGCAGTTGCGCGCTTTCTTGGCACCGATCCGGCCATGCGACCGGATGTTGATCCGCTGCATTTGCCGCCACCGGCAGCAGCGGTGACGATTGTGCAGGGCGAGGCTGGGCTAGACCTTGCGGTGATCCCCCCTCCCCCCAATCTCTTGCCAGGGCAAAAAACTTAATATTAAAGCCACTTCGGAATAGGCCACCTTGCGCCTGGTCTGCTGCACCAATACCATTCCTCATAAGAAACTGTTACCGTAACAGGCAATATGTTACTTAGATTCACCAACCCCACCTGATACGATGAGTCCATCAGCAATACATGTAAAGGTCTTTACCCATAGGTTTGCACACATCTTTTTCGAGTGGAATCACCGGGATGGCAATTTACTCGCTTTCTTTGCCCCATTTTGTGCCGTATTTGCCCCGATTTCGGCCTGCCGTGCCCAACACAGCATAACCGCAAGCGCAGGCAAATCACCCCAAAACGCATTTTAAGTATCCGATTTGCATATAGTTTTGACTTGTTCGCAACCCTATGGGGCAGTTCTCTATTGTTAATGATTCTGCATGAGCCAACGAGGTCTTCAGGGAGAACTTCCGGTTGCCAGGGCACAAAAAGGGCAGAGAATCTTCGGGTGGTGTTGTTGACTTCTTTATCCATTTTCTAGTTTTTATCCACACGATGACAAAGGGGGGTCAGCAATATGCTATGTGATGAGTAATCAGTCGAACCGGTAGCGTGGGCGTAACCCGATCTTCCGGAACATCCAATTATCAAAAAAGGAAATAACCATGAGCGCACAATCTTCAGCACAAAAAAAACGCTTCTTCCCATTCGCGTTAACGACGGCTCCCCAGTCCAATAGCATTTCTGCGCATAAAACCGGTGCGCCCAGTCTCACTCTGGTCGTAGGCAATACGTTGCCCATTGAGCAGCAGCTTGCCGACGCATTCAATGCCAACAATGCTGTGATGGCCTACGTCCTTGGAATCACCAACACAACATTACCAATGATTCCATCCGCACCATCGTGGTATTCGACGTTTCAAACGGCTTTCAGCGATGCTCAGATTCATGCCAACGGTTGGTACTCAATTGCGACCAACTTGGTCAGCATTCCGAATGCTATCGCGGGCTACGGGATTGCTTTTAATTCCAGCATGGCCACAATTAATTCGCTGTTGACCGTGTTGCAGAGCAATCCTACGGATGCCGCCGCGATTTCTGCACTTCAGGCGCAACTTGCCGCCATGATCTCGCAGATCAGGGGCTATTCGCAGAATGCCGTTACGTTTAACCAGACCATCCAAACTTTCAGCAGCACGCTGACTGCTGATGCGGTAATTCTTGCCGCTGCGGTACAAAACTCAACAGAGACCCAACAAGTCGATCGGGCGCAGATTGCACAGTTCCAGCAGGATATTGCCAATCTCCAATCGGAAATCAGCACCTGGCAAACCGTCGAGACCGCTGCGGCGATTGCCGCTGGTGTTGGATTTTTCGCCGGTGCTGTAATCGCGATATTCACCTTCGGATTTGGATTGGCGTTCGGTATTGTTGCCGCTGCTGCAGGAATCACAACCATGGTCATCGCATCGAATAAAATTAAGGTACTTCAATCACAGGTGACTGCGGATCAAAACAACATGGACGCACTTACTCAGCAAGCGTCAGCCCTTGCCGCTTTGAATACTCAGTTGAATACACTCATCAGTTTGTCACAGGCTGCCGGCACCCAGGTCGCATTGGTGCTTCAGGTATGGGAAGAGCTGGAAGCTGAATTGAACACTGTTCTGACCGACTTAACCAACAGCAACGGGGATACCCAGCCTTTGAATCTGAGCCAATTGCAAATTGACCTCAATAGCGCGAATCAGGATTGGCAAACGCTGGTGGGGTTGTGCAACACCATTGCCTCAATCAAATACAATCAGGCAACCCCAGCCACTGCTAATCTGCAATCCTAAATTAGTCGAATCTGACTGGATTCACGTGTACTCTCTGCGCGAGTCCAATTTGCCACCGCAGACTGGTGGGTAGGCACAAAAACGTGTCTCCCACCACCTCGATTCGGCATGAATGATCGCCCGCACCAGTGCCGGGTCTACCCCGTAGGCTGCGGCGGCACTTTCGATTGACTCAGAAAACTCGGAAAAATACAGCCGAATCACGCGCCAGTTGATGGTTGAATGGATTTTGCAGGCAAAGCAGGAAGGACGCCATACTACATAATTGCCGCGCAGGGGCGGCTGATCGGAAAAGGTGGCGGTGCCGCCGATCCGGTAATGATAGATTTTGGATTTGGCTGCCGCATCATTCGGCCCGGCCCATGCGCCCGGCACGCCAGCCAGCAGCAACGCCAGCCCGGCGCACACCAGCGGCCACAGGCCCGCGCCACGCCAGCAACCGTTTCGGCCCGCCACTTGTACCATACCACCCCACCCTGCTATTTCCACGAATTAACGAAAGTAACATTTTACCCGGCCAATTGCAAGCCGGTCCCCTTGGGGCCGCAAAAAATGCTATGCTTTGGCTGCGCCCGCATCGTTACGCACCATCCTTTTTTACCGCCCCGCCCGCCCATCATGGCACAGCGCAAAATATTGCCGATTGGCATCGAATCCTTCGCCAAACTGCGGCGCGGCAATTTCTATTATGTGGACAAAACCGAATTTGCCTGGCAATTGTCACAAGAAGCCGGGTGTTATTTTTTGTCCCGGCCAAGGCGTTTCGGCAAAAGCCTGTTTCTGATGAGGTCGATCGTTCAATGCTATATTGATCTGCCCGCCCAAGACGGTTTTGCTGTTTGTGGGTCAATAATGGATACCACACCCACCCTTGTAAGCAATGGAGGCCGCATGGCTGATGAAGATCTTTCCGTTCTGACCCGTCAGGCCAAAGCGCCTGATTTGACGCTCGTTTATGGCGAACAGCAAGATCAGGTTGCCGAGATTCGATATGGCCGACACGGTGCAGCAAGGCCGCTGGTGATCCTGATTCACGGCGGGTTTTGGAAGCCACGCTACGACCGCAGCCATACCGGGGCCATGGCAGACGCGCTGGCCGAGGCGGGCTGGAGCGTACTGACCACCGAATATCGACGCATTCCGGGCCTGCCCGATGCCACCTTGCAAGATGTGGCAAGCGCCAGCGCCACACTGCCGGGCAGAGTAACGCAACACAATGGCAGCATCGTGCTGGTTGGCCATTCCGCTGGCGGCCATCTGGCCTTGTGGGCGGCAGCAAAAGCCGCACCAGCGCAACTTATGGGTGTGCTGGCGCTGGCACCGGTGGCCGATTTGCAGCAGGCAGATCGCTTGAATTTGGGTGATGGTGCAGTCAGGCTGTTTCTTGGCACCGAGCCAGCCCAGCGGCCCGATGTTGATCCATTGCTGTTGCCGCGCCCCGCAGCAGCCGTGACGATTGTGCAGGGTGAGGCCGATGCGATTGTTCCGGCCAGTGTCGGGCAAGCCTATTGCCGTGCCTTCCCCGACACGCGCTGGGTCACGCTGCCAGACTGTGGCCACTTCGCCGTGATTGATCCAATCAGTCAGGCTTGGTCAACAGTGGTCGAACAACTGGAGATGCTTGGCCACCCGACACGGTGATCCGGCTCACGAAGACGTCCCAAAACACCCCAAGACACCCTGCATGCCTTGCCACGGCAAAAAAACTTAGGACTTACGCAAAATTGTCCCAGCAAGGCGCGCTGCCGCAGGCAGTACGCCTGTACGGCAAGGCAGCGCGACGCCGCTGGGGCGGTTTTGCGTAAGTCCTAAAACTTATGCCAGCGCCGCCTTGGCCAAACACAAATCCTGCCACGCCTTGCGTTTTTCCACCGGCTGACGCAGCAGATACGCCGGGTGGTAGGTGACGATCAGCGGAATCGAACCATAATGCAAGCGCTTGCCGCGCAACTGGCCAACCGACGTTTCCGGCGGCAGGCCGAGCAACGAGACGGCAGCGGTTTTGCCGAGCGCCACCAGTACTTGCGGTGCGATCAGTTCGATCTGGCGTTGTAGATACGGCAGGCAACTGGCCACTTCTTCAGGTGTGGGAGGTCGATCCTTGCCGCTGGCGTCGGTTGGGCGGCATTTGACCACGTTGGCAATGTAGGCCGCCTGCCCACGGGCCACGCCAAGACTGGCCAGCATGTTGTCGAGCAACTGCCCGGCACGACCGACGAACGGTTCACCCTGAAGGTTTTCATAATAGCCCGGCCCTTCGCCAATGAACAGCCAGCGCGCCTGTTGGTCGCCGACGCCAAATACGGTTTTTTGGCGGCCCCGACACAAGCCGCAGCGGCGGCAATCGGCTACTTCGGCTGCCAGTTCTGGCCAGTCCATGCGCATGATTGGTGATTCTATTGGTGATTCTGGCGGCAATTCGGGTGATGATTCCGGCGCTGCTGGTGTGTCGGCAGTGAGCCAATCGGGCATGACAGATGGGTTATCCATCGTTGCCGTGCGTGATTCCGCCGAGTGCGTCCCATCATAATCCAGCGCTTCAAGCAGCCAGTCCGGTACGCTATCGGGCAGGTTATCCGCCATGGCTTACCCCATTTCGAGAATCAAGGCGACAATTTGCTCGCCATACGATTCAAGCTTGCGCTCGCCCACCCCGGAAATGCCGCGCAATTGTTCCAGCGTGGTCGGGTGAACCCGGGCGATTTCACGCAGCGTGGCATCGTGGAAGATGACATACGCGGGCAGATTGTGGCTGCGTGCGGTTTCCACGCGCCACCAGCGCAGTTTGTCGAACAATGCCTGCTCGCCGCCTTGCAACTGGGTTTCCTGATATGGTTTTTTGGCGGCTTCGCGCTTTTGTTTGAGCGGTTTTTGATATTGGCGCAATTCAATATTGCGCTCGCCCTTGAGCACCGGCTTGGCCGCATCGGTCAGTTTCAGGGCGTTGTAGCCGTCATAATCGACCGTCACCAAGCCAAGTGCGATGCACTGGCGCAAAATCGCGCGCCATTCGGTGTCGCTGATGTCGTGGCCCAAGCCATACACGCTTAACTGGTCATGCCGCCACTGGCTGATTTTCTCGCTATGGCTGCCGCGCAGCACGTCAATCACATGGCCCGCCCCAAAGCGCTGCCCGACCCGGTAAATGGTCGAGAGCAGTTTTTGCACCGGCACCGTGGCATCAAACGCATGCGGTGGAATCAGGCAGGTATCGCAATTGCCGCATGGCGTGCCCTGCTCGCCAAAATATTCAAGCAAGCGCATGCGGCGGCAACTGGAGGTTTCGCACAGGCCGAGCATGGCATCGAGCTTGGAATTCATCACCCGCTTGAAGGTTTCTTCGGCTTCTGATTCTTCGATCATGCGCCGCTGCAATACCACGTCTTGCAAGCCATACGCCATCCAGGCATTGGACGGCAAACCATCACGCCCGGCACGCCCGGTTTCCTGATAATACCCTTCAATGCTTTTCGGCAAATCCAGATGCGCCACAAAGCGCACGTCGGGCTTGTCGATGCCCATGCCAAAGGCGATGGTGGCGGTCATCACCAGCCCTTCTTCGCGCAGAAAGCGCGCCTGATTGGCGCTACGCTCACGGGTATTCATGCCAGCGTGATACGGCAGGGCAGGAATATTGTTTTGATTTAAAAAGTCGGCGGTTTCTTCAACCTTTTTGCGCGACAGGCAATACACGATGCCACAATCCCCGGCATGTTCGGTTTTGATAAAATCGAGCAACTGCTTGCGCCCGTTATCCTTTTCCACGATTTGGTAGCGGATATTGGGCCGGTCGAACGACGAAACAAAGCGCCGCGCCTGTTGCAGTTGTAGCCGTTCCGTGATTTCGGCGCGGGTTTGCTGATCGGCAGTGGCGGTCAGCGCAATTCTTGGCACGGACGGGAATTGTTCGTGCAATACCGAAAGCTGGATGTATTCAGGCCGGAAATCATGGCCCCATTGCGAGACGCAATGCGCTTCATCAATCGCAAACAGGGCAATTTCACAGGCCGCCAACAATTCCAGACAGCGCGGCGTCATCAGCCGCTCCGGGGCGATGTACACCAGATCGATCTCGTTTTGCCGCATGCGCCGCTCAATTTTCACCACTTCATCAAAGCTTTGGGTGGAATTGAGAAAGGCAGCGCGCACCCCGAGTTCGGCCAGCGCATCGACTTGATCTTGCATCAAGGCAATCAAGGGCGAGATCACTACGCCCACACCGGGCCGCAGCAAGGCCGGGATTTGGTAGCACAGCGATTTACCGCCACCGGTTGGCATCAAGACCAGTGCATCACCGCCGGTTGCGACATGCTGCACGATATCGGCCTGTTCACCGCGAAACGCCGGATAACCAAAGACGGTGCGTAACAGGCGCAGTGCCTGCCGCGCCAGTGCCGAGCCGCCTGCTGCCCCGCCCTGCTCTGGATTCGGTTCCGCATGCGTCGGATGAGCCGAATGTGCCGGATGTACCGGATAAGCAGAAGAAGCCGAAGCAGCAGAGTCGGCAGAATCAGCCTGATGTTCCGCACGATCCAGTTCATCGAGCTGATCAAAGTAGTCAGGATAATCGTTCATGCGGCTTCGCTCCGGTTGTCGATGGCCAAACCGGTCATTGCGCCCAGCGCACCAGACTTAGCCAATCGGTCAGCAAAATTAGCAGACCAAAGCCGATCCGATACCAGGCAAACACGGTAAAGTCATGGGTGCTGATGTAACGCAACAGCCAGCGCACGCAAAAAAAGGCCGAAATAAAGGCGGCGACAAAACCGACCCCAAACAGAGGCAAGTCGGCCAGCGACAAGTTGGCACGCTCCTTGTACAGTGAATACACGGTTGCGCCAAAGATGGTGGGGATGGCCAAAAAGAAGGAAAATTCGGTGGCAGCCTTGCGTGACAAGCCAAACAGCATGCCGCCGATAATCGAGGCACCGGAACGGCTGGTGCCGGGAATTAAGGCAAACACTTGCGCCAGCCCGATTTTGAGTGCATCGAGACTGGTCATTTGCTCCACCGTTTCAACCCGCACCTGAGACTGACGCCGTTCGGCCCACAAAATGACAAAGCCACCGATGATAAACGCCAGCGCCACCGGCACCGGGGCAAACAAAACCGCCTGAATATGCCCGGCCAACAACGCGCCCAGTA
>JACCDS010782007.1_pt1 | contig 19093 bp, 16 predicted proteins | sample 7446441 | NCBI WGS metagenome assembly JACCDS01 (sample SAMN15323445, study PRJNA562643) | freshwater metagenome | isolation source: river surface water | place: USA:Blue River Watershed | collected 2017-08-17
AACCAGTTCAGTTACTATTTTTTCGAGGGTTTTACCGTGTAAGGGGTCATTTGACACTTGTTGCATATGCAATATTAAGTAATTTGCTGCCATGACAGCGCACCGATACTTTGTAGTACATAAACCAGTAAATATGGTTTCTCAATTTATCAGCTCTCATGATGTTAATTTACTAGGCAGTTTAGATTTTGATTTTCCGGAGGGCACCCATGCTATTGGCAGGTTAGACAACCATTCTGAAGGCCTGTTATTATTAACCACCAATAAAAAAGTAACCAAGCTTTTATTTCAAGGTCATAAGCCGCATACCAGAACCTACCTGGTTCAAGTTAAAAATAAAATAACGCCTGCCACGGCAGAAGCACTAGCAAATGGCATCCAAATCAGTGCACCGGGTGGAAGCGTTTATCTAACCAGCCCATGCACCGTAAACATTGTAGAAGACCCAACGACTTATAGTCATTTGTTTGTAGCCTCTTTACTTACTCCATCAACACCACTGCATCAAAATGTAGTAACCAGTTGGGTGCTCATTACTTTAACCGAAGGAAAATTTCATCAGGTGCGTAAAATGGTGGCTGCCGTGCATCACCGCTGCATCAGGCTTATTAGAGTAGCCATCGAAAATATTTATTTAGGAGGATTGCCAGCAGGTGGTGTACAAGAAATACAGGAAGATGATTTTTTTAAACTGCTTGACCTTTAAGCCTCTTTTTTATAGAAAAGGTGCATCAGAATAATATGCGGAAGGCTTACACAAGCCAAGAATACAAAAAAAGTAGCAGCGTAGGATTGTATCAGACTCGCATTTGAACCTTGCAGGTACAAGAAAATAGCAAAAATAAAAATGGCACCCAAATTAAACGGCAAAGACTGTAGGTACAGTTTTTTTGTAGGTGTTTTGAGTTTAGTAGCGATATGCCCCCAAGCATTTATACTATGCGACCCAACAAAGTATAATCCAAAAGCAAGCATCAGTGGCATTTGCATACCAAGTACAAGTATCGCCATTAAATAGATACAGTTTTTTTTAGACATCCACCAGATCGGGATTATTGAAAAATAAGAAACTGCAAGTACTACATTTTTATACTCGTAAAGGTCTACCCTTTCTAAAAAATTTGAAACGCCATGTATACTATTTAGCACTAAAATGGATGTTTCAAGATGCGAAAAAATAATAAACAGTAATATAGATAGGCCTATAATAAAAGCATACAACTTTTGCGCCACCGAATCAAGTGAAACAGCCATTTCCACCATTTCCGATTCTCCAAAATGATACGCCGAATAAGCTATAAATAAGAGTAATGAAAATACTGGAAACCACTGCCACATTGCAAAATAAGCTGCTATTATACATACATATTGCACAACAAACCTGACAAGATTAAACTTTTTAGATTGCACCAATAAATGATCGACTGCACCATGTGGAAGCCCAACAGCCAATAGGCCTGCTATTAAACCTGCATATCCAAACTGGCTAGCCATTGCTGGACTCAACCACCTTAATAAAAAATACAAAGCCATGAATCCAACTCTAAACAAGTATCCTTTTTTAAAATAGCTTGTAAAGTAGATGCCACAGGCTCTTAAAAATGGAAGGATTGGAAGCGATGCAAATATTTTTATTTCGGCAGACACCGTAGACTTCTCTTCTAAAAAAGAAAAAATAGCCTGAATAGAATTTTTTTGAAATAGTGCCGTAAATATTTTTTTACCTATATACGGCCATCTAATTAAAATAATTAAAAGAAGGTGATCGTAAAATGCAAAACGGGTTTTTGATGTTTGTGCTTTTTCGGGATTTTCAAATGCCGCTGCAAATTCATACATCTTTTTAAAACCATACCCTGTGGTAGGCTTAATTAAATTAGCACGGGCACCCATATGAATAATTCGGTCATCAGAAGATGCCGGGTACTTTAATACCGTCATGGGAATGCAGCCTTCTTCTTCGGCGATAATTTCATAAGCGCCAAACTCAGTACCAATCTTATCGTCCAATATTTTTTTTGCGTAGTCAGCATCAATGGTATCAACGCCAAATCTGGTAAGCTCTACCAAACACTCATTTGGTGCATAAGGCAGGTTGTATACAAACTGCGTATAGTTAGACTGATCCACATCAAAATTCATCATTTGAAAGGTGTCCGTATTTAATACCGCATCTGTTAAACGAATATGGTATCCAAAAAATGATTGAAGTAAAAAAGACTTGTTATTAGCCTCTTGTGTAAAATTGGGCGGCCTACTATCAAAAACTATAGCGCCCCTTATAACCTTGCTGTCAAATGCAATGTCAATATGATTTGCACGTGGATTTAAAACATCTACTTGTGCCTCAAAAACATCAATAGGATAAGATGCGATAGTCGCCTGTACTAAATTATAAAAGTCGATGCTTTTTATACAGTAGTATGGTTGATCCTGAATGGATTGAACCTTAGTTGCATTTGTTTGAACAAACTGATACTGATAACTTATGATAGAGGAAAGGTCTTTAACGATAGATGCATCCGGTGTAGACCAAAAACAATAGGTTTTATCGTTGGTGTTTTTTTGTGCCTTTTCAATGATGGCAATGCGCTTTGTTTGGTGAAATCCTCTTTTTATGAACTCTAATAACATAAGTCCATTGGAAGCACCCATTCCAATAAAAACATAATCATACTGGATGACGCTGGTATTGGCATTATGATTTAGGTCTGACAACATGCAAGCAAAAAAACAGTAACGTTCAAAAAATAAAAGGCGAGGTGTGCAATAAATACATACCTCGCCTTTTTAAAAACTATTGAAAGAATTAATCTTGAGATCTGCTTAATGAATAGATCACTAAACCAAATCCGATTTTGTTGATTGCATCAGCAACGTTGTAAACGATATCCATGTAGTGTGAAGCTAAAGCAGCATCAGCAACTAATTGAATACCAAATAAGCCACCTGGAGTTCCTAGGATGTAACCTAAAGGATAGATAGCCCATCCAACAAGTACGAACCAAGCAAGTGTTTTTGTTGCTTTTGCAACTTGTGCACCAGCAGTTTGAGCAAGTTGAGAAACTTCGCCAAACCATACTAAGTAAACAATGTAGAAATAAGCGGCACCAGAGATTACTCCCCAAATTACGCTACTTCCTCTGTAAATTGTTTCACCAAAGTAACCAGTTACAAGCATTACTAAAGAAGCGAAAATCAACTTCCATAATAAACCTTGTTTTGCACCAGCTTTTTTAGTGATCAAGTAAAACTCAACGCACATAAGAGGCACAGTTAAGATCCAGTCTACATATCTGAAGAAAGTAGGTGAATCACCAGTTGCTAGGTTGTATCCTCTCATGTAGTAATAGTGTACTGCTGCAATGAAAGTAATCAAACCAGAAACTAGAACAGAAGTTCTCCATTTTGTTGGAGTTGAATTCAACTCAAAAAAGAAGAATACTGATGCGGCCATCATGGCCATTGTTCCGATAAAAAACGTAAACGCTACGTAATTGTCGGAGGCGATTTTTAGGTGTTCCATAGGGCAAATGAATTTGTTTAGAGTAATTTAACAAGTATTTTGTTTAATTGTTGCATTGAAAACATACACAGTAATGTGGAATTACCCGTTTTAGGTATATATGAACCAAGGCGAATTCAACATTGTAGATGCAACTGCATGAATTACAGCTGTATAAGAAATATAAAGTAATATGAAAAAAAAGAATAAAAGTTTATAATTTGTGAATTGGATAAAAATCAATTGAAAACAAGTAACACTAAAGCATTAAGTCGCTATCAATCAGCATTTTAATAAAACAGCTTTTATTAAAATTAATCGGGATAGGGTAAAATTGAACTACAAATGAAAAACGAAATTGACAACTATATCGAAAGCTTTCCGCCAGTTGTACAAAAACAATTGAAAGAAATAAGAGCCATTATTAAAGCAGCAGCCCCTGAAGCACAGGAACTTATCAGTTATTGTATGCCAGCATATAAGCTAAATGGCGTGCTTGTTTATTTTGCAGGCTATAAAGGACATATTGGTTTTTACCCAACCCCTTCTGGTATCAAACAATTTTTACCAAAAATTCAGGCATACAAACATTCCAAGGGTGCAGTTCAATTTCCAATTGATCAACCATTACCAAAAAAACTCATCAAAGAGATCGTAGTGTTTAGGATTAAAGAAAACAACCGGAAGTTTATTTAAACATGTTAGGATGCATTTCGTCCCAACCAGTTGCTTCTTGATACGCTTTTGCAATTCTTAAAATACTTGCCTCGTCATAAAGCTTTCCAACAAAACTAATACCCACCGGTAAATTGTTTCGCTTATCAAAACCAACGGGCACGCATACCACAGGGTTTCCAGTTAAGTTAGTTATGGCTAATTGATTACCATCTCCTCTGGATGGACAAATAATAGCATCATATGGTGCAACCGCTTCATTAACATCTTTCATGAGTATAAAGCGGTGACGCTGCGCATTCACATATTCTACAGCAGGTACAAAACGGGCCGTTCTAAATTGATTGGGCCAATCATTTTTTGTTTGACGCGTAAGCACATCATCTTGGTTAGAACGGGTAAGGTCATCAAATTGTGCAGCACACTCAACACCAATAACAACGTCCATAATATTGAATTTATAAACGCCGCTATCCGGAAAATTTACTGGAATTAAAGTAGCGCCCATTTTTTCAAACGCTTTTAACGCGGCCCATTCTGCTCTTGTAGTGTCTTTGATTTTATCGAAATAATTTTTAGCATAAGCAATACGGTAATTTTTAATTGGCTTTACGGCGTCATAATTAAAAGGCATGTTTACCGCAGACAAATCTTTGCCATCGGTGCCATGCAAATACTTAAATACAACCGCTGCGTCCGCAGCAGATCTACAAATAGGACCTACTTTATCTAAACTATAACTTAATGCCATAGCGCCAGATCTACTAATAGTTCCAAATGTGGGCCTTAATCCAGTTGCCCCACAGGTTGTTGAAGGGGAAACAATACTTCCCCAAGTTTCCGTACCAATAGCAAAAGGCACGAGTCCTGCAACCGTTGCAGAGGTTGATCCCGCAGATGAACCAGAAGACCCATATTTTAAATTCCACGGATTTTTAGTGCGTCCACCATACCAGTAATCACCCATGGCAAGTGCCCCGAGTGTAAACTTAGCTACTAGCACTGCGCCTGCTTCTTTTAGTTTTGAATACACGTAAGCGTCTTCATCAATGATTTGATTTTTATAAGGCTCGGCGCCCCATGTTGTTTTAGTTCCTTTTACAGCAAATAAATCTTTGAGTCCATAAGGGATGCCGTGTAAGAGTCCGCGGTATTTTCCTACAGCAATTTCAGCATCTGCTTTTTTAGCCTGCTCAAGCGCGAGGTCTTCGGTTAAGCTAATTAAACACTGTAAAGTATCGCCATATTTTTTAATGCGCTCAATAAAAAAAGTAGTAAGCGCAACAGAGGTTATTTTTTTATTTTTAATCAAGTAGGCTAATTGTTCGATCGAATAAAATGCAAGATCATTTTTATTTACAGGAAGAGTAGCTGCAATTGAAGGACCCCATTTAACCGGCTGCTGCACCGTATTAAACTTCATGCCGGGCACAACAGGCGTTTGCCACATACTTAGTGGCGTTGCATTATTTAAAGTAAGCTTGTGCATACTTTTATAATTGTATAAATTGTCTTTTACATCGGAGTAAAGCGTGTCAATTTCTTTTTGACTAAAAGTCAAATCAAAAACTTTTGCTACTCTATTTAGATCAGACTTATTGAATGTACTGTCTTGTGCGACTGCCACAAAAGAGACCATCGCAAAAAGAATAAAAAAATACAACTTCATACGAACATTATTTACATGTAAATTACTGAACTATGGCGTTAAAAGCTGGCACTGGGATCCCTTGTTTATCTACAATATTTGCAGAAGTATAGGGTAAAAAACCAAAGTATATTTTTTTAGGCTTTGTAGCTGCTTGTATAAAAACTGTATTACCCTTAATAGTATAAGCAGCCTCTGTAATACCATCTAACGAAAATCCAAGTGGGGACTGATTATTAGGCACATGCAGTTCACTGCTAAATTTAATGATCACCTTATTGTTTTGATAGATAACACTGATAGGTGATGTAATGGTAGGGGCACGCTTAAACCCATATTGGTTATGAAGAGCCCAATTAGCCAAACGTTCAGCTACAAGTTTTTTATTGGAGGGGTGAACATCGTTTTTAGCTCCAATGTCCATGCTAGCAACCATTCCAATATTTTGTCCATTTTTAAATGCAGTATACTGAGCTGATCTAAACGTTTGCCAAAAATGAGACTTATATTTTGCAGTATCAATAGATGATAATTGAACAAAATAAAAAGGAAGCTTTGGTTGTCTCCACGCTTTCCTGTAAGAATCAATCATGGTTGATTGAAGGGCTTCATACTCATTTACCCTAGCCATTTCCTGCGCGTTACTTTCTCCTTGATACCACAAAATACCAGTAATAGAAAGTGTTGAGAGTGGCTTTATTGCAGCTTCATATAAAAACCCAGGTTTGAAAGCATGGTTGCCATTGGAGTTTGCAATTCCAATATTTTCTATACCACGCTGCCTAATCCACACAGGTAAATCAGTATTGGTTAACCAGCTACCATTTACTTTTGTTGCAAATTTTTTATTGCTTAAAAGTGAAGCTTCACTCATCCATGCCTCAATGGGTGACCCACCAACCGAAACATTTATTATACCTATTGGTACTTTAGTTTTTTGTGCAAGTATTTTTGCAAAAAAATATCCAATTGCAGAAAAACTTGGCGCTGAAATACTATCCAATAGTTGCCAGTTCCCCATAAAAAAATTGGAAGCTGTTAATGCTTGTTTGATACTATCCGGATAAGGATTTGAATACCTGTTTTTACCAATATAGTTTGGATTGTATAGCCTGATAGCCGGATTATGTAAAATTGGCAACTCTTCTTTAAAATGCATTTCATTTTTTAAAGGAAACTCCATATTGGACTGTCCTGCACAAAGCCAAACGTCACCCCATAACATGTCTTTGTAAACAATCGAACCTTCATTTGAAACTATATAAATGTCAAACGAATTGAATGAAGCGGCATGAGCAGGCAAGGTAATTTGCCAATAACCTGCACTAGTAGCTGTAGTTGCGAAAACCGGTTTATCATTTCCTTTATTGTTAATAGCAATTTGCACTTTACTTGTGGGCTTAGACATACCGGATAGAAAAAGCGGCTTCCCTCTTTGCAAAACCATATGATCCATTAAAGGCTGATAAACGCTTAATTGTGCAAAAGAACCTGCGCACCAAAATAAAAGCAAACAAAAAAGTGCGGTTCGCATACTGCTACTTATTTAAATGTTGATTTAGCATCATATAGCAAAGCCATTCTTGCCTTGGCAAATGAAAAGGCCCTTTAAATAAATTGCCTTTTGCTGTTTGCGCAATTGTTCCGTCACGGTGTAGATATCCAAACCACTCACCATGCTCTTTATCATGAAATTTACTATACGCATAATCATGCACCTTTTTATGCATGTCAGCGTAGCGTTCTTCTCCGGTTAATAAATAAGCCATGAGTGTAGCAATGATGGTTTCGTTGTGTGGCCACCAAAACTTCATATCCTGCCAATACTCCTGCACCGGCTTACCATATACGTCCCTAAAATATAACAGACCGCCATGTTTTTCATCCCAACCTCGCTTCCACATATAATCAATCATTTTGCAACCAAGGGCAATTAACCTTGGGTCATTATTACGATACTTGGCTTCCTCTAAAATAAACCAACCACCTTCTATCGCATGACCAGGGTTTAAGGTTCTGCCATCAATATGATCAATGATAGAACCATCAGGCGCCACTTGTTCCATTACACAATCAATATCATCTTTAACAAAATATTTTTCGATGGTATCGATCCATCCATCAATAAGGTCATCACAACGAGGGTCACCAATGGTGGCTCGAAGTTGCTGCGCGGTGTTCATTAAAATCATGGGTACGCCAATACCAATGCTTGGCCTTTTCCCAGAAAATTTAGGGGGTAAAATACCAGGTGTTGTAGCATACTCGATGCATTTGGTAAATATTTTTCGGGCGTTATTGGCCGCTTCCTCATCGCCACTTGCTTTTGCATAGGCAGCCGCAGCAATCACATAAAAAGTTTCAGAAAAAAAGTAGCGGCGCTTTCTGATAGGTGTTCCATCACGCATTACATGAAAAAACATTTGACCATCTGTATCAAAACAATGTTTGTTTAAAAAGTCGTAACCAAGCTTTGCGCCATCCAACCACTCCTGCTTTTTTTCGATGGTATTGTATAATGTAGATAGTGTCCAAACAGCCCTACCCTGAATCCAAACGGCTTTATCATCATCAATTAAAGATCCATCAGCGTCACGCATAAACAAAAAGCCTCCATGCTCTTGATCATAAGATCTTGGAAACCAAAAAGGAATAGTATCTTCCAATAACTGTTGCTTATAAAATGTAGCGAGTTCCGCAAGTTGCTCTTGACTATACATCATACAATATAAATTTAAGCCGAAGCTTGTTTAGGTCTTAAAAATGCTAGCTGTACAGCAATAACAGCCGCTACAATAATTGCAAGGGCTGCAAAATCTCTATTTAAATGACCAGCATCGGTAGACTTTCCTAAATAATCTGTAATAACAGCGCCAGCAAAAATGCCAGCCGTGTTTAAAAAGCCATAGGCCGTTGCTCTACTATTGGCTGGTACAAATTGACATAATATAGGCATGTTGTTGGTATCAAACATGCCAAATCCAAAGCCAAACATGGATGCAGCAGCAAAAACCACTACAATAGAATTACTATATCCAAGTAACAGTAGCGCTGGTATCATTAGCGATAATCCTATCGCGCCAATATATATCCTTGCCCTTATATTTTGCTGCACCCATTTATCAGAAAAATAACCACCCACAATAACTCCAAACAAAGAAGACAATGAAATGGAAATAGTCGTTAACGGACCTGCCAGCGACATATCTATATGAAGCTTATCGGCAATTAAAGTAGGCGCCCAGTTTTTAATAGCCCATCCCGGAAAACTTGGAACGGCAAAGTATACAATGATAATCCAAAACGAAAAAGATGTAAGTAAACCTGAAACGCTTTTTAAAACTGATTGATATCCTTTTTGCGCCTTATCTACTATTTCTCTTTTAATATTATCCTGCAAAAAAATAACCAACACGAGCGCATATAGCATTCCAAAGCCACCAAAAAACATAAATGTATATTGCCATGAAAATAATTTAGCAACCGTTGCTCCAAAGCCGCCAAGTGCCTGGCCCATATATATTCCGGACATATGAAGCCCAACAGCCAGAGACCTTGTTTTATCCGAATGATAATCGGCAATAAGCGATAAACCAGCAGGAATATATAATGCTTCACTCAAACCCATTAGGGCCCTCAACCAATAGAGCTCATTAAATGTAGTTGCAAAACCCATCGCAAATGTTACGAGCGACCACACGAATAAACTTCCAATAATGAGTCCCTTTCTATTGATACGGTCTGCTATCATTCCAGAAAACGAACTCATAGATCCATACACCCATAAAAACACTGCCATTAAGTACCCATAGTTGGTAGCCTGCTGAAGCTCTGTAATATCGAGCTGCATAGACGGACGCATGGTTGCAATCATTTGGCGGTCCATATAATTTAAAAGCGCCACCACCCATAAAAGGCCCACTACAATCCAAGGATATTTTTTCGATTCAGACATCTTTATTTATTTATAGTACCTACCCAAATTTTAGGCGTTCTGATACCAGGTTTTATTTCACCAACAGGTACATATATTTTGCTGTTGCTGATAAATGCGTGTGTTGTAACTGGGGCCGTAAAACTTAATTGCGCATAAGACCCCCAAGTATTTGAAATACGATTATACTTTAGCACATCTTTACTAAAACCAGGATGCGTTTTTTGTAAATTATTTTTGATAGCGGTTAGTTCCTTTTTTATAGTTGTATCCGAAGCGGCAGCAATTTTTGCAGTCAACAATTCTACTTCATGAAAAATAACCGATTTATCACCCCCCATAAACAAAATACTAGTATCACTTGATGTAACGGCAGTTGCAGCAGAAACCGTTTCTGGTAATGCTGCTTTTTCATACCAAGTATTGTTTTCTATATCCCAGGCAAATACCTGGTTGTAAATTTTACTAATCCCATCAGCCCCTTTACAGCGGCCGCCCATAATATACACCTCTCCATGTAGTAAAGAAGCAGTAGCAAAACTTGTAGGCTGCGGCATAGTAGAAACATGTTTCCACTCTGCTGTTAATTGATCCAAATAAAGTGCCCATACTTTATCAGAAACACCTTTACTATTAGCGCCACCAAAAACATACAGGGCACTATTTGTTGCAACGGCTACTGCATTTGTGAGGGCTTCAGGTAAACTAGGCCAAGTAATTACATCAAAGCCATTTGCTGCTTTATTTTTTTGAATGCAATAAACGTTTGTTATTGCCCCCGTTTCATTTTCACCACCTGCATACATAATTTTATCCGGTGTTTGAGCAATCGCAGCGTAAGCAACACTTGAAGGAAGCTTGAAAGAACCCGTATGAATGATGCTGTCGTTTTTTATCCCATACACAAATACTTCGTTATAGTATTTTTTTATTCCACCTTCCCATGGTAGGCCTGCAGGAAAATTATTACCACCTCCAATTATTAATTGATCTCCAATAATGCCTGTTATAATTCCAGACAATCCAATATTTGTTTGCTTATTATCTGATCTTGGCAACACGCCCGCCTCACGCCATACAATCGGCTGCTGGTATTTTTGTTGAGCAATACTTGCATAACAAAAGCAAACACAGATTGCTAGCAATAAATATTTATGAAAATTTTGCACGTTTGTTACTTAGGAATTTTTGAAGCGTAGGCACTAAATCCTAAAGCATCTACATCGGCACCAAAGAGTTCAAATTGCGCATCCGTCATATTTGAAATTGGCAGTCTAAATTCGCCACAATCCAATCCAATTTTTTTCATGTAAGCTTTACCCGTTGCAATTCCACCATATTTACCTAAAAGCCTAATCATATCAATCGATTGCTGTTGAAACGCACGCGCAGCTTCCAAATTATTATTATTATACGCGTCTATTAAAGCCATGTATAATGGGGCAGCATAATTATAGGTACTACCCACAGCTCCTTTAGCGCCAAGCACTAGCGCCGATAACATATTTTCATCTCTACCCCAAAGCATATCGTACTTGCCATTTGCAAAACGCATACAAGACAAATAATCCATAAAATCTTCGTGGGTATACTTAATGCCCGCAAAATTGTCAAGTTTGCCGTGCACTGCTTGTAGTAACTCATACATGGTTATATGCACGCCCGTTAAAACTGGAATATGATAATAGTAAAATGCTAAATCAGGAACGGCTTCTCCAATTTCGATACATGCTTTTGCGAGCATATTTGCATTTGCTGGCTTAAAATAAAATGGCGTTGTAAATGCAACAGCCCTTAGTCCAATTGTTTTTGCATAGAGGGCTAAATCTTTGCAATCTGCAATACAAGTGCCGCCTAAAAATGGAATCACCGTAAAATTTGGATTATCCCCCACCGCAGAGGCCCAAGCCTTCATCACCAACTTTTTTTCTTCGATTGTCAATGAAACACCTTCTCCTGTTGAGCCACAAATAAAAGCACCAGTTACTTTGTTGCTTTGTAGCATTTGATAGTAAGTGGGAATTAGTTCAAGATGTAAAGATCCATCTTTATGAAATGGAGTAAACGGAGCAGCAATTAATCCTTCTAAATGTTTCATGTTTCTATTTATCTGTCAATTAAGTCTTAAATATACAAATTTAAAAATTCGAGAATACTAATACTTGTTAGTATTCATGAAAAAGGGTAATTTTGATATGAAGTTCAACAATCAATTATACACAATGATTCATAAACTTGTAAAAGACGCCGCAGCTGCAGTAGCAGACATAACTGATGGCAGCACCCTTATGCTAGGCGGGTTTGGCCTTTGCGGTATTCCTGAAAATTGTATCCAAGCCATATTAGAAAAAGGAACAACCAAGTTAACATGCATTTCAAACAATGCGGGTGTAGATGATTTTGGTATTGGACTTTTACTGCAACAAAAAAGAGTAAAAAAAATGATCTCGTCGTATGTTGGCGAAAACGAAGAGTTTGAAAGACAATTACTTTCTGGCGAATTAGAAGTTGAACTTATTCCGCAAGGAACCTTAGCGTTTAGATGCATGGCTGCAGGTTATGGCATGCCTGCTATTTATACACCAGCAGGTGTTGGTACAGAAGTGGCGGTCGGAAAAGAATCAAGAATTTTTGATGGTAAAGAATATTTATTGGAAACCGCCTTTAACGCAGATTTTGCCATTGTAAAAGCATGGAAAGGCGATACCGATGGAAACTTAATTTTTAAAAGTACGGCGCGCAATTTTAATCCACTCATGGCAATGGCTGGTAAAATTACCATTGCAGAAGTAGAAGAGCTTGTTGAACCAGGCATGCTAGATCCTGATCAAATTCATACACCCGGCATTTATGTGCACCGAATTTTTGAAGGAAAAAATTATGAGAAAAGAATTGAAAAACGCACCACCAGTAAATAAAATTGTATGTTAGATAAAGAAGGTATCGCAAAAAGAATTGCTAAAGAAGTAAAAAACAATACCTACGTTAATTTAGGTATTGGCATTCCCACCCTAGTAGCCAATTATTTACATGAAGGCATCAACGTTTGTTTTCAGAGCGAAAATGGCTTACTCGGCGTTGGCCCTTTTCCAAAAGAGTATGCTGTAGACCCTGATGTGATCAATGCAGGCAAGCAAACCATTACAGCACTTCCGGGTGCTAGCTCTTTTGATTCTGCGATGAGCTTTGGTATGATTCATTCAAAAAAAATTGACTTAACCATACTTGGTGCCATGGAAGTATCAGAAAACGGAGACATTGCCAACTGGAAAATTCCGGGTAAAATGGTGAAAGGCATGGGTGGTGCGATGGATCTTGTAGCTTCTGCAAAACATATTATTGTAGCGATGCAACATGTAAATAAGGCAGGTGAAAGCAAGCTACTTGCAAAATGCGATTTACCCCTCACCGGAAAAAACTGCGTTAAACGAATTGTAACTGAATTAGCAGTTATTGATATTGCACCTGAAGGTGGATTTGTTCTAATCGAAAGAGCACCGGGCGTATCAATTGAGCAAATAAAAAATGCCACTGCTGGAAAGCTCCTTATTAATGGAGACATCCCAGAAATGGCATTGTAAAAAAAGATAATTAAATTATAAGTTTCCTCTTAGTTCTTGTTCTCTTTCGAGGGCTTCAAATAATGCTTTAAAGTTTCCAGCACCAAATGATTTAGCACCTTTGCGCTGAATGATTTCAAAAAATAAGGTAGGTCTATCTTCTACTGGCTTAGTAAATATTTGTAACAAATATCCTTCATCGTCACGATCTACCAAGATACCTAGTTTTCTTAACGGCTCTAGGTCTTCATCGATAGGACCAATGCGGTCTAACAACTGATCGTAATAGGTATTAGGTACTTTTAAAAACTCTATTCCTCTTTCACTAAGTGCAGAAACGGTAGTAATAATATCCTGTGTAGCAATTGCAATATGTTGCACACCTGCATCCTTATAAAAATCGAGATACTCTTCTACCTGAGATTTTTTCTTGCCTTCGGCTGGTTCGTTAATTGGAAATTTCACAAAACCATTTCCATTACTCATTACTTTACTCATGAGTGCAGAGTACTCGGTAGAAATTTGCTTATCATCAAAAGTCAAAATATTTTTAAACCCCATCACGTCTTCATAAAATGAAACCCAGGTATTCATTTGATTCCAGCCAACATTACCTACGCAGTGGTCAATGTATTGAAGCCCCACATCAGATGGATTGTAATGACTTTCCCATGGTTTAAAACCAGGCATAAATGTGCCTTTATAATCTTTGCGTTCAATAAATAAATGAACCGTATCGCCATAAATATGAATACCACTCATTACAATTTTACCATCCGCGTCTTCGCGTGTAGTTGGCTCCATGTATGGCCTTGCACCACGCTTTACGGTTTGCTCAAATGCATCTGTGGCATCATTTACCATTAAGGCAACTGCTTTTACTCCATCTCCATGTTTGTTTACATGTGCTGCAATATCCCCTTCTGGATGCAGTGGCGTTGTTAACACAAGTCTTACTTTATTTTGAACTAGCACATAAGAAACTTTTTCTTTATCGCCAGTTTCAGGACCACTATATGCATAGCTCTGAAATCCAAATGCTGTTTTGTAAAAATGTGCGGCTTGTTTTGCATTACCTACATACAACTCTACATAGTCTGTTCCCATTAAGGGTAAAAAATCTGTACTCATATAAATATTTAAATCTTATTACTTATTCGATGTTATGCTGCCAACTCTTGTGGTAACTTTCATCTTCGATAGCAATGGCATCTTCGGTTAGCATAAGCGGCTTAAATGGATCAATCATAACCGCTAGTTCTTCGGTTTTTTCTTTGCCAATCGAATTTTCGACAGTTCCCGGATGCGGACCATGTGGGATACCGCCAGGGTGAAGTGTTATTTGACCTTGCACCACAGATTTTCTGCTCATAAAATCACCATCTACATAATACAGTACTTCATCACTGTCAATATTGCTATGGTTATATGGCGCTGGAATAGCTTGTGGATGGTAATCGTATTTACGCGGCACAAAAGAACAAATCACAAAATTGTGGGCTTCAAAAGTTTGATGTACAGGTGGCGGCTGATGCACACGACCAGTAATAGGCTCAAAATTATGAATCGAAAAAGCCCATGGATAATGGTATCCATCCCATCCAATAAAATCAAATGGATGTGTGCCATAGGTGTAAGGATAGATTAAACCCTGTTTTTTGATAAGCACTTTAAAATCACCAGCTTCATCAAAAGTTTCCAAATCAGTGGGTCTTACAATGTCACGCTCACAAAATGGTGCGTGCTCCATGAGTTGACCATATTTATTCTGATATCTTTTTGGAAAATGAATGGGACTGAAACTTTCAATGATAAACAAGCGGTTGTCTGCATCATTAAATTCAATCTGATATATTGTACCACGAGGCACTACAATATAGTCGCCATACTTAAAATAAATTTTACCAAATCCAGTTTTTAAAGTACCAGATCCTTTATGTATAAAAAGCACTTCGTCTGCCTGACTATTTTTATAAAAATAAGTAGTCATCGAATCAGTGGGAGCAGCGAGTGAAATTTGTAAATCTGAATTGACCATTACAATTTTTCGACTCTCTAAATAATCTTTTTCAGGCTTGATATTAAAACCAAGTAAACTGGTATGTTTTAAATGTTTTTCTCTTGCAATTTTTGGCTCTACCGAATACCGTGTGCCAAGCTCCTTAACAATGGTAGGTGGATGTGTGTGATACACCAATGAATACATACTTGAAAAACCTTCGGTAGAAACCAGTTCTTCGGCATAGAGTGCACCATCCGGTTTTCTAAAAACGGTATGACGTTTTGCAGGAATTTGTCCTAAACTATGGTATATTGGCATAACAGTGTATTTATTCCGCTGCAATACTAACAATTATTAGTATAAAATAAATTATTATTTTACCTTCGTTTTTCACAATTTATCTTCCATGAAACTAATCAGCTACCGCCTTAACAATGCCATTTCGTATGGGGTTTTGGTGAATAACGAACTCTATAGCCTACCGCAAATCAATCCAAGTTTTCCGGCTAGCATGAATGCATTTTTAGCCCTTGAAGAAACTGGCATGGAAATGGCCCGCCAAACTGCCCAGCAAATAGAAGCAAGTACATTAACTGCATCACCTATAAATAACTACGAAATCTTGGCGCCTGTGCCACACCCTACTTCTTGCAGAGACGGATATGCATTTAGACAACACGTAGAAGCGGCCAGAAAAAATAGAGGCGTAGAAATGATTCCTGAATTTGATCAGTACCCCATCTTTTATTTTACCAATCATCAAGCCGTTGAAGGACCAGGTAACATTTATTGCATGCCTGACCATTTTCAACAGCTCGATTTTGAATTAGAAATAGCCATCGTAATTGGTAAAAAAGGAAGAAATATTAAAGCCAGTGAAGCAGACGCTTACATTGCAGGCTTTACCATCATGAATGATATGAGCGCAAGAAAACTTCAAATGGAAGAAATGCTTTTAAACCTTGGGCCTGCTAAGGGAAAAGATTTTTCTACCGTTATTGGACCTTGGCTTGTTACACCTGACGAGCTTGCACATAAAATAGCCCCTACCAAGGCTGGACATACCGGTCTCAATTACGATTTAGCCATGAAATGTTATGTGAATGACATAATGGTTTCTAGCGGCAACGTAAAAGATATGGACTGGACATTTGCAGAAATTATAGAAAGGTGCTCCTATGGCGTAACGCTGTATCCTGGAGATGTAATTGGATCAGGCACCGTGGGCACTGGATGCTTTTTAGAATTAAACGGAACCGGAAAAAGATTAGACCCTAACTATCAACCGCAGTGGCTACAAAATGGCGACCGCGTTACCATGACTATTGATGCGTTAGGTACTCTAGAAAATAAAATTATTGCAGAAGAAACCAACTGGTCTATTTTGTCGTTAAAGAAATAAGCATGCTTACCATCAACACATCAGATATAAGTCCAATAGAACTCCAAGGATATTTGCAAAGCGCTATTGCGCCAAGGCCTATCTGTTTGGCGTCTACCATCGACAAATCGGGTCAAGTAAACCTGAGTCCGTTCAGCTATTTTAATTTATTTAGCATGAACCCGCCTATCTGTATATTTTCTCCTTCCAGAAGGGTTAGGGACAATACCACAAAACATACCCTCGAAAATTTAAAAGAAGTTCCTGAGTGCGTGATCAATATTGTGAACTATGCCATGGTTGGTCAGGTTTCACTCTCTAGTTGTGAATACAGCAAAGAAGTCAATGAGTTTACCAAAGCAGGATTTACACAAATACCTTCCGAGTTAGTGGCGCCTCCGCGTGTTGCCGAATCTCCGATTCAATTAGAATGTACGGTTGCACAGATTATTGCCCTTGGCGAAAAAGCAGGTGCCGGTAATTTAGTACTCGCTGAAATAAAAAGGATTCATATTGCAGAATCGGTACTTAATGCAAACAATAAAATTGATCAAGCAAAACTTGATTTGGTTGCAAGACTTGGTGGCGACTGGTATGCAAGAATTAACGAGCAAAATTTATTTGAGGTAACCAAGCCCAACACCCAGCTGGGTATGGGTTTTGACATGCTACCTACATTTATTAGAGAAAGCGAAGCCCTTAGCAATAATGAAAAAGCACAGCTGGCTAATTGCACCACACTACCAGAATCAATTGCAAAAAATACTAGTATCAGTATAGATTTTACAGACGAACATGTTAGTACTATTAAAAAAGAATTAGCCGGTAATGATGCACAGGCCGCTTGGGCTATTATTGAAACGTTAATTGCGCATCAATAATAGCGAGGCCATCTCCAATTAGTTTTGTAAAGTCTGGATATTGCGTTTTTTGCGCTTCAATAAATCCTCTCACTTTATTAGAAAATTCAACGGCGATATCTTGATGTGCTACTATTTCTAAAATTTCAAGTGCGCAAAGCCAATCATTTGTATGATTCGCACAAATGCTATTAAAAATAATACCAAGCTTATCTAATTGAGCTGTAGTAAAACCATCTAGTTGAATATTTTCTCTAATGGCTCGAACCTGCGCAAATAGTGCATGGTAGGCGTAATCGTTATCGGAATAGCTAGGCTGATGCGTCCCCTCTGGTGAAACATACAACTGATCTTCAAAAGTGCCAATATCGGCAGGGCCATTAAATACAGAAACAATAGACGCGCCAACTGCCATATCAAATACACCCCATGCAGGGTCAAAGAGCACAAGTCCTTCTTTATTTGTAACCGTGCAAGATGTAAATGAAAATATTAGATTTTTAGTTTCTTCTTTTGTGATATCTCTTAAAATACCTTGAACGGTAATACCAGATTCAAAAGTCAAAACCACTTCGCTATTTAATACAATACCAAACTGCTGCATGTCCACTTCAGTAAAATCTTCGAGCGGTTTAGTAGCACCCTTTAAATTGCCCACCGGCGATCCAAAACCATCGGCATGGTAATTTTTTCCATGACCATGCAACTGTTTGTGATTAAATGACAGTGCCGTTGGACCCGTTGTTTTTATATACGCTACCGATGACCCAGGCCCTTCTAAAACCTGCGTAAACACGCCAGATACCTGAAGGCCTGAACTATATGCTGCGGTACAAATATTTTTACATTCAACTGCTTTAAGTACACTTTGTAAACCACCCACTCTAAAAGCCATGGTGCTTTCAAACTGTTTTAAAACATCTATTAAATTTTGAAAGGTAGTTGTTACAAAAAGTTGCGGTTGCGGTTTTGTAATATCATACGAATAGGTAAGAGCATCGATAGTGTACGGTATTTTTTTAACCTCTGGACGCATGCATGATGCACTCTCGCCAATTGAAGACAACAAACCTGCTCCGTAAATTTTGGGTTGATCGAGTGGACCAATTAAACCATACTCTACTGTCCACCACTGCAGCCTACTAAGCAACGCCATTTCAGAAGGCTCCCCTAAATTTTGTTGTTGTTCAAAAATAGTCGCTTCTGTTTTTTTAATAACGCCTTCATCAATTCCTGGCATTTCTTTTAAAATAGAAAGCTGTCTGATAGTTTCGTATAGTTCAAAATCTTTGGAAGAAAATATGGCTTTGGTACCAATAAAACCAAGGTAACTTAAGTATTGATTGTAATCGGTATCACTAATGATGGGTGCGTGTCCCGCCGATTCGTGAATAATGTCCGGCGCACTGGTGTATTCAATATGTTCTAGTTGTCTAATATCGGCGGCAATAACAAGTACCCTGTAGGCCTGAAATTCCATAAATGCAGCAGGTGGAATAAACCCATCCACGGTTACAGCACCCCAACC
>JACCDS011904188.1_pt1 | contig 19091 bp, 22 predicted proteins | sample 7446441 | NCBI WGS metagenome assembly JACCDS01 (sample SAMN15323445, study PRJNA562643) | freshwater metagenome | isolation source: river surface water | place: USA:Blue River Watershed | collected 2017-08-17
CCGCTGCCACCCGATCTGATCTCGCCGCGCGTGCTGACGCCCGCAGGCATGTTGGTGTTCGGCGGTGCGCCCAAGGTCGGCAAGAGTGACTTCCTCTTGTCGTGGCTGGCTCACATGGCGGCTGGCGCTGCGTTTCTGGGCATGCATCCACCCCGTCCGCTACGAGTGTTCTACCTACAGGCCGAGGTCCAGTACCACTACCTGCGCGAGCGTGTGAAGGATGTCCGCCTGCCGTCCCATCGGCTTCTGGACGCCCGCGCCAACTTCGTGGCCACACCGCAGTTGCGGCTGGTGCTCGATGACGCCGGTCTGGCGCAGGTGATCCCAGCGATTGCGAACGCGTTTGGCGGCGAGCCTCCCGACATCATCGCCATCGATCCGATCCGCAACGTGTTCGACGGCGGCGATGCCGGTGGCGAGAACGACAACGGCGCCATGCTTTTCTTCCTGTCGCAGCGGGTGGAGCGGATTCGCCAGGCGGTCAATCCCGACGCCGGGGTGATCCTCGCCCACCACACCAAGAAGCTCGGCAAGAAGCAGTTCGAGGAGGACCCGTTCCAGGCACTGGCTGGCGCGGGAAGTCTGCGAGGCTACTACTCGACCGGGATGTTGTTGTTCAGGCCCGATGAGACCAGAACGACACGCCAGCTGATCTTTGAGCTGCGTAACGGCGCGGGTATTGGAGCGTGTCACACCACAAGGTACAGTGATCCCGTAGTGCTGAAAAATGCGCCCACCGGGGACACCTCGATGGGCATCTTCTTTTCTGGGCCTGGCGTTCGCCAATGTGCCCAGCGCTGGAGACTCCCCCATGAAACTCCTCATCACCCGCCCGGTGGTCCTCGCCGGCGACGGTGGCACGCGCTCGTTCGCCCCAGGACTGGCAGTCCAGGTCGATGCTGCCACTGCTGAACAGATCCTGGCGCAGCAGGCTGGTATCGCTGCCGAGCCTGTTGCCCACGCTGAAACACCTGCCCCTCGCCGCCGGAAGTCCGCCGATGATCAAACTTGACGTCACCGCCGATGTGGCCAAAGCGACCGAGTACCTCTCGGACGTTGCTGCCAAGCGCATCCCGGATGCCGCCGCCAAAGCGCTGACCCGCACGGCTTTCGATGCCCGCGATGCGGTACGCGACGGTCTGCCCGAACGCTTCAACCTGCGCCGCCCGTGGATCAGCCGAGGCATTGGCGTGACGCCGGCCAAGCCCCGTACCCTGATGGCAGAGGTCTGGTCGCGGGATCGCTTCATGGCCTCGCAGGAAACCGGTGGCACCAAGAGCGGCAAGCTGGCGATCCCTGTCGGGCCGATGGCACAGACCGCCCAGACCCGCGTCATCCCCAAGAGCCAGTGGCCGGGCCAGGTGATGGCGAAAAAGAACGTGTTCTACCGCGCAGGTAGCGTGTTCGAGCGCCGGGGTGAGAAACGCATCCTGGCCTTGTACCTACTGCGCCGTCAGCAGAAGGTCGAGCCGCGCTTTGGCATGGCCGACACCGTGCGCAGCGTGGCCCTGCAGGAGTACCAACGGCAGATGGAGCGGGCGCTGCGCGAGGAACTGACCCGTGCGAGCTGAAGCATCTGACAGATCTGACGGGTCCTCCCGGGCCATCTGAAAGGCGGGGGCCGCGCGCAGCGCGACGCTTGCCTAGCGACAGAGCTGCAAACAGGTTGCCAGTTTCCACCTTGGTTTACACGCACAGAGGACCCCCGCGATCCAGCCGTTTTCCACTTGAATGACCGCCCGGCCCGGAGGAGTGCGATGGGACTGGCGGCGGCGCGCAAGCTGGGGTTGGCTAGCGTACCGGTGGTGGTGCTGGAGCATCTCACCCCAACCCAGCGTCGGGCTCTGGTGATCGCCGACAACAAGATCGCCGAGAACGCCGGATGGGACGATGAATTGTTGCGCTTGGAACTGGCCGAGCTGCAGGAGGCCGACTTCGATCTCGCGCTCACCGGTTTCGATGCTGACGAGTTGCTGGAGATCATGGCCGGCGAGGAAACCACCACTGAAGGCAACACGGATGAGGATATGGCGCCCGAGGTCCCCGTTACACCGGTGTCGCAACCGGGTGATGTTTGGATGTGCGGTCAGCATCGAGTGCTCTGTGGCGACAGCACTGAGGCGGCGAGCTACGACACGCTTCTTGGCAACGAGCGGGTGGCGATGATTTTCCAAGACCCGCCCTATAACGTGGACTATGCCAACACGGCCAAGGACAAGCTGCGCGGCACCAACCGCCCGATCCTGAACGACAACCTCGGCGACGGATTCCAGGACTTCCTGCTGGCGGCTTTCAAGCCTGCGCTGGCCCGATGCAATGGCGCGGTCTACGTGGCGATGTCCTCATCGGAACTCGACACCCTGCAAGCGGCCTTCCGTGCTGCCGGTGGCAAGTGGTCGACCTTCATCATCTGGGCCAAGAACACCTTCACGCTGGGGCGCTCGGACTACCAGCGCCAGTACGAACCCATCCTGTACGGCTGGCCCGAGGGCGCAACGCGCCACTGGTGTGGCGACCGCGACCAGGGGGACGTCTGGCACTTCAACAAGCCGCGCGTCAACGATCTGCATCCGACGATGAAGCCCGTGGAGCTGGTCGAGCGGGCGATCCGCAATTCCAGCCGACCGGGTGATGTGGTGCTCGATCCATTTGGCGGTTCCGGCACGACGCTGATCGCGGCCGAGAAGGCAGGACGCAAGGCACGGCTGATCGAGCTTGATCCCAAGTACGCCGACGTGATCGTCCGTCGCTGGCAGGATTGGACTGGACAGCAGGCCACCCGCGAGGCAGATGGCGTAGCCTTCAATCAGGCGGGGGAAATTTCTTCGGCGATCTCGCAGTGAATCACAAAGCCCGTCAGGTATGGCATGCCCTTGGGGATGCCGTACTGCTTGGCTGTCTGGCGGCCAATCGTCCACCCCATCCAACGTTGGGCGGCAGCGTTGATCGCGTCGGCCAGGATGGCACCGGCGTAGAGGCCGTTTTGCACGTCATCGGCAAAGTGGCGGCCATGGCGGCTATCGAGGAAGATCCGAACTGAGTCGAGGGGCTGGCCAGTGGCTTCTGAGACGGCGTTCATCGCCAAGGGCCAAGTGGCAGCGGCATGCTCGTTCATCGTTCCCCAAAAGCCCCAAGTGTCGTTTTGGGTGGCAGGGATGTGGCTGTTTGTCATGGTGGCTACTCCTGTGGTTTGATCGTTGCAACATCCGTAGTAACGCGCTGTTCGATTGAGAAGCCAAGCTTGTCTTGGCTTATTTCTCAATCAATTTGATCAGCCTAAACAGGCCACGTAGCGAGCGTAATCTCCACCTTCTGGATTGACGTACAGGTACGGCCGTCCAGGTGCAGTGACCTCGACGCAGAAGTAACCGTCGCCGGTACCGCCCCCTTTGCCGCGCAGCCAGTCGCGTGAGGCAAGCAGGCTTCCTGCAAAAGCATCGAATTCGGCAGTGGTCAATTCCTTGGTCTCGGTGACGTAGATCGTGTGGGGATCGCTTCCCCCCAGCTCACTGATATCGGCTGGCTTGCGGGCAAATGGCAGGCGAACGCTCAGCTCCTCAACCTGGACGGTGGTATCGCCGAACTGAAGAGTGCGCGGGATACGTTCGATGGTGATGGTCATGGTACGCATGGCTAGTGTCCTTGTTTGGCGTCGTCAATCACGACACCTACATGAACGCGCTGTTCAAGCATGAAGCCAAGCGCAGCTTGGCCTCTTTCTCGATCTTTCTGATCAGGCGATACGGTACACACGTTCGCCGCCTTGCGGTTTGTCCGACACGATGGTCAGGCCCAGCTTTTTCTTGAGGGCCCCGGCGAAGGTGCCGCGCACTGTGTGCGCCTGCCAACCGGTGGCGGCGCAGATCTGGCTGATGGTTGCGCCCTCGGGGCGTTGCAGCATCCGAATCACTTCGGCTTGCTTGCTGTTGTCGCGGGTGCGCGGCTTGACCCACGTTGCTTCGGCGGCGATTACGGCGGCTTCCAACTCGGGATCGCTCATGGCGACTGGGGCGCCTTCTGCGTTGGCGATGATCTGGTCGAGATTGGCTTCGAATTGACCGATGCCATTCTTGTTCACCACCGGGCGTGGCATGCCTAGGGCATCGTAGCCCTCGGCGGCGACGAACCAGTCGGTGCCGTCGGTGGTGATCAGGGCACGGTTGAACATCCCATCGAGCACTTTCTTGCGCGCGCCGCCTTTGATGTTGTCGGGGAACCAGTCGATCTTGCCTGCACTGGTGTTGATGGCCTTGGACAGGATGGCGTGCTGTGCCGGGGTCAGGTTGGTGGCGATCATTTGTTGCTCTTTGGGGGTGGTGGATGACGGTGTGATGAATCTGCTTTTTGCGAGTGAAGCAAATCGTTTCCTGCTTCCTTATGAATCCGATTTCGCGGCTTGCTGCCCCGCCTCATAGGCAGCCATCAGGGCACTTTTCATTCCCCATACGCTGACCTCGTGGAAGTCCAGGCTATCGCTGTTGCGTGTGGCCAATGTCTCGATGAAAAGATGATCAAGAGCGATCTGGGTGAGAAGCAGATCAATCTTCTGGGTGTTTTTTTCGGCGTTTTTGCGCATCTTGAAACTCCTGGGGATGTTGTTGATGACGCCTGTATGAACGCGCTGTTGCCGATTGAAACCAAGCGTTCATTCCATCTATTTCGTATCGGAGTGGCTTGTGTTCGACACTGCTGAATCGGCTGTTGAATTGGCCTGGAAACGGGGCCTGGCGCCCGACCCCATCCTCACCGTCGATGACTGGGCCAACCGCCACCGGATGCTCTCGTCGGTGGCCTCTGCCGAGCCGGGGCGCTGGTCGACCAGCCGCACGCCGTACCTGAAAGCCGTGATGGAAACGCTGTCTGCCACCTCGCGCGTGGAGCGTGTGGTGCTGATGGCCGGGGCACAAATCGGCAAGACCGAAGCCGGATTGAACTGGCTGGGCTACGTCATCCACCACGCCCCCGGCCCGATGCTGCTGGTGCAACCCACCGTCGAAGGTGCCAAGCGGGTCTCCAAGCAGCGGGTGGATGCGCTGATCGAAGCCAGCCCCGAGTTGGCCAGCCGGGTGAAGGACCCAAGAAGCCGGGATTCCGGCAATACCCAGTTGATGAAGGAGTTTCCCGGTGGCGTGCTGATCATGACCGGCGCCAACTCGGCGGTGGGCTTGCGCTCGATGCCGGTGCGCTACCTGTTTCTCGATGAGGTGGATGGCTATCCAGGGGATGCCGATGGCGAGGGTGATCCGGTGGCGCTCGCTGTGCAACGCGCGGCCACCTTCGTCAATCGCAAGGTCTATCTGTGCTCGACGCCGACCCTGAAGGGCTTCTCGCGCATCGAGGCGGCCTACCTGGAGTCGGACCAACGGGTCTTCGAGGTGCCCTGCGATCACTGCGGGGCGCACAGCCAGATCCAGTGGCGCGACATCCGCTGGCCCAAGGACAAGATGGCAGACGCCGCCTGGCACTGCCCGGCCTGCGACGGCATTCATCCCGAGTACCGCAAGCCGGCGCTGTTGGCCAGCGGTCGCTGGACAGCACGGGCCGAGGGCGATGGCAAGACGGTGGGGTTTCATCTGTCGAGCTTGTATTCGCCGTGGCTGACTTGGGGCGAGATCGCCCAAGAGCACCACGCCGCCAAGGACGATCCGGTCAGATTGAAGGTATGGGTGAACACCAAGCTGGCTGAAACCTGGGAAGACCGGGAGGGCGAGACCTTGGATGCGGAAGGACTGATGGAACGGCGCGAAGCCTATGGTCCGGCGATTCCTGCCGAGGTCGCGCTGCTCACTTGCGGCATCGACGTGCAGGACGACCGGCTGGAGTTAGAGGTGGTCGGCTGGGGCCGGGACGAGGAGTCCTGGTCGGTGGACTACAAAGTGCTCTGGGGCGACCCGTCCGCGCCTGACACCTGGTCGCAACTGGATGCGTTTCTGTCCAATCGATTCGAGCACGAGACCCTGGCCAATGGCCTGACCATCGAAGCCGCATGTCTGGACACCGGTGGTCACCACACCCTGGCGGCCTATGCCTTTTGTAAGGGCCGCGAGCGCAAGCGCCTCTGGGCTATCAAGGGTGGCTCGGGCAAACGCCCGATCTGGCCCAAGCGACCGAGCAAGGCGAATAAGGGGAAGGTCAATCTGTTCACGGTGGGCGTCGATGCCGCCAAGGAAGCGATCTACGCCCGCCTCAAGAAATCCGAGGCTGGTGCTGGCGCGATGCATTTCCCGCTGGACCGGGATGCGCAGTATTTCGAGCAACTCACCGCCGAGCGCATTCGCACCCGCTATGTGAAGGGCTTCCCGCAGCGATTCTGGTGGAAGCCCGATGGTCGGCGCAATGAAGCGCTGGACTGCCGGGTGTACGCCTACGCGGCATTGCACGGCCTGCTGTCGATGGGCCTGAACCTGAACAAGCGAGTGGAAGCACTGCCGCCGATTCCGGCGAGCCGTCAGTCCCGAAACGATCCACGCCCAGTGACGGCTCCGATGACTGCCAGCCCGCGTCGTCGGCGCATGGCCATTTCTTCCAACTACCTCTGATACCGCCAGCCTCCCGCTGGCCGGGAGTGCTGTCCATGACCCTCGAACAACTGAAGGCCCAGCGCGAAGCCCTGCAGGCCGCCCGCTTCAATGGTGTGCTCACCGTGAAGGCCGGCGACAAATGGGTGACCTACAAGTCCGATGCCGAACTGCAGTCGGCCTTGCATGACCTTGACCGTGAGATTGCACAGCAGGAAGGCCGCCCGCGCGCCCGGCGCATCCGTACTTACGCCGGGAAGGGATTGTGATGAAGGCATTCCAGAACCTACGCCGCAAGGTCGGCGCGATGATTGGCGGCTTCGAAGGTGGCTTGTCCGCCCGCCGCCTCAAAACCTTCGCTGCCAGCCGTGCCCACGTCAACACGTTGATCCAGGCGGCTGGTGCCGATATGACCGCGCGTGCCCGGTATCTCATCCGCAACAACGGCTACGCCGCCAACGCGGTCGAGTCCTGGGCAGGAAATGCGGTGGGCACCGGCATCAAGCCGTCCTCGGGCATTGCCGATGCCGTGCTTAAGGATCGGGTGCAACGCCTGTGGCTGCGCTGGACCGATGAGTCGGATGCCGAAGGGCTGACCGACTTCTATGGCCAGCAGCGCCGCGCCGCGCGGGAGTTATTCATCGCCGGCGAGGTGTTCTTCCGCATCCGCCCACGTCGGCCCGAAGATGGGCTGTCCGTGCCGCTGCAGTTGCAGATGCTCCCTGCCGAGATGCTGCCCTTGAACCACAACCAACTGCTGGAGAACGGTCACCGCATCCGCCAGGGCATCGAGTTCGACCGCATCGGTCGGCGCGTGGCCTATCACTTCCTGCGCCGCCATCCCGGTGACATCACCGATCCGGGGCTGGCCGGGGAGACGGTGCGGGTGCCGGCTGAGTCGGTGCTGCACATCGTCGATCCGGTGGACGCCGGGCAACTCCGGGGCGTGTCGCGCTTCTCGCCGGCGCTGGTGAAGCTGTTCTTGCTCGACCAGTACGACGATGCCGAACTCGACCGCAAGAAGGTCGCGGCAATGTTCGTGGGCTTCGTGCGCCGACCGGAGCGGGATTTCGACAACGGTGGTGAGACCGATGATCGGGGCGAGCCACTGCTGCCGCTCGAACCCGGGCAACTGCAGATCCTGGACGACGGTGAGGACATCACGTTCTCGACGCCGGCCGATGTCGGCGGCAACTACGAGTCCTTCCAGTACCGCACTTTGCTGCAGGTCGCCGCTGCCTTGGGTCTGCCCTACGCGAACCTCTCGGCCGATATGTTGAAGGCCAACTACTCCAACACCCGGGCAGCACTGCTGGAGTTTCGCCGCCGCATCGAAGCCTTCCAGCACTCGGTGCTGGTGTTTCAGCTGTGCCGGGCGGTGTGGGCGCGCTGGATGGACACGGCGGTGCTCTCTGGGGCGTTGGACCTGCCGGACTACGAGCAACGCCGCGCCGACTACCTGGACTGCAGTTGGCTACCGCCACGTTGGGACTGGGTTGATCCCCAGAAAGACATCCGCGCCGAGATCATGGCGCTGGAAGCCGGCTTGAAATCCCGCACCCAGGCGATTGCCGAGCGAGGGCTTGATGCCGCGATGGTCGATGCCGAGATCGCTGGCGACCACCGGCGTGAAGACAGCCTGGGGCTCTCCTTTGGGCGTGAGGCCTCACCGGGCCCTGCACCGACTCCGGCGCAGGCGCCACCGCCAGCCACCTCGAACTGAGGAATTCCCATGACCGATTTGCCATACCTGGCGTCCCGCCTGTACGGGACGCCACTCTTGATTGCGCGCCCCAAACTCGAAGTGATCCTCGGGGTGGTCGCCAGAAAGCTCGCGGGCGACACCCTGCCCACGCCACCGCCATCCTCGGTCGATACCGGCATGACCGGTGGCCTCCAGAACCTGGAGGGCATCGCCGTTCTCCCTGTGCTCGGCACCCTGGTCCGGCGCTCTTCGTATATCGGCGCCGCCAGTGGCCTCACCAGCTACCACGACATCGAGGCCATGGCGGAACAGGCGTTTGCCGATCCAGCGGTGCGCGCTGTGCTGCTGGAGATTGACTCCAGTGGCGGCGAGGCGGGTGGCGTGTTCGACCTAGCGCAGCGTCTGCGTGCCTTGTCACAGACCTCGGGCAAACCTTTGTGGGCGATTGCCGATGAGGCGGCGCTCTCAGCCGCCTACGCCATTGCCTGTGCCGCTGACCGTTTGTGGCTCACTCGCACCGCCGAGGTGGGCTCGATTGGCGTGGTGGCGGTGCACGTCGACGAGTCGGTGGCCGATGCGAAGGCGGGGCTCAACTACACCTTCCTGCACGCTGGTGCCCACAAGGTCGATGGTCACCCGCACGCACCGCTGCCAGTGCCGGTCGCTGCCGACATCCAGACCGATATCGATAAGCTGCACGACCAGTTCATCGTCCTGGTCGCCGGGTTTCGGCGTCTGACACCCGAAGTGATTCGTGACACCGAAGCCCGCGTCTATCGCGGTGAGGCCGCCCTTCAAGCGGGTCTGGCCGATCAGATCGGCACCCGCGCCGAGGCGATCACGGCCCTGCAACGCCAGCTAGCCATGAGTGCCGGCCGCAGCCTGCGCAACAAGGCTGCTTCGCTGTCGGCTACTCGTACCACTTCCCGATCCCAACCATCCCCGAAGGAGATCTCCATGAATGATCAAAGCACTGTCTCGCCGCTGGACGAGACCCTTGAGGGTTCAAGCGCGAACCCAACTCCACAGCAGACACAGTCACCGCAAACCCCGCCGCCGCTCGATGAAGCGACCATCACTGCCCAGGTTGAGCAGCGACTGCGCCGCCAGCTTGCCGAGCTGACCGAGATCGCCGCCCAGGCCAAACGCCTCGGCGTGACGGTCGATCCGGCCCAGGCCCTGGCCCGTGGCGTCACCCCGGATGCTCTGCGCCAGTCGGTGCTGAAGCAGGCCGCCGAGCGCGATGTGGCGCAAGACATCGTCGCCGAGGCCTCGCAGCAACCCCACACCAAACCCCAATCCGTCGCTGACAGCCCCCTGGTCAAAGCGGCCCAAGCCTATGGAGGTCGTAAATGAGCACGCCTTTGATTTCTCCCTCGACCCTCGGTGATCTGATCAAGCGAGAGTCCGATCCGGACTACACCCGCGAGACCGTGACCCTGAAAGCCGGTGCCGCCTATTCCCTGGGCGCCGTACTCGGCCGCATCACCGCCACGGGCGTCTATGCGTTCTCGCCGGCTGCCTCGACCACAGGCATCGAGGGTGCCGAGATTGCCAGCGCCGTGTTGCTGCACCCTGTCGCCGCCAGTGATACCGACACCCAGGCCGTGGTGCTCGCACGCGGCCAGGTGATCGTCGCCGACCGTGCGCTGGCTTTCGATGCCTCGGTCACGGACGCCGCAGCCGTTTCCCTCAAACACCAGCAACTGGCTGCCCACGGCATCGTCGTGCGTCCGGTCGCTTGATTCGAATTCATAGGAGTTTTTCCATGACCGTGATCGTCAATCCGTTCGACGCCGGCGGCTTCACGCTGGCCGAGATGTCGGCCGCCATCCAGATGCTGTCCAACCCTTATGGCCGGGTCGGCCAACTGGGGTTGTTTGCACCTGAGCCCATTTCCCAGCGCAACGTCACCATTGAATCTATCGAGGGTGAGCTGCGTCTGCTTCCAGCCGTGGCCCCCGGTGCGCCCGCGACGGTGGGCACCACCGACAAACGCTCGGTGCGATCGTTTGCCGTGCCGCACATCCCGCACAACGACGTGGTGCTGCCCGAGGAGATCCAGGGCATCCGAGGTCTAGGCCTGGCCGCTGGCGAAGACCCGCTGGTGACTGTGATGACCCGCAAACTTGCCCGGATGCGTGCGAAACACGCGCAGACCCTGGAGTACATGCGCGTCAATGCACTCTTGGGTATCACCAAGGATGGTGCTGGTAACACCCTCTACGACTGGCACGACGAGTTCGACATTCAGAAGCCCGAGGTGGATTTTGTGTTCGGTGGCACCGAGGACATGGTCATTCACTGCACCCAGGTCGCCCGCCACATCGAGGAGAACTTGAAGGGCGAGATGATGACCACCATTCACGCCCTGGTCAGTCCCGAGTTCTTCGATGCCCTGGTCAAGCACAAGACCGTCAAGGAGGCTTACACCTTCTACCAGGGCACCGCCGGGACCAATCCGCTGCGCGATGATGTGCGCCGGGGCTTTCGTTTTGGCTCCATCCTGTTCGAGGAGTATTTCGGCACGGTGACACTGGCCAACGGTACGTCCGTGCGCCTGATCCCGCCGCGCGAAGGAGTGGCGTTCCCGCTGGGCACGCTGGACACCTTCCGCACCTACTTTGCACCCGCGAACCTGATGGAGGCGGTCGGCACCTACGGCCAGGAGCTCTACGCCCATCAGTTGGCTCGGCCCAATGGCACCGGCGTCGACATCTACACCCAGTCCAACCCGCTGCCCATCGTGAAACGTCCGGCGCTGACCGTGCGGCTTTTCTCCAGCAACGGCTGGTGATCGTGATGGGAGGTGACCATGACGGTCTTCGGTGATTTGACACGGGCCATGTCATCCATCGTGCTCACCACCTTCGGTGAGCCGGTGGTGTTTCACCTCGAAGGGCAGGCCGAGGCGCTGCCGGGCCGGGGCGTGTTCTCAGCGGCGCACCAGGAGGTGGATGCCAGCACGGGTGTGCCGGTGTCCAGCGTGCAGCCAGTGCTTGAGGTGCGACAGGCCGATCTGCCGGCCAACCCGACCGAGGGCGATGCCGTGACGGTGCAAGGTGTGCTCTACCTAATCGTCGAAGTGCGACCCGATGGGCATGGCTTTCTGAAACTGATGCTACACAAAGGGGGCGGCCATGAAGCATCCACGCACCCTGATCCGTGAGGCGGTCGCCGCGCGACTCATTGAGTCTTTGCCCAAGGTGGATACACGCATCACGCCGGCACGCATCAGCATCCACCGCAGCACCCCGCTGTTTGCCGGAAAGTTGCCGGCCATCTTGATCTACACGCGCGATGAGCGCATCGAGGATCAGCCCAATGCCGATCCGGGACTGCGCTATCGGAAGCTCGAACTGTCGGTGGAAATCATCGCCAGTGGCGACGCCGCCGCCGAAGAGGCCGATGTGCTGGCCCAGGCGGTGGAAGCCATCCTCGATGCCGATGAGACTTTGGGACTGCTGGTCGAAGGCACGCGCCTCACCCGCACCGAGGTGGATCAAGGCGGTGAGGGTGATACGCCGGTGTTGGCCGCTCGCCTGTCGTTCGAAGTCAGCTACTGGACCAAGCCTGTGATCGATGACGGGGTGTTGCCGCTGCAGGTGCTGGTGAGTTGGGTGCCGGAGATTGGCGTCAGCCATGAGCACAGCTATCAGCCGGTTGGCACGCACTACCGGGAGCCAAGCACATGAGGGAACGCAACCTGCACCAGGACATGACCGAGGCCGAGCGGCGCATCAGCAATGTGGCCCTGATGGGCCTGGTGGTGGCCCTCGACACCGCGCGTGCCCGTGTGCGGGTGCAGGCCGGCCCCATCACCACGGGTTGGCTGCCCTTTGCGACGGTGCGTGCTGGTCAGGATCGGACCTGGCATCCGCCGGAGCCTGGTGAGCAGGTGTTGCTGGTTGCGCCCGGTGGCGATCTCAACCAGGCGGTGGTGGTCGGCTCGATCTACCGGGCTGACCATCCTGCCCCGGCCGATTCAGCAGATGTCTCGCGCACCCTGTTCAAGGACGGGGCGGTGATGGAGTACGACCGGGCACAGCACCACTGGCGCCTTTCGGTGCCTGCGGGCGGCAAGATCGTGCTGGAGATTGGCCCGACGCGATTGGAGCTCAGCGATCAGGGTGCGCGGCTGACTGCAACCCGGATTGATTTGAACTGAAGGAGGTAGCGGATGCCTGCTGTGACCCGTTTGGGCGATCAATGCACCGGCCACGGCTGTTTCCCGGCACGCCAGAGTACCTCCGCTGCCGCCTCGGTGTTCATCAATGGCATTGCGGTGCATCGGGTGGGGGATGCCTGGGCCACGCACTGCTGTGGTCCCGCCTGTCACGCCAGCGTGCTGGCAGAAGGCAGTTCCAGTGTGTTTGCCGAAGGTCAGGCCGTCGGGCGCATCGGCGATCCGGTGGCCTGTGGTTCGAGCGTGGCCGAAGGGTCAGCCAATGTCTATGCAGGGTAATCAGCGATGCTCGGAATCAACGCCCAAACCGGCCAGCCTTTGTCGGGCATTGATCACCTGCGCCAGAGCATCCGCGACATTCTGAGCACCCGCATCGGCACCCGCGTGATGCGCCGTGACTATGGCTCGCGCCTGCCTGCCTTGGTCGACAACCCCATGACCCCGAGACTCGCCATGGATCTGTATTCAGCCACCGCTGAAGCCCTGGCGCGCTGGGAGCCGCGTTTCAAGCTCACCCGCGTGCGCATCGCCAGGGCAGAAGTCGGGCAAGTCGTGCTCGATCTGGAGGGCATCTATCTGCCCGATGGCCAGACCACGGTGCTCACCGCAGTGGAGGTGTGAATGACGACGCTCAGTGACCTGGCAAGTTTGCCAACCCCGGCAGTGATCGAGACCTTGTCCTTCGAGACGATCTTCACGGAACTGCAGACCGAGTTTCAATCACTCTACCCGGACTATTCGGCCCTCTTGGCCTCAGACCCGGCCGTCAAGCTCCTGGAGGTCGCGGCCTACCGGGAGGTGCTGCTAAGAAACCGAATCAACGCCGCAGCCAAAGCCTCGCTCCTGGCCTTCGCCACCGGAAGCGATCTCGAGCACGTGGCGGCTTTTTACGGCGTGACGCGCTTGATGGATGAGACCGATGAGGCGCTGCGCCTGCGCACTCGCCAACGCATCATCGGCTTTGCCAATGCCGGTGGGGCTGCGCACTACCGCTACTGGGCGCTCTCGGCATCCCCTGAGGTGGCCGATGTTGAGGTCGACAGCCCGGCACCCGGGCGTGTGCGCATCAGCGTGCTCGCCAAGGGTGAAGCAGACACCGTTCCGGATGCGGTGCTCAATGCTGTTCGCGCGGTTGTGCTGCGCGACGACATCCGGGTGCTGACCGATACCGTCGAGGTGGTGCCGGCCGAACTCATTCCCGTCACGGTGACCGCCCGGATCTGGCTCTATCCCGACACGCCGATGGTGGCCTTCGACGCCATCGGGGCGCGGTTCAAGGAAGCATTGGCTGCGCACTCGGGCCTGGGCTGGGATCTGACGCCCTCCTGGGTGATCGGCGAGTTGCAGCGCCCCGGCGTGCACAAGGTCGAGTTGCTCGTGCCGACGACCGACATTCGTGCCAGCGCCAACCAGGCGGTGCGGCTGATGAATCTGAATCTGGAATTTGCGGGGCGGGATCGATAGCGCTTCCCATCCTGCGTTGGAGGGCACATGACCGCTGACCATCTGCTGCCCGCCAATGCCACACCGCTGGAGCAGGCGCTATCCCTGGCGACCGATCCGCTGTCCCGGCTGGCACTGTCGGCAGATGCGATCCGCCAGTTCAAGACCGAACCGTCTGACCCGCTGCTGCCCTGGTTGATCTGGGAATACGGCCTGGGCGAATTGCTACCTTACCTACCAGAACCCCGTCAAGCCATCGCCGAGGGCATCCTCTGGCAGCGACTGCGTGGCACACCGGCCGCACTGGCGACCGCCTTGTCCTGGATCGGGATGCGCGCCACAGTCGATCAGGAACCGCCCGGTGTTCACTTTGCCGAGTTCCAGCTTGATCCGGGACAAGTGCTCGACAGCGACACGGCGATTGCCAACCTAATCGCCATCGCCCGCCTGTCGGCACCGGCCCGGTCTCGCCTGTCACGCCTCTATCACGGCCATGACCTGCGTCGCGTCGTGCTCGATGAGAGTCGGCTGGGTGAAGCGCTGCTGTCGGATCACAGCGGCGTCTTCTGGCGAGACGGGCAGACCAAACTCTCCTTCGGGCGAGGCTTCGCGCAGCACGCGCTGGCATCCGGACAACAGATCGCGCCGAACCGTGAGGCCGTGCGCTTTGCTGTGGCCCGCTTGATCGACCGGTATTTGCTCGACTTCTCGGTGCTGGGCGATCCTGGGCACACGCCCAACGAGGAGATCCTGCACTCGCATCTGTTCACGCTGGCCAATGCGCTGGGCGTGCCAGATGCGACCACCTTGCTGCCCGAACGCCGATTTGCACGGGCGATGGTGGTGCTGTCTGACAGCACGCCCCTGGGCGACCTTAATGCCAACCTGCCACGCTTTGCCTGGCAAGAGGTGGGGCAGGCGATCACCCTGGGGGGCAGTGACAAGCTGTCCGCGACGCCGCACCGGCTGATTCGTGTCGAAGTCCTGGAGCGATTTGCTCGAGGCCATCCGGGCGACCTGGTCGTGCCAACCTTGAGTCTGCTGGCCCACCGCGATCATCTCGCTGTTCACCGTGTCCAGGCCCGCGCCGATCAGTCGCTGGGGATGTGGGCCTTGGGCGAGTCCGTGCCCAGCCTCGACCGGGGTTTTGTGCGGCGGGATCACACCCGAGGCAACTTGGGCCTGCCCGATGCCGCTGGCTGGCGGCCACGCCTGTACCAACGGGCGCAGGTGGTACTCAGTGAGGGCATTCTGGGCGAGGTCAATACCCGCACGCCCCGGCGAGCACTGTTGCGCACCCGGTCGCTGCCCACCCTGGGCGATCTCACTTTGGGTGATGTGGCCGAGGTCGAGTGGCGAACGCTGACCGAGATGCACATCGTCGTCTCGGGCTTCACCGATGTGGCGCCTTACGGGTTTGAGGAAACACCCTCCAACCTGCAGCGCCTGCTCACCCGCGCCACCGAGCGCAACACAAGCACGCAAACCGCGCTATCGCGTGTTGCCGTGGCCAGTCATCAAGCCGGCTGGCAGGGCCAGACCTGGACCGGTGTGCGCTGGCCGTCTTCAACCTGGACCGGCACTCGTGAGCTGATCGGCGCGACACATCAGACGCTGAACTGATTCGGCGGCGCACTGAGCGCTGCTGCTTTGCATTTCTCCCTCATTCATTTTCTGGAGCACCCGATGGCCATCCTGACTGCCAGCGGTCGCGCTGCGCTTGCTGCCGCGATCAAAGAACAAACCCTGCACCTCGCCCTGGGCGAGGGCGATCCGCTGTGGGACACCACCAAGGCGATCAGCACACCTTTTGACGAGGCGGGTGTGATCGAGCTGGGCTTTACGCACCTGGCCGACATTCGCGTCACCTCTTTGGATGACCAGACTGAATACGCGCTCGACATCGACTACAGCGCCAATGCCCGTGAGGGCGTGATCCGCCGTCTGCCGGCCAGCACCAACCGTCCGACGCTGGCGCAGGTGATTGACATCAAGGTCACACAGCAGAAGACCGAGACGGTGGTCCATGGCGCCTTCACAGGCAGCCGCGATGTGCTGACCGAACCGACCGTGGTGGCCGTGCTCACCATCAAACAAGGCACGACCACCTATGCGCAAGGCACCGACTACAAGGTGGTGGGTGACGAGATCGACTGGTCACCCGGCGGCGCTGAACCGGCACCTGGGTCGAGCTACCAGGTCACCTACCAGTACATCGCCAGCATCACGCCCACCGACTTGACCGACAACGGCTTCAAGGTCGCGGGCGTGGTGCAAGGTTCGACGATGTACATCGACTATCAGTGGAAGCTGCCGCGCGTCGATGTGCTGGCGCTCACCGCCGATGGCCAGGTCGAGCGCATCAAGGGCATCAGCCAGGTGAGAAATCCGGTGGCACCCACCGTGCCGGCCTCGCGCCTGGCGCTGGCCGAGATCGCCTATGACTGGCGCGGTGGCGCGACGCCCGAGGTCAGGAATGTGGCGATTCGCACCATCAAGGTGTCGGAGCTCACGGCCATGCAGCGCCAGATCGCCGACCTCTACGACCTCATGGCCTTGGAGCGCCTGCGCGTGGATGCCAACATCCGCGAGCCCGCTGCCAAGAAGGGATTGTTCGTCGACAACTTTCTGGATGACGACCTGCGTGACCAGGGCGTGGCGCAAACCGGCGCGGTGGTGGCGGGTGTCCTCACGCTGCCGATCACTGCCACTGCCCAGCACGCCAAGGACAACGGCAATGCACTCATCACGCTCGACTACACCCTGACCCCGGTGATCGAGCAGTTGGCTCGCACGGGTGCGATGAAGATCAACCCCTACCAGGCCTTTGAGCCGGTGCCGGCTCGGGTGACGCTGAACCCCGCTGTGGACCAGTTCACGGTGACCAACACCACCTGGGCGTCCAACGTCACCGAGCGCTTGATCACCGGCAGCGGTGTGCTCGAGCAGGTCGTGGAGACGCGTCGTTCGGAGCAGGTGCTTGCCTCCTCGAGTGAGGAAGCCCAGTTCCTGCGCAGCCTTAATGTCGCCTATCGGGTGGAAGGTTTCAGGCCGAGTGAGGCGCTGGCACAACTGCGCTTCGATGGCATCGGGATCAGCCAGCCAGCCGGCACGGCAGCCAACGCCTCCGGTCTGCTCACGGGCAGCTTCCAGATCCCGCAGGCAATTCCGGCTGGCGCCAAGCTGGTGGAATTCCTCGGGGCGGGTGGCAGTTATGGCTCCGCCACCTACGTCGGTCGCGGCCAGATCGTCACCGAAACGCGCCGACGCATTCTGACCACGGTAGTGCGTCGCTGGGACCCGCTGGCACAGACCTTCACGCTGCCCGAGCGCCGCACCATCGGTGGCTTGGAGTTGTGGTTCGCCACCAAGGGCGGCGCTGCGCCAGTGATCGTGCAGATCCGTGAAACGCAGGTCGGCCTCCCGACCACCACGGTGCTGACCGAAGGCCGATTGCTGGCGTCCGACATCAAGACCGATGGCAACCCAACCCGGATCGCCCTCGATCCGGTGGCACTCGAGGCCAACCGCGAGTACGCCATTGTGGTGCTCACCGACGATGCCAATCACGCCGTGTCGGTGGCCGAGCTCGGCAAGTACGACCCGCGCACCGGTTGGGTCACCGCTCAGCCCTACCAGATCGGTGTGCTGCTCTCATCGAGCAATGGCATCACCTGGACACCGCACCAGACGCAGGACCTGACGTTTCGGCTGCTGGGCTGCCGGTTTTCGCAGACGAGCAAGACGGTCTCGCTGGGCCAGTACACCGTGACGAATCTGTCGGATGTGATGGCGCTCGCGGGCGTTGAACGACCAGCCGCCGGTACCGATGTGCAGTTTCTGGCGACCGATGCGCAGGGGCGGATCTACACCCTGTCGGAAGACCAGGGGCTGGCGCTTACCGAGAAGCTCTCGGGCAACCTGGCCGTGTCGGCCAAGCTGACTGGCACGGAGACGGCCAGTCCGATCCTGTATCCGGGCACCCAGTTGGTGTTCGGCACGCTCGAAGCCGCAGGCGACTACCTGTCCCGCGCCATTCCGGCCGCCGCCACCTTCAATGTCGCAGTGACCTTCGATGCGCTGACACCCGGCACGTCCAGCGTGACGGTGCACGCGGAATCCGGCACGTCGGGCAGTTTCCAAGCGCTGTCGCTGTCCTCGGGTGTAGAAGTGGGCAACGGCTGGGTGGAGCGTACCTACAAGGCCAACAGCCTCGTCGGCGTCGGTGCCGACCGCACCACGCGCGTGAAGCTGGCGTTGTCCGGCAATCCGCAGCACCGACCCTTCGTGCGCAACCTGCGCGTCATCGTCACCTGATGGGGGTGAGCGATGACCCAGGAGCGCACGCCGCGCGGCTATCCGCTGCCGCACACCGAGCACCTGCTGTCTGAAGACGTCCTGAACCTGCGTGAGGCCCTCACCCGCATCGATGCGGATGTGGCCGCGCAGGAGGCGTCCACCCAGCAGGGGCAAGACCAACTCACCGAACGGCTGCACCGCCAGCAACTGCGGGTGTTTCACCAGTTCGGCTTTTAAGGAGCACACCCCATGGCCAAAGACCCCTTGCTGCGCGATGCGGTGCGCGCGATCAAAGCCAAGATTGAAACCGCTGCCGAGATCGCCACACCCGAAGAACTCGCGTATCTCGGCACCGCTATCGACCGCATCGGTGGTCGCGCCACCGTCCTTGAGGTCGAGGAGATGGGCGACATCAAGATGGCGGAGATGTCGGCGCACGCGACCTCCGTAGAGACAGCGACGCTCGACACCATTGCCACGGCCGCTGATGTGGCCATTGCCAACGTCTCGGCCACCAAGACCGCTGCTGAGAGTTCCATCACAGCGACCCAGACGGCCGCAGAAGCCTCGGTCACCCAGACCAAGGAAGCTGCAGTGGCAGTGATGGCACAGACCGAGACCAGCACGGTGGCGACCGTCAATGCTGCTGCCCAAGCCGCGATCCAGCAAACCGCCAGTAGCCGAGACCAGGCGATTGCCGCGACACAAAACGCAGCCGATCAGGCCGTGGCCACGGCGCAAGCTGCGGCCAACAGCGTGACCCAGCAACTAGTGCTGGGGCGCAAGACCTTCTTCCTTGCCCAACTCTAAGGAGCCCCCTCGATGTCCATTCTGGGAACGGCGCTGCCAGCCGCCAACACGCTGGCGATCCTCTACGAAGTGCCCACCGGCCGCCGCGCCGTGGTCAATGTCGCGGCCTGCAACAAGGGCACGGCAGCCG
>JACCDS010477188.1_pt1 | contig 19090 bp, 15 predicted proteins | sample 7446441 | NCBI WGS metagenome assembly JACCDS01 (sample SAMN15323445, study PRJNA562643) | freshwater metagenome | isolation source: river surface water | place: USA:Blue River Watershed | collected 2017-08-17
GACGCGACCAAGGAAACCATGGTGGATGGTGCCCTAGAAGTCGGTACCCGCCGGAGCGATGGTAGCCGTAGCGGCGGTGCGCTCGCCATCGGCGCCGGCCGCATCAATGTAATTGGCAACGCACCGTTACCGGGCGAAGGCTTCAATCTGCGCCCGGCCGATGTTGCGCGGCTTGCCGCGGTGGACCAGTTGCGCCTGACCAGCTACAGCACACTGGATTTCTACGACAACGCAACGCTCGGCACACCGACGCTCAAGGAGTTGATCGTCAGTGCCGGTGGCATTGCCGGCCACAGCAATACCGGTGAAATGTCGACGATTGCCGCGCAGCAGGTACGTTTCGAAAATACCGGCGGTGTCTCGGCCGCCTTCGTCGCCGGCGGTGAAGGCACGCTGCAGGTGAATGCCGGGCAGATCGTCTTCGGCGACAACGTCGCCGACCAGGCTGCACGCGATGCCGGCTCCACCGGTTTCGCACTGCGTGGCTTCGACGCCGTTGATCTTGTCGCGAGCGGCGACATCCGCTTCGTCGGCCGTGGCGTGACCAGCATCGACAATGCGGGTGGTAGCGGTAATGCGACACAACTGACGCTGGATGCGGGGCGGGTGACTACTGTCGGCACCGCCGATCATTTGCTCGCTGCAACGGGCAAAACCAGCGTGCGCGGCGGCAACGCGGCAGTCGGCGAAGATACCGGCCTCGGCGGTGCGCTTGAATTGCGCGGCAAATCGGTCGAAGTGGCAGCCCTGAAGGACACAGCCGGTAATGTGCTGAAGAGTGCGGGACGTATTGAGGCCGCTGCTGGGCGCATCACGCTCGCCGCAATGGGCAGCGGTGCAGCCGATGGTGTCGTCGTCAGTGACGGGGCGCGCATTGCGGCCGACGGCCGGCGTATCGCCTTTGCCGATACGGCAGCCTATGCTGGCGGTGGGACCATCACGCTCAGTTCGGCTGCGGGCGATGTCAGCATCAGCGATGGCGCGACTGTCTCGGTTTCGGCCGTTACCGGCGGTGGCGATGCTGGCGCACTGAACCTTCTGGCCAGCAAGGGCACGGTAAATGCCGGATCGGGCACGCTGCGCGGCGCTGCCGGCAGCAATGGCCAGGGTGGTACGCTGCGGGCGGATGCGAAGACGCTCCTCCTCGACAATCTCGCCGATGCGGTGACGGAAAGCCTGGCCGGTGGCGACACCCAGGCACATTTCACCGGCCAGTGGGACATTCGCCGTCGGGATGGCAGCCTGGTGCTGAACGAGACGGCAGGTGCGACGAAGACGATACGTGCCGGCGATGTGAGCATCGCTGCCGACAACGGTGGTATCAACGTCAAATCGGGCGGCACGGTCGATGCATCCGGCAGCAAGGGCGGCAGCATTGCGCTGCAGGCACGCAATGGCAATATCGAACTGGGTGGTACGCTGCTTGCGCGGGGCGAGGAGTTGGTGGAAAACATCAACAACGCAGGTACGCGCGGCCAGGGCGGCGACGTGCTGCTAGCTTCTAGCGGCGGGAAGGTGCAGACGCTCGCCAACAGCGTCATCGACGTTGGCGTGGCGAGCGGTAGCGCGGCGCAGGGCGGACGGGTGAACTTCCGTGCCGACCAATCGACCGGCATCGCCAATGCTACCGATCTCAATATCCAGCTCGCCGGTGCGGTTTCCGGCGCACGCGATGTAGGTGCCGAGATTGTCAGCCGTTACAGCGGCAACTACACGGCACTCAATGCCGCGACGAGCAACGGTAGCACGCTCGGCCTGGCGACGATCAAGAACAACCTGAGCACGCTATACAGCGCGGCGAACATGAATGCCCTGCGTAACCACCTCGGCTTCGGCACCAACCCGGTGTTCCATGTGCGCCCCGGCGTCGAGATCGTCAGCGCGGCGACTGGAGATTTCACGATTGCCGCCGACCTCGACTTCAGCACCCTGCGCTTTGCCGGCGAAGCCGGCGTGCTGACGCTGCGTGCGCAGAACAACCTGAAGATCAATAATTCGATCAGCGATGGTTTTGGTGCTGTAGGCAGCTTCACGGCGACCAGTCGCGATGCCAAGGTTGGCACCAGCGACGCGAGCTGGAGCTACCGCCTCATCGCCGGAGCCGATGCGGGCGCAGCCAACGTGACAGGGGTAAAGGCACCTGCGAGCGGTGGCAACCTTGATATCGCTGCCGGCAAGCTGGTGCGTACCGGTACCGGCGACATTACTCTGGCGGCGCAGGGGAACGTCACACTCGCCGACAAGGCGGTGGTCTACACCGCGGGTGGCGACGACACGACGAACCCGGCTAACTTTACTTCGGCAGGACTTCCGCAGGATCAGTCCGCCACCGGTCAGCGCAACCACTTCACCAGGAATGGTGGCGAAATCCACATCAGTGCCGGCGGCAATATCACACAGGCGAAGAGCGCCACTATCAGCGACTGGTTGATCTCCTACAGCAAAGGATTCGACAGTACCCAATGGTGGGCACGCATCGCGTCGATGCAGCAAGGTATAGCCACCTTCGGCGGTGGCGACATTACCCTCACTGCGGGCGGTACGATCAGCAAGTTGAATGCGGCCGTCGCCACCAATGGGCGCGTGCCGGGTAGCGATGGTGCTGCGCGTGCTGATCAGGCGGTAATCCAGGGCGGCGGTGATCTCCTGGTGAAGGCGAAGACGATAGACGGCGGCCAGTTCTACGCTGAAACGGGCCGCCTGAAACTGGCCGCCGCGAGCGACATCGTCAACGACACAGAAATGGCGCTCGGCAATACCGCCGCCAGTGCGAGCGCAGGTGGCTCGGCCAGCATCGGCAGTGTCTTCAACCCGCTTTCGTTCCGCCGCAACCAGCCGAAGAATACCGCCGGCGCGTCGATGTCGACTGGCTACGGCAATGCGACGATCGGCTACAGCAGGCGCATCGGCACCTACGGTACGGATAGCGCGCTGGAGGTTCTGGCGCTGACAGGTGACGCCAGTCTGGAGATGATCGGCTACTCGGGCGCATCGGCCGTCGACATGGCACCGGAAAGGGTATCGATCGTTGCGCTCAATGGCGATATCCGCGCGAATATATTGCAGATGCCGGGTAGCGATGGGCAGCTCGACCTGCTGGCAGCGGGTGGCATTGCGGTCGATTCGATCAGGCAGTTCGACCTCCCGGGGTCGCGCTTGCCCAGTTTGACCAACACCTTCGCCAGCAATCCCTTCGCGAGCGACATCGTCGCAGCGAGCCTGGTGCACAGCGCCACATCCTGGCATGCCGATGACCGCGAGGCGAGCCGGATTGTTGCGCTCAATGGTGATATCGCCGGCCTTTCTCCGTCTTCCGTGGTGAATCTGAACGAGGCAGCTACCGTCAAGGCAGCTGGCAACATTCGCGATCTCAGCATCGTCACGCAGCACGCGACAGCAAGCGACGTGACGCATATCGAGGCGGGTGGAAAGCTCGAGATGCCGTCGGATATCCTCGCCGCAGGTGCGCTGGAAAGCCGTATCCAGACCAATGGCCCGGGCCGCCTCGAAGTCGTCGCAGGGGAAGGGGTCAATCTCGGCGTATCGGCCGGCATCGTCAGCCGAGGCAACCTGGAAAATCCATACCTGCCGGAAGGGGGAACCGACATCACGGTGATTGCTGGCACGACACAGCCTGACTACGCGGGGTTCCTTTCCTGGCTGCAGACGAAGGGATTCGCCGTCGGCGACAGTTCGGAAGCCGGCCTGCGTGCCCGTTTCTTCGAGGTGCTGCGCGATGCCGGAACGGCGGCACAGAGCGGGGCGGGCGAGGCCGGTTATGCTGAGGGGCGTGCAGCGATTGCCGCACTCTTTCCGAAGGCTACGCTGACACCGGCGAACATCGATCTTTTCTACAGTGCGGTGAAGACAGAGCAAGGCGGCAACATCGAGTTGCTTGCCCCGGCGGGCGGCGTAACCGTCGGCCTGGCGACACCCGACAAGGCCACGATGGCCAAGAAGAAACCTTCCGAGCAGGGCTTGTTCACCTTCCGCGGCGGCAGCATGCAGGCGCTGGTGCAGGATAGCTTCCTGGTCAACCAGTCGCGCGTATTCACGCTCGATGGCGGCGATATCCTGGTCTGGGCCGATCAGGGCAGCATCGACGCCGGTAGCGGCGCCAAGACGGTGAGCGCCACGCCGCCGCCGGTGCTGGTGATCCGCAACGGCCAGATCGTGCTCGATGCCTCCAACTCGGTGGCCGGCTCCGGTATTGGTGCGCTGGCCTCACGCGACGACACCCCGGCAAGCGACGTTTACCTGTTCGCACCGCAGGGCGCCATCGACGCGGGCGATGCCGGCCTGCGCAGTACCGGCAACGTGACGCTGGGTGCGCAGCAGGTGCTCAACGCCAGCAACATCCAGGCCGCCGGCGCGGTTTCCGGTGCCCCGGCCGCTACGGCTGCGGCGCCGGTGGCGTCGGTCTCTACACCCAAGAACGATCTCGACAAGATGCTGGAAGAAGCGGCGCCTTCCGCCGGCAAACGCAGCGAAGGTGCGCTCGGCATCCTGACCGTCGAGGTGCTGGGCGGTGAAGAGTGCGACGCCAGGGACGGCAAGGACAAGAAATGCAACCCGGGGTAACACGGCTGCAAGAAGCCGTTTTCATAATCGCTCAACCTGACGAATCACCAACGAATCACGACATGATGAAAAAAATTGCACACTGGGTGGCAGCGGCCGCAGCCGTCGTCGCTTTTACCGCCAATGCGGCTGACGGCTTCGATGCCGGCGACTGGAAATACAAGCAGAAAAGCCAGATCGATACCACGGCAGATGGGGTCGAGTTGAAGCAGGGGGCTGCCAACTTGCCGCTCGCCCTGCGTCTGCATACGGGTAATTTCCCGTTCGCCGAGGCCAAGCCGGATGGCAGCGATCTGCGCGTTACGTCCGGCGACGGCAAGACGCCCCTGCGCTTCCATGTCGAAAAATACGATGCCGCCAATGAACTGGCGGTAGTCTGGGTGCAACAACCGAAGCTTTCGCCCAGTGCGAAGAGCGATGCGATCACCTTGCTGTGGGGTAACGACAAGGCAGCCAGTGCGGCGGATGCCAAGGGCAGTTACGACGCCCAGCAGTCCCTGGTGTTGCATTTTTCCGACGAAGGTCCGGTCCGCGATGCCACGGGCAATGCCAACCATCCGCGCGAATTCACGGCGCGTCGGGTTGCCGGCCCGCTGGGCGATGCGGTGAACCTTGACGGCAATGCGGCCCTGACCGTGCCGGCCTCGCCCTCCCTGAAACTGGTGGCGGCGAACGGCCTGACCTTCACGGCCTGGGTCAAGCCGGCTGCCAATGCTGCCGGTACGCTCTTCCAGCAGGGAGAAGGCAACAAGGGGCTGGCCCTGGCCGTCAAGGCCGGCAAGTTGCTGGCGGTGGTCGACGGCAAGGAATTCGCCTCGAAAGCGACGCTGCTGGCGGATACCTGGCAGCATGTGGCGATGACGCTGATCGGTGGCCGGCTGACCTTCTATCTCGAAGGCGCCGAGGCCGGTACGGCCGACGTTTCCGTCGCCGACAGCACGTCCGACATCCGCCTCGGGGCCGGTTTCGCTGGCGAGCTGGATGAAGTGACCCTTGCTGCTACCTCCCGTTCGGCCGACTACATCAAGGCGCTGCACGGCAGCCAGCAGCCGGATTCCTTGATGTTCTCCAGCGGCGAAGAGGGCGGCGGCGAAGGCGAATCCTATATCGGCATCCTGCTCGGCGCACTGACCCTGGACGGCTGGATCGTCATCGGCATCCTGGCCGTGATGGGCGTCGTCAGCTTTGGCGTGATGGTCGGCAAGACGGTGTTCCTCGGCCGTGCCGACAAGGCCAACATCGCCTTTCTCAATCGCTTCCGCGATAACCCGCGCAAACTGCTGCGTCCCGATTCGATGGACACCAAGGCCATCGAGGAGGATACGGCCATGCGCCATTCGACCCTGTTCCGCCTCTACAAGATTGGTATCGCGGAAATGCGCCATCGCTTTGTGGATCAGGAAAAGGCGGCTAGCGAGGTCAATCTGTCTGCCGCCGCACTGAACTCGATCCGTGCGGCGATGGATGCCGCGCTGGTGCGCGAAAACCAGCGCCTGAACAGCCAGATCGTGCTGCTCACCATTGCCATTTCGGGTGGCCCCTTCCTCGGCCTGCTCGGTACGGTGGTCGGCGTCATGATCACTTTTGCCGCCATTGCGGCGGCCGGCGACGTCAACGTCAACTCCATCGCCCCCGGTATCGCCGCGGCGCTGGTGGCCACCGTTGCCGGCCTGGCCGTGGCCATTCCGGCCCTGTTTGGCTACAACTGGCTGGCCATCCGGATCAAGAACGTCTCGGCCGACACGCAGGTATTCGCCGACGAGTTCCTGACTCGCTCGGCCGAGCTCTACTCGGCGTGAGGGTGGGGAACCGGACATGCAAGTTCAGGAAGGCAACCAGCCCTACGATGAAATCAACGTCACGCCGATGCTCGACCTGGCGTACGTGCTGCTGGTCATCTTCATCATCATGACTACGGCGTCCGTGCAGGGGGTCAAGGTGGAGCTGCCAAAAACGGTCGCCAGCGCCAGCCTGGCCAAACCGGGCACGAAGGCGGTCACGGTTGCGCAGAACGGCGATGTCTTCATCGATGCCTATCCGGTCACCATGGAACAGCTCGATACGCGCCTCGCCCAATACCAGGCGGCCAACCCGGCGCTGTCGATCGTCATCAAGGGCGATGCCCATGTCCAGTACGCCAAGGTGATGGAGGTCATGGAGTTGCTCAAGCGCAACGGCATTACCGACCTTGGCCTGGCCACCACGCGGGCAACGAGGTAGCGATGCACGTCCAGGCAGAAACCAAACCCTACGACAGCATCAACGTGACGCCGATGCTCGATCTGGCTTACGTGTTGCTCGTCATCTTCATCCTGATGACCACCGCTTCGGTATCCGGGCTGTCGATCAATCTTCCCAAGCCGTCGAACAAGCCGAGTACGGAGAAACACGAGATCAAGGTCATCCAGATATTGCCGGATGGTTCGGTGCACCTGAATGGCGTCGGCGTCAGCGTGCGCGAACTGGAAACGCAACTCAAGGCGACCATGGCGCGCGATCCGAAAGCATCCGTGGTGTTGAAAGGCGATCCGGCGGTCAATTATGCCCGCGTGATCGAGGTCCTGGACCTGACCGGGGCGATGGGTATCGGCTCGGTCGGGCTGGTGACGGCAAGAATCGGTAACTGAGTGCCATGGATACAGAAATCAAGCCGCCGCGGCGCTGGCTGAACATCGTCGTGATTGTCGTTGCGGGGGCCGCGGTCATCGCGCTGGTCACCTGGGGAATCATGACCCTGATGGGCGGAAAGTCCGGCAAGCCGCGCAAGCCGCCAACAGTGACCCTGTTGCCCGACAAACCGCCGCCGCCACCGCCGCCGCCCAAGGAAGAGAAAAAGCCGGAGCCGCCCAAGGAAGAAAAGCGGGAAATCAAGACTGAACCGCCCAAGGAGCAGGTTCAGGCCCAGAACGAGCCCCTGAAGATGGAGGGCATGGCCGGCGAGGGGGGAAGCCCGTTTTCCGCCGGCACCGTGGGCCGTGACTACACCGGGGGCGCCATCGGCGGCACTGGCACTGCCATGCAGGGCATGTTCGCGGCGCGCCTGCAGCGCCACCTGCAGGATCAGCTCAATCGCAGCCGCAAGCTGCGCGAAGCCGATTATCGCGTTGGCCTGCGCCTGTGGTTGCGCCGCGATGGCTCCGTCGAGCGTGTCGAGCTGGCCCAGAGCACCGGCAACGAAGATCTGGATCAGCAGTTGCGGGAAGCCATCCTGCAAGCGGGGGCCATGCGCGAGCCGCCGCCGGACAACCTGAGCATGCCTTTGCGCATCCGGGTGACCGCCCGGGGCGCCGCCTGATCCCATTCAATTCGGAAAAACAGAGAGATATTCATGATGTTCAAACGCAAACCCCTGCAGCATGCGGTCGCCGTGGCGCTGCTCGTGGCATCGGCCGGTGGGCAGTCCGCCTTTGCCGATGATCGGGAGTCACTGGAAGTCCTGCGCGAAACCACGCTCAATCTGATCGATGCCCTGGTCGACCAGGGGGTGTTCAGCCGCGAGAAAGCCGATGCGATGGTCAAGGCCGCCCAGGTCAAGGCGGCCCGGGCAACCACCCGGGAAAAGCCCAAGACCGGCGCCCCGGTGCGCGTGCAGTACGTGCCGGAGACGGTGAAGAACGAAATCCGCGAGCAGTTGCGCCAGGAAGTCCTCGCCCAGGCCAAGACCGAGCGCTGGGCCGAGCCGAATGCGGTGCCGGCCTGGGTGGATCGGGTCAAGATCGAGGGCGATATGCGGGTGCGCTACCAGCCTGAGTCGGCGGATGACAAGAACACGGCTCCGCTTGATTACATCATCGCCGCCGCTGGCAGCAATCCAACCGGTCGCGAGGTCACGCGGGCTGCCGGTTTCCTTGCCAACAACGGCACGGTGGCGACGGGCAATACGCGTGAAGATCGCGAGCGTTTCCGCGTGCGTGCCAGGCTGGGTATCCTGGCGCGGGTTTCCGATAGTTGGAGTGCCGGCCTGCGCCTGGCCACCGGCAACACCACCGATCGTATCTCGACAAACCAGAGCATGGGCCAGGACTTCAACAAGTATTCCTTTCTGGTCGATCGTGCCTACATCAAGTACGACCCGGCCGAATGGCTGTCGATCAGCGGCGGGCGCATCCCCAATCCGTGGTTCTCGACCGACCTTGTCTGGGACGAGGATCTCAATTTCGAAGGTTTCGCTGCTACTTTCAAGCCAACGCTGGGTGAGGGCAGTTTCCGTCCCTTCCTGACGGTGGGGGCCTTCCCCCTGCGCGAGGAAAATCCGCCGGTTCGCGACAACCGTTGGGTGAAGGGCGTGCAACTGGGTGCCAAGTGGGATTTGGCTCAGAACAGCCGCCTGACGGTTGGGGCAGGTTGGTACAAATTCGACAACCTGGAAGGGCGGGTCGAGGATGACGCGGCCTACCTGGCCGGCAATGCTGCCTATGGTCGCTACGAATATGGGTCGGGCATGCGTCAGAAGGGAAACACCTTGTTCCGGACCAATGCGGTTTCCGATGCCTCGACGACAATATGGGGCCTTGCCTCGCAGTTCGAACCGGTCAACCTGACCGCCTCGCTTGATCTCGCCCATTTCGACCCGGTCCACGTCGTGCTGACGGCTGACTATGTCAAGAACACCGCCTTCGACCGCAGCGAAATCCGGCGTCGCACCGGCGTCAACATGGGCGACGGCAAGGATTATGGCTACCTCTACAAGATCATGGTCGGCATGCCCAAGCTGGCGCAGCGCCACGACTGGAATGCTTCCTTCACCTATCGTTACCTGGGTTCCGATGCCGTTGTCGACGCCTTTACCGATTCCGATTTCGGCCTCGGCGGCACCAACCTCAAGGGCTATATCCTGGGCCTGAACTATGGTCTCGACCCGAATGCCCACCTGGGCTTGCGCTGGATGTCGGCTGAATCCATCGAATCCTTCTCGCTCAATCCGAACCATCGCTTTGCGGTGAATGTCCTGCAGGCCGACGTCAATGTTCGCTTCTAAGACCACCATCGTCACCCTGGTTCTGGCTGGCCTGATGGTCGCCATGCCGGCCGGTGCAAGCGACAGCAAGAAGGCCGACCCGAACAAGGAGCAGGTGCGGCGACTGCAGCAGGCACAGCGCAAGCTCGAGCAGGAAAAGACCCAGCTCGTGCAGGAAAAGGCCTCGGTCGAAGCCGAGCGCGATGCCGCCCGCAAGAAAGCGGATGGCGAGGCGCAGCGCGTCGCGGGGCTCGGGCGGGAGCTCGGTGGCCTGCGCAAGGCGAAGGAGGATCTGGCTGCCCGGCTGGCGCAGGTCGAAGCCGAGCTGAAACAGGCGCGGGAGCAGGTCGTCAGTCTGGAAAGCGAGGGCAAGCGCCTGCAGGCCAGTCTGGGCGGCGAGAAGCAGCAGCATGCCGCTTGCGTTGCCCGCAACCAGGAAATGCACAAGACCGGACTGGACATCCTGGCGCGCTACCGGGACAAGGGGTGTTCCGACAGCGTGCTGCAGGCCGAACCCTTTACCGGCCTGAAACGGGTCGAAATCGAAAACGCCGCCGAGGATATGAAGGAGCGGCTGGATAGTCAGAAGATCGGTTCGTGAAAGCACTGGCTCTCGATTTCCGGCGCGGGCTGATTGGCCCCGATATCCCGCGCATTCTCCCCTTCGCTGCCTTCATTACCCTCATGGCGCTGACGCCATGGCTGTCGGGTGCCGTCGCCGATGTGTTCGATTCTCGCTGGCTCTATGCGCTGCGGGCAGGGGTGGCCGGCGCCTTGCTGATCTGGCTGTGGCCGCGCCTGGGCGAATTGGCGGCCATCCGCCTGCCAGGCTGGCGGCAGCTTGCCCTGGCCGGTGGTGTCGGTGGCGGCGTGCTCGCCGTGTGGTTGGTCCTTGAAAGCGGAATTTTCATTGTCGGCCCATCCGGCCCGGGTTTTGATCCCCGGCATGCCGATGGCAGCCTCGACTGGGCGCTGGTGGCGGTGCGCCTTGCAGGCGCTGCGCTGGTCGTGCCGGTCATGGAAGAACTGTTCTGGCGTTCCTGGTTGATGCGCAGGATTCAGGAAAGCGATTGGCTGATGCTCGCACCGGGGCAGGTTGCGCTGCCTGCCGTGCTGATGTCCAGCATCGTTTTCGGTCTCGAGCATCAGCAATGGGCGGCCGGCATTCTCGCCGGGCTGGCCTACGCCTGGCTCTACATCGCGACACGCAACCTGTGGGTGGCGATCGTTGCCCATGCCGTCACCAATGCCGGGCTCGGTCTCGTAGTCCTGCTCACCGGCGCCTGGCATTTCTGGTGAATGGATTCGAACCGCAAGATTTCCATCATCTGCTCGTAATGTCAGGCGAATATCCTGCTGTTTGGTTCAATGGACAAGCTGGGTAGGGAATGTCTGGGAGGGTACTTGTCGTCGAGGACGAGCCGGCTGTTGCCGAGTTGATCGTCGTGAATATGAGCCACGCCGGCTTCACCGTTTCGGTCGCGGACGGTGCAGAGTGCGCGTGGCAGCTTCTGGTCGCCAATAAGCCGGATGTCGTCCTGCTCGACTGGATGCTGCCGGACCTCTCCGGCTTCCAGTTCATTCGTCACATGCGGGCCGACTGCCGGGTTCGCGACGTACCCGTGATCATGGTGACGGCACGGCACGACGAAGTGGACAAGATCTCCGCGCTCGAAGCCGGGGCCGACGATTACATCACCAAGCCATTTTCACCGCGCGAACTGGTGGCCCGGACCAAGGCCGTACTCCGCCGGCGTCATCCGCAGATCGTCGATGACGCCATCGAACTGGGTGGCCTGCGCCTGGTGCCGGTGATGCGCAAGGCCCTGGCGCGCGGTCAGAGCATCAACCTGGGGCCTACCGAGTTTCGCCTGCTGCACTTCCTGATGACGCATTCCGAGCGGGTGCATAGCCGCAGCCAGTTGCTCGATCAGGTCTGGGGCGATGGCAACTACGTCGAGGAGCGGACCGTCGATGTCCATATCCGTCGCCTGCGCAGCGTGCTCGAAACCCACGCACTGGAAAATCTGCTGCAGACCGTCAGGGGGATGGGCTATCGCTTCTCGACGCGGATGGAGAGCTGAAACGCCCCTGTCAGCCGATGGCCCGGCCAACGCCCGAGGCCTTTTCCTACGCACCGATGCCGGCCATGGTCCGGCCTTCATTCCTGAACTTCATGCCGAAAAAATTCGATCGTTTGCTGCTCGCCCTGCTGCTGGCGGGTGTTTTCAACCCGCAGGCACAGGCCGACGCGCAAGACAGCGTCACCTTCTCGGTTGGTCTTGGGGCGTTGCACGACAGCAACCTGTTCCGCCAGACCGATGGCAACGAACAGTCGGACACGCTGAGTACCGCTGCGTTTACTCTCGGTTTCAACAAGGCCTGGAGCTTGCAGCGCATCCGGGCCAATGCGACGCTCATCGACTACCGCTACCAGGAAAACGACTACCTCAGCTACCAGGCCATCAACTACGACGCGGCCTGGAACTGGTCGTTTACGCCGCGCCTGCACGGCCAGCTCAGTCTCGATCAGGTCGAGCAGCAGAACAGTTTCGTGGACTACTCGGCCAGCACGCCGGCCCAGCGCAAGAACGTACGGCGTAACGAGAACCAGCGCTTTTCGCTGGAGTGGGAAGCGACCGGCGGTTGGCGGGCCCTGGGCGGGCTCAGCCGGGTCTCGCAAACGAACAGCCAGAGCTTCCTGGAGCAGAGCAGCTACGAGCTGAACAGCCTAGAATTCGGCGGGCGTTACGTCTGGCCATCCGGCACCTCCCTGCAGATCCTGCAAAAGCAGGGCGAGGGCGAATACAAGGAACGGCGGCTGATCAGCTTTGCCGAGGTGCCGGCACCGTTCAATTCGCAAATCGACACCGGTTTTCGCCAGGACGAAACCGAATTCAAGCTCTACCTGCCGCTCACCGGGAAATCCACCGTCAATGCCCGCCTGGCATGGCAGGAACGGCGGCATGAGCATTTTTCGGACCGCGATTACGCGGCCACTGTCGGTCGCCTTGACTACCTCTGGCAGCCAACCGGCAAATTGAGCCTGAACACTGCAGTGCGCCGCGACATCGCCGCTTTCCAGAACTACGCCAGCAGCTACTACCTGGCCGATGGCCTGAGCGTGCAGCCGGCCTGGCAGATTTCGACGCGGACCGCATTGCGCTTCAAATATGACTGGGAAAAGCGGCGCTACGAGGGGGGGATTTTCCCGGGCTTGTCCGAGCGGCGCGATACCCTGCAGGTGCTTCGCCTATCCCTGGAGTGGACGCCGGCCGATTGGAGTTCGCTGTCCCTCGCCGTGCAGCAGGATCGTCGCAACTCCAATCAGGACAATTGGGACTACAAGGCCAACTCGCTTACCCTGAACGCCCAGTTCCTGTTCTGAGCGGGCGCCGGAAACGGCGATTCAGTTGTTGGCGGATTGCCGGCTCAGCTGGTTGTAGTGGGCCACCACCATCGGCACATAGCGACGGGTTTCGGCATAGGGCGGCAGCTTGCGGCCGTGCCGCAAGACGGCGTTCTCGCCCGCGTTATAGGCGGCCAGCGCCAGTTCCAGGTTGTTGTCGAACAAGGCCAGAAGGTCGCGCAGATAGCGGGCTCCGGCCCGCACGTTCTCTGCCGGATCGAGCGGGTTGCCGGTCCCATAGCGGCGGGCGGTAGCCGGCATCAACTGCATCAGCCCACGGGCGCCCTTGGGTGATATCGCGGCCTGGTTGTAACCGGATTCGACCGTCACCACGGCATGCAGCAATGCGGCATCGAGGCCGGTGTCCTGGCTCGCGCGATGGATTTCGGCATGAAATGGCCGGCGGATTGCCGGCAAGGCCAGCAAGCCCTTGCCGGGCCGGCCGAGCGGCGCGCGTGCCTCGCCGCCGTCGCGCCAGATCAGGCGATAGCGGCGATCGTCCGGTACATTGGAAAGATGCTCTACACCGTCATCGTCGGTGAAGGCGAAAATCCCGTTGGCCTGGGCGCAGGTCGCCCAGGCCAGGCATGCCAGCAGGGCCAGGCGGCAGCCGTTAGCCGGCCACCGCCCAAGCGTTTCAGTCGGCACGCCGACGGCGGGCTGCGAAGGCGACCAGGCCCAGGCCGGCCATCATCATCGCCCAGCCTTCCGGCTCCGGAACCGGTGCCGTGTAAGCTGCCAGTTCCGCTGCCGAGACCTTGTAGGAATGCAGCACGCCGGGCAGCAGGCGATAGCTGCCGTCGCCGGGCACGCTGGTGGCGGCGCCGGTACAGCCGGTCGTGGCGCCCAGCGGGCACTGGATCGACGTGCCATACGGATCGGCATCGCTGAAGCGGAAATAGACGTCGAACTGCGTGCCGCTGCCATTTTGCGTCACGCTGTAGTCGTTGTCGGTGCCGGCCAGCATCATGAAGCTACCATCGGCCAACTTGGGGCCGATGGCTAGGCCTTCCCATTTTTCCGGCGACTTGTTGCCCAGTTCGGCCAGCGTGTCGGCGTCCAGATCGAGAATCGAGCTCGACTTGGTGACCTTGGTATAAGCGGCGCCGGAGTCCAGATCGATAGTGGATACATCGGTGGCACCGGTGATATCGATCTTGTAGACCTCCTTGTCGGCGGTCGCCAAGGTTGCGCCGACGCCGATGCCGCGGTTGTTGCGTTCAAGCACATAGAACTCGTGATCATTGATGGCGACCAGCGAGGAGATGCCCTGGCCCTGCCCGGAGCGTTTCATGTCGTAGGCGTACTGGCCGACCGCATTGCCGGTGGCGGTATCGAACTTGACGATGCGGTTCACGGTGCCGTTGCCGCCGCCCTCGTCGAGGGTCGCACTCTGCAACATGGCGTAGGCGTACTTGCCATCCGGGCTGATGGCCAGGCCCTCGAAGCCACGGTTGGTGCGCTTGCCGGCGTTGTTGCCGGTGTCGCCGGCGTAATTGGCAACGCCGCTGGCGGCATTGCGCGGCACCAGATTGGCCGGGGTGGCGAAGGTGCGGAGCAGGTTGCCGCTGCGGTCGTATTCATACAGCGACGGGCCATATTCATCGGAGACCAGGAAATTGCCGGTCTTCGGGTTGACCACGAAGCCTTCCGGGTCGAAGGCATTGCCCAGGGTGCTGCTGGGGTTGGGGGCCAGGCCGTTCATCGCGCTACCGGTATTGCTGAACTTGACCGTCTCGAGAATCTTGAAATTCGAGATGGCGCCGGTGTTCTGGTCGATATCGAGCGAGAAGCGCTGCACGCGGGTGTCGTAGCTCAGTGTACCGCCGCCCGGGCCGCGGTCGGAAAGCCCCCACCACTGGTTGCGGTTGGTATCGTAGTAGATGTCGGAGAAATAGCCGACCCGGCCGTTGTTGGCCGTGGTGCCGCCGGAGCGGTCGAGCATGCCGCCATCGAGGGCGAGCCCGTTGACGAAGGTGTGGGCAGCCTGGGCGGCGCCTGCAGTCAGCATCGCCAGCAGGGCGATGGCAATCTTGGACTTGTTCTTGTTCACGTCGGGGTTCCTGTTCCTGGGGTTCGTTCGGCACCGGCGGCTAGGCGCGGCGAGTCGGGAAGTGGTCGCGTGTGGCAGGCAAGCGCGCAAGCCGCCAGCCATCGATCAGCCACTTCCCGAACCCATTATCGGGACGCGCTGTTACATCAATTTGTCATCGGTGGAGGCTGAGTATGAGCCGAACGGCTCATGCGGCTGGCGTAACGCTGCGCCAGGAATACGGCCAAAAGGCCGCAGGCAATGCCCAGTGCTGGCCTTCCGCCGCGCGTCAGAAACTGCATCCATAGCGTCCAGGCCGAGGTGTTGCCGGGATCGGCGGCGTACCCCCAGAAATCCCAGGTCAGGGCGACCAGCACCAGGGGAGCGTCCGCCAGCAGAACGGGAAGGAGAAGCAGGGCGAGGATCGGCAAGCGGAGCAGCACCCGCGGCCAGCGGTCCGGCCAGGCCAGCGCGGTAACCAGCGCGGTGACGACCGGAACCAGCGGCGCCAGGATATTGATCGTGGCATTGATCGATCGCCCGGGGGCAAGCAGGTGCTTGCCAAGGTGGAGGTGGTGGCGATTGGCTATGTCGAGGCGCAGCACGCGGTCAGCATTCAGACGGGCGATGGACAGGTTCTCGACGACGAAATCCGGCGTCAGCCACGCGATGATCTCGCGCATCGCCGGCAGGCAGGCCTGGATCACGCTTTCGCCGAACAGCACGGCGGCCGGCAGTACCACGGCGATGGCGAGTAGTGTTCGCCGTGCCAGGATGGCCGGCTCAGGTCGCTGCATCGGCCGGTACCCGGCGCAGCCAGGCAAGGAAGAACAGCGCGGCCAGCGCAACAACCATTAGCGGGGCGATGGCACCGTGCACGCTGGCGAACCACTCGCGGCGCAGTACCAGAACATGCACCAGCGCAACCAGTCGCACCTGGTTGAGCAGCCAGACGACGGCGATGCCGGCGAGCAGCCCGGCCAGCCGCCAGCGCCACGGGGAGCGGGTGGCGAGCATGGCCGCGACGAGCAGGAATATCACCTCCGTACCCTCGCAACCGTAGCGTACGTTGATGCGCTTGCCGGCCACCACCAGGCGCGGCCCATCGGCTTGCGCCTGCCAATCGGGGCGGAGCAGGGCGACCGCTGCCGTGGCCGGCACCACGGTGGCCTTGTCGACGATCCAGCTTTCCACGGCGGAGCCCCCGGCCAGGCCATAGAGAACTTGCAGGGCGACAAACACAGCCAGAAAGACAACGATGCCGAACCAGCCCGGCCGAGGTGGGCGCGGCGCTGGGGCGAGGTGAGCGTCGGCCGACCAGCCCGGTGTTGCCGCAGAAGTCGGGGAATGGTCGGCGGACATGCTGTATCCAGTAATGGAGGCGCTGGTGGACTATGCTGCCGATGATGAAGCATGAATATTTCGGCAGTGTGGCGGGTGCGATGTCGTCCGGTCATCTGTTTGTCATGATCCGGCAACCTGTCGCTGCCAGCATGGTCGTTTCACCTCACAGCATGTCGTGCCCACATCATGAACAAGGCTCTCGCATACCTCAGTCGCCGCTCACTACGAGTGACGGCATGGATGCCGGGGCGGGCCAGGGTGATGCTGGATGCGCCAAGCCGTGCTGGACGCTCGGTGAAAATGTCCCTGTTCATTGTCGGGGCCATCCTGCCTCTCGGGTCGCTGATCTGGGCTGGCCTGCTCTGGTACGGATTGCGCCAGGGGAAGGGCCAGGCTGCAATTCAGGAAATGCCTTAGGGACCAGGATTGCCGTGGTCCTCCCCGTCTTGCGGGTGAGCTGTTTGGCTCATGCTGGCGCGCATGAATCGTAACAATAGGCGTTGAAGATGACTCCTGCCGGATATCCGGCTGGCATTGCCGCGAGCATGCCAATTCCAACGACAGGAGACAATTCATGCACGAGCACCGCAAAACCGCTCGCCATCCGCTGTGCCGCGGGTTGCTGGCAACCGTCCTCGCTGCCTCGGCCGGCATGGCTTATGCCGACCGCTGCAGCACGCTGGTCCAGGCCTTCGGCAGTCAGCTGGCCGACGTCAGTTGTACCGACAGCGCCGACCTGACCACCGCCAACACGGCGACCACACCGGCCAACAACTCTCTGCCCGGCCTGCCACCGCTTGCCTTCACCCCGCAGACAGACCGTGCCACCATCGCCCCCGATGCCGCCAACCGGACGCCCATCGTCAAGGCGGTGCCGGGCATTCAGCTCAACGCCCGCATCGCCAGCGACCCGACCGGCCAGGCGCGTTTCCTGCTGCGCCTGCCCAACGACTGGAACGGCCGCCTGGTCGTGGCCGGTGCCTCGGGCACGCGCAGCGAATTCAACGGCGATTTCGCCTGGAGCGACTACGTCGTGCAAAAAGGCTATGCCTATGCCTCGCAGAACAAAGGCACACTCAACCTCAAGCTGAGCGACCCGTCGGACCCGCTGGCCTGCCGCCTCAATCCTGCGTCCTCGACCTGGGTGCATTTCTACGATAACGATCCCGGCCAGGAATTCACCCGCTGGCGCGACTACATGGTGCTCGCCTCCCGGCTGGCCAACCAGGGGAGCCGTGCCCACTACGGCAAGAAGCCGCGCTATACCTATGCGGTCGGCACCTCCAACGGCGGCTACCAGGTTCGGCGTGCCATCGAGACGGCGCCGGAGTGGTTCGATGGCGGCGTGGACTGGGCAGGTACGCTCGTCGATGCCGTCGCCCCCAACCTGCTGAGCGATCTGCCGGCCGCCGTCCTCAACTACCCCGACTACGCCGCCGGGGGCAGCGATCCGGCCGGAACCGCAGCCAAAAACATACGCGCCGCCGGTTTTCCGCCGGACATCGGCAGTGGGGCCACCAGCCTGTGGGCGATGAACAACGCCTCATTCTGGGAAGTCACCCTTTGCCAATGGCAGAAGCGCCTCGATCCCGATTACGACACCTATGGCGCTGGCCCGGCCAACTACAACGTCGTCGCCCGCCAGGCAGTTTCCGACGTGGCCGACAACATCGCCGATTTCGCGACCAACGGCCGCATCCAGCGTCCGCTGGTCACGGTGGCCGGCACCATGGACGCCTTGCTGCCCATCGATCGTCACGCCCGCGCCTACGCCCGCAAGGTTGCCCAGTCGCACGACGACGAAGGTCCGCGCGAGCACCGTCATGGGTGGCATCGCCATCACCATCACCATGGCGAGCCAGCCTATCGCCTCTATGAAGTGCAGAACGGCAACCACATCGAGACCTACAAGGCGCTCCTGCCGCAACTGGAACTGATCCAGCCGCATGCGCAGCGTGCCTTCGACCTGCTGGTCGGCCATGTTGAAAAGGGGCAGGGGCTGCCCCCTGACCAGTGCATCGCCCGCGGCGGCAATATCGCCGAGCAGCCTGACCAGCCCGGCCACTGCGCCGCACTGCTCGCCCCCTGAGCGCGCCAGCCGTTCCCGGCATGCCCGGGAACGGCTCATGAGCCGCCGGCAATACCGGTTAAACCTGGGTGAAATGCCAATGTAATTGCGCCTGGCTATCGTCCCGGTATTGCGTTATTCAGCCAGGGAGTCCGCCATGTCCATCCAGCCGCGCCGTCATCGTCGTCAATTCCTCAAGCGCGTCGCTGCCGGTGGTGCCACGCTTGGGTCTCTCTCGGTTGCCGGGCAGGCCCTGGCCCATGGTGCGGCCAGCGATCCGATGGTCGATGCCCGGCATGCCCTGGGTCAGCGCTGCGATGTCAGCTTCGCGCATGGTGTGGCCAGTGGCGATCCTCTGGCTCGCAAGGTCATCATCTGGACGCGCGTTACCACCGATCGCCAGGGGCGAATCCCCGTTCTCTGGGAGGTCGCCACCGATGCTGCCTGCCGCCGGGTCGTACGTGCCGGTATCGCCTTCACCGGGTCAGAGCAGGACCACACCGTCAAGGTCGATGTGACGGGCCTGCGCCCGGACAGCGTCTATCACTACCGCTTCCGCATCGGTCGCCATATCTCGCCGATTGGCCGCACCCGCACCCTGCCGGTCGGCACCGTCGAGCAGGTTCGTCTGGCCGTCTTCACCTGTTCCAACTATCCGGCCGGCTATTTCCACGCCTACGGCGAGGCTGCCCGCCGCGA
>JACCDS010399457.1_pt1 | contig 19081 bp, 10 predicted proteins | sample 7446441 | NCBI WGS metagenome assembly JACCDS01 (sample SAMN15323445, study PRJNA562643) | freshwater metagenome | isolation source: river surface water | place: USA:Blue River Watershed | collected 2017-08-17
CTGGATCAGCTCGTCGACGGCATCGGAGCCTTTCTGGGCGTTACTTCCTATGTCATCCATCTAGTGAATTCTTCCTAGATGGAGCCTTCAGTCAACGCCGCTTCGGTTCCGGAAGCCAGTGCCGCTTAATCTCAGTGAAGATAGCTTCAACCACATTCACGACGACGCTGTTCCCGAACTGCTTGTATCGTTGGAGCAGCGGAACATCTCCGGTGTTCACGTTCATACCGTGGAACCCCATGGCCCTTGCACATTCGGTGGGGGTTAGCTTTCGGACCCGGCCATCGACGTAATAGGCGCCGGTCTTGGAGGCGGCACCGCCTCCGTAGGCAGAGAAGGTGATGGCGTGGCCGTTGGTGGAGTAGATTCGCTCTCCTTGTCCGCCTTTACCCATGATGCCAATACGGAGCGGCTTGGAGGCTTCTGGCAGGTTGCGCTTGCCGTACTCGAAGTCATCTCGCTTGAGGGTCAGCTTGGCCAGGAGCTCCTTGTCGATCTCGGCGTTAGGCTGGATATCCTCGTGAAGGTAGCGCGGTTTGAAGTTCTTTCGTTTGTTGAGTTTCCCGAAAAAATCCAGCCACTCTGTCCACTTGAACTCATCGGTAACAAGGTCGTTACGGACCGCGACCAAGTAGATTCGTTCGCGTTTGGTGGAGGCTCCGAAGTCACTCGCATTAAGCACGGCATGAGAGACCCGGTAGCACGTTTCTCCGTTGGTCTCTTCAGCCATTTTCTTCTCTAGATGATGTCTAATTGTCCTGAACGTGTTTCCGTTGTCATGTCTGGCGAAGTTCTTCACGTTCTCGAGGAAAAGTACCTTCGGGCGATGGTGCTTCGCGATCTTGTAGATTTCGAAGAAGAGGGTTCCACGAGGATCTTTGAACCCCTCCTGTTTACCTGAGATACTGAAGGCCTGGCAGGGGAAGCCTCCGCACAAAACGTCGTGTTTCGGGATTCGGTCGAGTGCTTCGGTGGATTTCGTAAACTGAGTGATGTCTCCGAAGGGGACCTCGCCGAAGTTCATGAAGTAGGCCCGCCGTGCGTACTTGTCCCACTCGCTGGTAAAGACACAGGACCCCATCACGTGTTGCCCGGCGACTCGGAAGCCTCCGATACCGGCGAAGAGGTCGATGAAGGTGAAGGTAGTCGTCGGCTTCTCCTTGAACGCGGGTCGTACCTTGGCGAATGGTGCCGGGACATCGCTTTCGCCTGCCTCGGTTACAAACTCCCCCTTGAACAGCTTCGGGTGGTGGGCTTTGTGGGTGAGAATCGCAAGGTCATCTAGGGCGAACTGATCCCAGGGCAGGGTGGGCGTAAGGTAAGAAGGGGGGCTGTCCATGAAAATATGGTGAACGCCTGAACACTGCCATTTTATAGGAGCGTGTCCATGCGAATTTTGGGCAAACCCTTAGTGTGTACCTGTGTACTGTCCCCTTTGTCAGACCGCCCAGGCGAGTTCGGCGTTATGCTGCCTGATGAGAGCAAGGTGGCTCTCTGGGGTGGCAGGGCGAAGGCCTGGGGCCGTTCTGTTCAGGCGTGCGTACTCAGGTGCGGTCACGTCTTTGTGGACGAGGATGTGCAAACCGTCGTTGGCTAGGGTCATCAGATGCTCATCGAACAACACATGGATGTCCGATCGGAGTAGGAGTCCATTATCCAGAGAATTATCTCCCGTCTTGGCGTGCGAGATAATGTGGCAGGCTTCGAGCACAGCTTCTTCGGGGGTACCAGTGAAAGCGCACCTAGATCCGTAAAGGTTTTGTAGGGCTTTGCGGAATCGAGATTGACCCTTTCGTACGCGACGTGCGTAGGCTTGGCGAGTGTCGTCGTCGTTAGGGATGTTTTCCTCGACCGCAGGTTCTGATGCGTCTTCGACGACAAATGCGAATTCGTAATCTTTAGACTCGTTGGCAATATCGAGTCTGAGTCTTTGCACATCGACGACACGTTGCTCGGGCAGGTAGTACTCATTCCAAGTAATTTTATCTATTTTAGCCCCGTTTTCCAGGCCTCCATCGACGCGTTTATCCAGGAATTTGTAATTGGACATCTTGGTGGATATGCTGCTGACCAATCTGCCGCATTCGATGGCTGCTTTGACGGTAAAGTCGCTACTTTCTGGGCTGATGCCTGCAGCGTAACTTTCCTCGTAAGCCAAAAGTGAAATCTTTGCGTCAAGTGGAGTGAAGTTGACGTCAGTTTTGCAGAAAAGAGTTTCGAGTCTTACGCTGGTCGAGCTGTCCAGGAAGTGCGCAGCACCAAATTTATTGGCGTTTGAATGCACTCTGCGGAGAAAGTGATCTTTAAGGTTTAGCGAATCAAAGCGGACGTAGCTGGTGTTTTTCTGGGTAAGAATTGCCTTCTTGTTTAAGCTTAAGCTCACGGTTCCTGCGTTATTGCCTTGTAAGATGGCAGCGCAGAAGATGCCGGAGTCTTTGAATTTATCTGAAGTCTTTGTCTTGATGAGGTAAATTGTGTCTCCTGCTGTAGGGGTATTTCCCACCCACTCGATTATGGGTAATTCAATGGTCGGAGCATCCGCAGTGTCCCTTAGGCGCTCATAAATAGTTTCGGTTACAAGGGTTGCCCAGCTGCGTTTCGGGATCATGCAGTCGACTCTCTTGTATTAATGATATAAGTCCAGGCCGGAGGTGCACTAGCGCCTTCAACCCTGGCAAATAATTGGCAAAAGCCGTGTCGGGCCGTTACTTGCTATTCGCTGATACGAACACCAGTGAATAGGGTATTCTGGTATCAGGATAAATCAGGAACGACATGGCTCTATTCTTGGAATCATTGGTGCAGGAGATGAACTGCTAGACAGCAATCAGTCAACGTATTGGCTGCTGTAGTTCTTCATGTGGGGGCCTATGTAGCCGATGAGTACACGTCGCGTAGCTGGCTCGAAATCATAGTAGATCCGCATGATCTTGGGTTCGCGACTGCCGTACTTGATGTGCGGCTCGATATTGTATTCCTTTCCCTCATGAACGATGCGTCTCAATCTCATGAGCGAAGGGTCTGCTTTGGTCTGTTTCCCTTCGCTAATCGCTAGCTCAAAGCCGGTGAGCAGTTCAAATCGCTTGTTCCATTCGCCGTGCATGCCGTCTTTTTCGACAAACCTCATGTTCCTGAGGGTGAATGCCAGGCTGGAGAGCATTTTCCAGGCGATGGGCAATGCGTTGAATTCGGCATATTTTCTGGCCTCGTTATGTGCTTCCTTGGTGAAAATCACCTTATCACCGTATAACTTTTCGAAAAGAACCACCAGCTCGGCTAGGTTTTCCGGCATGCCGAACTGACTCTCCAGGGCATTAGCAGCGTACGCCTTGATTTGGACGGCACGCGCAAGCGGCTCCAGGTGATTGATTTTTAACTTTAGTTCGCCTACCTCGGTTTCCTTGAGGTCGTAGAGCTCGGCGAACTGATTCGCCGTAATCCTTTGCTCGTCCCTTTCGGTTTCAGCCAGGGCGAGAAGCTGCTGGAGTTCTTCGGCCTTTTTGATGAGAGGCTCAAACTTGCTGGTTTCTTCCTTTGTTAAGGATTTGAAAAGCTGCTCAGTCTGACGGGAGACTTGGAGGAGCCTTGTAGCATTTCTGACATCGCTGATGGTCTTGATCGAAGCTCGATCGTAGGCAGGCAGGTTACGTAGAAGGCCGTTAACGATGGTTCTCCGTGCCGAATCGAAGCCTTCATCCTTGATGTTGAACCAGCGTTGGCGCTCCGAAGGAAGATATCCGTTCGACGGCGGGAAGAAAATCCTGACATGGCCTGGCCAAACCTTCAGCGCATCTGGCAACTGATATGCGAACTCATTTTCAGCATCGGTTCCTTTGATTTGGATGACCTGGCATTTCCCATTGAGCTCATCGGAGAAGAAACGGGCGTTTTCGTTGCATTCGTGGTCGCTGCCATTGATTATGACCCAGCAGTACATCCTGTCGCTCTTGGTGATGAGTCCTGCGATGGCTGAGGCTTTTTTGGATGACTCGATGACGATAGGGGTTGGCCTGAGGACGTTCCCTTTATTGATGATGTATTTTTCGCCAAGCGACTCATCGGCCATGATTCTCCTGATGAAGTTGGGAACCGTGGCGGTGGGCGTGGGCAGTTCGGCTGAGACGTCGTTTTGATTGTAACCGAAAGATGTTATGGTGCTTAGGATCAGTTCATCGTCTTCCACCTTGATTCCGACGTCCACATACCAGAAGCGCTTTCCCTTATATTCAGAGTCGCGATGCTCGTATCGCATGCTCCAGAGGATGGTATCATGATGGTGGCAGTGGTCCGTCATGACCTTGGCCTTCGTCGTCGTGAGCTTCAGGTCTAGGCGCCGTTTGAAGTCTTCGTAGTGCTCGGTTTTGAAATCGTCGGGTTCCTTGTTCTTGAGCCAATCAAAGACGTAACGTCTGACCTTGCTCAGCGTCTTGTCCTTGAGGCACCGCAGTCTTATGCAGCTGGTGTAGTTTACCCTGGAATTATCTTTCATCTTCCTAGATCAGGAATGCTCTGCCCACTTGGGTAATGCTGCGAAAATATCCTCCAGTAGGTCCACAATCACGGCGTTACCCATGAGCATGATTCTCTTATTAGGGCTTATCTTCTTCTCTATGCACGCCTTCGTGTGTTCTTCGGAAAAGCCATTCAATTTTTCGATTTCTGTCGGGTGTAGCCGCCTCAGTTTTCCCTGTGTGATGCAGTCTTGGCCCGGTTCATGACCTGCTTTGCGCTCGGCGCAAAGCTCGCAGATCACATGCTTGAACCTCGAGACGGAAGGGCCTCCTTCGGAAGTGATGATCGTACGGCTTGGCTTATCTAAGGGGTCCGGGAAAGCCATTCCTCCTTCTTGGTAGCGATAGGCTATGCTGATGTGAGATACGGCATCCCTGTTGAATTTGAAAGCAGTCCCTCCCAATCGTTCAATGCATTCAGTGTTTTCTTCCGTTAAGTAAGCGATTGCTGCATCAAGGCTCTTCACTTTTTTGCACTCCTGGCTTTCAAGGCGTTCTAGCGCCATTGCCGGTATGCTTCGGTTTCTCAGGACTACGTTTAATCTCTCAATTATCTCAAATTTCGATTCAGGGATTTTGAAGGCTTTCTTGAACGCTTTATGGGTTATTACTGCCTTTGATGACAACTTGTTGCCTGACTCGGATAAAACTGCGCGTGTGACGCTGTTTACATCTTCGCGCGTCAGGAGTTTGAATCCGCCTTCATCAGATTGGATCAGAACGTCCATCTTCAATTTCCGCGGCAGGCTTTTTGCCAGATCTTTGATTTCGCCAGGGCTAAGCTTGGCTTTTCCGCTCAGCTGTTTTTTGACATATTTTTCGAGCGGTTGCAGTTTCCTGCGAACTTCATCTTTGCGTCCCTTGACATAGGCCCAAGCACTGACGCGTTCAATTCCTCGAATCCTATAGCGCTGAAGTTCCCCATCATAGTCTTTGACCTCGGATCGTTCAAGTAATGCGTCGTGCAGGGTTTCAGCACCTCTATGTCCTGGCACTATCTCGCAATCGGCGCTGATGCACTTGCCGCCTGCCATCATTCCAACTGACTTGAAAGGCGATTGGTTTCGCTCGTTCACGTAAGTTTTTTTAAGTCCTTCGCTGTTGGTCTTCGGATCGAAGTCGTAAGTGGTGACCTTGGATGGATTAGATATCTTGAAAACGTGGTTTAAGAGCCTCCCATGCATCAAGATGCCAACATCAAAATTATCAAGTTTGGCTAGCTTTGCACTCTCCTTGTCGCCTGGCTTGTAAGCAAAAATGTAGATACGTCGGCGTCGTTGGATATATCCGTATTCTCCTGCGTTGATGACTCTCCATTCAACGAAGTAACCCAGTTCGTCTAGGCACTTAAGGATGATCGCAAAATCACGCCCTCTGCATTCAGAGGGTGATTTAATCAGTAAGTCGACATTCTCGAGCAGAACGTAGTGTGGTAATCTGTCTTCGAGAATCTTCCGGATATTCCACCATAGAACCCCTTTCGGACCGTTCATACCTTTTGATGCGTTCCTAGGCTTCGCTACAGAGTAGTCCTGGCACGGAAAGCCCCCGACCAGCATGTCGAACGCCGGTATCTCCGGCATTTTTTCATCATTTGTGGCCTCATCGATATCCATGGGACAGTGGGGAGGGGCGCCGTCTTTAACGAATTTAGCTTCATACACCTTGTTGGCGGTTTGTTCACGGTCATCCTTGTTGCTTTCTCTGGGTTCCCACTGATTTGACCAAACAACCTGATAAAAGTCTTTGGTCCGCTTTTTTGACATGGCCTCGCGGAAGCCGCCGACGCCGGCGAAAAGCTCGATGACCTTGAGGGGCAGGGCAGGCTTCTTATTCATCAGGAGCCCATTCTAAGCATGGGCCGCCCATGGCCAGCAAGATCGTAAAGAATTATAGAAAGAGCACCCTCCGCCCTTTACAAACTTGATCACCTGGGGAGACTGTCGCCACCCCCGCCACTATGCTAATGCTTTGTGGCTCCCCCTTAACCTTTCACTCCGCCGCAATTTTCCGCGTTGTACCCGATGGCTCCCTCTTATCTCGAGTGGAACGAACTAATCTTTAAAAAAATCTTCAACGAGGAGAATGCCGGAAGGGCTGTGTCGGTCTTCGTTGACGGCCAACTGCTCAATGAGTGGGCGGAAGAGCTGGGCGCCGGTAAACTCACGGGAGAGCAGGGGTCGATCATGTTCGCCAAGGCCTGCAAAGACTTCATTTCGGGTAGGCCTGACACTGTTGCTAAGCGGATTGCTTCTATGTCCAAGAGCTGGAAAGCTGGAGGATTTTCCATCGATCAGCCGCCTAATTTTGTCGGATTACTGGCGTTGTTGGTTTTGGCCTCATCTTGGGGTGGTACGAGGCATCAGGCTAACAAGTATTATGGCAGGTACTGGGAGATGATGGGGGATGCCGATGAAGATGCGATGATTTCTGATATCTACGAGGTCAGGCACGCCTGGTCTGCCCTACAGGAATGGACGCAATCTAACGAAGGGGCTTTGGGGGTCTTCAAGGTTCGTACTTTGGCTCCCGCCTTCAAGAATTACGGTGTTATCATCGCCCAAGGCCTGCTTCGTCCCAGCGACGAGATGGAGCTGAGGACCCTATTCTACGATTTCGGGGCCGAGCGTGATCTGGATTATCCCGATACGACTCTTCTGGCATGGTTTGGCGAGAGGCGTGGAAGATTTTCTCCGCGAGCTCAAGCAGCCTATGATTCAGAGGCTAACCGCGACTTATTTTTGGAACGTATTCGCCAGGAGCTTGAAATGTGGGATGGCGAGCCCGCCGACATCGGAGATTTAGTCGGGAGAAGCAGAAGCTTGAAGAAGCAGGCTTTCTTGTGCCTGACCTCCAAGCCAGAGCCTGGATTTACAATCCGTGTCGACCTGTCTTCGCGAGATGGTGACCCTGATGTGCTTGGATATCGGGATGCTAACGGCGAATCTATTAACCTGAAAGCGCCTTCGGACGGATCGACGATTTCGTTAAATCTCAAGCAGACTTTCATTAACGATGGTCTCACGGCGCAGAAGCCCGACCAGGTTTTTCATATAAAAACTGCGGCTAGCCTTTCGCATTTCCTGGCATCAAGTTTGGCGAGTACGCGACAGGGGTCCAGTGACACATACAAGCCCGCCGGGGGCGACTTGAAGGTCCTGGCCAAGTTGCCTTCGGTGAGCATGACCGATTATGTCGAAGTCACCACTCTTCGACGAAATGTTAAGCACGTCTTGATGGTGAATATGTATCACCCCGAATTACCCAAGATCGACGCTTGGGCTAGGCGATTCATCGACCCGTCTGCCGATCCCGAAAAGTACCAACCTGCGTTCATTGGTCAGACGAAGTGGAAACTGTTTTTCTTGAGTGATAACGTCAGGGAAATAGAGGGAGCGGGAATTCCTCAGCTACGTTTTGAGCGTAAGAAAATCGCGAGACTTACGGGAGGTCTAAGATTCTTCGGCTCCGGGAATAAGTATCTCAAGAACGCCATTCCCCGTCTTGTCTTTGAGACAATTTATCCGATACGGATGAGGTTAGGTACGGCCATTCTGGACATCGCGGACACGTCAAAAGAACTCGATTTGACTGACCTGCTATTGCCTGGCCAAAATACGATCGAGTTAACGGAGGTAACTCCGGAAGGCATCAATCCTGAAACAGCAGAAATCACTCTTAGTTTGCATGAGCACGCGGAGTGGGCACCTGATGGCGAAGGTCGTTGGGATTTTGCTACGGACGGATTAACATACGCTGCTTCCCCGGTTACCTTGATTGGTTGTAAGACTGGTGAAATCCTTCCGATCGAGAACTGCGAAGACATCAATGCCACATGGTCTCTACATGCGGCTTCGGGTCATAGTTATGTGATTCCGTGTACCAACCTGCGCGCATGTGAAAAGCGAATCGAGAACCAGGTCTCGCTCTTGTTCCTCCAGCCAAACGGAAGGACCCCTCCGCCGAACGCACAGCTTTCTTGGCTGCGGACGCTTCGTGAAGTTAAGCCGCATCCGCTGGTCCAGAGGCGTCCTGAATCCGCCATGATTTGGGAGCTATTCCATAAGGCACTCGACCAGAAAGTGAGAATTTTATGAACGCCTTTAAGGATAACTTACATGCAGTCTTGACCGCCAGGGGCGGACGCGTGCCTTTTTCGGAACTTTACCAGATCGTGCACGAAGTTCTACGTGCCAGCGCGCAAGCTCCGGCTAACGAATCAATGAGCCCGCGCATCATTGTTTCCAGGTGGCTTTCTGAGGGTTTCATCGAGGCGGATATCGCTTCCGAGATGTTCGTTCTGTGCCGACCCACTCTTTCGATGGTCAAGGACGGCCGGTGGGTGCTCACTGGAGCGAAGTCTACCGGTGTAGAGTTGCGGGTGGCTGAGTATCTCGATCCGCATACTCCGGCATTTGTCCCTAGTTATGCTCCCCCCAAGCGCTTTTATCGAACGAAGGAGTCTGATATAACCAAGCAGCAAATTGAGTCTATTGTCGCTGCTGGCGCGAATGTGGTCGGGGACGGCAGGACCCCTGCATGGCGAGTCCATCTCAAGGGCTGTCCGGCGGTCGGAAACTTCATTAACGGCGAACCCGCCGGCGAAATGGACCGTCGCGCATGGTTATACCAGTCTCGGAGATGGCGAGTTTCTCCCAAGGATTTTTCGATAACAAAAGACGTTGAAGCTGGGGGCCAGATTCAGCCTGGAGCGTTTGTGTGTACGAACCTCAACCCCAAGTTTGACGACTTTCTTTTCATCGCGTTGTCTCGGAAGAACCAGGCCTATAAGTTTGAAGATTGGCGATGGCTTTATGTATGGCTACTGTCGGAATTCTGGGACGAGCTCAGCCCTTTTTTCTATAATCCAAAGACCAGGTCTTTTGGGGTGTTTCTTTTGCCGAACTTCAAGTCGAGGCTGGATAACTGGCTTCCCAAGGAAGTTTCGACTCTGCTGGGCTCGTGTTGCTTCAGTGAAAGCATGAGTCAGCGCGAGATCCAGGACGTGGGCGAGTCCCGGCTCAAGCCGTGCATTATCTATCCTGAAGTGCCTCGTGAGTTGGCCGAGCAGGTCCACAAGCTTCTTGGATTTACCAACAAACACCCACTCCGATATCTTTTCTACTAATGAATAACCCCATCAGGTCATACGAGCAGATCCATCAGGATTTCGCGCTCTACATGCGTACCGCCTACGGTACGAAATATGACACCGTAGAGGCTGAACGTCGCACTCTTTTTGAGGCGCCTTTTGACGACAACGCCCAATCTTTCCACAGGCTGCCTTGGTTGGAGGCGCTTCCCCGTTATCAGAACATTGGCAAGAAACTTACGGACCTGCCTTCAGGTAGCCTCGGTTGGTCTGATGATGTCGTCCGTGACCTCGATTCCTTCTCCAAGGCTTCAGGATTTCTTAGCGATGATTTCTTCGTCTATACCCATCAGCGTGACATGCTTGCTCTCGCTGGAAGGGGGATGGATGGGGTTGTGACATCCGGCACAGGCTCGGGAAAGACGGAATCGTTCCTGTTGCCACTCTTTGCCAAGTTGCTCGAGGAGTCGCGAGCTTGGGGGGCTGGAATGTCAGATGGTCGTAACACCTGGTGGCAGGATCGAGATAACCTTAACTTTGTGCACCAGCGGGCAGGGGAGTCCAGGCCTGCGGCTGTAAGGGCGCTGGTGCTTTACCCCATGAACGCACTGGTTGAAGACCAACTTGCCCGCATGCGGAAGGCACTTGATTCCAAGGAGGCCCGAGCCTGGCTTGATCGTAATAGGAATGCTAACCGATTTTATTTCGGCAGATATAACGGTTCGACGCCTGGTTCATGGCGTGACATCGACCTGACTCCCGACCGCCGTAAGGTCGAAGAGCTAGCTGATGAGATGAAGCGTATCGCCGATACGATGCGTAACCTTCACCAGACTGCTGATGATCCATTGAACGCACCCCAGCGTAAAGAACTGCTAAAGTTGATTCCGATGTTCCCTGGGGTTGAGACGGCAGAGATGAGGTCTCGTTGGGATATGCAGGAATCGCCTCCCGACATTCTCATCACTAATTTTTCGATGCTAAGCATCATGCTGATGCGCGAAAATGAGCGACGCATTATCTCGAAAACAAGGGCTTGGCTCGAAAGTGATTCGAACAACGTATTCCACCTCATTTTAGACGAGTTGCACCTATACCGAGGTACTGCGGGAGCGGAAGTGGCGGGACTGGTCAGGCTTTTGCTCGACCAGCTTGGTCTTTCCGCAGAATCCAAGCAGCTTAGAATTTTATGTTCTTCTGCTTCTTTTGGGGATATCGCACAAGCTAAGTCTTTCTTGAAGGATTTCTTCGGTAGGGACTTCGATGGTGCATCGATTGTCTCAGGTGAAAGACTCATGCCGTTGCCTAAGTCTAAGAACCTCAAATCTTCGGTTTTCAGGGCTTTCGCGGAATCGAATCACGACGCGCCTATTCAATCACTCGATCGCCTGGCCTCCCAACTGGGCTTGAATTTTCAGTCCGGTGATGGTTACAAGGCGTTGTTTCTCCCCCTCTCCCTTGGTGGGGCCGCTTTGGCTGATTCGCTTGTGGCGGCGATGAACGGTCCCGATGGCCTGGTCGCGAGGAAGAGCTCGGATATTTCTAAAGTGCTTTTCCCTGATTCTGTGACGCCTGAAGAAGGGCTTGTGGCCCTGCAGGGGCTCGTGGATGCCCGTGTGATGTTGGATGCTGTTGTCGCCGAATTAGATCTGCCTGTCTCCGATCCAATTCGGCAAGTTGCCTCCTTCAGGCTCCACGGTTTGCTTTCGCTTCCTTCAGGTCTCTGGGCTTGTGCATGCCCAGAGTGCATACCTTCTGAGAATCGATCGAAGGCTGATGCAGAGATGCGGCCTTTGGGAGAGATAAGCGCCCGGGAGCATCATGTATGTTCAAACGGTCATCCGGCTTATCAGGTGCTTTATTGCGAATGCTGCGGTGAGACATACCTGGCTGGATACGCCAACGAAGGCAGGTTCAGCGCTACTTTCCCCGACCTCGCTAAGGTCCCTTCGCGTAAAAGCACATCTGACATCGAAGAAATGTCCAACGGACAGCTTACGATTGTCTACGTCGGCGACCTTGGGCCTGCCCAGCAAGTTGATCATCGACTGTGCGATGGCTCCAAGAAGCAAGGTACCAAGACATGGAAGAGGTATTATTTCGATTCAACAACCGGGCGGCTGAGCGATGAACCTGAGCCAGGACTCATCGCCGTGATGAGCCACATGTATGATGGAACCAAAAAAGACTATTACTCGCTGCCGTCAGAATGCCTGTCTTGTCGGTCCGACTACAGGCATAAGATGCGTAAGTCTCCTTTGCGCACCTTTAGGGCGACGGCTGGCCGCGCATCCTTGATGCAGGCCCGCAAGCTGTTTAACATTTTAAATACCACTAATTCGGACATACCTAAGTCTTCGCTCGTGGTATTCTCTGACAGCAAGGAAGAGGCGGCCAGAATTGCTAATGAGATTGAGCGCGTCCACCACCAGGACCTCTTCCGTGCTGTTCTCGTTCAGGCTGCTCTGCGTCATAAGAAAGCAAGTGATATCAGGACGCTGGTAATGGCATACGTCCGGGATGACGACGCCCATGCCGCTTTGCATGACTCGCTTATGCTGCTTTATGGGAAAGCGGAATTGGTCGTTCCGGCGATCGATGTCTTGGATGACATCAAGGTGAAGCTAAGCTCAAGCAAAGAAGGGGTTAAATCACGAGGTGAGTCAGAGTTGCAGGCATTTATCTCCTCCCTGCCGTCGCCCGAAGTGGAGTTCGTCCCCCTCGCCTCGCTGATCCCTAATCTAATCAGGAGATTTGTGGCGATGGGCGTGAACCCGCTTGGCTCGTCTGTCGATTATGCGGTTATAAACAACAGCTTTTGGGCTGATTACTTTAATTCGGCGCTTACTTTGGCCGCCGCCGAGAAGTGTTCCTTGTTCCGTTATCTTAACAGTAGGTCTTCCGAGGGATCCCAGGACGCAGCTGTTTCGAGGAGAATCGGTGGACTCATGGTGACCTCTTTCCTCTCATCACTGGCCTATTCGTCTGAAACTTCAGGTGTTGGTACAATCATGCCGGTAGGTTTAATCAAAGGTGAGGGAGCTAGTCGTGATCTGCAGGTAAACGATGAAATAGTTAAGCACCTTGCTGGACAGCTGCGCATTCCGGCGGCTAATGCCCGAGTTTTAATCATATCCATCACCCGCCTGCTTGCAGAATCATGGCAATTTGAGGATGAAGACCAAGATCGTGACCCCGCCGAAAGCCTCAAGAAACTCAAGGCATGCTGTAAGACATTCATCGAGGCATTTTCAGAGAAATATCATCTGGATCCTGAAGTCGTCTTTGAATCATGTAGGGTCATTTTCGACAACTACGTCCTGCCGGGTTGGGCGTTAGGCCTGAAGGTCGCTAATGATGAGGACAAGGTGGCGATTTGTCGAAAGTGCGGAAGACGTCACTTGGACCTTGAAACCGCCATTTGCACGCGAGCAAATTGCGGGGGCCTGGTCGCTTCCAGCGATACGTTAACCGTGGGCATGCTGCGTAATAATAACGTTTACAGCAGCCAGTATCTTAAGGGCGAAGGGGTCTTCAGGTTGCATGCCGAGGAATTGACAGGTCAGACCGATGATCAGTTCGAAAGACAGCGTCTATTCAAGGGGGCATGCTTCAAGGGCAAGAATCCTGACGAAGCCGTTTTCAAGAAGATTGATATGCTCAGTGTCACCACGACGATGGAGGTCGGCGTCGATATCGGTGATTTGTCAGCGGTGCTGCTGGCGAACATGCCGCCGCAGAGATATAACTACCAGCAGCGCGTCGGACGTGCTGGAAGACGAGGTCAGGCTTTTTCGATGGCATTGACGATTTGTCGTTCGAAGAGCCATGAAATGTTCCATTTTGAAGCTCCGGAGCACATGCTGACCGAGAATCCGCCGGCACCTTTTGTGACCATCAACCTCCCCGTGCTTCGCCGAATTATTGCGAAGAGCGTGTTGGAGGACGCATTTAGGGGTAGCTACTCTAAGGCAACTAACGGTCGCCAGACTAACGGAGAATTCGGCACCGTAGCCGATTGGCTCGATCCCCAAAAATCAGACGCAGTATCGGCGGTCAAATCGCGGATCAGGAGCTCCAATCTTCAGCCAATTTTTGAGCGTTTTTCAGACTGGTTGCTTCAATATGACAAAGTTGGTGCCGATGCCCGCGCCGAAATCGAAAGATATGTCCGGGGCGAGCTTGTCGAGGTCCTCGACGATAAAGCGAAGGGATGGCATAATAACACCGATTTTCTTTCGGATGCTTTGTCTCAACGTGGCGTCCTTCCGCTCTTCGGCATGCCTACCGGGTCGCGCGAGTTGATACAATCGACGAATCTGACTAAAAGCATGGAGCTTCCTTCGATTTCAAGTTCCACGGAGCGCTCCATCGTGGAGTTTGCCCCAGGTTCCCAGAAGACGAAGGATAAGCGCGTTTATACTTCTGTAGGCTTCACCCCGCAACTTAATGTCAGGCGTCAAGGAAGGAGCTATGTGGCGGATGCAGTGGGGGACCTCTGGTCCAGTCCTCCCACTTACATGTGCCATTGCGATGATTGCTCATATTCGAACGTCATCTCGACAAATCATGAAGAAGTGAAGAACTGCCAACAGTGTGGGGCGGCGATCGATACCGAGAGGTTTCGTGTCTTCAAGGCGGCTACGCCTGCTGCCTACAGGACAAGTTTTGGACCTCCGGACGATGCGAAAGACGGCGGTTCGGTCCGTTCGGGAAATCCGGTCACAGTGGCACTCATATCAAGTGAAAGGAAAGTGGCCAATTTCCTGAACAGCACGACCAATTCACACACGGGTTCAGTTGTTTCATACAACTTCGGGCCAGAAGGTGACGGCTTCCAAGGCAGCGTTTGTAACGATGGAAACCTGCGAAATCAGTGGCTTGCCGCGGGTTACTCATTCAAGGATCCGACCGGTCGTCGCAGATCTAACGCGGCGCTCGGATCTGGTGATGTAGATAAAATTGTGCTCAAGGCGGAAACCCATACCGACGTAGTTGGCTTCATGCCTACGACTATTCCTGAGGGTCTTCGGATGTCCATGATCGTGCGCGAAGAGTGGGAGTCTGTTGCCGGCATGAAACGTAAGATTGACGGCGCGGCGCCTCGTGGTGCGGCGTACTCGGCTTCCTATTTGCTTAAGAAATCGGGTGAATATCGTATGCAGCTTTTGGAAGGGGAGCTTGGGGTGTGTAATGTCGAGCAGTTGCCCGGCGGTGCTCCGAGCATGTTGTTGTACGATACTCTCACCAACGGGGCAGGGTTTAGCGCGAAAATTTCCGAGAACCCCATCCCGTTTTTTGAAGAGATAACAGTTGGAAGACTCTGGCACATCTTCAGCGAAAGCCCGCACGGGAAGGGCGCTTCCAGTTGCCAGACCGCTTGCCCCAAGTGTATCGCCAATCACTCGAATCACCCGTATCATCCGATCTTGGACTGGCGACTAGGGACTGATTTTATAAGAGTGATGATGGATGAACGCGCCGACCTCGGCTCGTCTGGAGCCGGCGCTTACTACGATGCTTGGTCGGGCGGCATTGCTTCTTCTGCGCTCAACGTGCTTTGCTTCGCGGGTCTCGGTTTTGAGTCTCTTGGGGACGAGATCGCTCATCCCTGTGCTGTTAATCATGAAACAAGCACTGTGGTCCTGGTGGTTCACCCGCTCTGGAATTCAAATGTCCCGGTGTTGCTTAAGGTGCGTGACCAGGTCGCCACTGCTTTGCCTGGCTACAAGATTGTTCTTGCTGACACCTTCAATCTCATCCGTCGCCCTCATTGGTGCATCTGACATGAGTTTACCCGTTGATTCCCGGATATCCTTGCAGGATGCAGCGATTGGGCCAATTCGTTCAATCTCCCCTAGCAAGTACCTTTCGGCGCGGCGTTGCCCGTTAGGTTATGTTCTTACCAAGTCTAAGATTTGGCAGTTCAGTCCTGATAATGCGGCAGCTGTCGTTGGTACTGCGATTCATGAGCTCATTAGGTGGTCAGGCCAGAACGCTTTACCCGAGGTGACGCATGAGCAAGCAGCTCTTAAATTTGACGAATTAATTCAGCAGGCCGAACAGAAGCTTTCCGCTCATCCTATCAATAGCAGATTGGTCCCCCTTTCGGGTTCTGATCCTCGTTTTCCTGAGAAACGGCATGCCGCGATTAAGTCTGCTGTCCGAGGTGTGAAATCACCAAGATCATCTTCGTCCACCCGAGTTGGTGGGCAGACGAGATACATGTTCGAAGAGGGATTTTCCTCTAAGGATAAACTTATTTACGGAGAAGTTGACAAGATCGTGGATGGCCCGCGTGGCTTTGTCATCTATGATAAGAAGTCTTGTCACGTCATGGATGAAGATGGTGACGTTAAGGGCGAGTATCGGCTTCAGCTTCTTCTTTATGCTGGAATTGTTTACGAGGACACCGGAGTGATGGCTGACCGGCTGGTGCTTGTTGATCTTGATGATCGTGAAATCGAGGTGCCATTTCATCCGGAAGATGCTTTGGAGGAGTTGGCCGTAGCGGGTCGATGGCTTTCGTCGCTAAACGAAAAAATTCAGCAAGCAGGTACGGTGCTCAAGCTTTTGCATCTGGCTAGGCCGTCGCCGGAGGCATGCCGATATTGCCCGTCTCGGCCCATCTGCCCGTCCTATTGGAAGGCTCGGGTATCTTTGAGCGGTGAATGGCCTGTAGATGTTGAGTATGAAGTCGAATCGTCCATTGCTCTCGGGAACAAAGGTAAGTTGATAACGGCTAAACCCAGGACATTAGGAAGAACTCTGAAGGTAGCTCCGGAGTTCATGGCCTTTCAGCCTGGTGTTCAGAACCTGACCCCCGGCCAAAAAATTCGTGTAATCAACGCCAAGGTGCAAGGACCTCAGCACTCGTTGACTAAGCGTTCGGTGGTGTACGTGCTGACAAGCTAGGAATTATCCATCAGCTCGGCGATACGTCTGAGGTAGTCGCGCGAGTTGGACAGAAGCATCTTCGCTTGCTCGTTATTTTCGTCCGGATGGAAGTGGAGCACTTTGTTGCGGATGATACGGGTGTGCTCGATGTGCTCATTGGCAATCTGACGCACCAGCTGTTCGCCGACTCCGTAGTTCTTGAGCAGCCGTGCTCTCACGCCTGGGTTCAGGATGAGTGACTTGTATTCCGCGAAGGAGAGCTGTTCGAGGGTCTTATCTTTCCCCCTGTTATCCTCATGCACGGAGGCTTCGATTTCCTCGGCGTTTGGTTCGGTCATCTCGATGATCATCCTGATCAGGTTCTCGATTTCCTGCAGGAGTAGGAAGTTTTCGGTGAGCCTGAGGAGTTCGCCGGCTAAGTCGCCTGATCTTACTACTGCAAAGCAGCGCCCAGTATCATCTTTGACGAAGACGTGTCCGTATTTGGTGATTTCATGTTTTTTATCATAAACAGACTCGGCTTCTCTTACGAAGATTGGGTCTTTGCAGATTTTCCCGCACTTGATCGTGCTCCGGTCGCGTTTCAGGAGGTCTTGGGTCGCGATATCATCCCATGCGATCACTCCGATTACGTTCGATTCATCAATGCCCACAGGTACAAAATCTACGTTCTCCTCTGCAAGCAGGATGGCGGCTGCCTCGATGTTGTCGTTGGGGGATACCATCCACTTCGGGTAACCGAGCGCGCCACTTTTTGATTTGGACTTTTCGCGAAGCTTCCTGTGGTCTTCTACGACCTTTAGCATGCCGAAGGTGATGATGGGCTGTCTTACGTCCTCCCGGCTCTCGTCGCTATTCTCGTCTTCCTCCGATCGATCGATGATTTGAACCAAGCTATCAAGGTTGACCGAATAGAATTTGGGAGTCGTTGACAGCCGAAGTTTCTTCAGTGCCCGGCGGACTTGGATGATGGCGTTGCTGCTTCTTCGCTCCCAGTCGAAGTGAGATAGCAACTCACGAACGGTGGCGTAGACTTTTTCGCCCTTGCGGAGCTTGGTCGCTTGTTCGACGAGCCAAGCGGGCGGGATTACTTGTCTGCTAGTCATGGCTTATTTGAGGATGGCCGTACAGATGTTGTTGGCTTCATCGATGATCTGACCGTACCCGCGGGATAGGTTAATCCCATCCGCGGTGTTGATATGCCAATATTCCTTGGATTTGTAGACTCCTAGTTTTTCGAAGGCTTTTACGAAGTCCTGCTCTGAGGGGAACTCTTCTTCGGTTTTCTTGGCTATGGCGTTTAGGATGTAATTGAAGGCCGTAATTCCTGAACTCTTGAAGAGTGCGTATTCCTTGTGGTGCTCGAAGCAGAACGGCGCGACTTTCTTCCAGGCATTCCAGTAGTCGATGAACATACGGCAAATCCTCTCTGATTCGCCGTTTCCCCATGCCGCTGCATAAGTGCCGCTGTTAAGGGGGAATTTTAGGGCATTCATCATGCCTTTGGCCGTACACCAGAAGCGTCCTTTATCGTTGGGATGCTTGATTTTTCCCCGCAGAGGCGAGTTGGGGTCTAGCCTTAGGCGTTCGCACACTACAAGCGCCCTGCTTTCCCAGGCATTCTGACTGGTTGGCACGGGACCACCTCCCTTGAGGATTCCTGCAGTAGCCAGGTATTTGTCTACTTTTTTAGCTTCCGAGTTGATCACGGAGAACTGATAGGCTTCGACGTTTACGTCCTTGGATTCTATGACAATCACTGGAACCTCGAACGAAAGGAACTTTGCGTGATGCTCCTTGAAGGAGTCCATCTTCCTGCCTGTAGATTTATAATTATAGAGCCCGGCTGCTACCATCAGCCCTCCGAAGCGATGTTGTCCGTCGATGATCCAGAGTTTCTCTCCGTCGGGGATGGTGATCTCGCAGAAGCCGTTTTTGCTTTCTTTGTGGGCAAGTTCGCCGCGGTACGATGCGATGATTGCTGGCGGAAGGATTACACCGCCTTTGTTTTTTGAATCCTTTCCGGTGAGGAATTTTGCCAATTCGTAGAATCGTTTCTCATCAGGCTTTCTTTGATAGCCCTTCTTGCCGGTTGCAGGGTCGGCAAAGTCCACCTCGCCGATCTGGGCGAGCTGGCTGACGGTCATTTTAGTGCAGAAAAGGCCGATGCCATTCTGGATGGTCTTGATGCCGAAGATTTCCATGGGTTTAAGCACGCTAACTGGGAGGGGGTCTTATTGAACAATAAAATTGCTTTTCATGAGAGGGGCTTAGGTCACCCTTGATCATCCCGAATTTATGCACAAAAGCGTCATATTGTCCTCCAAGATGGTGACCATCCCGGCCCAGGGCAGGGCTCTGACCCTCAAGGTGTCGGGGGCCTTCAACGACAAGCGTTTCGACCGCCCGGTTACCCAGCTGGAGGCCGGCAGCGGCCGCTTGGTGATCAGGAAGCGCGACAAGTCGGAGCATCAGACCACTTTTAAGAAGTGTAAGCTTCGCATCGATGCCCTTGAGCTTCCTCGGGGTAGTAACGCGATCGACGTCGAGGTAACCATGGGCATCCCGATGGCTTCGCTGA